>Ga0081539_10001750_pt1 | contig 34635 bp, 31 predicted proteins | sample TabmetS4T2R2_FD_71023 | JGI IMG/M metagenome (GOLD analysis project Ga0081539, IMG submission 71023) | Tabebuia heterophylla rhizosphere microbial communities from the University of Puerto Rico - S4T2R2 | ecosystem: Host-associated > Plants > Roots > Rhizosphere ... | reverse complement strand
CTCGCGCGTCTCGACGTTCTCGACCCCGTTCAGGAGCGCGTTGAAGCGGGTGAAGGCAAGCGCGCGCGGGCTCACGTCGGTCGCGACGACTCTCCGCGCGTGGCGTGCGGCGAGGATCGCCTGGTAGCCGCTCCCGCAGCCGAGGTCGAGCGCCGAGCCGATCGGCGCGCGAGTCGGCAGCCGACCGAGCGTCCGGGTCGGCAGCGAGAAGCCGAGCACTTGTGCGGTCGTGTCGTACGCGAGCAGGACGTCCTCGTCGGCCGGCGCCAGCTCGACGAGCGCGCGCACCTCGTCGCCGTCGGCCGCGAGGATCTCGAGGTTGAGCGGCAGTGGCGGGAGCGTGTCGCGCAGAACCGGCGCTCCGAGCAGGAAGAGCCGGACGAGTGCGTCGAGCGGCGTCTCCTCGCCGACGAGACGGAGGTACAGCGGCAGCTCGCGCGGCGAGAAGCCGAACGGGCTCTCCAGCGCGAGCAGGCGGCGCACCGCGTCAGCGGTATAGCCCGCCTCGCGCAGCGCAGCGCCGAGCCCGCGAATCCCCTCGGTCACGCCGGCACGACGAAGCCGAGCTCGAGCAGCCGGCGGACGACCGGCAGCGCGGCATCGCCCGCAACCTCGCGCAGCGCCCGCGTCCCGTCGAGCGCGCGGAGCAGCTCGATCGTCCGCTCGTCCACGCCGACCTCGAAGCCGAGCCCGCCGTCGAGGCGCAGGAGCGCGCGGTCGACCGCCCCGCCCCGGCGCTCCAGGTGGAACGCGAGCGCGAGCAGCGCGTCGGGCGCAGCCGCCAGCCGCTCCTCGAGCAACTCGGGAGCGGTCGCGAGGAAGTCCTGCGTCGCGAGGATGCGGAGCACGTGCCGGTCGGCGCTCACGACCCGCTCGCCGGGCGGGCTGCCGGCCCAGAACCAGTTCCGGCCCGCGCGCTTGCGGAGCACGATCGCGCCCCACACGATCTCCCCAATCCCCTGCTCTCGGTACCACTCCGTCCACCGGTCGAGCGCGGCGCCGTACGCATCGGGGTCGCCGAGGAGGTGCCGGTTCCACTGCGCCGCGTGCCCGAGCGGCGAGAACGTGAGGTACCGGAGCAGGATCGCGTCGCAACCGCCGCCCTCGACCCAGCGCCGCGGCTCGTCCGCCTGCGTCCAGCTCACGAGCAGGTGCGCGAGGCCGCCCTCGGTCAGGTGCTCGGGCACGCGCCGCACGAGCTCCGCGCAGAACTGGTCGCCGCGGACGCCGCTGTCCCTAAAGGCGTAGCCCTCCGAGGGCGCGACCAGATACGGCGGGTTGCAGACGACCAGGTCGAAGCGCTCGCCTTCCACAGGCTCGAACAGGTCGCCTTCGCGCAGGTCCAGGTTGGACACGCCGTTCGCGACCGCGTTGAAACGGGCGAAGCGGAGCGCGCGCGGGTTCACGTCCGTCCCGACGACGCGCTCGGCGTGCGCCGCGGCGAGGATCGCCTGGGTCCCCGAGCCCGTGCCGAGGTCGAGCGCCCTGGAGACCGGCCGGCGGACGGTCAGGCTCGCGAGCGCGCGCGTCGGCGGCGTCGGGCCGTAGACGTGGTCGGGCCGCTCGGGCAGCCGGTCGTCGCGGAAGCGGTCGGAGGCGACGAGGAGCTCTTCGCGCGGGACGAGATCGACGAGCCCGCGCACGTCATCCGCCTCTATCTCGACCAAGCCGAGCCGTTCTGCTCGATCCACCGCAAGTGCTTCCTCCGCCTCCGCGCGCGGCACCGGCACGTCGAGCAAGAAGAGCTTCACGAGCGCGGAGATCGCTTCGCCCGGCGGGAGCAAGCGCAGGTAGTACGGGATCTCGGCCGTCTCGCGCGCGAACGGCCCGTCGAGCCCGAGCGCCCGCTGGATCCCCTCGACCGTGTACCCGGCGGCGTCGAGCCCGCGGCGGAGCTCGACGATCGCCGCCTCGTCGTCGACGCGAAGCTCGGTCATCCGGCCGGGACGAGCAGGCCGAGCTCGACGAGCTGGCGCAGGGCCGGCAGCCCCGCCTCCGGGTCGCTCAGGACCTCGCGCGCGGTGCGCCCCGCGTCGAGCTCCGCGACCAGCTGGAGCGCCTGGAGGTCGAGCCGCGCCTCGACCGGCAGCCCGCCGACGAGCCGAAGCACCGACTGCTCGACCGTCGCCTGGCCGTTGCGGAGCGCGAGCGCCTGCTCGATCCGGTGGTCGTCGGGGAGGGCGAGGCGCGTGTCGAGGAGCGCGCCGTCTGCGAGCCGGTGCGCGTCGAGCAGCCTCGAGACGTGCGCGCCCGCACCGGACTCCGGCTCGCCCGGAACGTCGACGGCCGTGACGGCGCCTCGGCCGCCCCGCCGCAGCACGACCGCGCCCCACCCGATCAGCTCGACGCGCAGCTCCTCGTAGTACGCGAGCCAGCGTGCGAGCGCCGCCTCGTACGCGTCCGGCTCGAGCGCGAGGATGCGGTTCCAGGCCGCCGCGTAGGCGAGCGGGTCGAGCGAGTGGCGGCGGATCAGCAGCGCGTCGCAGCCGCTGCCGTCGACCCAGCGGCGAAGCGGCGCCGACCAGTCCTCCGCGGTGCAGTGCACCCAGCTGACGAGCGCGAGCCCGATCCCGCCGTCCGCGCTCAGGAACCGCGGGACCCGGCGGACGAGCGCCTCGCAGAACGAGTCGCCCGGCAGGCCGCTGTCCCGAAAGACGTAGGCCGTCTCGGGCGAGACGACGTAGGGCGGGTTGCAGACGACCAGGTCGAAGCGCTCGCCCTCGACCGGGTCGAAGAGGCTGCCCTCGCGCGTCTCGACGTTCTCGAGCCCGTTCAGGACGGCGTTCAGGCGCGTGAGCTCGAGCGCGCGCGGATTCACGTCGGCCGCGACGACGCGCGGCGCGTGCCGAGCCGTCTCGAGCGCCTGCAGGCCGCAGCCGGTGCCGACGTCGAGCGCGGAGCGGACCGGCTCGCGCGGCGTCAGCGCGACTAGCGACCGCGACGGCGCCGATGGGCCGAGCACGTGGTCGCGCCGCTCCGGCGCCCGATCCTCGCGCTCCCAGTCGGACGCGACGTAGAGGTCGGCGACGGGATGGAGCGCGAGCGTCGAGCAGACGCGCCCGCCGTCGCCGAGCTCGAGCAGGCCCCCGGCGGCCAGCGACTCCAGAGACGCCGGAGCGAGCGCGGCAGCCGCCTCGTCGCGGCCCACGTCGAGCGCGAGCAGGAAGAGCCGGACGAGCGTCGAGAGCGGCCGCGCGTCGCCGAGCACGCGGAGGTGGAACGGGCGCTCGCGCTCGTCCGGGCTGAGCGCGCCCTGGATCCCGAACCGCTCCGCGAGCCGTGCCTCGGAGTAGTCGGCCGCGGCGAGCGCCTCCCGCAGCGGGCCGAGCGTGGCCGGGTCGGCCTTCACTCCGCCGGCACCGCGAACCCGAGCGCGAGCAGCGCCCGCACCATCGGCAAAGCCGTTTCGACGAGCTCGCGCCGCGCGGCCGCCGTCGCACCGTCCCCCATCGCGTCCAGTACGTCGGCGAGCGGGCTGCCGTCGAGGCGCGAGACGAGCTCGAGCGCATTCTCGTTCAGCTCCAGCTCGAAGTTGAACCCGCCGGCGAGCCGGAGCGCCGCGCGCTCGACCACGCGCTCGCCGTCCTCGACCGCGAGCGTCTGGTCGATCCGATGGTCCGGAGCGAGCACGACCCGAGCGGACAGGAGGGTCTGTCCCCCGCCGAGCCGCTCGAGGTAGTCGTGCGTCTCGAACATGCGCTCGACGTGGTGGCCGGCGGCGTCCATCCGGCCGAGGCCGACGCTGTGCCCCGCGAACCAATTCGAGCCCCCGCGGCGGCGCAGGCACACGACGCCCCAGGCGAGCGCCTCGATCCCGAGCTCGCGGTCGTAGTCGAGCCAGCGCTCGATCGCGCTCGCGTAGGCGAGCCGGTCCCAGCGCAGAGCCTTGTTCCAGCTCGCGGCGTAGCTCAGCGGGTCCTGCGAGGCCGTGTGGAGGACGATCGCGTCGCACCCGCTGCCCTCGACCCAGCTCCGGACCGGCGCCGACCACGGCTCCTCGCGCCCGTGCACCCAGCCGACCAGCAGGATCGCGTAGCCGCCGTCTGCGAGCTGCGCCGCGCTCCGTCGCACGAGCTCCTCGCAGAAGGCGTCGGCCCGGCCGGGCCCGTCCCGAAACGCATAGGCCGACTCGGGCGAGATCACGTACGGCGGGTTGCAGACGATCAGGTCGAAGCGCTCGCCGGCGACCGGCTCGAACAGGTCGCCGGAGCGGAACTCGGCGTTCGCGACGCCGTTCAGCCGCGCGTTGAAGCGCGCGAACTCGACGGCGCGCGGGTTGACGTCGGTGCCGACCGCTCGCTCGCAGTGCGCGGCGGCGAGGAGCGCCTGGACGCCCGAGCCGGTGCCGACGTCGAGCGCCGCACGCGCCGCCCGGCGAGGCGTCAGCTCCGCGAGCGTGACCGTCGGCGGGTGGACGCCGATCACGTAGTCCTCGCGCGTCGGCGGCAGGTCGCTCGCGGCCAGGTCCGAAGCGATCCGGAGTCCGTTCCAGGGCAGGAGGTCGATCGTCGCTTCGACCCCGTCCGCGGCGGGCGCGAAGACGCCCATCCGCTCCGCGCGCTCCAGCTCGAGCGGGGCGAGCGCTCCGCGCGCGGCGTCGGCGTCGACCTGGAGCCCGAGCAGGAAGAGGCGCGCGAGCGTCCCGAACGCGTCGCCACGCAGCAGCCGCAGGTAGACCGGCACGTCGTGCGGGTCGCGGCTGAACGGCCCGACGAGGCCGAGCGTGTCGCGGATCGTCTCGACGGTGTAGCCGGCGCGGTCGAGCGCGGCGCGAAGGAGGTCGATCCCCTCGGCGTCGTCGGTCGCGGGCACGGGCGCTAGGCGGCGGCGAACCCCGGCCGGACGAGCCGCGGCGGCGCCTTCAGGCCGGCGTCGTTCACGCTCGGGTTCCAGGGCTCGGCGAGCGGCGCGGCGCCGAACGAGGCGCGCGTCCGCTCCGGCTCGACCTCGCGGTAGAGCGTCGTCCGCTGGCGCGGCGTCCGACCGGCGGAGCGGATCAGCGCCTCCATCGCCTCGGGGGGAAGCTCCTGGCCGAACTCGGCGCCCGCGGCGCGCGAGATCGACTCGTTCATCAGCGTCCCGCCGAGGTCGTTGCAGCCGGCGGCGAGCGCCGCCCGCACGCCGTCGGGCCCGAGCTTCACCCACGACGCCTGGACGTTCGCGATCCACGGATGCAGCGCCAGCCGCCCGACCGCGTGCACGAGCAGCGCCTCGCGGAAGGTCGGCCCCGGCCGCGCCCGGCCGCGCAGGTAGATCGGCGCCTCCATGTGGACGAACGGGAGGGGGACGAATTCGGTGAAGCCGCCGCTTCGCCGCTGCTGGTCGCGCAGGCGGAGTAGGTGCCGCGCCCAGCTCCGCGGCCCGTCGACGTGCCCGAACATGATCGTCGTCGTCGAGCGCAGGCCGACCTGGTGCGCGGTGTCGTGGACGCCGAGCCACTGCGCCGTCGTGACCTTGTCGGGGCAGAGCACCCTTCGCACCTCGTCGTCGAGGATCTCGGCGGCCGTGCCGGGAAGCGAGCCCAGACCGGCCTCGCGGAGGCGCACGAGATAGTCCTCGAGCGTCGCGCCGAGCGTCGCCGCGCCCTGCCACACCTCGAGCGCCGAGAACGCGTGGACGTGGATCCCGGGGACGGCCCGCTTTACGGCCTCGCAGATCTCGACGTACGTGTCGCCCGTGAAGGCCGGGTGGATCCCGCCCTGGAGGCAGATCTCGACGGCGCCGCGCTCCCATGCCTCCTCGGCGCGCCGGGCGATCTCGTCGGTCGGTACGAGGTACGGCGCGCCGCGCAGGTTCTTCGCGAGCCGGCCCTTCGAGAACGCGCAGAAGCCGCAGCGGAAGTAGCAGACGTTCGTGTAGTTGACGTTTCGCGTCACGACGTACGTGGCCGTGTCGCCGCAGACCTCGCGGCGGAGGGCGTCGGCGGCGCGGACGACCTCGGCGAACGCGGGGCCGCGGGCCGAGAGGAGCGCCGTCGCGTCGTCCTCGTCCAGCTCGACCTCCTCGCGCACCTTCGCCAGCGCCTCGGCGACGGGCTTGTCGTTCAGGCGTCCGGTGCCGTTGAGGGTCGGGACCGGCGCGCCGTGGCCGGCGGCCCAGCGCTCGCGGCGCGCGAGACCTTGCGCGTCCGCCTGCCGGAGGACCGCGGGTGCGACTCGCGGGTCGACCCAGCGGTCGAGCTCGGCGACGTACCTCGGGTAGAGCGGCAATCGGGCCGCCGGCTCGAGGCCGCGGTCGCGGGTCGCGCGCTCGAGCCCCTCGATCTCGGGCCACGGCGCCTCGGGGTTGACGTGGTCGATCGTCACCGGCGAGACGCCGCCCCAGTCGTCGATCCCCGCGTCGAGCAGGCGCGGGAACTCGTCGTAGCTCAGGTTGGGCGGGCACTGCACGCTCACCTCGGGCGGGAGGATCAGGCGCGCGACCGCGGCGCTCCAGAGCAGCTCCTCGAGGTCGGGCTCGGCCGCGTCGGCCATGCGCGTTCCGGGCTTGGCGCGGAAGTTCTGGACGATCACCTCCTGGACGTGGCCGTACCGGCGGGCGAGCGCTGCGATCGCTTCGAGCGCCTCGATCCGCTCCGCCCGCGTCTCGCCGATCCCGATCAGGATCCCGGTCGTGAACGGCACGCGCTCCTCGCCGGCCGCGGCAATCGTCTCCAGGCGGCGCGACGGGAGCTTGTCGGGCGAGCCGAAGTGCGGGCCGCCGCGCCGCGAGAGCCGCTCCGACGCCGTCTCCAGCATGATCCCCATCGAGGCGCACGTCGGGCGTAGAAGAGCCAGGTCCTCGCGGGACATGATTCCCGGATTGACGTGCGGCAGCAGGCCGGTCTCGTCGAGCACGGCGCGGGCCGCCCGGGCGAGGTACTCGAGCGTTGTCTCGCAGCCGAGCTCGTGGAGCTCCCCGCGCGCCGCGCGGTAGCGGACCTCCGGCTTGTCGCCGAGCGTGAAGAGCGCTTCGGTGCACCCGGCGGCAGCGCCAGCTCGCGCGATCTCGAGCACCTCGTCCAGCCGCATGTACGCCTGCTCCCCCCGCCGAGGCGGCCGCGCAAACGTGCAGTAGTGGCAGACGTCGCGGCAGAGCTTCGTGAGCGGAATAAAGACCTTCGGCGAGTAGGTGACGAGCCGGCTCGCCCGAGCCTCGCGGACCCGCCGCGCCTCCGCGCAAAGCTCGTGCAGCGAGGCGTCGAGCAGGCCGAGCGCGTCCACGGCCGGAGCTTACGCAGCGCCGCCCGGACGCGGCAACGGACGCTAGTGCTCGTCCGGGAGGGCGATCGTCTCGGCGGTCCCGTCGCGAAAGGTCAGGCGCAGCTCTTCCGAGCCAGGCGACGACGGAAGCTCGGCGAAGATCGTGTTGTTCCGGATCGGAACCCGCTGGGTGCCGGCGCCGACGACGAGGTCGATGCCGACCACCTCGTCGGAGACCAGGGCCGCGACATTGCGCGGAACCGATCCGAAGCCGCCGCCGGTCACCCACTGAATCCCGCGCGGCCCCGCCTGCGCGTCCTTCGGGCAGAGCGCGACCTGCGCGGTCAGGTCGAAGCACGTCCCGCCGCTCGCGGCTCGGTACGCGTAGAGATCGCTGCGAGCGGCGCCGAGATTCGCCCGGAGCTTGCGGACCCGCGTCTTCGCCTGCGCAGCGTCGGTGTTCGTCGCCACCGCGCTCGATTCGACCCAGCGGGCCACATCGGCTGGAAGCGTCCGCTCGGCCGGCAGCCGGTCCATCGCGGCGAGACCGGCCGAGACGCCGCCGTCCCGCGGCCCGCCGACCGCGTGCCTGACCACGAGGCCTGCCCCGGCGGCCGCGACCGCAGCCGCGGCGACGGCGATCCGCCAGGCGTGCGGTCGCTTCATCCGTTCGAGACTCGGCATCCCGAGACCCAGACGTTGTAGTTGTTGCCGCCGTACGCGTGACACTCGCCGAGCCCGTACGAGATCGTCCGGTGGTCGTAGAAGACGCCGGGAGACTGCGACCAGACCCAGGAATAACAGGAGCCGTTGCTCGCGCAGTAGCGGAGGCCGACCGAGGGGTAACCGCCGTACCGGTTGTCCCACTGGATGTAGTTCTCGCTCAGGGACGCATTGAATGACGAGGCGGCGGTCTGCGCGGGAGCGAAGACGGCCACGTTCACGTACATCTGGCTCCACCCCCTGGCGACGCCCACGGCCAGCGCGAAGAGGACGGCCGCGACGAGTCCGATCCGCGCGAGCGTGCGCACTGGGAAGCCAACTGTTGCACCACCGGCAGCAATTGTCAAAGCGCGGCACGGCGAGGGCGCCGCGGGCGAGCTACGGCTTGGCGGAGAGCAGCGACCCGAAGATCACCCAGCGCCCCTTGTGCCAGCGCTGGAGCTTGACCTGGGCGACCGGGTAGCGGAACGACGGGGTCGTCCGCACGACGATCCCCGGGAGGACGAACGGATTGCCCTTCTCGTTCAGGTGCGTGGCCGCGTTCATCACGCCCTGGCGGGTCAGGTTCTTTCCGGCCTTCTTCAAGGCGTCCACCAACGTGTACGCCGAGGCCATGCCCGCTGCGAAGTAGCCGTTCGGATTGTCGCCCGGCGAGAAGCGCTTCATGATCGAGAAGAAGAGCTTCATCCCCTTGTCGCGCTTCCAGGCCGGAGAGTCTGGGTCCTTCCCGAAGACGATCGAGATCGCGCCCTCGGTCGCCTTCGCCGGCGGCAGCACCATCAGCGAGGTCGCCGACGAGACGTCGTTCACGAAGATCTGCGGGTGCCAGCCGAGCTGGTTGGCGTAGATGAACGCCTGGATCGAGAACTTCCCGAACGCGAAGATCATGAAGGTGTTCGCGCCCGACGCTTTGAGCTGCGCGACCTCCGACTTCACGTCGGACGCGGTCGGGTCGTAGCCGACCTTCTTGACGATCCGGCTCGCCTTCTTCCCCAGTCCGGCCTGGAGCCCCGAGACCAGGTCCTTTCCGTAGTCGTCGTCCTGGTACAGGACCGCGATCTTCGCCTTCGGCTTCGTCTTCAGGAGGTAGCGCGCGTAGACCTTCGCCTCGGCTCGGTAGGTCGGGATGTAACCGATCGTCCACGGGTACTGCTTCGCGTCGCGCCCGAAGGTCGTCGCGCCCGACGCGACGAAGAGCTGCGGCACGCCCTGCTGGTTCAGGAACTGGCGGATCGCGATGTTGTTGTTCGTCCCGAGCGTGTTGAACATCGCGAACACGCCGTCCTGCTGCACGAGCTGGCGCATCGCGAGGAACGTGCGCTGCGGCTCGTAGCCGTCGTCGACGTACTTGTAGGTGATCTTCCGCCCGAGCACGCCGCCGCGCGCGTTCACGTACTTGAAGTAGGCGTCGGCGCCCTTGGCGACACCGGCCGCCGCGGAGGCCTCGCCGGTCAGGGGGATCGTGCCGCCGAGCAGGATCGAGCTCGACGTGACTCCCGGTGTCGCGCGCGGCGCTGCGCCCGCTCCGGCGGCTGCGACGGCGACGACGAGCAGCGCCGCGGCGACCTGGAGCTTCCGGCCCATCGCCATCTGTGACGATCCTACAGCGCGTTTGTCAGGGCCGGAACGCCCGATTCTCGAGCAGCCTGCCGAGGCCCGCGACCCCGCCCGGGAGGATCAGCATCACGCCGATCAGGATCAGCCCCTGGATCACCGAGGGCGCCTGCTTCGAGATGTTCTGCGCGTAGATCGGGAGGAACTCGATCAGCGCCGCGCCGAAGATGCAGCCGACGAGCGAGCCGAGCCCGCCGACCGCGACGCCGACGAGCAGGAGCAGCGAGAGCGTGATCGGGAACGTCTGCGGGTTGACGTACGCGGTCTCGATCGCGACGAGCGAGCCCGCAATCCCCGCGTAGAAGGCCGAGACGCCGAACGCGAGCGTCTTGTAGAGCGCCGGGCTCACCCCCGACGAGGCGGCCGCGACCTCGCTGTCGCGGATCGCGCGGAACGAACGCCCGACGCGGCTCCGCGCGAGCAGCGCGCCGAGCGCGAGCAGGACGCCGCCGATCCCCCAGCTCAGGTAGTAGAGCCAGTCGTTCGAGCTCAGGTGGATGCCGCCGGGCGCCTTCGGAAGGTTGAGGATCAGGCCCGTGCTCCCGCCGGTGAAGTGCTCGAACTTCTTCACCAGCGCCGGAAAGGCCACGGCGATCGCGAACGTGGCCAGCGCGAGGTAAAGGCCTGAAAGACGGAGCGCGGGCAGGCCAAAGAGGAGCCCGGCGCCGCCCGCGACCAGCCCTGCGAGCGGAATCGTCCACAGGTCGCGGACGCCGTGGTGCGCCATCAGGATCGCGCTCGTGTAGCCGCCGACGGCCATGAACGCGCCGTGGCCGAGCGAGATCTGGCCGCTGTAGCCGGTGAGGACATTGAGGCCGAGGAGCGCGATGAAGTACGTGCCGACGGTCGCCCACTCGAGCGCGTGGTAGTCGCTGATGAAGTGCGGCAGCACGGCCGCGACGACGACCAGCGCGGCGACGCCGACGACCCGAATCGCCGTCCTCGCCCTAGACACGCCGTACCGCCGTCTTGCCGAGCAGACCAGCCGGGCGAACGATCAGCACCGCGAGGATCACGGCGAGGCCGGCGACGAGCCGCATCTCGCCGCCGAGGGTGGACACGTACGTCCCGAGCAGGTTCAGCAGGACGCCGAGCGTCAGGCCGCCGACGACGGCCCCGAGCGGGCTGTCGATCCCGCCGAGCACGGCCGCCGCGAGGGCGTACAGCAGGATCCCCTGCATCATGTTCGGGTCGAGGAAGACGACCGGTGCGACCATCATCCCGGAGACCGCGCCGAGCGCCGCCGCGAGCCCCCAGCCGAGCGCGAGCATCCAGCTCACGCGCACGCCGACGAGCCGGCTCGCGCCCGGGTTGAGCGCGGCCGCGCGCAGCGCCAGCCCGAGCTTCGTGAACCGGAAGAAGAGCCCGAGCACGACGACCGCGGTGAGGCAGACGCCGATGATCCCGATGTCCTGGATCGAGAACGCGACGCCGGCGACGTGGATCGGCCGGGTCGAGAACGGGCTCGGGAACTTGCGCACGGCTCCGCCCCAGATCCAGCTCGTCAGCCCGTTGATGAGGATCAGCAGGCCGATCGTGACGATCACCACGGTCAGGACGGGCCGGTTCTCGACAGGTCTGATCACGACCCGCTCGATCGCGACGCCGCCCACGAACGCGCATGCGAGCGTGAGCCAGAACGCCGGCCAGAACGAGAAGCCGTGGTTCATGAACGTGAGGGCCAGGTACGTCGCGAACGTGGCCATCTCGCCCTGGGCGAAGTTGATCACGCCCGTCGAGCGGTAGATCAGCACGACCGCGAGCGCGAGGCTCGCGTAGATCCCGCCCGACGCGAGCCCCGCCACGACCTGCTGCCAGAACTCGGCCATTCAGTACCCCAGGTACGAGCGACGGACGGACTCGGCCTTTCGGAGCTCGTCGCTCGGCCCCGCGACCGCGACCCGGCCGACCTCGAGGACGTACGCGCGCGCCGACGACGACAGCGCGAGGTTCGCGTTCTGCTCCACGACGACGACGGTCACGCCCTCCTCGGCGTTCATCCGCGCGAGCGTCGCGAAGATCTCGGCGACGACGAGCGGCGCCAACCCGAGCGACGGCTCGTCGAGGAGCAGCAGCCGCGGTCGCGCCATCAGCGCCCGAGCGAGCGCGAGCATCTGCTGCTCGCCGCCGCTGAGGGTGCCGGCCTGTTGGTCGCGCCGCTCCTCGAGCCGCGGGAAGAAGGCGTAGACGCGGCGCAAGTCGTCGCGCGAGCCGCCGCCGCGGCGCGTGTAGGCGCCGAGCCGCAGGTTGTCCCGCACGGACAGGTCGGCGAAGGTCCCGCGGCCTTCGGGCACGTGCGCGATCCCGCGCCGGGCGACCGACTCCGGAGACCGCGGCAACGGCGAGCCGGCGAACAGGAGCTCCCCGCCCCGGCGCACGGTGCCGGAAACCGCTCGGAGCGTCGTCGTCTTCCCCGCCCCGTTCGCGCCCAGGACGGCCACGATCTCTCCTTCCGCGACCTCGAGCGACACGCCGTGCAGGGCCTTCACCGGCCCGTAGCTCGCCTCGACCTCGCGGAGCTCGAGGAGCGCAGTCACGCCGCCGCCGGCTCCGCACCGAGGTACGCCTCGATCACCTTCGGGTCGGCCTGCACCTCGGCGGGTGTCCCCTCGGCGATCTTCCGGCCGAAGTCGAGCACGTGCACGCGGTCGGCGACGCCCATCACGAGCGCCATGTGGTGCTCGACGAGCAGCACGGTCAGCTCGAAGTCGGCGCGGACGCGGCGCAGGAACTGCGCGAGCTCGCCCACCTCCTCGTGGTTCAGGCCGCCGGCGGGCTCGTCCAGGAGGAGCAGGCGCGGATGCGACGCCAGAGCCCGTGCCAGCTCGACGCGCTTCCTTGTCCCGAACGGAAGCCCGCGCGCGACCTTACCGGCCACGTCCCGAAGGCCCACGTACTCCAGCACCTCGTCCGGGCTCCGCCCGCCCCGCCGCGCGTGGGCGCCGACGCGGACGTTCTCGCGCACGGTCATCGAGTCGAAGAGCTCGACGTTCTGGAACGTCCGCGCGATCCCGCGGCGCACGATCCGCCACGGCGGGGTGCGGAGCAGGCTGCGCCCGTCGAAGGCCAGCTGCCCCTCGTCCGGCCGGTAGATCCGCGTGATGACGTTGAACGCGGTCGTCTTGCCGGCGCCGTTCGGGCCGATCAGCCCGACGATCTCGCCCTCCGCGGCATCGAACGAGACCCGGTCGAGCGCGACCACGCCGCCGAAGCGCCGCGTGACGTTCTCCACGGAGAGGAGCGCCATCGGAGGGATTACCTTAAAGCGCGATGAGATTGGGTTCGAGCCCGTCGACCGGTCGGTGCAGACGGGTGCGCAGGCAGTGCCTGCCCACCCTGAGAGCAGCACCGCGAGCGGTGCCTTAGGAGGACGGTGGCGCTGCACAAAACGGCTGCGAGGCTCCAGGAGCGGCTGCGCGAGCTCGGACTCGACGTCGAGGTGCGCGAGCTGGCCGACTCGACCCGCACGGCCGCGGAGGCGGCGGCCGCCGTCGGCGCCGAGGTCGGGCAGATCGTCAAGTCGCTCGTCTTCGTCCGCGCCGACGGGCCGCTCGTCTGCCTCTGCGCCGGCGACCGGCGTGTGGACGCGGCGAAGCTCGGCGACGGGGCGCCGGCGCGGCCGGCGCGCGCGGACGAGGTACGCGAGGCGACGGGCTTCGCGATCGGCGGCGTCCCGCCGCTCGGCCACGACCGTCCGCTGCCGACGGTGGTAGACGAGTCGCTCCGCCGGTTCCCGCTCGTCTGGTGCGCCGCCGGCACGCCGCACGCCGTGTTCTCCGTCGAGACGGAGCGCCTGCTCTCGGCGCTTCCGGACGCGACCGTGGCGGACGTGACCGAGGCGTGAGGCGAGCCGTCCTCGGCGCGGCAGCGCTCGCACTGGCGCTGCCGGCCGCCGCGAGGACGAACGTGCCGCTTCGGGACGACTCGGCGCGAAGCTCGCTCCAGACGCTCGCCGACCGCGGCCTCGCCGTCTACTGCGGCGGCGGCCGCGGCGGCTACGTCGCGCTCACGTTCGACGACGGCCCGGGGCGCTACACCGCGCGCGTGCTCGCGATCCTGCGCCGCGCCCGCGCCCGAGCGACCTTCTTCGTCGTCGGCGACCGCGTCCGGTACTGGCCCGGCCTCGTCCGCGCCGAGGTCGACCAAGCCGCCGTCGGGAACCACACGTGGGACCACGCGCGCCTCCCGGGCTTCGGCGGGCGCGCCACCTACGCCGAGATCGCGCGGACGCAATCGGCGGTCGTCGCCGCGACCGGCGTGCGGCCGCTCCTCTTCCGACCGCCGTACGGGGCGACGAGCGACTCCGCGCGCCGCATCGCGCGAGCGCTCGGCCTGAACGTCGTCCTCTGGAGCGTCGACAGCGGCGACTCGCTCCCTAGGGCGACCGCGGACTCCGTCGTCCGCACCGTGATCCCGCGCCTGCGGCCGGGCGCGATCGTCCTCCTCCACGACATCCATCCCGCGGGCGTCGCCGCGCTGCCGCGGATCCTGCGCGCGCTGCACCGTCGCGGCCTGCGCGCGGTCACGGTGCCGGAGCTGGTCGCCCTCGACCCGCCCGCGCACGCACAGCTCTTTGCGGTGCGGTCTTCGGGGCGCTGTTAACGACCGCTACAGTCTCGGCGTCCCCGTGGTTGTCGGAGGCACATGAGGGCCGAGGCGAAAGGCACGCGTCGAGCGCCCGCCGGTTCCGAACGGCGGCACGCCGAGCGCCTCGACGACGCCTGCGGTCGCCTCCACCGTCTTCTAGGAGGTTGACATGCTGCTCACCGAGCAGGCCTACGCGGTGATCGACCTGCCGCCCGCGACGCCGGAGATGCTCGCCGAGTTCGAGACGCTCCCGCTCGACCCGTACGCGGGCGGCAAGCAGCGCTACCGGCGCTTCTCGCAGTACCGGCTGACGTTCGAGGACGACGAGTGGCGCCTCGAGCTGCTCCCGCACCGCCCGTTCATCCAACCGCCGTCGATCAACAGCTACGTCGGCGGCGTCCGGCGCGAGTTCGAGCCGCTGCGGATCGACCCGGAGCCGCAGATCGTGGCCGGAGCTCGCGCGCTCGGCCTCGACACGACGACCGACTGGCAGATCAACGTGCACCAGTGCCGCGTCGTCGCGAACGACGAGGTGCGCGGCGTCTCGGTGCCCGAAGGCCCGCACCGCGACGGCCACGAGTTCGGGATGCTGGCCGTCTTCCGGCGCCAGGGAATCGCCGGCGGGGAGAACCAGCTCATGCCGACGGGCGGCGGAGAGCCCTTCTTCCGCGTCACCCTCGAGGCGAACCAGGCGCTCGTCTACGACGACGCGAAGATGTGGCACTACGCGACCGACATCGAGCCGACTGGCCCCGACGGCGGGTTCCGCGACCTGTGGATCGTCGCCTTCAACCAGTGGGAGAACCGCAAGTACGGGCCGGAGTTCGAAGCGCTGGCGACGGGTGCGTAGCGCGCCGCGCCCACGCGCCGCGGAGGTCGCGGCCGGCCGCTACGAGGACATAGCCGCCGCCTTCGGCACCCCGGTCTACGTGCTCGACCTCGAGCGGCTCCGGGCGAACTACCTCCGCTTCGCCGAGACGGTCGGGCGGCTCGCGGCGCCGACGCGCGTCCTCTATTCGGTCAAGACGAACTACCTGCCGATCGTCTGCCGGGCGCTGCACGCGTGGGGCGCCGGCGCCGACGTCGTCTCCGGCTACGAGCTCCGCGCTGCGCTCGAGAGCGGCTTCGCCGGCGACGAGATCGTCTTCAACGGCCCGGTGAAGACGGCGCCGGAGCTCGAGCTCGCGTTTCGGAACGGCGTCTTCGTGAACGTCGACGGTCGCGAGGAGGTCGAGCTGCTGGCCGAGCTGGCGCCGTCCGGAAGGCCGCTCGAGGTCGGGCTCCGGGTGCAGCCGCCGGAGGACGTCTACGCGCCGGGCTGGCCGGTGCCGCCGCGGCGGGTGCCGTCGAAGTTCGGCTGGCCGATCGCGGGCGGCGAGGCGGACGAGGTCGCCGACCTGATCCGGTCGAGGCCGGAGCTCGCGCTCGCCGGCGTCCACTGCCACATCGGGTCGCAGATCACGCGCGCGACTGCCTTCGCCACCGCGCTCGAGTCGGTGCTTGCATGGGCGGCGCGGCTCCGCGAGCGGGCGCCGCTCCGCGTCCTCAACCTCGGCGGGGGCTTCGCCGTCGGCGGGATCCACCGCCTTCGCGGCGGGGGCGGCGGCCTGAGCTGGATCGACGTGCCGGAGGACGAGGAGCCGGAGGAGCGGTTCGACCTCGACGAGCTCGTCGGCGCGCTCGACGACGCTCTCGCCCGCCACGGCCTCGCCGACCTCACCGTCTGCTTCGAGCCCGGCCGCATCCTCGTCTCCGACGCGATGCTGCTCCTGACCAGGGTCGCGAGCCTCAAGCGCTTCTCGGGCGCGACGTGGGCGATCCTCGACGGCGGGCTCAACCTCCTCCCGACGGCGGGCGTCACCGAGCGCCACGTCTTCGAGGCGATCGACGCGCGCGACCGGCCGCGGGCGCGCTACCTCGTCGGCGGACCGCTCTGCTACGAGGGCGACGTCTTCTCGCTCGCGGTCGACCTGCCGGACGACCTCGCGGTCTCCGAGCTCGTCGCGATCCACGACGCCGGCGCCTACAGCGTGACCCGCGCGAACGCCTTCAACCGCCTGCGCGCGCCGGTCGTCGCCGTCGACGGGTCGCGGCGCGAGCTCTGCTGGCGCGGCGAGCGCTTCGAGGACGTCTTCGCGCCAGCGCAGGAGACGAGCTTCGAGCTCTAAATCGCGTTCGCCGCGACTAGTTCGTACACCTCGAGCGCGCGCCGGTACATCGGCTCGTGCACCTCGTCCACGGCGTCGGGCGGCGGCGCGGCTGCCGCGGGCGGGAGGATCCCCTTGCTCCGCTCGAGCGTCCCGTGCCACTTCGCCTGCGACTCCCGCTCGTGGGGGAGCCACGGCCGGATGCGGCCGTCGGCCCAGGTCAGCATCGCCGGGTCGAACTCGATCCCGACCCGCTCGCAGTAGGCGCGGGCGACGCGTGCGGGCTCGGCGCGGAAGGCGTCTCCCTCGACGACGACCGGCGAGCCTCCGCCGAGGTCGCGCGCGGCCGTCCACAGCTCGAGCAGCGGGAGGAATCCGAGCTCCGCCTCGGTGAAGTCCGGCTTCAGTCGACGGAGCGAGGCCAGCACGACGAGCGGATGGCGGACGATGAACGTGTTCGCGATCGAGGCGAGGAACCGGCGCGGGACGTACGGCGCGGCCTGAAACGCCAGGTCCTTGACGAACACGACCGGCCCGGCCGCTCGCCGGATCTCCTCGACCGCTCGCGCTCCGTCGTAGCCGGCGAACTCGGGCGCGTCGCCGTACCGCTCCGACGCGCGCCCGTCGCTGAAGTAGAAGCACTCGGTGAACGGCTCGTGGACGACCGTCGTGTCGCGGCGCTCGACGAACATCCGCTCGAACGGGGTCGAGACGGACCGGGGAACGGCCCACAGTGCGATGATCCGGGTCGCCATGCGTCTCCAGCCGGTGTCCCTCGTTCGGGGAGGACGTTACTCCTGGGCAGCATGAGGGTCGAGATCGTCACCACCGTCGGCGAGCTCGACCTTGACGAATGGGACGCGCTGCTGGGGCCGGGCGACCTCTACATGTCGTCCTCGTGGCTTCCGATCAGCGAGGAGACGGCCGCCGCGCCGCCGCTCTACCTCGTCGTTCGCGGCGGCGACGGGCGCGCGTGCGCCGCGGTCGCCTGCTACCCGCTCGAGCTCGAGGCCCCGTTCCCGTTCTCCCGGCTCGACTGGGTCCTCGCGACCGCCGGCGTCGACGCCCGCGACGCGCAGCTGACGATGCCGACCCTGTTCGCCGGCGGCCGCTTCCCGTCGCACACGCGCGTCGCGGTTCGGGCGGATGACCCGACCGCGGCGCTGGCCGCCGCGCTCGACGCGGTCGAGGACGCCGCCGCCTCGCACGAGCTGCGGTCGTTCGGTCTCCTGTACGTCGACGAGACGGACGAGAGCCTCCGGCGCGCGCTCGACCATCGCGGTCTCCTCGCGTTCGCGAGCGGCGTCGCGTCGTCGCTCGACGTCCCCGCCGCCTTCGACGACTACCTCGCCCGCCTGAGCGGCGCGCGGCGGAACGCGATCCGGCGCAACCGCCGGAAGCTCGCCGAGGCAGGCGTCGAGCTCGCCGTGCGCCCGCTCCGGCCCGACCTCGTCGACCGGCTCGTCGAGCTCGAGGCGAACCTGAACACGAAGCACGGGACGCCGCACGATCCCGTAGCCGTCCGCGCGTGGTACGACGTACTGCTCCGGCACTTCCCCGAGGGCGCGCTCGTGGGGTCGGCCGAGGTCGACGGAGGCGTCTGCGGGTTCGTGCTCCTGCTCCGCTGGCGCGACGAGCTCTTCGCGCGCCAGGTCGGCTTCGACTACGACCTGAAGGGCGAGCTGCCCGCCTACTTCGGCGTCGTCTTCTACGAGCCGATCGAGTACGCGATCCGCGAAGGCATCGCCCGGATCGACTACGCGACCGGCGCCGCCGAGACGAAGCGCGCGCACGGCTGCGCTCAGTTCCGCCAGCACGCCTACGTGCGGTGCTTCGACGCGGCGCTCCAGGCGCGCCTCGCGCGGTCACTCGAGCTCTAGGCCGATCTGTGCGAAGGCGGCCTCCGCGCGCCGGGTCGCCTCGGTGGGGTTCGCGCCGACTGCGACCACGGAGCCGAGGTTGCCGTGGTTGCTCGTCGCGCGCTCGAGGACGTCGCCCGGGTCGACGTGGAAGTCGAGACCGACGACGCCCGGCACGCGCCGGGCGAGGTCGAGGCCGCGAAGCGCCCGAACGCGGCCGGCGGCCGGCGCCGAGAGGCGGCGCACGCACGCGGCCCGTTCGGGCGGCGGGGGGCGGAGGTCGACGCGCTCGCCGGCGTGCATCCGCACGATCTCCGGGAGCAGCGAGACGCCCGTCGCGAGGCGCACGAGCTCAGTGATCTCGTCGCCGCCGACCCGCGCGTTCGCCTCCACGAGCCGCGGTCCGTCCGCGGTCAGCTTCACCTCCGTGTGCGCGCCGCCGAAGTCGTGGCCGATCGCCCGGAGCGCCTCGACCGCGGTCTCGGTCGCCTCGCGTTGGGCCTCCTCCGGCAGGCCGGACGGAAACGTGTCGCCGACCTCCGCGAAGTACGGGTGCGGCCCGAGGATCTTGTCCGTGACGCCGAAGATCCGGACCTCGCCGTCGATCGTCACCGACTCGACGCTCACCTCGTAGCCGATCAGGTACTCCTCGACGAGGACGCCGGGCGGCCGGCTCTGGCCGCGCGCGTCGTGCGGGGTGCCGGCGATGTGGGCGTAGTGCGCGCGCACGTCGTCGAGCGTCCGGCAGAGCGCGACGTCGACGCTCGCCGACTCCGTCATCGGCTTCACGACGCACGGCAGCCCGACCTCCTCCGCGGCGGCCAGCGCCTCGTCGAGCGACTTGGCCCACACGAACGTAGGGCACGGCACGCCCGCGGCCGCGCAGACCTCGCGCATGCGGGTCTTGTTCCGTGCGACCGCCGCCGCCTCGGGAGCGAGCCCGGGCAGGCCGCGCCGCGCGGCGACCTCGGCGACGATCGGGAGGTTGTAGTCGCAGATCGTGAAGACGGCTCGCAGCTCGCCAAGGCCGGCGGCCTGCTCGAGCCCGCGCTCGACGCCCTCGACGCTGTTCGTGTCCGCCTCGACGAACGCGTCCGTGTGGCGGGAGAAGATCTCGTCCGCGATCGGCACCTCCCGGTAGCGGTCGGTGTCGTTCGTCAGGAACGCGGTCTCGTAGCCGAGGTCGTGGGCGATCCGGAGCGGCGTCAGGCCGAAGCTCGACAGCTGCGTCTCGACGACCACGAAGACGCCCACCTCGCGGAAGCTAACAGCCGGCGCTGCCGGCGCTGCCTGCCATGATCCCGCGGTCGTGACGAGCGAGCGGCCTGCCGGCCTCCCCTCCCGCGGGCCCGTCTCCTGGCGGACGATCGCGCCGCTCCTCACCGCCGAGACGATCTCGACCACCGGCTCGCAGATGTCCGAGCTCGCGCTGCCGTGGTTCGTCCTCGCGACGACCCACTCGCCGGCGCGCATGGGCGTCGTCCTCGCCGTCCAGCTGCTCGGGATGGCGCTCGTCGGGATCCCGGGCGGGGCGATCGCGACGAGGCTCGGCGCGCGGCGGACGCTCGTCGTGTGCGACCTCGCGCGCGCGCCGCTCGTCGCCGCGGTGCCGACGCTTCACGCGCTCGGCGTGCTCCGGTTCCCGCTGCTCGTCGCGCTCGTCTTCGCGACCGGCGCCTTCCTCGCGCCCTACTTCGCATCGCAGCGCACGATCCTGCCCGAGCTGCTGGGCGAGGACGAGCGCGTGGTGGCCGAGGCCGCGTCGCTGCTCCAGTCGGCGAACCGGATGACGATCCTGCTCGGGCCGCCGCTCGCCGGCGTCCTGATCGCCGCCTTCGGCGCCAGCACCGTCCTCGTCGTCGACGCCGCCACGTACCTGGCTTCGGCGTCCATCGTCACTGTGCTCGTGCCTCGCCCGCTCGCAGGCGTGGACGCCGACGAGATCGTCGATGCGGGCGGCCTCTTCGCCGGCCTCGGCTTCCTCTGGCGCGACCGGCTGCTCCGCGCGTGGACGACCGCGTTCGCGAGCTTCGAGCTGGCCTGGCAGGCGCTCTTCGCGCTTGTCCCGATCCTCGCGTTCGAGCGCTACCACGACGCGCGGGTCGGCGGCTGGCTGTTCGCCGCGTTCGGCGGCGGCGCTCTCGTGGGGACGGTCGCCGCGAGCCGGCTCGTGCGACGCGTCGACCCGCTGCTCCTGGTCTCGATCGGCAAGATCCCGCAGGCCCTTGTGTTCTGGTGGCTCGCGTTCCCGATCGGGGCGGTCGGCCTCGGCGCCGTCCTCGCGATCAGCGGCGCGCTCAACGGCGTCATCTTCGCGCCGGCGATCGCGATCCAGACTGCGCGCACGCCCCCGCGCCTCCGCACGAAGGCGGGAACGGCGTCGGTGACGCTGATGCTGCTCGCGGGCGCGGCCGGGTTCGCGCTTGCCGGGCCGCTCGTGCAGTCGGTGGGGACGAAGCCGGTGCTGGTCGGCGTCGCCCTCCTCCAGACCTTGGGCGGGCTCCTGCTCACGCCGATCGGGCTCAAGACGTACGCGGCCGGGCGAGCTCGCGCTGCACCCGCGGGTCGGCGCACCTGACGTACCCGAGCTGCCCGACCTGCCGGCAGCCGCGCGAGCGCTTCACGTCCTCCGAAGCGATCAGGTAGTCGATCCGGGTCACGTCCGTTCTGGCCGCGTACGCGATCGGCTCGTAGAACACGACCGAGAAGTACAGAGGCACGCGGCCCTGGAGCTCGTAGTCGAAACCGACGTTCCGCGCGTACAGCTCGTCGCGCCAGCGCAGGAGCAGGAGGAAGCCGCCGAGCCGGCCGCGGAGCCTCGCCGTCACGACGCTGGCTCGCGGGCCGAGGTAGCGAAGGAGCGGTTCGTACATGGCTTCGACCTCCTCGGGCGACCACTCGTCGCCGTACTTGCGGACGACGCTCTGGTCGAGCGGGACGAGCTCCGCGGCGAGCGACTCCGTGAACGGCTCGACGGCGAGCTCGAAGCCGGCCTCGCGCACCTTGCGCCGCTCCCGCCGGATCGCGCTTCGGCGGTCGCTCCGGAAGCTCGCCAGGTACCCCTCGAAGCCGCCCGCCGGCACGTCCAGGATCGACGCCGTCGCGGTGGGAAACGAAGCGAAGCCGTGCTCGCGCAGGAGGCCGCGAAGCTCCTCGTCGTCCTCGTCGACGTAGAGGAAGGTCGTCGAGCGTGCCAGCTCCTCGCCGAGGGCGACCGCGGCGGCGACGACCTCCGCGCCGGCGCCGCCCGCAACCCGTGTGTGTGCCGGATTCCGGCCGCCGCAGAAGAGGCTCGGCATCACGACCTCGGCTCCGCCGAGCACGCGGTCGAGCCGGCAGAACGGAAACGGCGCGTCGCGGTCGAGGAGGTAGCAGGGGAGCCCGGCGACGAGCTTCCCCGAGTCGGTCGCGCAGAGGTAGACCGGCGGCGCGGTGGCCGTTCCCTCCGCGTACCGCAGCCAGTCGCGCGACAGGTAGAAGTCGCCGGGGCCGAGGAGCGCGTCCCACTGCGCAAGGTCGAGGTCGGCGACGCTCGCGATCCGCTCGATCAAGCGAGCTGCGCCGGATCCGTCACCGGCGCCTGGCAGGCGAAGCGCTCGCAGACGTAGACCGCCGGCTGTTCGCCGACGAGCGTCTTCCCCGCGAGCAGCGGCACGTCGTCCGCCGGGCCGAAGGCGACGACGGCGTTCGGCTCGAACGGCGCGAGGGCGGCGCGCGCGACAGGGCTCTCCGGCGGCCCGACGACCGCGACCTCCCGCGGCGGCGACAGGTGCAGGTCGAGCGCGCAGAGCGCGTGGCCGAACGCGCTCGGGACGCGGCCGGCGGCGGGCGCGACGAGCCTCAGCACGCCGACCGCGCGTCGCTCGAGCTCGTCGTCGCCGTAGATCCGTGCGAGCCGGAGCAGGACGTACGCGAGCATCGAGTTCCCCGACGGCGTCGGGTTGTCGTCGAAGCTCTTCGTCCGCGCGACCAGCTCCTCGCCGTCGGCCGGCGTGAGGAAGAAGCCGCCGCGCTCCTCGTCCGCGAACAGCTCGACCGCAAGGCGCGCGAGCCGGATCGACTCGCGCAGCCAGCGGAGGTCGCCAGTCGCGACGTGCAGCTCGTAGAGGCCGTTCGCGACGTCGGCGTAGTCCTCGAGGTAGCCGGTGTTCTTCGAGACGCCGTCGCGGTGCGTCCGGTAGAGCCGGCCCTCGGGGGTCGAAAGCGGGCCGAGCAGGAACTCGCCGAGGTCGACGGCGGTGTCGAGCAGGTCGGCGCGGTCGAGCCGGCGCGCCGCCTCGGCGAGCGCAACGAGCGCGAGCCCGTTCCAGGACGCGATCGCCTTGTCGTCCCGGAGCGGCTTGGGCCGCTGCTCGCGCTGCTCGAAGAGGCGCGCGCGCAGATCGGCGTCGAGCTCGCCGCGGACGATCCCGCGCCCGTCCTCGAACGGCTGGAGGAGCTCGGCCGGGACGCCTTCATCGGGAGTCCACGTGAAGGTGAGGCCCTCGACGCCGTCCGTGTCGGCGTCCTGCGCCGACGCGAACCCGCCGTGCGGCAGGCGGAGCTCGCGGAGCATGTACTCGAGCGTCTCCTCGGCGATCCGGCGGCAGCGCTCCTCGCCGAGGACGAGCCACGCGTGGAGGTACACGGGGACGAGCAGCGCGTTGTCGTAGAGCATCTTCTCGAAGTGCGGGACGAGCCAGCGCTCGTCGACCGAGTAGCGATGGAAGCCGCCGCCGACGAGGTCGTACATGCCGCCTGCGGCCATGCCGTCGAGCGTCTTCGCGACCATGTCCGTCTCGCCCAGGCGGAGCAGCAGCTCGAGCGCCGACGCCGGCGGGAACTTCGGCGCCCGCCCGAAGCCGCCCCAGACCGGGTCGAACTGCGCGCGCAGGCCGCGGAGCGCGTCGGAGAGCAGCGACCGCGTGAGCGGCTCGCGCGACGGCTGGAGCTCCGCCGAGGAGCGAATCGCCTCGACGAGCGCGCCCGCCTGTCGCGTCACGTCGCTGCGGCGCTCGCGGTACGCGTCGGAGACGGCGACCAGCACCTGGCGGAACGACGGCAGCCCGTGCCGCGGCGTCGGCGGGTAGTACGTCCCGCCGAAGAACGGCTCGCCCTCCGGCGTGAGGAACACGGTCATCGGCCAGCCGCCGTGCCCGGTCAGCGCCACGACCGCCTCCATGTAGATCGCGTCGAGGTCGGGCCGCTCTTCCCGGTCGACCTTGACGTTGACGAAGCGCTCGTTCTGGAGCGCGGCGGTCTCGGGGTCCTCGAACGACTCGTGCTCCATCACGTGGCACCAGTGGCACGCGGCGTAGCCGATCGAGAGCAGGATCGGCTTGTCCTCGATGCGCGCTCGCTCGAGCGCGTCTTCGCCCCAGGGGTACCAGTCGACGGGGTTGTCCTTGTGCTGGAGGAGGTACGGGCTGGTCTCGGCGGCGAGCCGGTTCATTCCGGGATCATGCCCGTCGTGCTCGCGACCGAACGCCTGCTGCTGCGGCTGCCGGAGCCGGCCGACGCCGAGGCGCTGCACCGCGCCTACGGCGACCCGGAGGTGATGCGCTACGTCGGCGAAGGCGTGCCGTTCACGTTCGACGAGACCCGACGGACGCTCGCGCGCTTCCGCCGGCGGTGGCGTGGCGACGGGTTCGGCGCGTTCATCGTCGAGCTAGCGGACGGCGGCGGCGTGATCGGCGAGGTCGACCTGCTCGCGTGGGACCGGAAGACGTGGGCGTTCGGCCTGCGGGAGGAGCTCGGGCCGGACATCGAGCTCGAGGTCGAGCTCGGCTGGACGCTCGCGCGCGACGCGTGGGGGCGCGGCTACGCGACCGAGGCGGCGCTCGCCGTCCGCGACTGGGCGTTCCGCGAGCTCGCGCCGCCGCGGCTGATCTCGATGATCTACCCGCCGAACGTGCGGTCGCAGCGAGTCGCGGAGAAGATCGGCGAGCGGTTCGAGCGCGAGGTCGTAACCGCGACCGGGAAGCTGACGCAGCTGTGGTCGACGTGATCGAGACGGAGCGCCTGCTGCTGCGGCTGCCCGAGCCGCGCGACGCCGACGCGCTGGCCGAGGCGTTCGGCGACCCGGAGGTCGTCCGGTACTTGAGCGGCGTGACGCGCTCGCGCGAGGAGACGCTCGAGGTGATCGCGGCGATGCGCCGGCACTGGGATCGCTACGGCTGCGGGCTCTTCACCGTCGAACGGGTCGAGGACGGTGCCGTGCTCGGGCGCACCGGGTTCCTCGTCTGGGATCCGGGGAGGTGGGTGCACGGGCTGCGGGAGGAGCTCGGGCCGGAGATCGAGCTCGAGACCGAGATCGGCTGGACGCTCGCTCGCCGCCACTGGGGGCACGGCTACGCAACCGAGGCCGCGATCGCGGCGCGCGACTGGGCGCTCGCGGAGCTGCGGCCGGTGCCGCGCCGGGTGATCGCGCTGATCCGCCGGGAGAATGTGCGCTCGCAGCGGATCTCGCAGAAGCTCGGGCAGCACTACGAGCGCGACGTCCCCGTCGCCGGACGGCCGGCGCAGCTCTGGTCGACCTGACCGAGCCCTTCGGCCGCGTTCACCGCGCGCCAACCGGGGTCAGACCCCAGCACCGTCCGACCGGGACAGCTGAGCCGCATGAGCAGGCGGTTCGCCACCGTGCGATGGGTCTCTGCGCGCCACGTCCACAGGCGCCACTTCGGGGTCTGACCCCGAACGAAGCGCCGCGCGGCCCGCGCTGGTCCTTTCTCCAATGTCCAAGACCGCCAGTCGGGGTCAGACCTCGGACCGTCCGTCCCGGACAGGTGAACTGCGTGACCATGCGAAGCGCGGGATCGGAGCCGGCTCTTCGTGCCACGTCCGCGAAGGCCAATTCGGGGTCAGACCCGACGGAGTGCCGCGCGGCCCGAATCCAGCCGCCCCGTACGATCCGCCGATGCCGTTCCTGCCGCTCGCCGGCCTGAGGGTGCTCGACGTCACGTCGTCGCTCGCGGGGCCGTACTGCACGGAGATCCTGGGCGCGCTCGGCGCGGACGTCGTCAAGGTCGAGCGGCCGGACGGCGGCGACGAGACGCGCGCGTGGGGACCGCCGTTCGTCGACGGCACCGGCGCGATGTTCCTGTGCGCGAACGCGAGCAAGCGCTCGGTCGCGCTCCGCCTCTCCGACCCTGCGGCGCGCGAGGCCGTCCTCCGGCTCGCCGACCGCGCCGACGTCTTCGTCCAGAGCCTGCGCCCCGGGCTCGCGGACAAGCACGGCCTCGGCTTCGAGACCCTCCGCGCGCGCAACCCTCGCCTCGTCTACTGCTCGATCGGCTCGTTCGGCCGCGTCGGCCCGCTCCGCGACCAGCCGGGCTACGACCCGCTGATGCAGGCCGTCGGCGGGATCGTCAGCGTCACCGGAGAGCCGGACCGACCCGGCGTCCGCGCCGGCGCCTCGCTCGTCGACCAGTCGACGGGCCTGTGGGCCGCGCTCGGCGTCTTCGCCGCCCTCCGCGAGCGCGACCGCACCGGCGAGGGCCGCCTCGTCGACGTCTCGCTCTACGAGACGACCGTCGCGCTCCTCCCGTACCACCTGACCGGCTACCTCGCCACCGGCGAGACGTCCGGCCGCTACGGCACCGCCTACCCCGCGATCGTGCCGTACCAGGTCTTCCCCACCCGCGACGGCGAGCTGATGGTCGCGGCCGCGAACGACCGGCTCTTCGCCGCGCTCTGCGAGGCGCTCGGCCTGCCCCTCGAGGCGCGCTTCGCGACGAACCCGGCCCGAGTGGAGCGCCGCGACGAGCTCGTCGCGCTGCTCGAGCAGCGGCTGCGCGAGGAGCCGACGGAGACCTGGCTCGAGCGCTTGACGCGTGCCGGCGTTCCCGCCGCGCCTGTCCAGGACGTCGCACAGGTCGCCGAGCACGAGCAGACCCGCGCGCTCGGCATCCTCCAGGACCTCGGCTCCTACGCGACGGTCGCTCTCCCGCTCTCGGTCGACGAAGAGCGCGTGCAGCACCGCTCGCCGGCGCCCGCGCTCGGAGAGCACACGGCCGAGGTGCTCGCGGAGGCGGGCTACTCGGAGGACGAGATCCGCAGACTCATGCGGTCCGAGTAGAGTCGAGGACGTGGGCGGCGCGCGCGAGCTCCTCGAGCTGACGGCGTCGCTCGCCGCCGACTTCCTCGACTCGCTCGACGAGCGCCCGGTCTTCCCGGCCGCCTCGCTCGAGGAGCTGCGCGCGGCGCTCGGCACGCCGCTCCCGGACGACCCGGTCGAGCCGACGCGAGTCGTGCGCGAGCTGGCCGAGGCCGCGGAGCCCGGCGTCGTCGGGATGGCCGGCGGCCGCTACTTCGGCTTCGTCATCGGCGGCTCGGTGCCGGCGGCGCTCGCGGCCGACTGGCTCGCCACGGCCTGGGACCAGAACGCCGGTCTGTACGTCGGCGGCCCCGCGGTGTCGGTGGCGGAGGAGGTCGCGGGCGGCTGGCTCCGCGAGCTGCTGCGCCTGCCGGAGACGGCGTCGTTCGGCTTCGTCACCGGGTGCCAGATGGCGCACGTGACGGCCCTCGCCGCCGCACGCCACCGCGTGCTGGCGAACGCGGGCTGGGACGTGAACCTCGACGGCCTCGCGGGCGCGCCGCCGATCGCGGTCCTGCTGGGCGAGAAGGTTCACGTGACCGTGCCGCGAGCGCTGCGGCTCCTCGGGATCGGGGCGTCGGCGGTCGTGCCAGTCGCCGCCGACGACCAGGGCCGGATGCGGCCCGACGCTCTCCGCGAGGCGCTCGCTCGGGTCTCCGGACCGGCGATCGTCTGCGCGCAGGCGGGCGAGGTGAACACCGGCGCCTTTGACGCGCTGCCCGAGATCGCCGCGGCCGGGCGCGAGGCCGGCGCGTGGCTCCACCTCGACGGCGCGTTCGGGCTCTGGGCAGCGGCCTCGCCGCGCCTCGCCCACCTCGTCGAGGGCGCCGAGCTCTTCGACTCGTGGGCGACGGACGCGCACAAGTGGCTGAACGTCCCGTACGACAACGGGGTCGCGTTCTGCGCCGATCCGGAGGCGCACCGCGCCGCGATGGCCGTCCACGCCGACTACCTCGTCCACGCCGAGCCGGGCGCGGCCCGCGACCAGATGGAGTGGAACCCCGAGTTCTCGCGGCGCGCGCGGGGCGTCCCGGTCTACGCGGCGCTGCGGTCGCTCGGCCGGAGCGGCGTCGCGGAGCTCGTCGAGCGCTGCTGCTCGCACGCGCGCCGGTTCGCGGCCGAGCTCGATCGGCTCGAGGGCGTCGAGGTCCTGAACGACGTCGTCCTGAACCAGGTTCTCTTCCGCTACGAGACCGACGAGCGTACCGACGAGGTGCTCCGCGCTGTGCAGGAGAGCGGCGAGGCGTGGATGAGCGGGACGGTCTGGGACGGCCGGAAGGCGATCCGGATCTCGGTCTCGAACTGGCAGACCTCGGACTCCGACGTCGACCGCACGGTGGGCGCGTTCGCGGCCGCCTACCCGACCGCCGCGGCGCCCGCGCGGTAGACCTGTCCCGGGAGGACCCGGCCCAGCCGCTCCGCGAGCCACTCCGCGACGCCGATCAGCGCGTCGAGGTCGATCCCGGTCTCGACCCCGTCGCCCTCCAGCATGTAGACGAGGTCCTCGGTCGCGACGTTGCCGGTCGCGCGCGGCGCGAAAGGACAGCCACCGATGCCGCCGACGGACGCGTCGAAAAGGGTCACGCCTGCCTCCAACGCCGCGTATGCGTTCGCGAACCCGGTCGAGCGCGTGTTGTGCAGGTGCACGCCCGCGGGCCGGACGCTCTCGACGAGCTCGCGCACGCGCCGGGGAGTCGCGACGCCGATCGTGTCCGCGAGGACGATCTCGTCGGCCGCGTCGAGCCGCGCCGCCAGGTCGCGAACGACGCCCGGATCGACCGCGCCCTCGAACGGGCACCCCCACGCGCAGCTGATCGTCACCGTCGTCGGCCGGTCGGCGCCTTCGACAATTGCGCGAACGCGCTCCAGCGCGTCCTCGAGCCCCGCGTTTCCGTTCCGGCGGTTGAACGTCTCGGTCGCCGCGAGGGTGCAGTTGACGCGGTCGAGCCGCGTGGCGGCGAGTCGCTCGTAGCCGCGCTCGTTGAGGACGAGGCCGGAGTACTCGACGCCGTCACGCGGCTCGATCGCGGCCACGACCTCCTCGGCGCCGGCCATCTGCGGCACGAGGTCGTCGCGAACGAAGCTCGCGGCCTCGACGCGCCGGAGGCCCGTCGCCGCGAGCCGGTTCACGAGCTCCGCGCGCACCGCCGGCGCCAGAACGTCGGGCTCGTTCTGGAGCCCGTCGCGAGGCCCGACGTCGCAGATCGTCACCACGCGGCCAGCGTAGCCATCAGCGCGTCCCGATCTGCATCCCGAGCAGGCGCGGGAGCGCGGCGGCGGCTCGTGCGGGCAGCGGCCCACGGCGGCCCTGCTCCTCCGCCGCCTCGCAGGCGATGATTGCGGTGCGGACGAGGCCGCCGCCGAGGCGCTTCAGCGGCTCCGGCGGCAGCGGCTTGACGCGCCGCGTGACGAGCGGGAGCCGCGTCCACTCGTCGTCGAGGCCCGCGACGAGCGAGGCGAGGATTTGGCCGCCGACCCAGCTCGGGCCGACGCCGTTTCCCGAGTAGCCCGCGCCGTAGTGGACGCGCTTGCCGGGGACGGTGCCGAAGAAGGGCATGTGGTCTGCGGACACGTCGATCGGGCCGCCCCAGGACCGGTCCACACGAGCCTCGGCCAGGTCAGGCAGCAGCCGCCGCAAGCCGGCCTCGGCGCGCGCCGCGGTCGGGCGGTCGCGGCTGAAGCGCCCGTCGATCCGCCCGCCGAGGCCGATGGGCCCCGAGCCGCTCCCCATCAGGACACGTCCGTCGCGCGTCGTGCGGAAGTAGTGCACGAACATCCGCCCGTCGACGATCGACTCGCCGCCGGTCCAGCCGATCCGCTCGACGAGCTCCGGCACCGGCTCGGTCAGGACGACGTACGAGCCGAAGTTCGTCAGCCGCCGGGCGACCGGGCCCCAACCGGTCATGGCCGCGTTGGTCGCCACGACGATCTCGGCAGCGCGCAGCCGTCCGCGCGGCGTCCGCACGAAGCCGTCCTCGAGCGCGACCACCGGCGAGCGCTCGTGCACCGTGACGCCGTCGGCGAGCGCCGCCCGCCGGAGCGCACGGACGAGCAGCGCCGGCTGGACGTTCGCGCCGTCCCGGAAGAAGACCCCGCCGCGGAAGACCGGCGAGTCGCACCGCTCGCGCACCTCCTCGCCGGTCAAAGGCACCGCCTCATCCTCGACCCCGAGCGCTCGCGCCGCCTCGACCCGCTCGGCGATCGCGGCGTCCTGCGCGGGCGCCGCGGAGACCATCAGCTCCCCGCCTTCGCGTAGCCAGACATCCTCTCCCCGCCGCTCGCAAAAGTCGCGGACCGCCGGCACGATCCGAGCGCCGGCGCGCGCCACCTCCAAAGCCCCCGCGTCGCCGACGAGCCGGCGCAGGTCGCCGAGCACCGCCCACCAGCCGTTGAGAAACCCGCCGTTTCGCCCGCTCGGCCCGTGCCCGCAGATCTCGGCCTCGAGCACGACGACGCGCGCGGCGGGCAGCCGCTCGCGCACAGCCAAAGCCGTCCACAGCCCCGTGTAACCGCCACCTACGACGGCCACGTCCGCAAACGCCTCGCCTTCGAGCGGCGGCGCAGGCTCGGGATTCCCTTCCGCCGCGAGGGCCTGCTCGAGCCACCACGACGGCAGACGCGGTTCTACGCCGCCGACCGTGCCCTCCGGTTCTGGAAGAGCACGTTGACGAGCATCCCGCCGACAGCGACGACGAAGATCAGCGTCCCGATCACGTTGATCTGCGGCGGCACGGCCACGCGCGCCGCGCCCCAGACGAAGAGGGGGAACGTCGTCTTCGGCCCGGCATTGAAGTACGTGATCACGAAGTCGTCGACCGAGAGCGCGAACGCGAGCAGCCCGCCGGCGAGGATCCCCGGCATGATCAGCGGCAGCGTCACCTTCTGGAAGGTCGTCCACTCGTTGGCGCCGAGGTCCATCGCCGCCTCCTCGAGGTGGCGGTCGAAGCCGACGAGCCGCGCCTTCACGGTCACGACGACATAGCTGATGTTGAACATGATGTGGGCGATCAGGATCGTCATGAACCCCTGTGCGTAGTGCCAGCTGACGAACAGCGCGAGCAGTGACGCGCCCATGACGATCTCGGGCGTGGCCATGGGAACGAAGATGAGCAGGTTGACGAGCCCGCGCCCACGGAAGCCATAGCGCACGAGCGCGAGCGCGATCAGCGTCCCGAGGGCGGTCGCGACGAGGCTCGAGAGGAGCGCGATCTCGATCGAGAGCACGACCGAGTCGCGGAGGCCCGGAAACCCGAACGGGCTCGTCCAGTTCTTGAACGTGAAGCCCTGCCACGTGTAGTTGAAGCGTCCCGCAGGATTGTTGAACGAGAAGGCGATCACGATCGCGATCGGCAGGAAGAGGTAGCCGAGCGCGAGCAGCGCATAGACGTTCAGGAGGTTGCGGCGGACGAACGCGAGGGCGCGCCATCCCGCCCGCCCGCGAGGCCGAGCCGCCACGGTTGCCGCAGCCGAGGTCACCGCCCGGCCGCCATCCCGGTCATGCGCTCGGTGCCGAGCGCGCGGGCGTAGACGAGCACCGCGATGAGGATCGCCGCCATCAGCACGAACGAGAGCGACGCCGCCGACGGGTAGTCCCGAACGGCCAGGAACTGCGACTGGATGACGTTCCCGATCATGTACTGACGCGGCGTGCCCAAGAGCTGGGCGTTGATGAAGTCCCCGGCCGCCGGGATGAACGTCAGCAACGTCCCGGCGAAGACGCCCGGCAGCGAGAGCGGCAGCGTCACGCGAAGGAAGGCACGAGCCTTGCTCGCGTAGAGGTCCTGCGCCGCCTCGATCAGCCGCGCGTCGATCTGCTCCAGGCTGACGTAGAGCGGCAGGACCATGAAGGGCAGGAAGTTGTAGGTGATCCCGGCGATCACGGCGACCGAGGTCGCGAGCAGCCTGCCGTCCGAGCCGAGGATCCCGAGGTGCCGCAGCGTGCCGACGACGACACCGTCGTCCGACAGGATCGTCTCCCACGCGAGCGTCCGGATCAGGTACGTGACGAAGAACGGCGCGATCACGAGCAGCAGGAAGAGGTTCTTCCAGCGGCCGCCGCGGAACGCGATCCAGTAGGCGAGCGGGTAGGAGATCGCGAGCGCGATCACCGTTGCGGCGCCCGCGTACTCCGCCGAGCGGACGAACTGCACGTGGTAGAGCGAGATCGCGTCGTGGAAGTTCGACCACGCCCACTGGAAGGTGAAGATCGGGAAGAGCCCCTTCTCGAGCGAGGTCTTCCCGAGGTAGCCCATCGGGACCAGGAAGAAGACGACGAGCCAGGCGAGCCCGGGCAGGAGCAGCAGGTACGGCGTGAGCCAGCGGTGCCGGTGGAGAAACGCCAACTTACGCTTGCAGCAGCGCCTGGAACGCCTTCTTGTAGTCCTGGTTGTTCACGGCCTTCGCGTCGATCTGGTGCACGTTCGACAGCATCTTCTTGGTCGGGAAGATGAGCGGGTTCGAGGCCACCTTCGGGTCGCTCTGCTTCAGCACCCCGGCGGCGCCCTGCACCGGGCAGATGTAGTTGACGTAGTCCTCGACCTCGGCCGCGACCTTCGGCGTGTAGTAGTAGTTCATGTAGGTCGAGGCGGTAAAGACGTTCCCGCCCTTCGGGATGAGCATGTTGTCGGTCCAGATCATCCCGCCGGAGTCGGGGAGGTTCCACTTCAGGCCCGGGTGGTCGGCCTGGAGCTGCACCATGTCGCCCGACCACGCGAAGCACGCCCACACGTCGCCCTTCGCGAGCAGCGGCGCGTAGTCGTTGCCGGTGAACTGCCGGATCTGGCCGGAGTCGACGGCCTTCTTGATCGTCTTCACGGCCTTGTCGAAGCCGGCCTTGGTCACGTTCGACGGGTCGTCGCCGTTCGCGAGCATGACGAGCCCGATCGAGTCGCCGAACTCGGTCAGCAGCGTGACCTTGCCCTTCAGCTTCTTGTCGGACAGGAGCTGCTCGACCGAGGTGAGCTCGCCGCCCGTCTTCTTCGGGTCGTAACCGATCCCGGTCATACCCGACTGCCACGGCAGGCTGTAGTCGCGGTTCGTGTCCCAGTTCGGGTGCTGCTGCACGGGCAGCAGGTTCTTCATGTTCGGGATCGCCGCCTTGTCGAGCTTCTCGACCCAGCCGAGCTGGATCATCCGCGCGGGCAGGCCCGAGGAGTCGGTGAGCACGACGATGTCGCGCCCGATCCCCTGTCCCTGCGACAGCGGCCCCTCGATCTTCCCGAAGAACTGGTCGTTGTCGTTGATGTCCTCGATGTACTTGACCTTCACGCCCGTCTGCTTCGTGAACTGGTCGAGCGACGGGTGCTTCTTCGTCTTCTCGTTCACGTCGATGTAGAGCGGCCAGTTCGAGAAGACGAGCGTCTTCGCGAGCGTCTTCGAGCCGGACGTGCCGGTGGTGCCGGCGGACTTCGAGCCGCTCCCTCCGCAGGCCGCGAGCCACGCGGGGATCGTCAGCGCCGCGGCGCCGACGCCCGCGCGCTCGATCAGCGCACGGCGGGTCAGCTGGTCGGTCATGGGGTTCCCTCCTCGCCTGCATCGACGACGAACGTTGCTTCGGGGTTGAACGAGAGCGCCACCGGAGTCCCCGGCTCGTGGGCGGCGACTCCGGCCAGCGCGTTCTGGACGTAGACGGTCACGGCCCCGGCCGGCGTCTCGACCACGTACTGCGTCGCGACGCCGACGTACGACCGGTCGAGCACCTCGCCGCGGAGCACGTTCAGCTCCGAGTCGCCGAGCCCGATCTTCTCCGGGCGGACGCCGACGGCGACGCGGCCACGGCGGCCGTGCAGCCGGTCGGCCGGCACGCGCAGCTCGGCGCCGGAGTCGAGCCGCACCGCCTCGGCGCCGGTCACCGTGCCGGGCAGCAGGTTCGAGATCCCGAGGAAGCCGGCGACGAACGCGGTCTGCGGCGTCTCGTACAGCTCGCTCGGCGTCCCGAGCTGCTCGATCCGGCCCTTGTTCATCACCGCGATCCGGTCGGCCATCGTCATCGCCTCCTCCTGGTCGTGCGTGACGTGGACGAACGTGATCCCGACGTCGTGCTGGATCCGCTTCAGGAAGAGCTGCATCTGCTTTCGGAGCTTCAGGTCGAGCGCGCCGAGCGGCTCGTCGAGCAGGAGCACGCGCGGGCGGCACACCAAGGCGCGGGCGAGCGCGACCCGCTGCTGCTGCCCGCCCGAGAGCTGCCGCGGCTTGCGGTTCTCCATCCCTTCGAGCTCGACGAGGCGGAGCATCTCGAGGACGCTTCCGCGCAGCTCCCCGCGGCGGCGGCCCTGGCGCCGCAGCCCGAAGGCGACGTTTTCGAAGATCGAGAGGTGCGGGAAGAGCGCGTAGCTCTGGAAGACGGTGTTGACGTCGCGCTTGTAGGGCGGCAGGCCGGTCACGTCGCGCTCGCCGAGCCGGATCGCACCGTCCGTCGGCTCCTCGAAGCCCCCGATCATCCGGAGCGTCGTCGTCTTGCCGCAGCCTGACGGCCCGAGCAGCGCGAAGAAGCTCCCCTGCTCGATCTCGAGCGACAGCTCGTCGACCGCGACGACGTCGTCGAAGCGCTTCGTGACGCTCTCGAGCGTGACGTCGACGAGGCGCGATCCCGCCGCGGCGGCCGACGACGTCTCCACGCGCGCCTGGGTCGAGGTCACGTCACGCGCTCCCAGGCCTCGGGAAGCACGTCGCCGAGGACGCCGACGATCTCGTCGAACTCCTGCTGGCCGGCCACGAGCGGCGGCGAGATCTGGATCACCGGCTCGCCGCGGTCGTCGGCGCGGCAGATCAGCCCGCGCTCGAACAGGCGCGGCGAGAGGAACTCCCGGAGGAGCACCTCGCACTCCTCGTCCGAGAACGTCGCTTGCGTCTCCTTGTCGCGGACGAGCTCGAGCGCCCAGAAGTAGCCGGCGCCGCGGAGGTCGCCGACGATCGGGAGGTCGAGCAGCTGCGCCAGCGTCCCCTGCAACGCGTCCTCGCGCGCGGCGACGCCCTCGACGAGCCGCTCGCGCCGGATGATCTCGATGTTCTTCAGCGCGATCGCGCACTGCACGGGGTGTCCGCCGAAGGTGATCCCGTGCATGAAGGTCGCCGTGCCGTCGAGGAACGGCTCCATGACGCGGTTCGTGGCCAGCACCGCGCCGATGGACGCGTACGCCGACGACAGGCCCTTCGCGCACGTGACGAGGTCGGGCTCGATGTCGTAGCGCTCCGAGCCGAACCACCGGCCGACGCGACCGAAGCCGGTGATCACCTCGTCGGCGCAGAGCAGGATCCCGTAGCGGTCGCAGATCTCCCGCGCGCCCCGGAAGAAGCCGGCCGGCGGCGTGAAGCAGCCGCCCGCGTTCTGGACCGGCTCCATGATCACCATCGCGACCGTCTCCGGCCCCTCCTGGAGGATCGCCTGCTCGAGGTCGTCGAGCAGGAACGCCGTGAACTCGGCCTCCGTCTCTTCGGGCGGGCGGCGGGAC
>Ga0081539_10001749_pt1 | contig 34642 bp, 31 predicted proteins | sample TabmetS4T2R2_FD_71023 | JGI IMG/M metagenome (GOLD analysis project Ga0081539, IMG submission 71023) | Tabebuia heterophylla rhizosphere microbial communities from the University of Puerto Rico - S4T2R2 | ecosystem: Host-associated > Plants > Roots > Rhizosphere ... | reverse complement strand
GGGCGCGTGCTCGAGCTCGGTGTCGGCGCGCTCGAGCTCCCCGGCGGCCGCGCTCAACAGCGCACGACAGCGGCTCGCGATTGTCAACGCCCAGATTCGCTGAAGGCTCGTGCCCTGCTCTTCGAGCTCTTCGAGGAGCGCGGCCGCCTCGGCGGTGCGGCCGAGCGCGAGCAGCGTCTCGATCGCGTCGCCGTGAAAGCGAAAGAGCGGTTCCCCAAAGCCTGCCTCTCTGACGGCGTCGGGCAGCGGGCCGAGAAAGCGGTGCGCCTCCGCCGGGTCTCCCAGTGAGAGCTCGAGGAAGCCGCGGACGGCGAGCAGCTCGAAGTACGCCGAGATGACTCCGAGGTCGAGTGCAAGCTGCAGGCCGCTGTCCGTGTCCTCGCGTACCTGCTCGACGCGCCCGAGATGAGCCTCGACGAGCGCCCTGGACGTCAACACGTAGGGCAGCTGCTCGCGCTCGCCGGTCTGCGACACCGCCTCGTATGCCTCATCGGCATGGCGCACGGCGTCCTGCCAGTTGCCTGCCATGCTTTCGACGCGGGCCAGGTGGAAATCGATGTACGAGACCGAATGCTCGTCGCCATGGGCGACAGCATTTCTGCGGAGCGTCTCGAATACCGCTCGCGAGTCGTCGAGCTTCCCGGCCCATTCCAGCAGCATCCCGTGGGTCCAGCTCGGATTGCCGAGGATCGGGCGCCACCCGACCTTGCTCTCCAGGGCCACCGCACGCTCGACTGTCGGGAACGCGATTCCGCGTCCACGTACGGCCTCGTGGAAGGCGACGTCGGCGAGCGCACGCGCGAGCACCCGGGGCTCGCCGAGCTGTTCCGCCAGCTCCAGAGCGTGGTGCGCGCGCTCTTCGCCCAAGGCGGCGTTGCCGGCTTCATGGGCACTCCAAGCAAGCCCGAGCTCGGTCTCGATCCGCAGCCGAAGGTCGTCGCCCACCTCGGCGAGGGCCGCCTCGAAGAGGTCGGCACCGACGTAGAAGCCTTCCCTGAACGCGCGGACCCAAGCGAGCCGGTTGAGCGCGCGGGCACGGTCGGTCCCGGACGGGGAGGCGGCGACGATCTCCTCGAGCAACGCGCGTGCACGCTCCGTCTCGCCCGTCTCGAAATGGCACTCGGCGGCCTCGATCCCCCGTCGGCGCGCGTCGGCCGCAAGATCGGCCGGCGTGAACCGCCGAGCCTCGATCCAGAGCGTCGCAGCCGTGCCTGGGGCGCCGCGGGCCCGTGCTCGCTCGGCGGCCTCGTCGAGCTCGGCGGCGACGGCGATGTCGGGCCTGTCGGCGGAGAGCGCTCGATGCGCGGCGCGCTCCTCGGGGTCGTCGAGAATCCTCGCAACCCGAGCGTGCAGCTCGCGACGTTCAGTGTCCGATGCTCCTGCGTACAGCACGGACGCCAGGAGCGGGTGCGAGAAGCGCACGCGCTCGCCGTGCGTCTCGACCACCCCAGCGTCTACGGCTTCGCCGAGGCCGACGGTCGTATCGGGCCCTTCGGCGGCGGCCGCGACGAGCTCGACCGTCGCCCGCGGCAGCACAGCGACGACGAGGGCGACGTCCCGGGCGGGCGGAGAGAGTGCGGCAAGCCGCTTGGCCACCAGTGCGCGCAGGTTGTCGGAGACAGGAAGCGGCTCGCCCGGTGTCAACGGCAGGGCGCGCTGGGCGACGCTCCTTGCGATCTCGAGTGCGAAGAACGGATTACCGCCCGACGCACCATGGAGTTGCACGAGTGCGGGGCGGCTGAGCTGGACATCCGCGCGGTCCCGGAGCAGTCGCTCGAGGTCGTCGACCTCGAGGGGACCGACGGCCAGCTGCTCGAATCGGACGTCGAGCAGTTCCGGCTCGGTCAACGCAAGAGCGCTTCCAGCCTCCCGCCGCCGGGCGACGAGCAGGCCGATTGGTCCTTCCCCGAGCCGACGGGCGACGAACCCGAGCGCGCTTGCGGACGGCGGGTCGAGCCACTGGACGTCGTCGACCGCGAGCAGGACGGGTCTGGTCGCGGCCAGCGAGCGCAGCACGCCCAGGAGGCCCAACGCGACCGCGCGGGGAAGTGGCGCGGGACCTTCGGCCTCCCTGCGGAGCAGCGCGACCTCGAGCGCGTGCCTCTGCGGGTCCGGAAGGCCCGACATGGCCTCCGTCGGAACGTCCTCCAAGAGGTCTCCGAGCGCGGCAAAAGCGAGCTGCGTCTCCGACTCGACCGGCCGGCTGACCAGGACGTGGTAGGACCGCTTTCTGGCGCTGGCAACGACTCGCTTCCAGAGCGTCGTCTTGCCGATCCCTACGTCGCCCTCGAGCGTGAGACCTGCCGGATGCTCCGAGACGGCGTCGAGAAATCGCTCCAGCGAGTCGAGCTCTCGCTCACGTCCGACGACCGCTAGGGCTTGCGAGGACATCGCGACTCCTCAGCGCTTGATCCTATCCCCCCGGCAGCAAGTTCATGCGCCCGGGGCCCGAGTCAAGCGCCGTCGCTGCGTCTCGACAAGTTGAATCAGTCCGAATCAGACTGATTCGGGAGAAAGGTGGGGAGAAAATTTCGTGCCTGCCCCGGCAACATGAGACCAGCGGCTCCTACTGATGTCAATGAGACAGCGAGCGCAGGGGCCTCCGAGCCCGCGTTGCGGAAATGCCAAGTCCTGCGAACCCGAAGGCCCACAGGACTTGACCCGGCGACTCCGACTCGCCGCGATTCCGCGCGCAGCACCGGTCTCAGCGAGTGCGCAGGCAGGACCAGAGATCGTTGCGCGGGTTGTAGATGTACTCGCCACCTGGCTGCCGCGGGCACGGCGGCTTGCCACGCTCGTAGATGTCGGGTCTCAGTAGGTGGTTCGTACCGAGCAGGGCTCCGGTCGCAAACTCGAAGACCATGAACTCGTACGAGGGTGCTCTGTCGGCGAAGCCGAGCGTGCCCGGGAGGGGCGGCAGGCCGACGCCGGGTGGCGCGCAGAGCAACAGCGTCGGGTCCACGCGAGGCTGAATGCAGGTCCAGCCGGCCTCAGTTAGCTGGCCCGGCGTTACGCCGTTGGCTCTCGTGGGCTCGGCCGTCGCGCCTGCGACGAGCGCCAAGGCCAGGATCAGAAGCGCCAAACCTGGCCGGCGTTTGATCGTGCGTGCCATCACGTTTTCTCCTCTCGATCGTGGGGCAGAAGTCGACCAGTGGAGGCGATTCAGCCCCGCAGGTTGATGTGCGGTACCTCGCCCGAGTCCGCCGCCGTCGCGCCCGGCGTCTCCCATCGAAGACGCCGGGTCGCACGAGCTCGATCGGCTGGCTGTCCCGTTCGAGCGCGCGGTCAGCGCGACACTGTCCCCCTCAGAGTGCTGACAGTGAAGGTCGCGTTTTCACTCTCGGTTCCGTTGCCATGCAGACCCTTGTACGCTCTTGTGCCCGACGCAATCGTCCACCGGGATGTGCCGGCCTTCGTGTCGATCTTGACCACGAACGTGACCGTGCCCTTCTTGCCCTTCGTGACAAAGCGAAGGGTGATCAACGCCCCATCGGCACTGTCCGAGTCGCCCTTCACCGTCCTGTAGCCGAGAGCTAGCCCGTTGTCAGTGATGGCGCCACTGGCTTTGAAGGTGCCCTTGCCCGCGAGGCTTCCATCAGTGACGGGGTACCTGTCGTTGGTGCCAGCGATGACGACCCTTACCTTGCCGCCGGTAGCCAAGCGGCCGGCACCGGCGATCTGCGTAGCGCGCGCAAGCGACGCATCCATGAGCGCCATGGCGACGAGCAATGAAGCGAACAGCAATCCAAGGACGCGAACCCTCTGAGCTGACGTACTCATGCTTCCTCCTCTCGATCCTGCGGCGGCCGGCCGGCCGGTGGGTGCAGACACAGGCCCGATCGAAGCACCGCAGCACCTCTTGCACTTCAGGGATCCCCCCGGGATCGAACGGGTTCCAGGGAGAACCCTGAGCCGGGACTCGGGGACGTACGTCGCCAAGTGAGATCAACCACCGGCAACTCAAGCGCTACTCGTTCGTGCCGCTGACGCTACGCCGATGCAATTCAGCCCGGTCTGATGCGCGGCAGGCCACCGGCGTTGTCCGAGTCCCCAAACGGCTCCAAAGCCAGTCGCGAGCTGGACCGGGACACTCCCGACCGGCAGCGTCGCCACGCCGATGCCGGACGTGACGGCCCGTCCGGCACTTGCTGCGGCGTCGGCTGTGTTATGTCGTCTGCCAGCGATGGGACGACATCGATCGGCTGAGATCGTGTCTCGGCGGGACCTGCGCGCTCAGCGCGACACGGTCCCCGTCAACGTGCTGACGGTGTAGTCGAAGTTCTCGCTCTCCGTGCCTCTGCCGTGTAGCCCCTTGTACGCACCTGTGCCCGACGCAATCGTCCACCGGGATGTGCCGGCCTTCGTATCGATCTTGACCACGAAGGTGATCGTGCCCTTCTTGCCGACGGTGAAGAAGCGAAGGGTGATCAGCGCACCTTTCACCGTCCGGTAGACGACGACCGTGCCGTTGTCCGCGATGGCGCCCGTAGCCGTGAAGCGGCCGGTGCCCGCGACGCTTCCGTCTGTGACGGCATCGCCCTTCTGGCCTTCGTTCGCACCCGCGATACGCACCGTGACCTTGCCGCCCCTGTCGTCGTCGCCTGCTGTCGAGTTGATGCGAGTGAGCGTGTTCGAGACGAAGCTGCTCACCCAGACGGACCGTCCGGCGGGCGCCACCGCGGGGGCGGGGCCGTCTCTGGCCGGCCGAGCGACCCGAATCGGGAGTCCGACCTTTTCCCCCGAATGCACATCGATCCGCGCGACCGTCCCGTCGTCTTGGTTGGTGACGAAGAGCGAGCCGCCCGCCACCGCAAGCCAGCTCGGCTTCGCACCGACACGAATGGACTCGCCGACCGGCCGCAGCGTGCGCGGGTCAAGCCGGACAACCTTGCCGCCATCGCGGTCGGCGTACCAGACGCTTCCGCCGGTGACGACGATCCCGATCGGGAACCCGCCGACCTGCACGCGTTTGATCGCGTACGTCACCGGGTCGATCCGCAGGACCTCCCCCGCGTCGGCGGCCGTCACCCAGACGTAGCCGCCGCCGGACGCCAACCCGAGCGTGCGGCCCGGCGAGAGGCTGAGCGGCGCGGAGGTCGGCGCAAGCGTCCCCGGGTCAAGCCGCAACAGCGTTCCGGGTCGAACCTCGAGCGCCCACAGCACGCTGCCATCGAGCACGAGCTGGTCGACCGGCCCCTCGAACTCGCGACGCAAGAGCACGACGCCGCTGCGCCATTCGAGTACCACCAGCTCGGTAGGGCCGAATCCATCGGAGCCGACGTGCTGGACTGAGGCAATCAGCCGGTCCTCGGTCAGGGGCGCTCCCTCCGCTCCTCGGAGATCGTGCGCCAGGTGGAAAGCCTGCCCACCCAGGTACACGGTCTGCGCCACGGCCCCGGTAGCGAGGTCGAGGAGGAGGAGCGGCCGATCGCCGACCGGTTTCCGCGAGTCGCCGTTGAGCGCGACCCAGACAGCATCCGGGCCGGCCGTCACCGCTCCGGGATGGCCCGGCACTTGCAGCGTGGCGGTCACTCCGAGCGTGGTCGCCTTCACGCCGGAGTCGCGCGTCGCCAGCAGAACGGAGCCGACGATTGCGGCGATGACGGAGGCCGCGATGACCACGATTCGAAACCCGCGGCTCGAGTGGCGCGCCGGCAACGAGGCTGTGTCCACACGGCCATCATCCCACGGGTTGGACGGGATTCCGCCGAGATCGTGGCGATTCCAGGGAAAGCCCTGAGCTGTTGCCACAAAGCGTGTGCGACGATTGCACGATGGCGAAACGGGTGCTGATCGTCGACGACCACGAGCCGTTTCGGGCGGTCGCGCGGGAGCTCCTGGAGGACGCTGGCTACGTCGTTTCCGGCGAAGCAGCCGACGCCGCGGGAGCCCTGGCAGCGGTGGCGGTCGAGGCGCCTGACGCGGTACTGCTCGACGTGCAGCTCCCGGACCGCGACGGCTTCTCGGTTGCGACTGCACTCGCGGTGCCGGGCGGGCCTGCGGTAGTGCTCATCTCCTCGCGCGAGGCGGAGGACTACGGCCGGCGGGTCGAGGCCAGCGGAGCACGCGGTTTCATCCCGAAGTCGAGGCTATCGGCAGCCGCGTTCACCGCTCTTGTCGAGTGATGTCGTCGACCGTCGTCATTTCCCCGGAGACCCGAAACGTGCTGCGCGATCCGGTGCTCCTCGTACCTGCAATCGTGGGGGCGGGTCTTGCCATAGGCTGGCTCGGGGCCGACACCGGCGTCTCGGGAACACGTGTGGCCGCGGACCTCGCGCTGGCGTGGGCTCTCATGGCGGCATCTCTCGTTGCGCTGGAGCGGACTCGCTGGCGCCGATCGAGAGCCCTGCTCGCCGCCGCTGCCTTCGTGCTTCTCGCCGCGGATCTCCAGTGGGCGAGCTCGCACGCGTTATGGACGCTTGGCTTCCTGCTCGAGGCATTGTGGGTGGCGCTCCTTGTACAGGTCGTGCTGACGTTTCCGGAGGGTCGCCCTTGGTCGCGCGTAGCCTGGGTCGCAACCGTCGGCGCGTACGCGGCAACACTCGGCGGTCAGCTCGTCGGCGCACTCGTGCTCACCGACTCGCGGGATGTGCTCTCCGTCGCGCCGTACGAGACCGTGGCCGAGGCCGTCGACCGAGTGCAGGGTCTCCTGGGCATTGCCGTCGCTCTGGCTCTGCTCTTTCTGCTGGTGCGACGTTTGCTCGTTCTCCGCGGAGCCGCGCGACGCGCGCAGGCGCCGCTGCTGGTTGCCGCGGGCCTCACCGTTCCAGCGACCGTGTTGTGGCTCGTCTGGGTAAGCGCGAACGGTGACGATGCTCCGACCCTCGAGACGGTCGACCGGGCTGTCGCTCTGCTCGTTCCACTCGGGGTCGTCGCAGGGATCTTCTCGTCGCGGCTGCGTCGACGGGAGGCGTCCGACCTCGTCGTCGAGCTTCGGGCCGAGGGGGCGGCCAGCCTCCGCGAGCGCCTTGCCCGGGTGCTCGGCGATCCAACGCTCGAGGTCGCGTATCGGCTCGATGACGGCCGCTACGTCGATGCCGCCGGCGAGCCGCTCGAGTTGCCGCAAGACCCAAATCGGACGGTCACGCTGGTGAGGGTCCGAGGTGAAGAGGTCGCTGCGCTCGTTCACGATCCGGCACTGCTCGACGAGCCGGCGCTCGTCGAATCGGTTCGGGCGACGGCCGGGCTCGTGCTCGAGAATGAACGGCTGGCGGCAGAGGTGCGCGCGCAGCTCGCCGAGGTACGTGCTTCACGTGGCCGTATTGTCGCCGCCGCCGACGCCGAGCGGCGGAGGATCGAGCGCAACCTCCACGACGGGGCACAGCAGCGGCTCGTTACACTCTCCCTCACACTCGGGCTCGCCGCCTCGCGTAATGACGCGGCCAGATCGGATGTGCTTTCGCGCGCGCTGGACGAGGTCGAGGAGGCGATCGTCGAGCTGCGCGAACTCGCCCGCGGGATCCACCCGACGCTTCTCCGCGAGGAGGGGCTCGAAGCGGCCGTCGAGGCGCTCGCGCGCAGGACGCCGCTGCCGGTCACCGTTGAAAGATCGGTTGGGGATCGGCTGTCCGACCCGGTCGAGCTCGCCGCGTACTTTGTCGTCTCTGAAGCACTGACCAACGTCGTCAAGCACGCGTCAGCCTCGAAAGCCACGGTGCGCCTCGACCGGGAAGCGGACATGCTTCGGGTTGTGGTGGAGGATGACGGGGTCGGCGGAGCTCGCGCCGCGGCCGATTCAGGTTTGGCGGGTCTTCGTGACCGTTTGGAGGCACTCGACGCGAAGCTCGTTATCGCGAGCGACGCGGGGCGCGGCACGACTGTCCTTGCCGAGATTCCATGCGGATCGTGATCGCCGACGACGCGGCGCTCATCCGCGAAGGGATTGCGTCCCTACTCACAGAAAGCGGGCTCGAGGTCGTCGACGAGGTGGGCGACGCCAACGCGCTCCTCACCAGCGTTCGCGACCAGCGCCCCGACGTGGCTCTCGTCGACATCCGCATGCCTCCCACTTACACGGATGAAGGGCTTCGCGCAGCACGTGTGATTCGTTCGCAGTATCCGGAGACGGCTGTCCTCGTGCTCTCGCAGCACCTCGAGCCCGCCTACGCACTGCGGCTCGTCGAGGAGAAGCCGGAAGGGGTCGGCTATCTCATGAAGGAGCGTGTGGGCCGTGTGCAACAGCTCCTCGACGCAGTGCTGCGGGTTGCGGCCGGCGAGTGCGTCGTCGACAGAGCCGTCGTCGACGAGCTCCTCGCCGGAGGCCGCCGGGTCGATCCCATGGCCGAGCTCACACCCCGAGAGCGGGAGATCATCGCCCTGATGGCCGAGGGCCGCTCGAACCACGGCATCTGCCGCGCGCTCTGGCTCAGCCCAAAGACTGTCGAAACCCACATCCGGGGTGCCTTCTCGAAGCTCGGGATCAAGGAAGCGCCAGAGGACAACCGCCGCGTACTCGCCGTGCTCGCCTACCTGCGACGGTGAGGTGAGCGAACGGCCTGGAGCACGCTCAGAACCGCCGGGCCCTTCGCCAGCCAGCCACCGACGAGCTTGACCTTCGAGATGCATGCAGAGGGCTGAAAACGGGAGAAGAAGTCCTCGCCGGTTCCAGTCCCGCCAAGAACAGAAACCTCCGATCTACCGGGGTTTTCTAAGCGGATGAAGGGACTCGAACCCTCGACCTTCTGCATGGCAAGGACCGGGCGCGAGCTGACTGGGGGCGACTGGGGCTGACATTCGCACCGTTCTGCGGTTCTCGCGCCCCGTCCGCTGACCCGAGCTGCCTGCAACGGACGCCCAAGGCTGACATGGGGGCTGACATGGGAACGGATCCGGGCTACCGGGCGGAAGTCGTTGGCGCGGTCACAAATCCGAATGAATCGTCATATAGAAGGCATGAAGCACGAGGTGCGGCGCTCGGATACGCAGCTTCTCATGGAAGCCCGTACGTGCGCTGAGCCGTTCGGCGTCTTCTACGAGCGGCATTTCGCCTCTGTGCTCGCCTTCTTCCGGCGCCGCGTAGCTGGCCCCGAGGACGCGTTCGACCTTGCGGCGGAGACGTTCGCTGCCGCGCTCGCCTCGGTGCCTCGCTTCCGGCCCGGGCCGGAGCCGCCTCAGGCCTGGCTGTTTGCGATCGCACGCCACAAGTTGAATGAGGCATTGCGCCATGGTCGCGTTCAGGACGAGGCGCGGCGGCAACTTGCGATGCAGCCGATCGAGCTGGACGAGGAGGCGATCGAGATCATCGAGACGACCGCACTCGCTCCGGCGGTCCAGTTGCTCGAGAACCTGACGCCAGCGCAGCGCGAGGCGATCGAGGCCCGCCACCTGGATGAGCGCGGCTATGCGGAGATCGCGGCCGCCCTGCGCTGCTCCGAGAGCGTTGTCCGCAAACGCGTCAGTCGCGGTCTGGCTGCGCTGCAAGCGCAACTCAACGAGGAGAGAACCTCATGAGTGATCCGATCCGCGATCTGAAGCGAGAGCTCCTCGCCGCCGCGGAGCGTCAACGCAGAAGCGCACCTATCGCTACGGGTCTGTGGGGGCGACGGCGGACACCGCGTCGCATTCTCCTGGTCACGGCGACTGTGTCGATCGCGGCGACGCTGGCACTCGTCGTCAGCGCCCCGTGGAGCGACTCGCCGGGACTTCTCGAGAACGCGAAGGCCGCGCTCACGGCATCACCCGACACCGTCCGACACGAGAGGTGGGAGGTCACCTCGACCTCGACCGAGGCGGCCTGCACGCTCACCCGTGGGCCGAGCGAGCTCTGGGCAGACACGACGCCTCCGTTCCGGTGGCGCCTCCTCTGGCGCGGGCTTCCGATGCTCGAAGAAGATGTCTTGCCGGAGGCGACGGAGCCTGACTGCTGGAAGGGAATCACGTACGAGCTGGGCGGCACGAGCAAGCCCGTCTGCACCGCGACCGGCTGCGAACCGACCCTCAGGTTCATCGCTCCGAACACCATCAGCGCCGCAGGCATCGAGCCAAGATTCCTCCCAGACCCGGTGGGGGGCCTGCGAGAAGCGATCGACCACGGACTGGCGCACGATGAGGGAACGACACAGCTGGGCGGGCGGACGGTCGAACGTATCCGCTTCGATCCACCACCCGACTGTGACGCCGATCAAGCATGTCGCCCCCCGATCTACCTCTACGTCGACCCCGAGACCTTCTACCCCGTCGAAATCCACAACCCCCAGTTCCGCGGCGTCAGCTCCGTCACGCGGTTCCTCACGTTCGAATACCTGCCTCGAACCCCCGCCAACCTCAAACTGACCGACATCCGAGCCCAGCATCCAGACGCGTTCGAGACGGGAAGTCCATGAGGTCCGGTTGCCTCTGGAACAAGAATCCCGCCTGAGCGGGGCTTTCGTGAGAGCGGATGAAGGGACTCGAACCCTCGACCTTCTGCATGGCAAGCAGACGCTCTAGCCAACTGAGCTACATCCGCGTGAGCCCGAAACTATAGCGGCGGTCGGGAACGGGTCAGAGAGCGCCGGACGGCTGCGGCGAGAGCCGTCACGACGCCCTCTGTCGTGCGCGCCGCGCTGAGGTCAGCGCGCCGCGACCTCGTCGTCTCGCTCGGGCGTCGTCATCGCGACGAACACGGCGCGGAAGTCGACCATCGCCTTGCGCAGGTTCTCCGTCCGTTGGTCGCGCGAGGCGCCGTTCGACTCGACCATCTCGTGGCCGTGCCGGTAGCGCTGGACGACGTCGGGATGATCCACCGAGATGGCCGCGGCCTGCTCGTCGAGATCGTCGCGCGGGTAGCCGCGCTCCTCGAGGACGTCACGCACCACGCGATCCGCGCTCCTTGCCGCGAGCTCGGGATCGTCGACGAACATCTGCTCGGCGCGATCCCACTCGCCGGCGTAGCGTTGCCGTGACTCCTCGGAGAGCGGCCGAATCTCCAGCGACCCGTATCGCTCCTCACGCTTGCGAAGCTCCTGTTCCGCGTCGCGGCGCGACCCCCTCGCGCCGAGCGTGCGGTCGTACTCGGATCCGAAGCGCTCACGAAGCGCGGTCGTCCGGCGCGAGCGCCAGTACGCCATCCCGGCGATCGCCGCGACGACGACGACACCGACGACGATCGCGAGAATCACCCAACCGGTCGTGCTCATGCCGATGCCTCCTCACTAACGCCGTGAGTCTCTGACGTACCCGAAGGACGGCTCGGCAAACGCCGCGGTGGAGCGGCGCTAGCCGTCGAACGCGGCGATCGCCTCCTCCCGGGCCGACCGGAGCGCGTGCGCCCGGTTGACCGCGTTGATCACCGCGCGTAGCGAGGCCGTGACGATCGAGGGGTGGATCCCGACGCCCCAGAAGGCCTCCTCGTCGACGTCCGCCTCGACGTAGGCGGCGGCCGTCGCATCCTCGCCCTTCGACATGGCGTGCTCGTGGTAGTCGCGGACGTCGACCTCGAGCCCGAACCGCCGCTCGATGCCGTGGACGAGGGCGGCGATCGGGCCGTTCCCCTCCCCCACGACCTCGGTCTCTTCGCCGCCGACGCGCATACGCGCGACGAGGCGATCGCCCTCCTCTCCGCTCTCGTGCGCGTACGAGAGGAGCTCGAACGGCGCGGAGACGCCGAGGTAGTTGTCGGTGAACGCGTCCATCAGCTCCGCCGCGGTCAGCTCGCCGCCCCGCGCGTCGGTGATGGCCTGCACCTTCTGCGCGAAGTCGACCTGGAGCCCGCGCGGCAGGTCGAGGTGGTGCTCGCTCTTCATGAGGTAGGCGACGCCGCCTTTCCCCGACTGCGAGTTGACGCGGATGATCGCCTCGTAGTCGCGTCCGACGTCGCGCGGGTCGATCGGCAGGTACGGAACGTCCCACGCGGGCGACCCCGAGCGCTCCTGCGCGTCCATCCCCTTCTTGATCGCATCCTGGTGCGACCCGGAGAACGCGGTATAGACGAGCTCCCCCACGTACGGGTGCCGCGGATGAACGGGCAGCTCGTTGCACTCCTCGACGATCCGCCGCGCCTCGTCGAGCTCGGTCAGGTCGAGCCGCGGGTCGACGCCCTGCGTCAACAGGTTCAGCGCGAGCGTGATCAGGTCGACGTTGCCGGTGCGCTCGCCGTTCCCGAACAGACAGCCCTCGATGCGCTCCGCGCCGGCCATCAGGCCGAGCTCTGCGGTGGCGACCGCGGTGCCGCGATCGTTGTGCGGATGGACGGAGAGGATCGAGCTCCCCCGGGCGGTGAAGTGCCGCCCGAACCACTCGATCCGATCCGCGTAGACGTTCGGCGGGAACGCCTCGACGGTCGTCGGCAGGTTCACGATCATCCGGGCGTCCGGCGTCGGCCCCCACTCCTCCGCAACCGCCTCGCAGATCTCGAGCGCGTAGTCCAGCTCGGTGTGGTGGAAGCTCTCCGGGGAGTACTGGAACACGATCTGCGTGTCCGTCGCGGCGGCGAGCTCCTTGCAGAGAGCGGTGCCGCGTACCGCGAGGTTCGTGATGCCCTCGCGATCGAGCCGGAAGACGACGCGCCGTTGCGTCTCGGAGGTCGAGTTGTAGAGGTGGACGATCGCCCTCCTCGCGCCCTCGATCGCCTCGTATGTCCGCTCGATGAGCTCGGGTCGCGCCTGCGTGAGCACGGCGATCGTCGTGTCGGCGGGGATGCGGTCTTCCTCGACCAGCTCGCGGCAGAAGTCGAAGTCGGTCCTGGACGCGGACGGGAACCCGACCTCGATCTCCTTGACGCCGAGGCGGACGAGCAGGTCGAAGAAGCGACGCTTGCGGAGCGCGTCCATCGGGTTGACGAGCGCCTGGTTGCCGTCGCGCAGGTCGGTCGAGCACCAGATCGGCGCACGCTCGAGGACGACGTCGGGCCACGTCCGGTCGGGGAGGTCGACGGTCGCGTACGGGCGGTAGCGGCTGAAGTTCATCGGCATGGCTCACCTCGTAAAGGGCGGACTGCTCCCGCTTTGTGCGGGTGCACGGGGACGGGTATGTCGGCAGCCGCTTCCCCTAGCGGGGAAGGATGAGCAGGCCGAGCATGCGGAGACCGAGGTTCGAGGCGTGCTCGGGCCGCGTGCGCATGCCCGCCACCCTAGCCGAGCGTTCCCGGTTCGGCAACGCCGTGTACGGTCACGACGATGCTGGACGACGCGTCGTTCCAGGCGGCAGCGACCGAGCTCGCGACCCGTGACCCCGCCCTCGGCGCGATCGTCGAGCGTCACGGGCTTCCGGAGTTCTGGGCCCGCGAGCCGGGCCTGCCGACGCTCGTCCTGCTGATCCTCGAGCAGCAGGTCTCGCTTGCGTCGGCGCGCGCCGCGTTCGACCGCCTGGTGACGCGACTTGGCGGGCTGACGACGGAAGGCATCCTCCGCTCGACGGACGAGGAGCTCCGGGCAGACGGGTTCAGCCGGCAGAAGACCCGCTACGTGCGAGCGCTCGCGACCGCCCTCGAGGAGGGCTCGCTCGACCTCGCCGGGCTCGGCGTGCTGGGGGACGACGACGTGCGGCTCACCCTCGTGGCGCTACCGGGCATCGGCCCATGGACGGCCGAGGTCTACCTCCTCGCCGCGCTCCGGCGGCCGGACACGTGGCCGACCGGCGACATCGCGCTCCAGGAGGCCGCTCGGCGTGCGCTCGGGCTCGACGTCCGGCCGTCGCCGGACGAGCTGGAGCGGATCGGCGAGGCCTGGCGCCCGCATCGCGCCAGCGCGGCGCGGCTCCTGTGGCACCTCTATCTCAGCGAGCCTCGACCGCGCAACGCAGCTGCCCCGACGACGCCCTCCCGGAGCCGGGCGGTGTCTGACACCCTTGATCGCGACGCCCCTCCCGGAGCCGGGCGGTGTCTGACACCTTGATCGCACCGAGCCTCGACCGCGCAACGCAGCTGCCCCGACGACGCCCTCCCGGAGCCGGGCGGTGTCTGACACCCTTGATCGATTATCGATGGAAAGTGTCAGACACCTTCGGAGGCAGCAGCGTCGAGCGCCTCGTTCACGAGCCGGTCGGCGAGCTCGTTGTGCTCGCGGCGGACGTGCGTGTAGGTCACCCTGCCGACCGCGCGGGCCGTGCGCGACGCCTCCAGGAAGAGCGTCTGCAGATCCTTGCTCTTCACCCGGTACTCGCCCCGCATCTGCTTGACGAGGAGCTCCGAATCGGCACGCACCTCGAGCTCGTCGACGCCGAGCTCCGCGGCCTTTCGGAGCCCGGCTACGAGCGCCGAGTATTCGGACACGTTGTTCGTCGCGACTCCGATCGGCTCTCCACGCGCGTCGAGCACCGTCCCGTCGCCGGTCTCGAGCACGTAGGCGTACGCGGCCGGTCCCGGGTTTCCCCGAGACCCACCGTCCGTCCAGAGCACGGCCCTCACGCCGGCGACTGTAGCGACCGGCGCCCGGACCGCTCGCGCACCTGATTGGATTCGCGTATGACCGCAGTCGAGGAGCCTCAGGCGACCTTCATCCGCCCCGACGGGCGCGAGAAGGTGACCGGCACCGGCCGATACACGGCCGATCTGACCTTCACCGGGGAGGCGCACGCGGCATTCCGCTACGCCGACCACCCCCACGCGCGCATCCTGCGCATCGACACGACGAAGGCGCGCGCGCTACCCGGCGTGCTCGCGGTCGTCACGCACGAGGACGTCCCGGACGTGCTCTACGGCGGCAGCGTCAAGGACCGGAGGTTGTTCGCGCGCGACACCGTGCGCTTCGAGGGCGACATCGTGGCGGGCGTGGCCGCGTTGACGCCGGAGATCGCCCGCGAAGCGGCGGCGCTCGTCGAGGTGGAGCTCGACCTACTGCCGGTCGTGACCGACTTCGAGGCTGCGCTCGATCCCGGCGCGACGCTCGTCCATCCGGACTGGGAAGCGTACGAGCGCGACGAGGCGCTCGGCAGCCACGACAACGTGCTCGGCTTCTCGACGATCGTGAAGGGCGATGCCGCCGCGGCCCTCGAGGCGGCGGATGTCGTCGTGAAGGGGCGCTACGTCACCGATCCCGTCCAGGGCGTCCCGATCGAGCCGCGCGCGATCGTCGCCCAGTGGCAGGGCGACAAGGTGACCGTGTGGTCCTCGACGCAGGTGCCCTACGCCGCGCGCGCGGGGGTCGCCGAGACGCTCGGCCTGCCCGAGTCGCACGTGCGCGTCGTCGTCCCGCTGCTCGGCGGCGGCTTCGGCGCAAAGTGCGACTTCCACTTCGAGGGCCACGTCGCAGCGCTCGCGAAGGCGGCCGGCCGGCCCGTGAAGCTCGTCTTCTCGCGGCGTGAGGAGTTCTTCGCCGTCGGCCATCGGCGCGAGGGCATGGTGATCGAGCTCGAGACGGGCGCCAGGGCCGACGGCACGCTCGTCGCCCGCCGTGCCCGCCTCGTCCTCGACAGCGGGGCGTACTGCGGCGAGGGTGGGTTCTTCGCGCAGATGGCGGCGATGCACGCGCTCGGCCCGTACGAGCTCGAGAACGTCCTGGTCGAGTCCTCCCTCGTCTACTCGAACAACCAGCCCTCGTCGTCGATCCGCGCTCCGACGGCTCCGCAGGTCTGCTGGGCGCTGGAGCAGCACATGGACGAGCTGGCCGAGGCGCTGGACATCGATCCGGTCGAGCTGCGCCGCCGCACGCTCATCGAGGAGGGCTCGGTGACGGCGACGGGCCAGGTGCTCGAGCGGATCGCGATGAAGGAGACCTTCGAACGGGCAGTCGAGCTGATCGGCGACGGCTCCGACCTCCCCGACGACGAGGCGATCGGGGTCGCGTGCGGCTGGTGGCCCTGTTTCACGGCGAATGCGGGCGCGTACGTCAAGCTCAATTCGGACGGTACGGGGACGATCGTCACCGGCGCGCAGGAAAACGGCACGGGCGCCGTGATGGCAATGCCGAAGTTCGTGGCCGAGGAGCTCGGCATGCGCCCCGACGACTTCTCGCTCCTCTACCAGGACACCGACGCTGCGCCATGGGACATGGGCTCGTGCGGGTCACAGACGACCTTCAACAGCGCCCGCGCGGTGCTGGCGGCGGCGGTCGACGTGCGCGAGCAGCTCCTCGATGCGGCCGAGGAGAAGCTCGAGGCGGCGCGCGGCGACCTCGAGCTCGCGGACGGCACGATCCGCGTGAAGGGGTCGCCCGACAAGTCGGTCACGATCGCCGAGCTCGCCGGCGGGGGGACATTCCACGGCAAGGGCTCGGGTGAGATACCCGAGTCGCCGTCTGCGCCGGCCGAAGGCTGCGTCGGACGTCTCGGCCTCGAGTCGTTCCACGCCCCGCAGCTGATTGCCCACGCCGCGCACGTGAAGGTCGACCGCGACACCGGCGTCGTCCGGGTCATACGGATCGCGGCCGCGCACGACTGCGGCCGGATCCTCAACCGGATCGGCGCCGACGGGCAGGTCTACGGCGGCGTCGTGATGGGCATCGGACAAGCCCTCTCCGAGGGGACGCAGCTCGACGAGCTCGGGCGCCACCGCAACCCGCACCTGCTCGACTACAAGCTCGTGACGGCCGCCGACGCGCCTCAGATCGACGTCGCCTGGATCGAGACCGACACCCCGAACGCCGGGCCGAAGGGCTCCAAGGGCGTCGGCGAGCCGCCATGCGTCCCGACCGCAGGCGCCATCGCAAACGCGATCGCGAAGGTGATCGGCGCGCGGGTGCGCGCGCTGCCGATGACGCCCGAGCGGGTCTGGGAGGCGAGCTCGTGACGACGCTCCGCCTGCGGAAGAGCAGGTGTCTGGCTGAAGCCAGACACCGAGCCGCGATCAACCCGGTGTCCGACTTCAGTCGGACACCTGCACTTCGGTGGACGAGATGACGAGCTTCGCCACGGCGACGACCGTCGAGGACGCGCTCGAGGCGCTCGCCGCCGGCGCCCGGCCCGTCGCAGGCGGCACCGACCTCGTCGTCGGCGCGCGGCAGGGGAAGGCACCGCTTCCCGACTCGATCGTGGCGATCCACCGCGTCGACGCGCTACGCGGGATCGAGGAGACCAACGGAGGCCTCCGGCTCGGCGCGTTGACGACGCACGCAGAGCTCGTCGCGCACCCGGTCGTCCGCGCGCGATTCACGGCCCTCGCGGACGCGGCGGCGATCGTCGGCTCGCATGCAACCCGCGCCCAGGGCACGATCGGCGGCAACCTCATGAACGCGTCGCCGGCCATGGAGACCGGCGGCCCGCTGATGTGCTTCGACGCGACCGTCGCCCTCCGGTCCGCGACGGGTACGCGGTCGATCGCCGTCGCCGACCTGTTCAGCGGTCCGGGCACGACCGTCGCGGAGCCGGGCGAGCTCCTGGTGTTCGTCGACGCGCCGGCACCGACGCAGGCGACCGGCAGCGCGTACGTCCGCCTCGAGTACCGGCGCCAGATGGAGATCGCGGTCGTCGGGGTGACCGCCGCCGTCACGCTCGACGGCGACACGGTCACCGGAGCTCGAGTAGCGATCACCGCGCTCGCGCCGACCATCCGGCGCGCCCCCGAAGCGGAGGCCGCGCTCGACGGGACGCCTGACGTCGCGGCTGCCGCACGCGCCGCGGCGGAGGCGTCGGCGCCGATCTCCGACGTCCGCGCCTCCGAGGGCTACCGCACCGCGATGGCCGAGGTCATCGCACGACGCGCGATCGAGGCCGCCCTCACGCGGGCGCGTGGCGGCACCGTGCCCATCCCCGCGAGCGGGAGTACCTCGTGAAGGCGACGCTCTCGGTCAACGGCGTCGCGTACCCGGTCGACGTCGACCCTGGCACGACCCTCCTCGTGGCCGTGCGCAATGCCGTCGGCCTAACGGGCGCGAAGGAAGGATGCGACGACTCCGAGTGCGGCGCCTGCATGATGCTCCTCGACGGGAAGCCGGTGAACAGCTGCTCGTACCTCGCGCTGCAGGCCGAGGGCAGCGAGGTGACGACGATCGAGGGTCTCGCCGACGGCGACGAGCTGAGCTCGCTGCAGGCCGCGTTCCTCGAGCACGGGGGCGTCCAGTGCGGGTTCTGCACGCCGGGGATGCTCATCTCGGCAACCGCGCTCCTCGAGGCGAACCCGAGCCCGACCGAGCACGAGGTCCGCATCGCGCTCGCCGGCAACCTCTGCCGCTGCACCGGCTACGACGGGATCGTCAAGGCCGTGCTGAGCGTGGCGCGCCCTTAGGCGATCGGCTTCCGCGCGGTGTAGAGCGGCGTCACGTATCGGCGCCGGAGATGGCCGCCGAACTGCTGGTCCGCGGTCCTGCGCACGCCGTCGAGGAACCTCGCCCGCTCCTCGTCGGGGCGCGCACGTGTACCGGAGAAGGTCGCGTAGAGCGCGACTACGTCGTCGGTCGAGTGCTCGGCGCTCCACGTGAACCGCTGTCCACTGATCTTCTCGAGACCGGCGCTCCCGAGAAGCGCGCGCCAGACGTCCTCGTCCAGCGCGCCGGCACCGCCGTGCGGACTCTCTCGGTCGCCGAGCTCCGCATAGAGCGGCTCGAGGGCGCGGCTGAACGCGTCGGGCCCTGCCGGGTCGTAGAAGACGTTCCACCACAGCGCGATCCAGCCTCCGGGACGCAAGGTCGAGACGACCTTCGTGGTGCCGCGCTCGCGGTCGATCCAGTGGAAGGAGGTCGCCGCGACCACGAGATCGGCGCTCGCAGCTTCGAGCGCCACGTCCTCGAAGCGGCTGACCGACACGGTGAGCGCCTCGGCGCCCAGCGTGCGCTGCAGCTCGGCGGCGAGGCGACGGCCCGGCTCGACCGCGTGCACCCGGGCGCCACGCGCGAGGAGCTCCCTCGTCGCCTGGCCGGTGCCGGGCCCGATCTCGAGCACGTCGATGCCCGGCGCCAGCCCGCACCGCGTCTCGAGCACCTCGAACACCTCGGGCGGATAGCCGGGCCGGCCCTGCGCGTAGCCTGCGGGGTCGCGATCGAACGTCCCCGCCCACTCGTCCATCACCAACCAGCGCGAAGCGTTACACGCCGCGGCCGAACGCGTTGCGGTAGATCTCCTCGTATCCCGCGACGTCGACCTCGCGCGGATTGCCCTGAGTCTGCGGGTCGTCGAAGGCGATCCGGGCAAGCATCGGGATCTCGTCGACGGAGAACCCGAGCTCCCCCATCGACGGGATCCCCACCTCGTCCGTCAGACGGTAGACCTCCTGCACGCCGGCGAAGGCGGCCTCACGCACGTCCATCCGCGACGTGTCCACGCCGAGACCATGCGCGATGCGCGCGTAGCGTTCCGGCGCTGCCGGGACGTTGAACTCGCACACGGGCCCGAGGACTCGCGCGGTGAGCGCGCCGTGCGGACAGTCGTGCACGCCTCCCGCGGACTGGCTCATCGCGTGTGCGGCGCCGGCGCTCTCCGTCCCGTACGCCATCCCGCCGAGCAGGGCGGCGTGCGCCATCTGCGTGCGCGCCTCGAGGTTCGACCCGTCCTCGACCGCGACGCGGAGCCATTGACCGACGAGCTCGATCGCATGCAGAGCGACCGCGTCGTTGAACGGCTGGTGATAGTCGCACGTGTAGCACTCGATCGCGTGCGAGAGTGCGTCCATCCCCGTCGCGGCGGTGACCGCAGGCGGAAGCCCGAGCATCAGCTCTGGGTCGACGAGAGCGACGTGCGCGCCGATCAGCGGTGTCCCGCCGACGTTGAACTTGATCTTCCGGTCGTGGTCGGTGATCACCGCCCAGAGCGTCACCTCGCTGCCCGTGCCGGCCGTGGTCGGGATCGCCACGAGCGCCGGGATGCGCCGCTCGATCGGGTCGCGGCCCCACTCGTACGACGCGATCGAGCCGCCGTGCATCGCCACGACGCCGATCGATTTCGCCGTGTCCATCGAGGACCCCCCGCCGAGCGCGACGAGACCGTCGCAGCCCGCCTCGCGGTACGCGTCCGCGCCGCGGTCGACGAGCGCGATGTCGGGGTTCGGACGCACCTCGTCGAAGGTCACGGCGCCGTCGAGGTAGGGCAGCACGCGATCGACCAGCCCTGCAGCGGCGACACCGGGATCGGTGACGAGCATCGGCCTCGACACGCCGAGCGCCTCGAGCTCGCTTGCGAGGCTCGCGACGGCGCCGGGGCCGTGCACGAGGCGCGTCGGGACGCTGACGGCTCGGACGGTGTCGACCTCGACGGGCATGCGGCTCTCCTTCGCTCGATGGGCTACGACGTGACCGCGGGGACGGGCGAGCGTAGCCGTTCCAGGCGCCGCCGGCGCCATGCCTCGGTGTCCTCGAGGTCGTTGAACGTGAAGATGTGGAACCCGGCGACCTTCTCGCTCTCCGCCACCGGCCCGAGACCGTCGATCAGGGGATCCGGGCTGAAGCCACCGGGCCGCAGGAACCGGCCGGCGAAGCTGGAGTTCTTCCGCAGGAAACGAAGCGAGTCGCCGATGCCGATCCGGGTCGACACGCGGAGAAGCTTGGCGCGGCTCACGACGCCGGGCACGCCGACGTAGATCGGCAGACGCGTTCCGCGCACCCACACGTTTTCGATCCACTGCGCGGTCACACTCGGGTCGAAGCACACCTGGCTCGCGATGTACGACGCGTGGCGGGCCTTCGCGAACATCGCCGCGATCGTCGTCTCGTCGTCGATCAGCGGATGGCTCTCCGGGTAGCCGGTGATGCCGATCCGCTCGAACGGATGGTCGAGCCCATCGAGTGCCTCGAGCAACTTCGCGGCGCCGTCGAACGCGCCGTGCGGCTGCTGCGCGTCCCCGGCGACGACGAACACCTCGCGCACGCCGATCCCACCGAGGCGTGCCACGTGCTCGGCGAGCTGCACCGCGTCGCGGACGAGCCGCGCCGACAGGTGCGGGACGACCTCGTACCCGTGACCGACGAGGCTCTCGGCGAGCTCGAACGTCGGCCCGAGCCCCTTCGTCGGCGACGCCGTGATCGTCACGGTCACGTCGCGTGGAACGTGCGTCAGCACCTGCTCCTCGACGCCGTCGAGCGGCAGCACCTCGTACCGCGAGTGGTGGAGCAGCCGCGCCAGGGCCGCCGCGCGCGACGGGCTTGCAACAGTCTGTTGCAAGGCTCCGGCGGCCATCACACGTTGGAGTCGGGGAACGAGGCCTTCTTGCGCTCGATCCACTCGCGGAGCTCCTCGTCGACGGCGTCGTCGATGGGCGGCGGCTCGTACTCGGCGAGCGTGCGCTTCCAGATCGCGTTCGCGCGGGTCGCGGCGTCCTTCGCGCCCTCGCTGTCCCACTGCTCGAAGCTCGAGTTGTCCGACGTCGGCGAGCGGTAGAAGGCGGACTCGAAGTTCGCGAGCGTGTGGGGGTGCCCGAGGAAGTGCGTGCCGGGCTCGTTCGTGAGGAACGCGTCCATCGCCTGGCCGTTCTCGGACAGGTCGACACCGCGGACGAACGAGTGCCACATCCCGAGCTGGTCCTCGTCGAGCACGAACTTCTCGTAGCCCATCGTGAGCCCGCCCTCGAGCCACCCGGCTGCGTGGAGCACGAAGTTGACGCCGCCGAGAATAGTCGGCTGCATCGTGTTCGCGGATTCGTACGCGGCCTGCGCGTCGGGCACCTTCGACGCGGTGAACGCGCCGCCGGAGCGGAACGGCACGCCGAGTCGTCGCGCGAGCGACGCCATCACGTAGAGGACGAGCGCGGGCTCGGGTGTCCCGAACGTCGGCGCCCCGGACTGCATCGACATCGACGACGCGAACGAGCCCAGCACGATCGGCGCCCCTTTCCGGACGAGCTGCACGTACGACAGCCCGGCGAGCGACTCGGCGAGCGTCTGGGCGCAGCACGCGGCGACCGTCGCGGGGCTCATCGCGCCCGCGAGCACGAACGGCGTCATCATCACCGCCTGGTTCGCCTCGGCGTACGCGCGCGCGGCGCCGAGCATCGAGGCGTCCCAGACGAGCGGCGAGTTCGCGTTCACGAGGCTGAACACGGCGACGTTGTCCTCGAGGAAGTCGGCGCCGAACACGATCCGCGCCATGTCGACCGAGTCCTGGGCACGCTCGGGCCGCGTCACGGAGCCCATGAACGGCTTGTCCGAGTAGCGGATGTGCGCGTACACCATGTCGTAGTGCCGCTTGTTGACCGGCAGGTCGACGGGCTCGCAGACGGTGCCGCCCGAGTGGTGGATCCAGGGCGAGGCGTAGGCGAGCTTCACGAAGTTGCGGAAGTCCTCGATCGTCCCGTAGCGGCGGCCGCCGTCGAGGTCGCGCACGAACGGCGAGCCGTAGGCAGGAGCGAAGATCGTCCGCTCGCCGCCGAATACGACGTCGTTCGCGCGGTTGCGGGCCACCTGCGTGAACTCGGCCGGCGCCGACGCCTGGACGATCGAGCGGCACAAGCCCGCAGGGAATCGCACCCGCTCGCCTTCGACGGACGCCCCGGCGCCTGCGAACAGCTCGAGCGCGTCCGGAGCGTCGTGGAACTCGATGCCGACCTCCTCGAGGATCCGGTCGGCATTCGCCTCGATCGTCGCGAGGCCCTCGTCAGAGAGGACCTCGACGGGCTTCAGCGTGCGTGTGAGGAACGGGACGCGCTCGACGTGGGCGTGGAGGCGCGCGGCCTGGCGCGCAGCTCTCCCGCCGCCTCGGCGTCGACCTGCCTCGGGCGCGGTCTCGGTCATGGAGCCCTCCTCCCTGTCGTCGCCCGCCGACGACGAGGCTTGGGGTTGGCAGCACCGGTCTTTCTCGCGGGGAGCGGGACGCTCCCGGCCAGGCGCTCGTACGGATCGATTCCGTGGGGGATGGCCATGGCGTGGACGAAATGCTCTTGGAACCGCGGCTCGACGGCCGTCTCGACCTTCTCGACGCGCCGGACGACGGCTTCGATCTCGTCGCGGGCGGAGCGGTTGAGCAGCGCGATCCGCGCGCCGGTTCCCGCTGCGTTCCCCGCCGACGTCACGTGCGCGGGATCGCAGTCGGGGACGAGCCCGAGGACGAGCGCGTGCACCGGGTCGATGTGCGTCCCGAACGCCCCGGCAAGCCTGATCCGGGGCACGCGCTCGATCCCGTAGCGCTCCATCAGCAGCATGCACCCGGCGTGCAGGGCGCCCTTCGCGAGCTGGATCTGCCGGACGTCGTTCTGCGTGACGCGCAGCTCTGGCTCCCCGTCGTACAGGACGTAGGCGTACGTCCTCCCGTCCGCCACGATCCGCGGGCTTCTCGCCGCGAGCGTGCCGTCGATCGTCCCGTCGGTCGCGATCACGCCGGCCAGATGGAGCTCCGCGATCACCTCGACGATGCCCGAGCCGCAGATACCCGTCACGCGGACGTCCGCGAAGCCCGGCTCGTCCGACCACGCGTCGGAGCCGATCACACGCACGCGCGGCTCGAGCGTCTCGGGGTCGATCCGCACGCGCTCGATCGCGCCGGGTGCCGCCCGCTGGCCGGCCGAGATCTGCGCACCCTCGAACGCCGGCCCGGTGGGGCTCGACGCCGCGAGGAGCCGGTCGCGGTTGCCGAGGACGATCTCCGCATTCGTCCCGACGTCGACGACGAGCGTCACCTCGTCGTTCTCGTACGGCGCCTCCGAGAGGATCACGCCGGCGGTGTCGGCGCCGACGTGCCCTGCGATGCACGGGAGGACGTAGGCTCGCGTGCCGGCGTTGACGGGAAGCCCGAGCTCGGACGCGTGCAGCCGGACCCCGGTGTCGAACGCGAGCGCGAACGGCGCGCCGCCGAGCTCGGTCGGGTCGATCCCGAGGAGCAGGTGGTGCATGACGGGGTTCCCCACGAGCGTGACCTCGAGGATGTCGCTGCGCTCGATGCCGGCGTCCTTCGCGAGCTCGGCGGTGAGCTTCGCCAGGCAGCCGCGTACGGCGCGCGTGAGCTCCTTCTCGCCGCCTGGGTTGAGCATCACGTAGGACACGCGGCTCATCAGGTCCTCGCCGAAGCGGATCTGCGGGTTCATCTCGCCGGCCGACGCGAGGACGTCGCCCGTGCGAAGGTCGCACAGGTGCCCGGCGACGGTGGTCGAGCCGACGTCGAACGCGATCCCGTACGCGGCGTCGTGGAAACCGGGCCACACGGCGGTCACCGCGCTGCCGTCGTGCACTGCGACCGTGACGCGCCACTGGGCTTGTGACACTGTGTCACGAGTCCGCAGCGCGCCCTGCAGCTCGCGCAGGACGTGGGGATCGATGACGAGGTTTGTCAGGCTCCACTCTCGTTCGAGCGCCTGGAGCAGCCGCGTCGCGTCGCTCGACGGCGATGCGAGCTGCGGCTCCTCGACCTCGACGTAGTAGAGACGCACGGCCGGGTCGACGGCGATCGCGCGCGCGTCGGCCTCCTTGCGAACGACCTGGCGGTAGACCTGGCTCTCGGGCGGGACGTCGATCACGACGTCCGCTTCGATCCGCGCCGTACAGCCCAGGCGCCGCCCGGCCGCGAGCTCGTGCGTCTCGGCGTATTCGTACTCGACCCCTGTCATCTGGCCGAGGGCGGCGGCGGTGCACGAGATGCCGTGCTTGGCATGCTCGCCCTCGCTGACCGTCACCTGGCAGCGGCCGCAGATCCCCCGTCCGCCGCAGACGGAGTCGAGGTCGACCCCGAGCCGCCGTGCGGCGTCGAGCACGGTCGTGCCCCGGTCGAACCTGGACCTCCGGCCGGAAGGCGTGAAGACGACGAGAGCCTCGTCGCTCACGGCCGACCGCCTCGTCGGACGGTCTCTGGCTGAAGCCAGAGACCAGGCGCAGCGGTCGGACCGGGCTCCGGCTTGAGCCAGAAACCAGACGCAGCGGTCGGACCGGGCTCTGGCTTCAGCCAGAGCCCCGCCGCTCCATCGACGAAACTGCGGCTCATCCAGCCACAGCCCTCCGGCGGCCTTCGCGGCCGCCGCGCCGACCCGGTGTCGTCGTGCCGTCGCCGTCACCGTTCCGGGCGATCCACGATGCGCAGTGCGGGTCGTTGCCCATCATCACGTCGGCCGCCTTGATCGCCTGCAGCATCTCGCCGTGCAGCGGGCTCGTGATCGCCGACGTGAGCCCCGAGGCGATCGCCATCGGCAGGAACGCGGCATTGAGCCCCGGCCTGTTCGGGAGCCCGAAGCTGACGTTCGAGGCGCCGCACGTGGTGTTGACGCCGAGCTCCTCGCGCAGGCGCCGCACCAGGCGGAAGACCTGGCGGCCCGCGCTCCCCATCGCGCCGATCGGCATCACGAGCGGGTCGACGACGACGTCCTCGCGGGGGATGCCGTGATCCTCGGCACGCGAGACGATCTTCGCGGCGACCTCGAAGCGGACGTCCGGGTCCTCGCTGATGCCTGTCTCGTCGTTCGAGATCGCGACGACGGCCGCCCCGTGCCGTGCGACGAGCGGGAGCACGCGCTCCATCTGCTCCTCCTCGCCCGTGACCGAGTTGACGAGCGGCTTGCCCTCGTACACCGCGAGCCCCGCCTCGAGCGCTTCCACGATCGAGGAGTCGATCGAGAGCGGGACGTCCGTGATCGACTGGACGAGCTGAACGGTGTGCGCGAGGATCGCCGGCTCGTCGGCGAGCGGGATCCCGGCGTTCACGTCGAGCATCTGCGCGCCGGCCTCGACCTGAGCGATCGCGTCGGCGACGACGGTGTCGAAGTTGCCCGCGGCCATCTCCGCGGCGAGCTTCTTGCGACCGGTGGGATTGATCCGCTCGCCGATCACGACGAACGGGCGGTCGAAGCCGATCACGACCTCCTTCGTCGGCGAGGACAGCAGCGTTTCGCTCAACCCGTCTCCCTTCCGTTGGCCTGGACGAGACGTGCCAGGACGTCGTCGGTGTATGCGGCGTCGAGCCACTCCGCTTCCTGCGCGACTTCCGCGTCGAGGTCGTCGCCGCAGGGCCGGGTGTCGCGGCGCCATTCCTCGAGGTACGCGTCGGTGCCGATCACCCCGCCGCGCATCGCAGCTGCGTCGATCGCCTCCTGGAAGCGCTGGTCGAGCGACGCCGCTGCGCGCGAGCGCCCCTCCTTCGCGGTCACCTGCGCCGGAATGTCGCGCCACCAGATGACGGTCAGCTCACCCACCGGCGGCTCCGACGAATCGCGTCAGCGAGGAGACGAGCTCGCCGTAGCCGGTCCGGCGCCGCTCGTACCGTAGCCCGAGGAACGACGCTGCGTTCTCCGCGCGCCGGTCGAGCTCGGGGTCGTCGGTCTGCGCGAGGAACACGAGCCGCCGGTAGTTGCCGAACATCAGCGGTAGGAGCTCGGGATGCGTGTCGAGCTTCAGCGCGCGCACGACGAGCGAGTCGAAGTGCCGCGCGAGAAAGTCCGTGAGGTAGAAGGTCGCCGGATCGTCCTCGTGGATCGCGTCCCAGACGTCGTTCCCGGCCAGGAACCCGTAGCAGTGAGCGCCCGGTAGCCGTTCGACCTTGTGGTGATTCAACACAAGGTCGAGCGCACCGCCTGTCCCGCAGTCCGCGTACGCGACGAAGACGCGGTCGTAGCGCTCCTCGAGCTCCGTGAGCTTCGCGTCGACCGCGGCGGGGATCCGATCCGGAGTCGAGTGGAGCTTCGCCGGCAGGCAGCGGACATCGACGTGCGTCCAGCCGTTGAGCTCGATCACGGCGAGCACCTCGCGCGCGATCGCGCCGCACGCGAGCACGACGACCCGCGCGTCCGGCGCGGCCCCGTCGAACGAGACCTCGTCTTCGAGGAGCGCGGTCGTGCTCACGTCGCGGCGACGGAGGACCGGCGCGCGAGCACGAGCGCCTGCGCCGTCTCGGCCGCGATCGCGGCGTCGCGGCAGTACGCGTCCGCGCCGACGGCCTTCCCGAACTCCTCGTTCAGCGGCGCGCCGCCCACGAGCACGATGTAGTCGTCGCGGATCCCCTTCTCGACCATCTCGTCGATCACGACCTTCATGTACGGCATCGTCGTCGTGAGGAGAGCGGACATGCCCAGAATCGCCGGCTTGTGCTCGTCGAGCGCGGCGAGGTAGTTCTCGACGGGATTGTTGATGCCGAGGTCGATCACCTCGAAGCCGGCGCCCTCGAGCATCATCGCGACGAGGTTCTTGCCGATGTCGTGGATGTCGCCCTTGACGGTGCCGATCACGACCTTCCCCATCCGCTCGGCGTCCGACTCGGAGAGGAGCGGACGCAGGACCTCCATGCCGGCCTTCATCGCGTTCGCCGCCAGGAGCACCTCGGGCACGAAGAGGATGCCGTCGCGAAAGTCGATGCCGACGATCCGCATGCCCTCGACGAGCGCGTCGCCGAGCGTCTTCTCGGCCGACCAGCCGCGCTCGAGCAGGATCTCCGTCCCCTCGACGATCTCGGCGGCGAGCCCGTCGTAGAGGTCGTCGTGCATCTGCTTGACGAGGTCCTCGTCGGAGAGATCCCGGAGAACGATCTCCTCGGAGCTCATCTGCCAACCTCCGGTTGGAAGCTCATGCGACACCCCGCTTTCGGTCGTCGTGTCCGAGGCGTGCCGAGAGATCCGCCGCCTCCCGTCGCAGTTCCCGTCCGAGCCGGTCGAGCAAACCGGGGCGCAGCCGGACGCCGGGCCCGGAGACGCTCAGCGCGGCGATCACGCCGCCCGAGGCGTCGCGCACGGGAGCCGCGACGGCCCACAGCCCCGGCTCCAGCTCGTCGACGGCGGTCGCGTACCCGCGTACGCGAATCCGCTCCAGATCGAGCTCGGCGACGGACGTCGCCGTCTTGTCCGTGAGGCGGTCCAACGGCTCGGGCGGCAGCGCGAGGCTCCCGAAGGCGTAGAAGACCTTGCCGAGCACCGACGCGTGGGCCGGCACGTGCCGCCCGATCCAGTTCGTCGAGCCGAGGAAGTGCCGGCTGTCGCGCTGGGCGAGCAGCTCCACCGCCGCGGCGTCCGGGATGCCGAGGTTGACCGTCTCGCCCGTCTCGAGCGCGAGCCGGTCGAGCGCCTGCGCGGCGAGCTCGACGAGCTCCGCCTCGCCGGTTTGACGCCGGGCGTACCGGACGAGCACCGCGCCGGGCCGGAGCTGGCCCGCGCCCTCGCGCTGGATCAGCCCCTGGCGCTCGAGCGCGCCGACGAGCCGCGACGTCGTGCTCTTCGGCAGCCCGCTCTGCTCGGAGAGCTTCCCGATCGTCGGCGGCTCGGTCGTCTCGAGGACGTGGACGAGGAGCTGCGCCGCGCGATCGATGGATTGGGTGCCGGTGCTCATAACGTGGAACGATCGTTCCACCATATGAGTCTAGGCGCCATGGGTGACGGCCGTCAAGGGCTTGCAACAGTCTGTTGCAAGCCCCTCACGCCACCGCGCGCTCGATTGCCGCTGCGGCTGCACGGATGCGGGGGAGCTCGAGACGGCGCCGCGTCCGACCAAGCCGGAACGTCGGGCCGCTCAGCCCGATCACGCCCGCGAGTGACCCGTCGGGTGACCGGACCGGAACGGAGATCGAGGCGAGGCCCTCTTCGAGCTCGTCGGCGATCTCCGCCCACTGCTGCCGCCGGACCTTTGCGAGCTCGGCACGGAGCACGCCATCGTCGACGATCGTCCGATCCGTGAATCTGCGAAGGGGCTCGACGCCCAACCATGCGTCGAGCGCGCTCGGGGCGAGGTCGCCGAGAACGAGCTTGCCCGCCGACGACGCGTGGAGCGGCACGTCGGCGCCGACCCAGTTTGCGACACCGACGTGGCGCTCGGCGTCGAGCTGGAGGAGGATCTCCATGCCCGGTCGCCCGCGTGGCACCGCGAGCAATGCGGACTCGCCGACGTCGTCGCGGAGCTCGGCGAGCTCCGGATACGCGGCGTCGACGAGCCATCGGTGCGGATCGGCCTCGCGTGCGAGCCGGACGAGCTCGTATCCGAGGACCCATCCGTCGTGCGAGTCCTCCACGAACCCGAGGTCTTCGAGCGTCCGCAGCGTCCGGCCGACGGTGGCTCGTGGGATTCCGGTCGCTCGTGCGAGCGCGGACGCGGAACGACCGTCCGACGAGTCGGCAACGGCCCGCAGAAGTTGCGCCGCGCGCGAGAGGGACTTCGTGCGGGGTGTGCCCGACGCGCTCACGATATGAGCAGGGTAGCGCATATCGTGAGCACGGTGTAGGATCGCAGGATGCTCGTCGACTGCGACATCCACGTCGGGTACGAGACGCTCGACGACCTCCTCTCGTACCTCGACGCGCCGACGCGCGAGCTCGTCACGAGCTCGGGCACGAGCGGCCTCGTGATGCCGTCGTATCCCTGGAACCACCCGACCGGTTGGTTCCGACAGGACCTCTCCGACGGCGGGGCACGCGACTCGAACTTCGCGTTCATCTCGCTCGACGTCCTCCGCGAGCGTCATCTCGACAAGTACGACGTCACGCTGGGGGTCGTCGAGCCGGACGAGGCGGCCTCGTTCTCGATCATCCCCAATGCGCAGCTCGCGGCACGCCTCTGCAGCGCGTACAACGACTGGCTGCTCGAGCGCTGGCTCCAGGAGGAGCCGCGGCTCCGTGGGATGCTGGTCGTCCCCGCGCAGTATCCGGAGGCGGCGGCCCGCGAGATCCGCCGGCTCGGCGGCCGCGACGAGTTCGTCGGCGTCTTCCTCCCCGGCGGCGCGAGGATCCCCTACGGGAACCCGACGTACGACCCCATCTGGGAGGCGGCCAACGAGCTCGCGCTGCCGGTCGCGGTGCACACGCACTACGAGAGCGTCGGCATCGGCTCGTCGATCACTGCCGCGGGGATGCCCGACACGTACATCGAGTACCACACGCTGTGCGGCTCGGGGATGTACGGCCACTTCGTGTCGATCCTCTGCCAGGGCATCTTCGAGCGCTTCCCCGAGACGCGCGTGGCGATGGTGGAGGGGGGCCTCGTGCCCTTCGTCGGGTTCCTCTGGCGGCTCGACACGAACTGGAAGGCGTGCCGGAACGAGGTGCCGTGGTGCAGGAACCGGCCGTCCGAGTACGTCTGGGATCACGTCCGGTTCGCGTCGCAGCCGCTCGAGTCGCCCGACGACATCGGCCAGCTGATCGCCGCGATCGACTTCCTGCGACCGTGGGACACGCTCATGTACGCGAGCGACTTCCCGCACTGGGACTTCGACGAGCCCGAGCAGACGCTGCGGCAGCTTCCCGAGGCGTGGCGGGACAACGTGCGCGCCCGGAACGCGCAGCAGTTCTTCCGGCTGCCGGCGCTCGCGCCCGTCTGAGCCGTGTCCGACCGGGAGGCGCGCCTGCCGCTGGCAGACGCCCCCGCCGAGGGGGGCGTGCGGATGCTCGACGTGGGCGGGCACAGGGTCGGGCTCTACCGAGTCGAGGGCGCGTTGCACGCACTCGCCGACCGTTGCCCGCACCGCGGCGCGCCGCTCTGCAGCGGCCGGGTCGCGACGCCGATCGAGGCCGGCCCCGAAGGCCTCGAGCTGGGGACGCCGCACAGCATCGTGCGCTGCCCCTGGCACAAGTGGGAGTTCGAGATCGCGACGGGCCGCGCGCTCGCCGACGAGAGGCTTCGCGTGCGCCGCTACGCCGTGCGCCTCGACGGCGACGACGTCGTCGTCAGCCTCGACCACCCGTGACGCGCGACTGCGACGTGGTCGTCGTCGGCGGCGGCATCGCAGGCCTCGCGGCCGCCTGGGCGCTGCGTGACCGAGACGTCGTGCTGCTCGAGGCGAGCGACCGTCTCGGCGGGCGGGTCCGCTCCGAGCGCCGTGGCGATTACTGGCTGAACTTCGGCGCGCACGTCTTCGCCGGCGGCGGTACGGAGTCGGGTCGGCTGATCGAGGCGCTCGGCGTCGACGCCCGTCCGGTTCCCGGGCGACTCGCCGCCGTCTCGCTCAACGGCAAGCTCGTGTCGAGTGGCCCGGTCGAGCTGTTCCCGCTTCGCCTTCCGCTGGGTATGGGTGACCGCTTCGCGCTCGCTCGCGCCGGCGTGAAGCTGCGCCTCGCCGTGCGCCGCTACGCGGCAGTGGCGCGCGAGCGGCCCGGCGAGGCTGCCGCGGAGCGGCAGCAGCGGATGCTCGAGTTCATGGACGACCGCTCCTTCAGCGAGTTCATGGGACGCCTTCCGCCCGACGTCGACGCGTTGTTCCGATGCACGCTGACGCGGTCGTCCGGGGAGCCGGAGCAGCTCGCGGCCGGGTACGGCGTGGGCTACTTCCATCTCGTGTGGAACCGTGGCGAAGGGCTCTCGGCGAACATCGTCGGCGGCTCGTCGGCGTTGACCGACGCGATGGCAGCCGAGCTCGGCGCTCGGGCCCGGACGGACGCGACCGTCGCGCGGGTGACCCGCGCCGACGGCGGCGTCGTCGCCCAGTCCGCCGGCGGCGAGGTACGTGCGCGTGCGGCGATCGTCGCAGCGCCGGCGTATGTCGCACGCGAGATCGTCGACGGCCTGCCCGACGAGACCGCGAAAGCGCTCGCGTCGATCCCGTACGGCCCGTACGTCGTCGGCGCCTTCCTCACCTCCGAGCCGGGGCCGGCGCCGTGGGACGACCTCTACGCCCTCGCGACGCCGAAGCGCTCGTTCGGGATGCTGTTCAACACCGCCAACGTCCTCCGCGGTGCAAGGCGCCGAGGCCCCGGTGGCTCGCTGATGGTCTACGCGGCCGCGAACCTCGCCCGCGCGCTGGATGGTCTGTCGGACGACGAGGTCGCCGAGCGCTTCCTCGCCGACCTGCTCGACCTCTTCCCCACGCTCGACGGCGCGATCGCGGAGACGAGGATCGTCCGCTGGGAGCGCGGGCTCCCGCACCCGACGGTCGGCCGCTCGAGGCTCCAGCCGGCGCTCACGCGCGACCTCTCGCCGGTCTTCCTCGCCGGCGACTACCTCGGCTCGTGGTACACGGAGACGGCTGCGCAGACCGCCGCCGCAGCGGCGGCGGGGGCACGCGCTCTTCTCTGACGAGCGCCTACCCCACGTCGACGGGCGGAGCGGCGGCATACTCGTCGTCGGTCACGTGGGCTCCCCACGCGGCGGAGTTTCCCTCCTCGTCCGCCGCCTGGATGGCGACGTGGACCATGAATCGCGTCGGGGCGGCGCCGTGCCAGTGCTCCTCACCGGGCTCGAAGAAGACGCTGTCGCCGGGCCGGATGAGCTCGACCGAGCCGCCCCGTCGCTGGCACAGGCCCAGGCCTTCCGTGACCCAGAGCGTCTGGCCGTGCGGATGGGTGTGCCAGGCCGTTCGCGCGCCGGGCGTGAAGTGAACGCACGCGGCGGCAACGCGGGCGCTGCCGGATGGAGCGGCGATCGTGTCCAGATAGACGTCGCCCGTGAACCACTCGCTGGGCCCCTTCCGGGTCTCGGTCGTGTTTCGCGTGATCTCCATCCGCGCTCCTCTCGCGTCGCCTGTCGGGCAGTACGGTCTCAGCATGACCGAGGCGACTTCGTCCGAGCTCGAGATCGTCCCTGCCAACGAAGCCACCTGGGAGGACGTCCAGACCGTGTTCGGGACGCGCGGGAGCGCGGCGTACTGCCAGTGCCAGCGATACAAGCTGCGCCCGAGGGAGGCGTTCGCGAAGTTCCCCGTCGAGGAGCGCGCGCACCGGCTCCGCGAGCAGGCCGACTGCGGCAACCCGGCTGCCGAGACGACCGCCGGTATCGTCGCCTACCTCGACGGCGAGCCCGTGGGCTGGTGCGCGGTCGAGCCGCGACCGGCCTACATCGGCCTCGTGCGGAACAACCGGGTGCCCTGGGAAGGCCGGAGCGAGGACAAGGCTGACGAGACGGTGTGGGCGGTGACGTGCGTCTTCGTCCGCGCGGGCTTCCGGGGACGTCGCATCGCCTACGCCCTGGCGCGCGCCGCCGTCGACTTCGCGCGTGAGCGTGGCGCCCGTGCGCTCGAGGCGTATCCCATGATCACGCAGCCCGGCCAGAAGGTCATCTGGGACGAGATCCACGTCGGCGCGCGGAGCATCTTCGAAGCGGCCGGGCTCACCCAGGTCGCCCATCCGACGCCGAGGCGCGTCGTCATGCGGATCGACTTCTAGCGGCCGGGCCTCTCGAGCGCCTCGGCGAGCAGCACGGACACCTCGGCGACGCGCATCGTCTCGCCGACCTGCTTCATCCCGTCGTCGAGCATCATCGTGCAGAACGGACACGCGACCGCCAGCGTTCCGGCGCCGGTGGCGGCGGCCTCGCGTGCGCGCTCCTCGTTGATCGGTCGGCCGCGCTCCTCCATCCACATGTGCGACCCACCGGCGCCGCAGCAGAACGTCCGCTTGCCGCTCCGCGCCATCTCGAGCGGGCGCCCGATGCGCCCCACCAGCTCGCGCGGCGCCTCGAGGACGTCGTTGTGCCGCGCGAGGTAGCAGGAGTCGTGGTACGTGATCGACTCGGCGCCGGCGACCGGCTGCAGGCGCCCCTCGCGGACGAGCTCGGCGAGCAGCTCCGTGTGGTGGACGACCTCGTATCGCCCTCCGAAGTCGGGGTACTCGTTGCCGATCGTGTTGAAGCAGTGCGGGCAGCTCGTGACGATCTTCGTCACGCCTGCCTCGTCGAGCGTGCCGACGTTCCGCTTGGCCTGCGCCTGGAAGGTGAACTCGTCGCCCATCCGGCGGGACGGGTCGCCCGTGCAACTCTCGCGCGGGCCGAGGATCGCCACGTCGAGCCCGGCCTCGAGCAGGAGCGTCGCGGTTGCACGCGCGGTCGCGCGCGCCCGCTCGTCGAACGAGGCGGCACAGCCGACCCAGTAGAGGATCTCCGGCGCCGGATCGCCGGGCTCGAGGACGCGAAGCTCGAGCCCTTCCGCCCACGACGCTCGCTCGGCCTGCGGCTTCCCCCACGGGTTCGAGGACCGCTCGACATCGCGCAGCATCGTCGCCGCCTCGTTCGGGAAGCGCGCGTCGACCATGACGAGGTGCCGCCGCAGGTCGACGATGTGGTCGACGTGCTCGATCGAGACCGGGCACTCGTGGATGCACGCACCGCACGTCACGCAGTCCCACACGACCTCGTCCGTCACCGCGCCGGGCACGAGGGGCGTCGGGTCGGCACCTGCGAGAACGGCGGGGCCCTCGTCGAACAGCCGGTCGCGGAGCCCCATGATCAGGAGCTTCGGCGAGAGGTCCTTGCCGGTCGCCCACGCCGGGCAGACGTCCTGGCAGCGCCCGCACTCCGTGCACGACATCGTGTCGACGATCTGCTTCCACGTCATGTCGGCCAACGTCCCCGCGCCGAGCCGCATCTGCGTCTCGTCCTCGATCTCGAAGTCGAGCGGCTCGAGGCGTCCGCGAGCCCGCGTCCGGCCGAACCACACGTTGATCGCCGCGGTCGCGATGTGCAGGTGCTTGGAGCGCGGCAGGTAGACGAGGAAGAACAGGATCGTCAGGACGTGCATCCACACGAAGATCCGCTCGCGCACCTCGAGCCAGTCGCCGCCGGACATCAGCGACGCGATCGCTCGCGAGACCGGCGTCCAGGACTTCGGCCACTCGTTGATGCCGAGGCCGATCCGCGCGGCGTGCCAGCAGAGGAGCGTCGTCACGATCAGCGCGATCAGGCCGAGGATGAGGTCGGCCTCGCCGAGGTGGCTGCCCTCGAAGCGGGCGGGACGCTGCACCTTCCGGATCAGGAACGCGGCCGTGACGCCGACGAGCACGAGCACGCAGAAGACGTCGACGAGCAGGAAGAACCAGCCCTGGTGGCCGAGCCACGGGATCGTCCAGTCGCGGTCGATCGCCCCGAGGAACGCCATCACGATCGTCGGGAAGAGGACGACGAAGCCCCAGAAGATCAGTGCGTGGACGACGCCGGGGACGAGTCGCTGGAGGAGCTTCTTCTGGCCGAGCACGATCGTCGTCTCGGCACGCACGCGGCTCGCCACGTCGCCGCCGCGGTCGACGGGCTTGCCCAGGCGGACGAGCCGGTAGAGGAAG
>Ga0081539_10001748_pt1 | contig 34646 bp, 25 predicted proteins | sample TabmetS4T2R2_FD_71023 | JGI IMG/M metagenome (GOLD analysis project Ga0081539, IMG submission 71023) | Tabebuia heterophylla rhizosphere microbial communities from the University of Puerto Rico - S4T2R2 | ecosystem: Host-associated > Plants > Roots > Rhizosphere ... | reverse complement strand
GCCATCGGCTCGATCGAGGGCGCGAACAACATCGGTCTCAGCGGCCCCGACGACACCCACCATTACACGCCTGTGCTCGGCATCACGGTGTCACGCGAGCTGGGAAGATACGGAGCGGTATACGTCGCGCCGATGTGGGTGAACAACTCGAATCCGCTCCCGGGCGATATCGTCGACGACAACGACACCTTCATGGCGGGCATCGGCCTCCGGCTGCGGGTCCGTCCGAGCGTCTATCTGGTCGGTGAATATACGCCGCGGGCCGGGTACAACCCAGGCGTGAATCAGGGCAGCTTCGCGATCGAGAAGCGGCTCGGCGGGCACGTCTTCCAGATGAACTTCTCGAACGGGTTCGGGACGACGATGGGTCAGATGGCCCGCGGCGGAACGTCGAACGACGACTGGTATATGGGATTCAATATCTCGAGAAAGTTCTATTGATGCACAGACGGTGTCTCGGGTTCGTCACGGCGCTGGCGATGATCGGCGCGCTGACGGCGTGCGGGTCGAGCTCGCCGACCTCTCCGTCGACCGGGGGCGGGGGCGGGACGGGCGGCGGGGGCACCGGCGGGGGCGGCACTGGCGGCACGACGATCACGATCACGACGAGCGGCGTGTCGCCGAGAACGCTGACGGTGCCGGCGGGCACGCGCGTCACGTTCACCAACAACGACACGCGGCCGCACGACATGTCGTCGAATCCGCATCCCGAACACACCGACTGCCCGGTCATCAACGACGTCGGCTTCATCCAGCCTGGCCAGACCAAACTGACCGGCAATCTGACCGCGGTTCGCACCTGCGGCTTCCACGATCACGATCAGCCGACGAATACGGCGCTGCAAGGTTCGATCACCATTCAGTAGGCCGCCTGAAGGCGGCCCCTGGACCCGCCTCAGTAGTCGTACACGCCCCGGCCCGTCTTCCTGCCCACTCGTCCGGCTTTCACGTACTGCTCGAGCAGCGGGCACGGCCGGAACTTCTCGCCGAGCGTACGGTGCAGATGCTGGAGGATCGCGAGGCGCGTGTCGAGACCGACGAGATCGACGAGCTCGAACGGGCCCATCGGGTGATTGAGCCCGAGCTTCATGGCCTTGTCGATGTCACGCGCGGTGCCGACGCCTTCCTGCAGCATGTAGAACGCCTCGTTGCCAATGAGCGCATTGATGCGGCTGGTGATGAAGCCGGGCGACTCGCGCACCAGGACCGTCTCCTTGCCCATCTGCCTGGCAGCGTCGTCGATGGCGGCAATCGTATGATCGCTGGTCTCGAGGGCGCGAACGATCTCGACGAGCTTCATCCGATGCACAGGGTTGAAGAAATGCATGCCGGCAAGGCGCGACGGATCCTCGAGGACCGAGGCCATCTCGGTGATGCTCAGCGCCGACGTGTTGGTGGCGAGCACCGCCGTTGGCGGTGCATTGTTCTGGACCGCCTCGAAGGTCGTCAACTTCACCTCGATGCGCTCCGGAACCGCTTCGATGATCAGCTCGGCGTGCTGAACCGCCTCGGCGATGCTGGTTGACGCCGACAACCGCGCCAGCATGTCCTGACAGCCGGCAGCGGTGACGTCGCCACGGTCGACCGCCTTCCCGGCGATCGCGCGAATCGACGACATCGCCTGGTCGAGCACGCCCTGTGACACATCGAACAACTGCACGACGTAGCCGGCGGCGATAGCCACGTAGGCGATGCCGTGGCCCATCGTGCCCGCGCCGAGGACAGCCACTCGTTCAACCATCGACGTCATTCACTCGCGGACGAACCACAGAGGCATAGAGACACAGAAAGATGATCGTCAAGAAATAGCTCTCTGTGCCTCTGCGTCTCTGTGGTTTGTGATGGTGGCTGTCGTCGCCCATCAGAGCTCGGTTCGCACGTACTCGAAATCAATCGGCTGATGATTGATGCCTCGCAACGGCGGAGCGATGTAGTTCGCGAACTGGCCTCGCTCGAAGACGGGCCTGGCCTGCAGGCTCTTGAGATACTCGGCGTCCGCCGGCGACGGCAGCCAGTCGCCGCGGCGCCGCGTCCAGTCCTCTTCACTGAGCGGGCGACCGGACGGATCGAAGCGGAGGCCGGCGAACACGCCGATGTGACGGTTGAACTTGCGATCCGGAAGCGAGAACCGGAAGTCCACGCCGTGCTGCTCCAGCCGTTTGTTCCAGCGATCGATCCCGCTGCGGCAGTCTTCGACATACCAGTCGCGCAGCACTTCGTTCAGCGCGTTGCGCATCGGCACCTCGCGCCGCGTCGGCCGGCCCTGCTCGTCGATCGCGTCCAGCACGTACACCTCGTCCGCCAGCACGTGGTCGTCCGTGCGCTTGTCCTCTTCGGCGCGCCCCTTGAGGCCGTTGGTAAAGTAGCTGGCGGCATTACTCGACACCTCGCTGCCGTGCAGGTCGAGGCTCTGACTGAACCAGAAGTTGATGTGCCTCTGGATCATCGGCAGATCGATGCCTCCCACACGCCTGACGTCCTCGGAGAACCCCGCCTCCTTCATCAACTGACACGTGCGCTCGATGATCCGGCCGAGGCCGGTGTCACCGACGAACATGTGGTGCGACTCCTCCGTCAGCATGAAGCGTGTCGTTCGCGACAGCGGATCGAGCGAGCTTTCCGCCAGCGACAGCAACTGTGACTTCCCGTCGCGATCGGTGAACATCGTGAAGGCGAAGAAGTCGAGCCACGTCTCGATTGGGGTGTTGAACGCCTCCAGCATCCGCGGTTTGTCGCGATTGCCGCTCTGCCGCTCGAGCAGCTCCTCCGCTTCTTCACGACCGTCTTTCCCGAAGTACGAGTGCAGCAGGTACACCATCGCCCACAGGTGGCGCCCCTCTTCGACGTTCACCTGAAACAGGTTTCGCAGGTCGTAGACGCTCGGGCAGTGCTGGCCGAGCAGCCGCTGCTGCTCGACGCTCGCGGGCTCGGTGTCGCCCTGCGTCACGATCAGGCGGCGCAGCTGATTACGAAATTCCCCTGGCACTTCCTGCCACGCAGGCTGGCCTTTGAACTGACCAAAGCCAATCCGCCGATCGTGCTCCGGCTCTGCCAGGAAGATACCCCACCGGTACTCGGGCAGCTTTACGTACTCGAAATGCGCCCATCCCTTCGGGTCCACACTGATGGCCGTGCGCAAGTACACCTGGTGGTAGTCCTGAAAGCCCTGCGGTCCCATGTCCCGCCACCACTGGAGGTACTTCGGCTGCCAATGCTCGAGGGCGCGCTGCAAGCGCTTGTTGCTATGCAGGTCGACGTTGTTGGGGATTCGATCAGCAGAGATCATCGTGAGCCTCTATTCGTCTGCCTTGGTACACCCCATGACAAAGCACGGAGGCGTTCCCTTTTCAACAGCGTCTCCAATCGAACTCCGGCCTTCCGCTCCGTCCGTAGGTTTTGAGCGCTCCGTGCTCTCCCACCGCATTCGGCCGCTGGAAAATCCAGTTCTGCCACGCGGTCAGGCGGCCGAAGATCTTCGTCTCCATCGTCTCCGGACCGGCGAAGCGGAGGTTGGCTTCCATTCCCGTGAGCGCATCGGGCGAGAGCGCCGCCCGCGCTTCGAGAGCCAACCGGACCTCATCGTCCCAGTCCAGATCGTCGGGCGCGAACGTGACGAGCCCTGCCTCGAGCGCCTCTTGCGGATCGATCGGACCGTCGTGCGTCAAGACCGCCTCGATGCGATCCGGCTCGCCAAGGAAGCGAAGCTCCAACCGGGAAAGGCCGTTGCCCATACGGTAAGCGCCGCGGTTCATGGGCGACAACGCAATCGTGTTCGGGCGATCGGGATCGTCGAGCATGTAGACGCGATCGCTGGCGAGCGCGAGCTCGAACAGCGTGCCGGCAAAGGCGTTGCCCGGCTCGATCAGCGCAAAGATGCTGCGTGAAGTCAGATCGAGCCGTTTCAGCGTGCGGGCGATGAATCTGGTGATCTCGCGCACCAGCCAATGCTCGGGATGCGCACTGAGCACCGCATCGCAGGCGAGCACGCCAGCAGGATCGCCACTCGCGCGGACGACCACGGTGCCGATGTCCGGCTCGTTCAATCGCAATCGCAGGATCGCATCGTCGAGCGCTCGAAACGCGCGCAGCGGCCAGTAGTGGTCGCCACGGTCGGCGATCGCCTCGGGCGTCGCGGGCTGTTCCTCGTCGGGCGCGTGCACGGTGAGCTCGGCGAGGCGCCGCTCGCGATCGATCTTCACGTCGACGACCCCGTAGTCGATGCGGTCGTCTGCGACCGCGGGACTCAGCGGCCGAAGCTCGATGCCGTGTGCGTCCGCGGGCCGATCCGACTTCGCCGCCAGTTCACGCGCCCGCCGCTGGACTTCGTCATGAAATCGGCTGGTCGCGTGCACGGCGTCGACCAGGCGCCACTCGACGGCACGCTTGCCTTTGATGCCCTCCGCGACGGTGCTGAAAACGTCGGCGCGATCGCGTCGAACCTTGCGCTTGTCGACCACCCGCGTCAGCCCACCGGTCCCCGGCAGTACACCGAGCAGGGGTGTTTCCGGAAGGCTCACGGCGCTGCTGCCGTCATCGACGAGGAGGATCTCGTCGCACGCGAGAGCGAGCTCATACCCGCCGCCGGCACAGATGCCGTTGAGCGCCGCGATGAATTTCAGACCGGAGTGCGCGCTGGCATCCTCGATCGCCAGGCGCGTCTCGTTGGTGAACTTGCAGAAGTTCACCTTGAAGCCATGGCTCGACCCGCCCAGCATGAAGATGTTGGCGCCGGCGCAGAAAACGCGTTCCTTCAGGCTGGTGATGACCACGACGCGCACTTCGGGATGCTCGAAGCGAATGCGCTGGATGGCATCGGCCAGCTCGATATCGACGCCAAGGTCGTACGAGTTGAGCTTCAGCCGGTAATCGTCGCGCAGCCCGCCGTCCTCGCGTACGTCCATCCCGAGCGTCGCCACGTCGGCGTCGAACGTCAACTTCCAGTGACGATACGTCGAGGGATGGGTCTCGAAGGTGATTGGTGCGTCGACGGTTTGTCTCATCAGCTGTCATCTTTGGTCTTTGGTCTCTGGTCTTGGGTCAGCGACGTTTCGAGCTCCTGCCCCAAATCAAAGATCAGAAATCCAAAATCAAAAACTGATCACGAATCACGATTCACGATTCACAAATGATCATTCCGCCGTCTCCCCGGGTTTCAGCTCGAGTACCTGAATCCCGCGCGGCTCGGTCAGCGTCTTCAGCGCCGCCGGTGTTCCGGTCAGCAGTGGAAACGTGCCCCAGTGCATCGGCACGATCTGCCGCGCGCCGACCAGCTCGGCGGCCCGTGCCGCCGCGTCGGGATCCATCGTAAAACGATCGCCGATCGGCAGGAAGGCAATCTCCGGCCGATACAGCTCCCCAATCAGCCGCATGTCGCCGAAGAGCGCCGTGTCGCCCGCGAAGTACAGCGCCCGGCCGTCTTCGAGGCGCACGACGTATCCGGCGGGCTCGCCCATGTACACCATCTGCCCCTGGTCGACGAACCCGCTGCTGTGACGGGCGTCGGTCATCGTGACGCCCAAGCCGGCAATGTGCAGGGTGCCGCCTTTGTTCATCGGCGCCACGTTCTGCAGTCCCTTGCGCGACGCCCAGTCACAGATCTCGAACGCGGCGACGACAGGTGCCTCGGTGTCGCGCGCCACAGAGACGAGGTCTTCCATATGGTCGGCGTGTCCGTGCGAGACGAGGATTAGATCGATCTGTCGCGGCTTCTTCAAACCGTCGGGGCAGGCAGGATTGTTCGTCAGCCATGGGTCGAACAGGACGCGCTTCCCGCCTGGAGTCCGCACGATGAACGTGGAATGCCCCAGCCACGTAATCGCGAGGGGTTGCATCCGAACAGGCTAGCGCACTTCGCGACCAACGCAGCCGTTTCACAAAGTAGGGCGGTGCTCCGTCGTGCTGTTGGCGTCGATTTTGATGAATCGTCTTACCAAACCGCGCCATGGAAGAGGTACTTCAAGTAGGAGATCGCTTCTATATCCTTGCCACGCCGGCGAAAACCGCCGAATTGTCGCGTGTCTTGAAGCACGGCGACACCTTCGCACTCTTCGACCCGCGCGGCGATATCGTGACGCAGGCGCTGCGTGAGCACGGCCTTTATCACCAGGGAACTCGCTTTCTGTCACATCTGCGACTGCAAATCGGTCACGTGCGACCGCTTCTGCTCAGCTCGCGTATCAAGCGTGACAACGACGGCTTCGCCGCCGACCTGACCAACGCCGATCTCGTCATCGACGGCAACCTCGTCGTCGAGCGGGATCTGCTTCACGTGTATCGATCGCGCTTCGTGCTCGATGGTCACTTTTATGAGTCGCTGCGCATCGCCAATTACGGTGCGCTGCCGGTGCTGTTGCCCGTCACCATCGATTTCGAGGCCGACTTCGTCGATATCTTCGAAATTCGGGGAACGGCCCGTGGTCGTCGCGGGACGCTGCTGGCGCCGACGATTTCGCCGACCGAGGTGGTGCTGTCGTATCGCGGCCTCGACAAAGTGGATCGACGCACCCACCTGATCTTCGAGACGCAGCCCGATGCGTTGTCGAGCTCCCACGCCGAGTTCCACGTCACGCTCGCGCCGCATCAGGAGATGCGGCTTCGGTTCGGCGTCCACTGCCAGGCTGATGCCTCGCTGCCGCAGGATGCACCCGATGTCGATCGCGCAGCCGCGCTCCTGAATCAGCAGTTCACTGGCATGGCCACGCGTCAGGGCCGTGTCGCGACCGACGATGAGGCGTTCAATGAGTGGCTCGAACGCTCGGCGGCTGACCTGCGGATGATGATCAGCCAGACGCCGCATGGTCCGTATCCGTATGCCGGTGTCCCCTGGTTCAACACCGTGTTCGGCCGCGACGGCATCATCACGGCGCTGTCGACGCTCACGATCGATCCGGCGCTGGCGCGAGGTGTCCTGGCGCATCTGGCTGCGTTCCAGGCGACGAGCTCGTCCCCCGATCAAGATGCCGAGCCTGGAAAGATCCTGCACGAGGCGCGCGGCGGCGAAATGGCCGCGCTCGGCGAGGTGCCGTTCGGCCGCTACTACGGCAGCGTCGATTCGACGCCGCTGTTCCTGGTGCTGGCCGGCCGCTACTTCGAGCGAACGGCCGATCGCGCGTTCATCGATCGGCTCTGGCCCCATATCCTGCGCGCGCTCGAATGGATCGACCGCTACGGCGATAGCGACGGCGATGGCTTCGTGGAGTATGCCCGGCGAACGCCGGCGGGACTCGTGCAACAGGGCTGGAAGGATTCGAAAGACTCGGTGTTCCACGCCGACGGCACGCTCGCGGAAGCGCCGATCGCGCTGTGCGAGGTGCAAGGCTACGTGTTCGACGCCAAGCGAAAGGTGGCTGCGCTGGCGCGCGCGCGTGGCGACGAGGCCCTCGCGCGACAACTCGAAGCTGACGCCGAGCGGTTGCGGATCCGCTTCGAGGACGCGTTCTGGTGCGACGACATCGGCACGTACGCACTGGCGCTCGACGGCAGCGGACAGCCATGCCGCGTCCGCAGTTCCAATGCCGGCCATTGCCTGTTCAGCGGCATTGCATCGCCGGAGCGGGCGCGTCGCGTGGCCGAGGCGCTGCTGGCGCCCGAATCGTTTTCCGGCTGGGGCATTCGCACGCTCGCCGCCTGCGAGCGTCGATACAACCCGATGTCGTATCACAACGGATCCGTCTGGCCGCACGACAACGCGCTGATCGCGGCGGGGTTCGCGCGTTACGGACTGACGGGCGCGGCGACGACGGTGCTGACCGCGCTGTTCGATGCCAGCCGTTTCTTCGATCTGAACCGGATGCCGGAGCTCTTTTGCGGATTCCACCGGCGGCCCGGCGACGGCCCGACACTGTATCCGGTTGCCTGCGCTCCGCAGGCATGGGCCTCGGCCGCGGTGTTCCTGTTGATCGACGCCGTGCTGCAGCTGCGGCTCGACCCGGTGTCGGAGACCGCGTGCGTCGGCGCCGTCGCTCTGCCAAACGGCTTGGATTTCATTACCTTCGAGAACCTCGAGCTCTCCGGCGGGCGCGTCGATCTGCGTGTCGACCGTCGCGGAGCGGGGGTCGAGGTGTCTTCGTCCCTGTTGCCCAGATGAACCCAGATGAACATAGCCATCGTCGCCCCACCGTTCATTCCAGTTCCCCCGCCGCGGTATGGCGGTACCGAGCTCTTCGTCGCTCATCTCGCTCGCACGCTGCACGCGCGTGGGCATGCGGTTGTCGTGTACGCCAACGGGGAGTCGCAGCTTCCGTGCGAGGTCCGATCGCGACACGCGAATGCGGACTGGCCGATCGTCAACGAGCAGCGCTGCCTCATGCTGCAGATGGATCACATCGCGTGGTCGATGGCCGATATCTGTGCCAGCGATGCCGACGTCGTCCACATCAACGATGCCCTGGCCGTGCCGATGGCGCGCTTCCTCGGCGCGCGTCGGGCGGTGCTGACGATTCATCACCCGCACGAGCCGCCGCTGTCGGAGCTGTACTCGCGCCATCCTGACGTGTACTACGTGGCGATCAGCGCCGCGCAGGCCTCGCGCGAGACGATGCCCAACTTGTCGGTGATTCATCATGGGATCGAGCTCGACGACTACCGGTTCTCGACCCAGCCGCGGAAGTATCTCGCGTTCCTCGGGCGCATCGCGCCGTGCAAGGGCGTACGCGAAGCGATCGACGTCGCACATCGCACCGGCATCCCGCTGAAGATCGCCGGCGAGATCCAGCCGCTGTTCCGGCGGTACTGGGAATCGGAAGTGCGCCCGCTCGTCGACGGCCGCCACATCGAATATGTCGGCGAGGCCGATCTGCAGGCGAAGAACGAGCTCCTGGCCGGCGCACGCGCCCTGCTCTTCCCGATCCAATGGGACGAGCCGTTCGGCCTGGTCATGATCGAGGCGATGGCGTGCGGCACGCCGGTCCTCGCCATCAACCGCGGCTCGGTGCCGGAAGTGATCGATCCCGGCGTGACCGGCTGGGTGTGCCGCAGTGTCGACGAGATGGCCGAGGTCGCCTTGACCCAGACGATCGATCCCATCACCTGTCGCAGGCGGGCCGAGGAGCGGTTTTCCGTCGAGCGCATGGCCGACGACTACGAGCGCTTGTACGCGGCGATCACCGAACGCGAGATGTTGATCGCCTGACGTTGGGTAGCTCGGTGGCTGGGTGGATGGGCAGTTGGGTCGGTCGGTAGTTGGGTGGCTCGGCCGCCGGTAGTTGGATCAGGCAAGTGCTTCTGCCCAGCCACCTATCCACCCAGCTACCAATCCGCCCAGTAACCCAGCGGCCTATCCACCCAGCAACCCAGCTACTAAAATAGGCGGAGTGCCCGTCGAAGCTCCCCTGCCGTTCATCGGTCCGCGCCAGCCCGCCTCGAGCGGAGTCGACAGGCCAAAGCCAGATTGGCTGAAGGTCCGCGCCCCCGGCTCGCCGAACTACCTCCGGCTCAAGGGGATCATGAAGGACCTGAAGCTGAACACGGTCTGCGAGGACGCGCATTGTCCGAACATCGGGGAGTGCTGGCACCATGGCACCGCCACGTTCATGATTCTCGGGGACGTGTGCACGCGCGCGTGCGCCTACTGCGCCGTCGCGCACGGCAAGCCGAACGAGCTCGATCTCGCCGAGCCGGCGCGCGTCGCCGAAGCGGTGGCGCGAATGGAGCTGCAGTACGCGGTGATCACGTCCGTCGACCGCGATGATCTCGCCGATGGCGGCGCCTTCATCTTCGCCGAGACGATCCGCCAGGTCCGTGCGCGCGTACCCGGCTGCCGGATCGAGGTGCTGATTCCCGACTTCCAGGGTCTCGAGTCGTCATTGCGGACGGTGCTCGATGCGCGCCCGGACGTCCTCAATCACAACACCGAAACGGTGCCGCGGCTGTACCGGAAGGTCCGCTCCGGAGGCAAGTACGCGCGGACGCTCGAACTGCTCGATCGCTCGCGCCGCTATCGTTCCGAGATTGCGACCAAGACCGGCATCATGGTCGGTCTCGGAGAAGAGCACGACGAGATCGTACGGGTGTTCGACGACCTGCGCGAGGTCGGCGTGTCTATTCTGACCATAGGCCAGTATCTTCGTCCCTCGCCTGCTCATGCCCCGATGGCGCGCTACTACCATCCGACCGAGTTCCGCGAACTGAAAGAGATCGCGTTGCGCAAAGGATTCGTGCACGTGGAGTCCGGTCCACTGGTGCGCTCGTCCTATCACGCCCACGAACAGGCCGACGCGTTCGAGCGTTCGAACAGGTAGGCCGGACCGTGTGAGGTCCCGGCGGGACGCGCGCGGTGCGCACGTCACTCTCCCGCCTCCTAACAAGTGCCTTTGACCCATCTACTCATCTACCCATCCACGCAGCGACCCCGGAACCCCTTGACACGCGTCTGACAAAATGTAAGATTCCCCTCCCATGAATGACGCGCGGCTGCCCTCGATGTCGCTGACCGAGGCCTTGATCCTCGATCTGCTCCGCGCGCGCGACCGATACGGGCTCGAGCTGGTTGAGGCATCGGCCGGCCGGCTCAAGCGCGGATCGATCTACGTGACGCTCGCGCGCATGGAAACCAAGGGGTTCGTCGAATCATGGCAGGAGGATCGGCCACCCGGCGCGATCGGGCTGCCGCGACGGCTCTATCGCGCCACGGACTACGGACTGAAAGTTCACGACGCCTATCAACTCCTGCGCGAGGCGCTGGCGCTCAAACCAGCGGAGGCACGATGACGTTCATCGACTGGGCGACGCGCGTCTCCACGCGCTTTCTGAGCGATCGTACCTTCGAGCTCATCGTCGGGCCGGCGCTGGCGGATTACGAGTACGAGGTGCAATCGTCACATCTGGCCTGCCCCGAGCGCAGTCGAGGGGTGGATGCCGCACGCGCGCGCGGCGCCGTCCTGCGCGCCATGGCCGGCGCGGCGTGGGCCGACCTGACAACCGACAGCAGTACGGGGACGTTGCTCACGCTGACATTGATCCCAGCCTGCTACTTCAGCTTCATGTTCGCGCTCTGCGCGCCACGCGGTGTGCGCGTCTTCACGTCATCGGAAGCAGCGATGGCCTTCGCGGTTGCCGTTCTGCTGCTGTCGCCGGTTCCGGTCATCGCATGTTGCTGGCCCGAGCGGCGGCCGCGCGAGCGCACCGACGTGTGAACTCCCAACTCACCCTTTTGGGGAGTTGGCGCGGACGTCAGGAAGTTGGGAATTGGGAGTTGATCGGAGCCACACATGCTGGAACTGGTCGATGTCTCGAAGCTGTATCGCGGCATCGCCGCGGTACGGCGGCTGACGCTGACGGCCACGCCAGGACAGGCCGTTGGATTGCTCGGCCCCAACGGCTCGGGCAAGAGCACCACGGTCCGCATGATCGTCGGCCTGCTGACGCCGTCGCGCGGCAGCGTCCGCTGGCAGGGCGTCGACATCCATCGTCAGTTGATCGACTACCAGGGGCTCGTCGGGTATGTCCCGGAAGAACCGCGACTCTATCAGCACCTCACCGCAACGGAGTACCTGGAGCTGGTTGGCGGCCTGCGCGATCTGCCGCGACCGACGATGGTGCGGCGCATCAACCGGTATCTCGAGCTCTTCGATCTCGACACGGATCGCCATGCACCGCTGTCATCGTTCTCGAAGGGAATGCGGCAGAAGGTGCTCATTTCCGCGGCGCTCCTGCACGATCCGGCGCTCATCGTCCTGGACGAGCCAAACTCGGGGCTCGACGTCGCCTCGACGCTGGTGCTGCGCAGCCTGATCGAGACGCTGCGAGCCAAGGGCAAGATCGTCATCTACAGCTCGCACGTCCTCGAGGCCGTGGAGAAGGTGTGTGAGGACGTGATCATCCTGCACAAGAGTCACGTCGTGGCCTCGAATTCGATCTCGGGGCTGCGCGCGATGACGCGCAGCGGATCGCTCGAGGAAGCGTTCACGACCGTGGCGATCGACGGAGACGTCGCGCAGCTGGGGCGAGAGCTGGCCGACGTCGCGGCACGATGACAACAAGGATGCGGCGCGGACCGGAACTTGTCCGCCGTAGCTTCAGCGAAGGCGGACGGTCCGCGAAGCTCGCGCGCGAGTGGCGGCAGTTCCGCCTGCTGCGCCGCGACTCGCTCCGACGCCTCCTCAACGCCGCCGTACTGTCGCGCGACGCCGATCCGTGGCAGTTCGCCATCTTCGGCACGGCCTTCCTCGCCGTGCCGCCTTCGATGTTCGCATTCGGCCAGATGTTCAAATACGCGGCGCTCCGCCGCGCGGTCCCGATCGAGCTCGAACAGATCGTCCTCATCGACCGCATGTTCTTCATCGTGTATGCGATGGTGACCGCGGCGCTGCTGGCCGCGCTCACCTGGGAAGCGCTGCTCCCCGACCGTGTCGACCAGGAGATCACGGGCGTATTGCCAGTGCGCGCGCGCACGGTGGCGGGCGCACAACTGGCGGCCGCCCTGACGCTGGCACTGCTCTTCGCGGCCGCCATCCACGTGCCGGCGGCGGTGACCTTCGCGCTGATCGCCGCCGCGAATCCTCTCGTCGGGCACGTCGTGCCGATTCTCGTCGGGCACATGCTGGCGACCATCCTGGCCGCGCTGACCACGTTTACCGCGCTCCTGGTGCTCCGCGGCGTGGCGGCCTTGGCGCTCAGCGCGTCGGCTGCGAATGCGCTGGCTGGCGTGCTGCAACTGGCGAGCGTGGCAGCGCTGATCGAGACATTCCTGTATCTGCCGTCGGTGCTGCCGCGGCTGGTGCGCCAGATGTACGTCGCGAGCGTGGCCGATCTGCAGGCCCCGCCGGTGTGGTTCGCCGCGATGTATGAGTTCGTGGCCGGACCATGGCGTCCGGCGTTTGCGGCCCCGGCGGCGACGGCGGCGATCGCATTTGCGCTCACGTTGGTCGTCGTGGTGCCGGTGTACGTGGTCCCGGCATCGTGGATCGCGCGACGCGCGCTGTCGTCTCCGTCCAAGCAGGGCATGCGGTGGCCGGCGGCGCTCGTGCGCAGCCTCACGCTGCTCGTCTCGACGGTCGCGCCGACCCGGGGCATCATCGCCTTCACGCTGGCGACGTTCACGCGCAGCCGGCGCCACATCTTCGTCGTCCTGACCTACATCGGCATCGGCGTCGCGCTCGCCGCCGTCAGCGTCATCGCGGCCACGGTGAGACGCACGCTCGTGCTCGATGCGCCAGCGGCGTACTTGCTGGCATTGCCGCTCGTGCTGATGTTCTTCCTGGCGATCGGCCTGCGCGTCGCGTTCGGCATTCCGGTCGAGATCGACGCGAACTGGGTGTTCCGGTCGTGCAACACGGGCGTGCGGCACGCCGCGAACGGGACCCGCGGCGCCCTGCTGGTCCTGGCGGTCTACCCCGTTGCGATCGTGGCGTCGGCCGTCGCATGGCTCCTCGGCTGGGGCGTTGGCGTAGCGGCAACGGTTGGTCTATTCGACGTCCTGTCTGGTGTGCTGCTCGTCGAGGCCGTCACGTACGGGTGGCACACCGTTCCGTTTGCACGCACTTACGCGCCCGCCGTCGAGACCCTCAAATCACGTGCGCTCATCATCTTGATCCCGCTGAATCTGTTCGCCTACCGGGGTGCAGACGCGCAGATGGCGGCTCTCCGCACCACCCGCGGAACACTGCTGTACATCACGCTGATGATCGCCGTCTGTGTGGCGGTCGGAATTGCCAGCCGTCGCGCCTCGTCGCGCGTCGGTCTCACCTACGAGCGGGAGTCCCCGAACGACCTCGCCGTGCTCGGCCTGTCGGAGGCAGGATGAGAATGAACGGCTTGCTCGCTGTGACGATGGCTCTCGGACTGGTGCTCGTTCCGAGAGCGGCGATCGCTGCGCCTGACGTCTCGGGCACCTGGGACCTGGAGATGAAGTGGGTCGGCGCGCTGGAAACCATCACCAGCGCGGGTGTGTGCACATTCGAGCGGCACGGCGACATGCTCGCGGGTACGTGTGGCAGCGGCTCGGACAGATTCCCGATCGTGGGTCGGATCGACGGCAACCGGCTGTCGTGGCGGGTCGATGTCGGCACGGACGGGTCGGCCGGCCGAATGGAATTCTCCGGAGAGCTCGATGAGCAGGGCACCACCATTCGTGGCGCTTGCAGCGTCACCGGTGGCCAGGACGGCACCTTCACGATGAAGAAACACCAGCGGCCATGACCCTGTTGGACAGCGACGCTTCGTCAATCGACCAGTCGGCGATCATCGAGACCGAACGGCTGCTGTGGGCTGGACCTCTGACGGTGATCACGTCGATCGTCGCCGTCCACCTCGTAAGGCTGCTCGTGATCTGGATTCCCGGCGTTCGCGGCGATTCGACGCCGCTCGGCCTCGTTGCACCAACCATCGATACCGTCATCCTTGTCAGCCTGGGCGTCCTCGTCTTCGCCGGGATCAGCGCATCTTCTGACCATCCCGTGCGCACGTTCCGTCGCGTGGCATTCGGTGCGCTCTTGGTCTCATTCGTGCCAGTCATCGTCGGCGGTCTCGGTACGATGATTGGCGGATTGCCTACCGGGCTGGCGCTGGCAGCGATGCACGTCGCCGCCTACATCCCGTGCGTCACATTGCTGCCGATGCTCCTGACGATGAGACGCTGAGCCCGCATGCCGCACCGGGCGGACCAAGCCTCTTCCAAGCAACGCCTTACGCCTGAAACCGGCGTCCTCCACCACTCGCCCGCGATTCCTACGTAACAGAAATCCGGCGCCCGCCATATCTGACAGAGAGACAGGTCCGCCGCATCCCGGACGCGCCGGGAAGCCGCGGGCCGAGTAGCCGTTTCTCCACGCAGCGAGGAGGCGACATGCGGGTTTCGAGAAGCTCCCTGATCTATGGCGTAGCAGCGATGCTGATCCTGCTGCAAACGGGCTCGGTGCTGACGGCCGCCGGCACGATAAGCGGCACGATCACCGACGCGTCGACGCTGGCCCCGGTTTCCGGCGTCAGCGTTCAGGTGTTCAACGCGAACGGCGGCTTCGTCGCCAGCGCCGCGTCAAACGCATCAGGGATGTACAGCGTCAGCGGACTGGTCGCGGGGAGCTATTACGTCCGCACGTCGAATTCGCTGCACTACATCAATCAGCTCCACAGCGGTCTGCGATGTGTCGGGTCCTGCGACGCGCGCGAAGGGACCCCAGTGTCGGTCGTCGATCCCGGCACAACGACGGTGAATTTTGCGCTCACACCCGGTGGAACGATCACCGGCACGGTCCGGAACGAAGCCCTGGCCGGCCTGGGATCCGTGCAGATCACCATCGTCGACGCCGGCAACGCCTTCGTCAGCGGCATCCTCACTGGGCCAACCGGGACGTACTCGACTGCGGAAGGGATTCCAACGGGCACGTACTATGTGAAGACGGCGATCAGCAGTTCCACGCCTGCCGCCTCTCAGGGTTATATCAACGAGCTGTACAACGACATCCCCTGTGTGCTCGTTGAAATCGCGTGTCCGCTCAGCAGCGCTGCCGCCGTGACCGTGACCGCTCCGGCTCCGACCGCAGGAATAGACTTCACGCTGCACGCCGGTGCGCGATTCGCGGGACAGGTGACGAATGCTGCAACCGCAACGGGGATCGCCGGAATCACGGTCGACGTGCTGAACGCGGCGAACCAGGTGGTGTCGAGGGCGACGGCCGACGCCAGCGGGAATTTCCTCTCTGCGAGCGGGTTGCCGGCCGGGAACTACTATCTGCGGACCCAGAACGGACTCGGCTTCATCAATCGCTTCAACGACGGCACTCCCTGTATCGGCCGCTTCTGCAGCGTCACCGGCATCGCTCCCATCAGCGCCAGCGACGGCGTCACGGTTGCGGGCATCAACCTCGCCCTGTCGGCCGGCGCGCAGTTTTCAGGAACGATCACCGATGCGGCGACCGGTGCGGCGCTCTCTGGCGTCCAAGTCGACGTCCTCAGTAGCGCAGGGTCGCAAATTACCTTTGGCACGTCGAACACCGGCGGACTGTTCACCACTCGGGACGGTCTGCCACCGGGCACGTACTTCCTCCGCGCAACCAGTTTCGACGGCTACATCACGGAGCTCTTCGAGAACGTGGCGTGCGTCCCTTCCTGCACCGTCGGACTCGGCACTCCTCTCGTCGTCGCCGGACCGGGCGTGATTGGCGGACAAGACTTCGCCCTGACGAAGGGAGCGCAGTTTACCGGCGTCGTGTCTGCGGCGGGCACCGGACAGCCGCTCGGCGGCGTCTTCGTTTTCGTCGTGAACGCGACGGGCACGTCCCTGACGGGCGGATTCACCAACGCAAACGGACGGTACACGACGGATCAAGGGCTTCTGGACGGCAGCTACTACCTGCGCACGAGCAACACGCGCGGCCTCATCAACGAGGTCTACCCCAACATCAACTGCATCGGTTTCGCGTGTCCGAATGGCGTCGGCACGGCCATATCCGCAACGGCGGCGACCTCACCGGTGGCGGTCGACATGGATCTCGCGGTGGGCGGGCTGATAGCTGGCACCGTCAAACACGCCGGAGCACCCATTCCCGGAGCATCCGTGTCGGTGCTGGATTCGACTGGCGCCTCGGTGACGAGCGGAACGGTCGACGCCGTTGGCGCCTATGTCACGGGCGCCGGTCTGCCCACCGGCAGCTACTACGTGCGCACGTTCAACAGCGTCGGCTATATCAACGAAGTCTTTGACAATGCGCTGTGCGTGACCACCTGCAACCTTGCGGCGGCCACACCAGTCGGCGTCACGTCACCGTCGACAACGCCTGGAATCGACTTCGATCTGGCCCTCGGCGGTCGAATCACCGGCATCGTCACGGCTTCCGGCTCGCCGCTGGCCGGCGTCACGGTGCAGATGTTCAGCCCGGCTCTGAACACCACCTTCAGCGCGATCACCGACGCCAACGGCGTCTATGCCGTTACCGGCCTCGTCGACGGCACCTATTACGCGCGCACGTCGAACAACGCGGGCTTCATCAACGAGGCGTACGATGACCTTCCGTGTGTCAACGTGTGCTCGAGCAATACACTTGGAACGCCGATCGTCGTCACGGGCGCGAACACCGTCAGCGGCATCAACTTCGACCTCGCCGCAGGTGGCCGCATCGCCGGCAGCATTACCGAGAGCGGTGTTCCAATCGCCGGCGTGACAGTAACCATCCTCGATGCCTCCGGCTTCTCCGCCGCCTCGGCGACGACCGACTTCTTCGGCAACTACGTCTCGGGAGCGGGGCTCGCCACCGGCACCTACTTCGCCCGAACCTCGAACAGTCAGGGATACCTGAACGAGCTGTATGACAACGTCGCCTGTCCCCTTTCGTGCACCCTGATCACCGGAACACCGATTTCGGTCACGACGGGCGCGACAACGAGCGGCGTATCGTTCGATCTCGCCAGGGGAGGACGCGTATCGGGCGTCATCATCGATGCGGCCACGAACGCACCGATCAGCAGTGTCACCGTGCAGGTGTATGACGCGGGCGGTCGCATCGCGGCGACGGCGTTCACCGATGCGACCGGGACATATCTGACCGGCACAGGCCTGCCGCCAGGAACGTACTTCGCCAAGACGTCCAATTCAGCCGGATATCAGGACCTCTTGTTCAACGGCAAGACGTGTCCGCTCGGATGCTCCGTGCTGACGGGCGATTCGTTCTCAGTCGGCAGCGGGGTCACCAATGGCATCGACTTCGCGCTGACGAAAGGAGGTCGAGTCTCCGGATCGGTCGTGGACGCGGCAACCTCTCAACCGATCGGCGGCGTCACCGTGCAGATCGTCGACCCGACCGGAAAGCTCGTGGCGACCGGGTTCACGAATTCGTTCGGCGTCTATACGACGTCGACGGGGCTTCCCACTGGCACCTATTACGCGCGGACGTCGAATTCGCTCGGGTACCTCAATCAGTTGTACTCGGGACTTCCCTGTCTCGGCAGCTGCATCGTCACCAGCGGGACCCCCTTCGTCGTGACGAGCCCCTCCACGACAACCGGCATCGATTTCTCGCTCATTCTCGGCGGCCGCATTTCGGGCACGATCCGCGACGCAGCAACGAGCGCACCTCTCACCAACGTCTCCGTGTTCGTGTTCGACAGCGCCGGAGTATTCAGCAGCAGCGCGACGACCAATGCACTCGGCCAGTACCTGACGACGACAGGTCTGCCGACCGGCAGCTACACCGTAGTCACGTCCAACTCGCAGGGGCTCATCAACAAAGTGTTCAACGATATCGAGTGCCTGGGCTGCGATCCGTCAATTGGCAGTCCGGTCGCGGTCACCACAGGATCGACCACATCCGGCATCGATTTTCAGCTGGCACACGGCGCGCGCGTCACTGGAACAGTGACCCGAAACGGTCCGGGGACATTCCTTTCGAACGTTACCGTGTCGATCTGGAATGGAAGTGGGATCCGTGTCGCAAGCGGCGTGACGGACGGGTCCGGCATCTATGCGACGAGCGGCGGGTTGCCGACGGGAACCTATTACGCGCGAACCGAGAATTCGCTCGGTTTGGTCAACAAGATCTACTTCGACATCGCCTGCTCGAGTATGTGTGACCCGAGCAGCGGCACTCCCATCGCGCTGGCCGCGCCAGCGACGACGTCGGGGATCGACTTTGCTCTCGACCCCGACGCGGATACCGATGCCGACGGCATCGTGAACACCATCGATACGCTTCCGGCCACGTTTTCCAATGACTTCTCGGACGTTGCGCAAGGAGGCACCACGGCCGGAACGGTGACCAATCGTGACACCTGGAGTGTTGCGGTGGGTGACGTGAGTCCGGGCGGCGTGCAGGTGGCCATCTCCAACACCGGTGCGAGTGCGGCGACGTTCGACACGTGCCCCGCGGGAGGAGCGGAACGTCTGTCGCTCGACGTCGCGGGTGAAACCGCGCTCGTCAGCTGCACGCCCGGCACGGGCAGCACGACGGCACGCGCAATCGTCGCGTCTCCCGTCATTGAACTTGCTGACTCGCCTTCCGGCGGAGGACTGCTCGTCCTGCTGACGACAGCGCAGGGGGCGACGATCGGTAGTCCCGTGATGGCCAGCCCCACGAATACCGAACCGATCACGGTCAAGATCCTGGATGCGAACAACAGCCCGATCGGATCGTTCGATCTCGATCCCGGGGAATCGGTCGACGCGGCCGTCACTGCCGACGCCAGCGTGACGGTGACGGTCATCTCGGGCACCGTGAACGTGACCGTCCGCGATACATCGGTGACGCTCAGCACGGGCCAGACCAACACATTCCCGCCGGCGACGTTCACGTTCACCGGCTTCCTGCGGCCGCTCAGTAATCCTCCGAGCATCAACCGCGTCGTGGCCGGGAAGACGGTGCCGATCAAGTTCAGCCTGGGTGGCGATTTCGGTCGCGACATCCTCGCGCCGTCTTCGCCACGGTCGCAGGCCTTCGACTGCACGACCGGCGCACCCATCGGGACGCCGCTGCCAGCAGCGTCGACCGGTCTTCAGTTCGTCAACGGTTCGTACGTCTATTCATGGAAGACGGAGAAGAGCTGGGGAGGAAGCTGCAGACAGTTCGTTCTCGAGTTGAGTGACGGAACGCTCCACACCGCGCTGTTCCAGTTCAAATAGCCACTCGAAAGTCGACGGGCAGCGTTCGGCAATGAAGGTCGCGGCCGCCCGAGGGCGGCCCGACCACTCATAGTTCAGCGATATAATTCCGACCAATCCGGAGGGTCCCAGATGGCATGTCGCTGGATCGTCGCTTCTCTGATCGCGGTCATGTGCGCGCTCCCCGAACCAATGCTCGCGGCTGACGGTGTGCTGCTGGTTCAGCAGGTGAACAACGGCTCTGGACCGACTACGGCGCAGGTACAACTCGAGAAGACGCGGATGCGCGCAGATACCGTCGGACCAATGGGTGAGAAGATGACGGTCATCTTCGACGCCAACCGGCAGGTGCTCTGGATGGTCAACTACGACATGAAGTCGTACACCGAGATGACGAAGGCCGACGTCGATCGCCTCGGCGGGCAGGTCAATGCCGCGATGGCACAGCTCGAAGAGCAGTTGAAGAACATGCCGCCGGCCCAGCGTGCGCAGGTCGAGGCGATGATGCGCGGACGCGGCATCGGACCCGGCGCGGCACGGCCTGCGCGACCGCAGTACCGCAAGACCGGGACCGACATGGTCGGACGCTGGGCCTGCGACAAGTACGACGGCTTCCAGAACGACCAGAAGGTGTCCGAGCTGTGCACCGTGGATCCGAAGGTCCTCAATCTGACCACCGCCGATCTCGACGTGTCGCTTCAGCTCGCCACCTTTTTCGAGGCGGTGATGCCGCAGAATGCCGGCGCACTGTTTCGCCTCGGCTCGTCCGAGCAGGGTTTCAGCGGCGTGCCCGTCAGATCGGTGAACACCGTCGGCGGCCGTCAGGTCGTGACCGAGCTGAAGGAAGCGACGCGGCAGAACTTTGCCGACTCCACGTTCGCCGTGCCTACCGGTTTTCAGAAGCAGCAGATGCCGGGCATGCCGGCTCGGGGCGGTAGACAGTAGGAACTGTCAACTCCCACTGCCAACTTCCAAACAACGCTGCTGCGCACGGCGTGAAACGTCGGGTCCGGCCGAAGCCGTATACCACAAACGAGAAGGGCCGCCTGAAGGCGGCCGACCCCATTTACTTCCAGACGCGCAGCAGTCTCGTGATCGGATCGTAGAAGCGGTCGACGACGCGCTCCTTGAGCGGGATGATGGCGTTGTCGGTGATGTGAATGTGCTCGGGGCAGACGCGCGTGCAGCACTTGGTGATGTTGCAGTAGCCGATGCCGTGCTCGTTCTTCAGCGCCGGGATGCGGTCCTCGGTGTCGAGCGGGTTCATCTCGAGGTTGGCGGCGTAGACGAAGAAGCGCGGGCCGATGAACTCCTCGTGCTTGTTGTGGTCGCGAAGCACGTGACACACGTCCTGGCACAGGAAGCACTCGATGCACTTCCGGAACTCCTGGACCCGATCGATATCCCGCTGCTTCACCCGCCAGGTCCCGTCGACCGCATCCGGCGGGCGCGCCTTGAACCGCTGAATCTGCTTCTTGACGTCGAAGTTCCACTTCACGTCGGTGACGAGATCCTTGATCGGCGGGAACGCGCGCATCGGCTCGACGGTCACCGGTTCGTGCAGATCGAGCTGGCTGAGACGCGTCATGCACATCAGCCGAGGCCGGCCGTTGATCTCCGCCGAGCACGACCCGCATTTTCCCGCCTTGCAGTTCCAGCGAACGGCCAGGTCCGGCGCCTGCTCGGCCTGGATCTTGTGAATGACGTCGAGCACCACCATGCCGTCCGACACTTCCGTGTTGAACGTCTGATACGTCCCGTCGCCGCCCTGGTGCGTCCGCCAGACTTTGAACGTAGCCGTAGCCGCCATTAGGACTTCTGCTCCTCGATGACTTCCTTGAGGTAATCGGGTATCGCCGGAATCGGGACACGTGAGACCTGCAGCGTGCCGTCCGGTCCGCGCTTCGTCATGACGTTGACCGTCGAGAGCTCCGCGGCCTTGTCCGGATAATCCTCGCGGAAGTGGCCGCCGCGGCTTTCCTTGCGCTCGATCGCCGACCGGGCGATGCACTCTGAGATGTCGAGCAGATTGCGGACGTCGAGTGCCGTGTGCCAGCCGGCGTGATATTCGCGGTGACCGCTCACGCCGACGCGGTTCGATCGCTCCTTGAACTGCCAGATGCGCCGCAGCGCCTCCTGCATGTCGCTCTCGTTGCGCACGATCCCGACGAGATCCTGCATCGTCTCCTGGAGATCCGACTGCACCCTGTACGGGTTTTCTCCCGAGTCGCCGCGGTCGAAGGGGCTCAGCGAATTGCGCATCGCGCGGTCGACCAGTCCTTCATCGACCCGGGCGGCGCTATGTTGGCGCGCCCACTGCGCCGCATATTCGCCCGCGCGCTTGCCGAACACGATCAGGTCGGACAGCGAGTTGCCACCGAGGCGATTCGCGCCGTTGATGCCCGACGCGCACTCGCCCGCCGCGAACAGACCTGGAATGCTCGACATCTGCGAGTCGGCGTCGACGCGAATCCCGCCCATCACGTAGTGCGTCGTCGGCCCGATCTCCATCGGCTCTTTCGTGATGTCGAGGTCGGCCAGCTCCTTGAACTGGTGGTACATGCTCGGAAGCTTGCGCTTGATGTGCTCCTCGGCATTCGGGAGCTTTTCCTTGATCCAGGCGATGTCGAGGAAGACGCCGCCGTGCGGCGAGCCGCGCCCCTCACGGACCTCGCGGACGATACAGCGGGCGACGTGATCGCGCGTCAGCAGCTCGGGCGGACGGCGGGCGTTCTTGTCGCCCTGGGTGTAGCGCCAGCCTTCTTCCGGATCGGACGCCGTCTGCGGCTTGTAGTTGTCCGGGATGTCGTCGAACATGAAGCGGCGCCCCTGGTTGTTCTTGAGGACACCACCTTCGCCGCGCACGCCTTCCGTGACGAGAATGCCGCGCACGCTCGGCGGCCACACCATGCCGGTCGGATGGAACTGGATGAACTCCATGTCGATCATCTCCGCGCCGGCGCGATAGGCCAGCGCGTGACCGTCTCCGGTTCCTTCCCACGAATTGCTGGTGATCTTGTAGGCGCGGCCCACACCGCCGGTGGCGAGCACGACAGCCTTCGCGCTGAACACATGGAAGCGCCCGCGCTCGCGGTCATAGGCGAGCACGCCGGCGGCGCGGCCGTCATCGAGGAGCAGTTCGACGACGGTGTGCTCCATGTGCACGTTCATGCCGAGGTAGACGGCGTGATCCTGGAGAGTGCGAATCAGTTCGAGACCGGTCCGATCGCCGACGTGCGCCAGCCGCGGATAACGGTGACCGCCGAAGTTGCGCTGATTGATGCGGCCATCGGGAGTGCGATCGAACACGGCGCCCCAGCCTTCGAGCTCGCGCACGCGATCCGGCGCTTCCTTCGCGTGCAGTTCGGCCATGCGCCAGTTGTTGATGTACTGGCCGCCGCGCATCGTATCGGCGAAGTGCACGCGCCAGCTGTCGCGATCGTCGTTGTTGGCCATCGCCGCCGCCATGCCGCCCTCGGCCATGACCGTGTGCGCTTTGCCCAGCAGCGACTTGCAAATCAACCCGACCGTGACTCCGCTCGCCGCCGCCTCGATCGCCGCTCGCAGTCCTGCGCCGCCGGCCCCGATGACCAGCACGTCGTAGGTGAATGTGGATTGGATCACTGGAGGGATGTCCTTCGTGATTGTCCGCGTTCGCCGCGCCTCACAAGGCCCGGCCTACAAAATCCTCACGTCGTGCCAGATGCCCATCGAGCAGAGCCGCACATAGATGTCGGCGAAGGCGACGGAGAACAGGCTGACCCACGCGAAGAGCTGATGGCGGTGGTTCAGCGCGCTCGAGCAGTTGTAGCAGGCCTCGCGGATACCCGACCGCGAGATCTCGTCCTTGCGCCCGCCGACGACGTGGCGAATGGAATGACAGCCGATCGTGTAGCTGCTCAGGAGGACCACGTTGAGCGCAAGCACGATGGTGCCAACGCCGATGCCGAACGTCTCACCACCGGTCGCCGGATCCTTCCACCACAGCGCGAGCCACACGTCATAGGCAAGGAGGAACAGGAAGATGACCGCGACGTAGGCGAAGTAACGGTGGATGTTCTGCACGATCAGCGGGAACCAACGCTCGCCCCAGTAGCTCAGGCCACGGGGTTCGCCGACGGCACACGACGGCGGGTCCGCCCAGAAGGCTTTGTAGTAGGCACCGCGATAGTAGTAACAGGTGACGCGGAAGAGGCCGGGAAACGGAAGGATGAGCAGCGCCGGCGAGAACGGAAGGAACGCCGGAATCCAGGCCGGTTTGACGCCGAACCACGCGTGCTCGAGGCCTGCGGTATCACCCGGCGAAGCCCAGAGGACCGGTGCGTAGAACGGAGACAGGTACGGTCCCCAGGTGTAATAACCGTTCTGGAACGCCGCCCACGTGGCATAGACCACGAATGAGGTCAACACGACGAACGGGACGAGTGGATCCATGAACCACCAGTCGCGCCGCTCGGTCTGGCCAAACGAGCGCGGCACGACCTTGACCGGAACAACCTCCATTCAGATGCCTCCAGTCGGGCCGCCTGAAGGCGGCCCCTGCGACTGCCTTTGTGATTCTTGATTCGCGATCCCACATTGTAAACAGCAAAATTGTTTCAATCGCAATCCGGTATCGATCGCGCACCGCGCATCGATTCAATGATTCGAGAACATCACACGTTCGACGCGCGGATGCGTCGACTGCCGCCACGCAGGTCAACTGCCCGCGACTAAAGTCAGGAGCGGACTGCACTTCCGGCGCGCCGGATCTATCTCCGACGATGTAGGCGGATGCGATCTGCAGGGGTTTTAACCGAACGTCCCCGTTGTTACGACCGGTACCATTGTTGCCAGCTCATCAAGTTTCTGCTCACTCACCACACCGGAGGGCGCGAATGAAGCGCGTGCGCGCAGTACTCGTCATGTTGGCAGTGGTTGTCCCGGCATTTTCCGCATCGGCGGCCACGGTCGGTCTGGATGGCGGCGACACCGATCCGATCCCGCTGACCGATCCCACGTGGCAGGAGCTCATTGGCGCGAACTGCGCGGTTGCCGAGCACCTCCCCGCCACTGGCTACCGATGCGCACTCTATGACGGCTCGATGATCGCCGTACTCACATCGATCGACTTCCGATTGAAGGACGGCAACGAGAACCTGATTCCGTATCCCGATGGCATCACCGGCGACACGTTCTACAGCCTGCTGCCGCTGCTCTCGGTGTCGCCGCTCTATCCCGACGGCTACACGTTCAGGCTGACCGGTTCACCGGACCACTGTAATACGTGCGTGTTCTTTGGCAGCCATCCCGATGGTCTGGCGGATCCGTTGTTCGTATCGATCGTGGGGGTGAACGGGATTGCGAACCCGGTGTTCATCCCGGAGCCGGCCACGCTGGCACTGTTGGGACCCGCGGCGGTGATCGCGCTGCGAAGACTTCGCCTCAGGCGGAACCGGAACTAAAAGGCCTGGCGGCGACGGAACCGCTGCTACTTACGTGCCGCAGCCGTCGCACCGAGACGTGCGAACCGCGGATCGTTGACGAGAGACTGCAGATCGGGATCGCTGCGAGCCGCCGCGACCGGATACCCCGCTCCCACCGCTTCGCCCAGCGCATCGAGCGCTGCGGTCGTCTCCCCTCCGAGCGCCTCCACGGTGGCCTGGGCATATGCGAGATTGACGTTGGCGCGGTCGATGGCCCGGGCGTCGGCAATCAGGCGCCGCGCGCGCGGTTGATCGCCGCGCTTCGCGTAATACATCGCGAGGTTCGCCCTTACGACGGCATCACGCGAGTTGACCTGCAGGGCCTTGAGGGCAAATCCAATCGCCTTGTCGTAGGTCGCCGCCGCCTTCTCCTGCTGTCCCGCCCATCGATACCCGTCAGCGAGATTCCCGACCAGCTGCTCCGAATTGGGCGTCAGCTCGACGCTCTTTTCGAACATCGGGACAGCCTCCGCGTACTTCTTCGCAGAGGCGTAGGCGATCCCCAGGTTGGTGTACGTCTGCGCGATCGGATGCAGCTCCAGCGCCTTCCTCAACGCCGCGACGGCGTCGTCATAGCGCCCCATCTGGAGATAGGCGGCGCCAAGGTCGTTGTATCCGGTGGCGTTCTTCGGTTCGAGCTCGGTGACCTTCTTGAGCGTCGGTTCGGCCTTCGCGTAGTCACCCAGTTTCATGTACGCGTTCGCGAGCCCGCTGTAACTCACCCAGTAGTAGGGATTGATGGCGACCGATTTCTCGTACGCCGCAATCGCCTCCGGGCCGCGCCCGGCAGCGAGCAGGGCGCGTCCGAGCCGGCGCTGCACATCGTCGGAGCTGGGCGCCATCTGTGAGGCGGTCGTCATGATGGCGATCGCTTCCGAGTTCTTGCCGGTGGCCTGATAGGCGCTCGCCAGCGCCAGGTTCACCTCGAGGAGCTTGTCGTCGAGGCGCTGCGCCTGCTGCGCGGCTGCCACGGCCTTCTGCGACCACTGTTCGTCTTTGGTGACGCGGTACATCCGCACGGCGCCGTCGGCGATCCCGGCATAGGCAAGCGCGAACATCGGGTCGCCTTTCAACGCCTCCTCATAGAAGCCGATCGCAGCCTGCACGTTGCGGATGTCCTGCTGCCCGCGCATCGCGTTGCGGCCCTTCAGATACAGCTGGTAGGCATCGACGTTTTCCGTCGGGTGCACCACCGCGCGCGCCTGCTGTTCGCTCGACAGGGTCAGGTTCAGGGCTGAGTTGAGCCCGTTCGAGATTTGATCTTCGAGCGTCAGGAGGTCTCCAGCAATACCGGAGTACTCACGCGCCCAGACGCGTTTGCCCGCCGCGGCGTCGTCGATGTTGACCGTGATCCGCATCGCCGCGGGCGTGCCCTGCAGTGTGCCGGTCACCACGATACCGGCACCGAGCTCGTGGGCGATCTCGGAAAGGGGGCGATCCGTGGCAGCTTGCTGCACGGCCGTCGCTGACGCGACCGTTACTCCCGGTGTTCCGAACAGCCTGGCGGTGATCGCTTCGGTGACGCCCACCGCCAGCGGCGCCAGATCGTCCCCGTTGCCGATGACATTGAACGGAAGGACCGCAAGCCTGAGCGTCGGCCGCGGCGCGGATGCGGTTTCCGACGCGCCATCTGTCACGAACGCACGGCGGATGAACGGAACCGACGCGACGAGCAGGAGCAGGAGTACACCGGCAATGATCAGCGGCCGTTTCTTCGCCGCCGGCAGCGACAGCGGAAGCGTGACGGAAATCGTGCGCGTCGCGGACTCCGCGAGAGGGGGAGCCGCTCGACCGGTCTCCAGATCCGAGAGCACCTCCGCCGCCGTGGCGTAGCGATCGTCGGGATTGCGCTCCAGACAGCGCAGCACGACGCGCCGGAAGTTTTCGGGCAGATCGGGCGCAAGCTCCCGCGGATCGGCCACCGGCTTCTGCACGCGCTGGAACATCACTTCCATCAGCGTCTCGCCCGAGAACGGCGAGGCGCCGGTGACCATCTCGTACATGATCAAGCCGAGCGCGTACAGATCACTGCGATTGTCCGCGGGTTTGCCGGTGATCTGTTCCGGCGAGATGTAGCGCGGCGTGCCGATCAGATCGCCCGCCCTGGTCAGACCTGCCATGGTCGCCTCGAGCGATTTGGCAAGACCGAAGTCGGTGACGTAGACGGTATCGGTTTCGTCGACGAGCAGGTTTTGCGGCTTCAGGTCGCGGTGAACGATGCCGACTTCATGCGCCGCCTGGAGTCCGGCCGCGATCTGCTTCGCGAACGAGAGCGCACGTTCGAACGGGACCTTGCCCTGACGAAGGATCGAGGCCAGATCCTTTCCATCGACGAAGTGCATCGTGATGAACTTGACGCCACCGCTTTCACCGAGATCGTGAATGCGAATCACGTTGCGATGGGTCACCCGCCGTGCGAGCAGGAGCTCTTGTTTGAACCGCTCCTCCGACGATCGCGCGGTGGCCTCATCGGCCGCGAACTCGGGTCGGATGACTTTCAGCGCGACCGGGATCCCGAGTGCCTCGTCCCGCGCCTTGTACACGGCACCCATGCCGCCGGCTCCGAGCATGCGCTCGATTCGAAAGCGGCCGGCGAAGACAAAGCCCTCTGCCATCGTGCCGAACGCCGCTTGCGGACCAACGCCGCTGCCGGCTGCGGCGGACGGAGACTGTGGTGCGGGAGACGGGCCCGATCGCACCGACGACGGCTGGGGAATGTAACCGGTCGCCGAATCGGCCGACACAGCCTGCGGAATGAAAGCGGTTGCCGCATCGTCGACGCCTGGCGAGGCGGCCGCCGGCTGCGGGGACACCGCGGACTGCGGGAACAGCGCGGTCAGGTCCTCGGCGGAAACTGAGTGAGGGGAAATCGAGGGCGGCGGCGTCAAGACGCCCGTCGCAGCCAGCCGGCCGGCGGAGCTACCGCACGCTCGGCAGGTCGCAAGCGTGTCGGGAGATTCGCTGCCGCAGTCCGGGCAGAGCATGAATACCTCGAAAAGTGCTGGGACATGAAGAGCTTAGCCCGCCGGTAGCACCGAGTCAAAGTTTTCGGGCAGTCGTCCTCACTTCAACCCGGTCAGCGCAGCCTGCGCGCATTCGTCCACTACCGTCAGATAACGTCGCACGGCGTCAGTGCCAACAACGTAGGGGTTCTTCTGACCAGGCTGCCGCGCCTTCGTCGCCGGCAGCTTCGTCTTACTGCCGTCGTACACGGTATGGTTCGAGAGCATCACGTCCGCGCGGGCACGCGTCGCGAGGTCGCGGAACCGCTCCGCGGACTTGTGATACGCCTCGATTCGCGGTCGGTTGGGCCCGAAGTTGAAAAGCGTGCCGCCCCAGGCTGCGGCAACGTGACGCTCGCGACCGTCGCGCAGCGGAATGATCGTGGAGATCGTTCCTTCAGTGTGCCCGGGCGTCAGGTACAAGGTCAGGGTCTCGTCGCCAAGCGTCAGCTTCATCCCATCGGTCGCGACCATGTCGCGCTTCGGCTTCCACGACGGGTTCTGCTGGTCGAGCAGGTCATAGTCGGCGGCCGACATGATCAGCCGCGCGTTGTACTTCTCCTGGAGGTACTTCGCACCACCCGCATGATCGAGATGGCCGTGACTGACGATCACGTACTTGATGTCGGCCGGGTTGAGTCCAAGCTTCTTGAGCCCCTCGTCGACTTCGTCCTGAATCGAGTAGTCGAAGATCGCGTCGAGCAGGATGATGCCCTGCGATGTCGTGATCGCCCACGCCGAGTACTCCGTCTGACCGACGAAGTACAGGTTGTCGAACACCTTCACCGGCTCCGCGTACCAGGTCTCGCGCGCGGGTGGCGCCGGCGGTCCACCGCCCCGCGCACCGCCGCCACCGCCGCGCGGCGCTGGTGGATTCAGCAGCGAGACGGCCGTGTTGCACACCGCCGTGTGGACACCCTGCCATTCCATCCCCGCTGCCGCCTTGGACGCATCGACATGGGCCTGCACGGCGGGCGGGACCGAGACCGGCGCGGTCGGCGCCTGCGCCAACGCCGCCGCAGTGAACAGGGTCGCAATGACGGTTCCGGCAGCCACGCGTTCCATTCGATCCTCCGTGCTCCTTGTCCTCTTCAAATGACCCCCGACCTCATTTGTTCTATCGCAGCGGCGTCGATCCGTCATACGCGAGGATGTAGATGCCTCCGCCAACGCGGTCGGCTGCGTAGATCAGTCCCTTCTCGTCGACGTAGACGTCGTTGATCAGCGCACCTCCGGCGACGCCACGCGGCGCCGCAGGGACGAAGTCGCCGATCTCCACCGGCTTCACAGGATCGGCAATCGAGTAGACGCGAACTCCGGCGTTCTGAAACGCCGCGACGACCGTCTGCGTCAGATGCGCCGACGTCCTCTTCGGCCGGTTCATGTGGATGTTGTGCGCGCCGAACCGTCCGCCCTTGCAGTAGCCATCGAGACCCGCGGGATATGGCAACTGCGTGATCTCCTTCGGATGCGCTTCGTCGCGAATGTCGACCGTCCAGATCGGCTTCGGCCAGTCAGCGCATTTCTCCTGATTCGCCTCCTGCGTCACGACCGCGATACCGCGCTCGAGGATCGGAAGAAACGAATGACCGATATAGCCAGGAGTGACGGGATACCACGAGCGTTGACCGACCAGTGAGGGTTTGCTCTTGTCGGAGATGTCGAGAATGACGATCCCCCCGTCGATCCAGCCCGCATACAGGCGATTCGGGCGATCCGGCGAGATGAAGGCGCTGTGCATCCGCACGCCATCGCGCGTCTTGGTTCTCGGCAGCGGCGCCCCCGGCTCGCCCTTGCGCATGCCGGGCATCCACCAGCGGCCCACTTCTTTCGGCGCGCGCGGATTCTGCACGTCGACGATCATCAGAAACTGATCGTCGCCGCGCGGCGGCACCGCCGGCACGAAATCGGGTGCGCCGGTGGAGAGATACGCGTAGCGGCCATCGGCAAACCAGACGTAATGCGCGCCCCGTGACGGTCCGCCCGATGTGTCGAACGCGGCAATCTGCCGCGGCCTGGCGGGATCGGACACGTCGTACACCAGCGCACCGCCCTGTGGTTGTCCTGGTTCATCCGTGTTCTGCGCAACAACCATCGTCGTTCCCGAGACCCCGAGGCTGTTGCAGCGCACATGCGATGCGACCGTCGGCACCTGCGCCAGGACGCGAGGACGCGCCGGGTCGGTGACGTCGATGGTCGTGAAACACGTGGGAGGCGCCGTGTGCGCGTAGAAGAGAACGCGGCGCCCGTCGGGATACTGCTCGAGATCGAGCCCTTCCCCACCGTTGCCCTTGCCGTTCAGATCGGAGTGGCCGACCAGGCGCAGGTTCTTCGCATCAACCGCACGCACCCAGTCTGGACGCGGGGACGTCTGCGCAGTCAGCAGAGCGGCCGATGCAACGGTCGCGGCCGCGACCAGCAGTAGCTTCATGGTGGCCCGCGCCCTTCTTACCACGAACGACCAGCCACATCCACCAACCTATTTGCGTCTGGGTTTATAGACGTGAGTGCTCTGACCGAAGAACACCTCGGCGCTTTCCATCAGCGATTCCGAGAGCGTCGGATGCGGATGGATGACCAGCTTCAAATCCTCGGCGGTCGCGCCCATCTCTATCGCGAGCGCGCCTTCGGCAATCAACTCGCCCGCCCCGGAGCCGGCCAGACCGACGCCGAGGATGCGGCCGGTGCCCTTCTCGACGATCAGCTTCGTCAAGCCTTCGGGACGATCGACGGTGATCGCGCGGCTCAACGCCCCCCACGGGAACTTCGCCACTTCGAACTCGACACCCTCGGCCTGCGCCTGCGCCTCGGTCAGACCGCACCAGGCGATCTCGGGATCGGTGAACACGACAGCAGGTATGGCCTGTGGCTCGAACACGGCTTTGTGCCCGGCGATGGCTTCCACCGCCACACGTGCTTCGTGCGACGCCTTGTGCGCCAGCATCGGCTCGCCGGCAACGTCACCGATGGCGAAGATGGACGGCTCAGCGGTACGCCGCTGGCCATCGGTCTCGATGAACCCCTTCGCGTCCACCTTGACCTTCGTCGTCTCGAGACCTGGGATGCTGGAGTTCGGACGGCGACCGACCGCCACGAGCACGCGATCGAAGACCTGTTCGGGGGGACCTGAAGGTCCGCCGCTACCATTGTCCCCGCCCTCGAACGTGACGCGGATGCCGGCGCCATCCTCGATCACCTTCACGACCTTCGTCTTCAGCATGATGCTGGCGAACAGGCCCTTGAGGCGTTTCTCCAGCACCGCCACGAGATCGCGGTCCGCTCCAGGAAGCAGCCCCGGCGTCATCTCGACGACGGACACCTTGCTGCCGAGCGTCGCATACACCGAGCCGAGCTCGAGTCCGATGTAGCCGCCACCGATGACCAGCAGCGACTGTGGGACGTCCGGCAGGTCGAGCGCGCTGGTCGAGTCCATCATGCGTGGGCTCTCGAGCGCCAGCGACGGGATCTTCGTCGGGTGCGACCCGGTGGCGAGAATCAGGTGCTCGAATTGGAGATCCGTGTTGCCGTTTGCGCCGGCCACTGTCAGCGAGCGCGGCCCCGTGAGCGTGGCGCGTCCCTGAATGAACTTGACCTTGCGCAGCTTCCCGACACTGCCGACGCCGGCCGTCAGCTTGTCGACGACGCCCTGCTTGAACGAGCGGAGCTTGTCGACGTCGATGCGGGGCTCGTCGAAGCCGATCCCCCAGCGATCGGCGTGCTTCGCCTCGTCAATCACCTTCGCGACATGAAGCAGCGCCTTGGAGGGGATGCAGCCGCGATACAGGCACACGCCTCCCGGGTTCTTCTCGACGTCGATGAGCGCCACCTGCATGCCGAGGTCAGCGGCGTAGAAGGCGCCGGCGTAGCCGCCCGGACCTGCGCCGAGTACCGCGAGTTGGATAGATTCAGATGCCATTGAGTGATTCGACGGCGCGTCTACACGGCAAGACGCGCCCTACAAACGTTCATCCAATTAGAGAGAGGAGAAACGGCTGCTCGACCGCTTCGACCACCCAGCGAAGGAATCGCATCGCATCGGCGCCGTCGATGACACGGTGGTCGTAGGAGAGCGATAACGGGAGCATCAGCCGCGGCTCGAAGGTGTCGTTTTTCCACACGGGCTCGAACGCGCCGCGCGAGACACCCAGGATCGCGACTTCGGGCCAATTGACGATCGGCGTGAAATAGGTGCCGCCGATGCCACCGAGGTTCGAGATGCTGATCCCGCCGCCGCTCATCTCTTCGAGCGACAGCTTGCGATCGCGCGCCTTCGCGGCGAGCTGGTTCAGCTCGACCGAAATCTGAGAGATGTTCTTCCGGTCCGCGTTGCGAATCACCGGGACGAGCAGCCCGCGATCGGTATCGACCGCAACGCCCACGTTGACGTACTTCTTGAACACCAGTTCACCGCGCTCGGTATCGATCGAGGCGTTGAATTGGGGGAACTGCTTCACCGCAGTGGCGAGGATCCGGACCAGCATCGCGGTGACGGTGAGGTTTCCGCCTGCTTTGGCGACCTGCTCCTTGTACTTCTTGCGCAGCTCCTCGAGCTCCGTGATATCCGCTCTGTCGCACTGCGTGACGTGCGGGATCGCGTTCCAGGCGTAACTGAGGTGCTCCGCCGTCGATCTCCGGATGTTGCTCAGTGGCTGTCGATCGACCTCGCCCCACTTCTGGAAATCTGGAAGCGGACGCATCGCCCGGCTTGCGATACCGGCTGCGGACGAGCCGGCGGCACCGACGCTGCTCAGAATCCGGCGCGCATGCTCCTTGACGTCTTCCTGCGAGATGCGACCGTCCGATCCCGTTCCCTGGACCTCGTTGATGTCGACGCCAATCTCGCGCGCCAGCCGTCGGACCGAGGGTGACGCGGGTGCGGCAGGGCCGCGTTCGGCGGCGCGTGTCGGGGCTGGAGATGGGGCCGGTTGGGCGGGAGCGTCCGCGCGCTGCGGCATCGAGATCACCTTGGAGTCGCGCGGTTCCTGAGCCGGAGGTTGCTCGGGCTCTGGAGCCGGAGCAGGCTCCGCGGCCTTCGGCTCCGCCGCCTTCGGCTCGGCAGCCTTCTGCGGTGGCGCTTCCTGCTTGGCCGGTTCGGCGGCAGGAGCCGAAGCGCCCGCCCCGTTACCCGCCGCGCTGTCGTCGACCGTGAGGACGACGGCGCCGACCTTCACCTTGTCGCCGGTCTTGACCTTGAGTTCCTTGACGACGCCGGCGACCGATGACGGGACTTCGATGGTCGCCTTGTCGGTTTCCAGCTCGAGGACCGGCTGGTCACGGGCGATCGTGTCGCCCACGTTCACCAGGACGCGAGTCACGTCGCCCCCGGCAACGTTTTCGCCAAGTTCGGGGACCTTGAATTCGGTCAAAGTTGGCTCCGAGCATTTGTCACCCTCACAAACCACGGAGACACGGAGACGCGGAGATCACTTTTGATCAAAAAGCTCCGTGCCTCCGTGCCTCCGTGGTTCGTGACAGGGGTGACTGTCGCCACGATTCTAGGAGATCGCGGGGTTCGGCTTCTCCGGATTGATGCCGAGATCCTTCATCGCGCCCTGGGCGACCGCCACCTCGATCTTGCCCTCGCGCGCCAGGTCGCTCAGCGTCGTGGCGACGATCGACTTGGCGTCCACCTCGAAGAAGTCGCGCAGCGACGTGCGCCCTTCGCTGCGGCCAAAGCCGTCGGTACCCAGCGACGTCAGGCGCCGCGGCATCCAGCGATCGATCGCGTCGGGCAGTACCTTCACGTAATCCGAGGCGGCGACAATGACGCCCTCGGTCTTGCCGAGGCACTGCGTCACCCACGGCACGCGCGGCTTCTCTCCCGGGTGCAGCCGATTCCAGCGCTCGGCAGCGTGACCGTCCCGATACAGTTCCTGATAGCTGGTGACGCTCCACACGTCGACGGCGACGTCGTACCTCTCTTCGAGCACCTGCGCCGCCTTGACCACTTCATTGAGGATGGCGCCGCTGCCGAGCAGCTGCGCCCGCGTCTTGGCCTTCTTCTTCTCCGACACCCGGAAGCGATACATGCCCTTGAGAATGCCGTCCTTCGCGCCCTCGGGCATCGCCGGCATCTCGTAGTTCTCGTTCATCAACGTCAGGTAATAGAAGATGCTCTCGCCGTCCTTGTACATCCGGCGGATGCCGTCCTCGATGATGACCGCGATCTCGTATGCGTAGGCCGGGTCGTACGAGATCAGGTTCGGCACCGCGAGCGAAAGCAGATGGCTGTGCCCGTCCTGATGCTGCAGTCCTTCGCCGGCCAGCGTCGTGCGACCAGCCGTACCGCCGAGCAGGAATCCGCGCGTGCGCGTGTCGGCCGCCGCCCAGACGAGATCGCCCACGCGCTGCATGCCGAACATCGAGTAGTAGATGAAGAACGGGATCGTGTTGATGCCGTGCGTCGCGTAGGCGCTGCCGGCGGCGATGAACGAGGAGATCGAGCCCGCTTCCGTGATGCCTTCTTCGAGGATCTGCCCTTCCTTCGCTTCCTTGTAGTAGAGGAGCGTGTCCATGTCGACCGGCTCATAGAGCTGGCCCGAGTGCGAGTAGATCCCGACCTGGCGGAACAGCGCTTCCATGCCGAAGGTGCGCGCCTCGTCGGGAACGATCGGCACGATCAGCTCGCCAATTTCCTTGTCCCGCAGCATCTTT
>Ga0081539_10001747_pt1 | contig 34662 bp, 22 predicted proteins | sample TabmetS4T2R2_FD_71023 | JGI IMG/M metagenome (GOLD analysis project Ga0081539, IMG submission 71023) | Tabebuia heterophylla rhizosphere microbial communities from the University of Puerto Rico - S4T2R2 | ecosystem: Host-associated > Plants > Roots > Rhizosphere ... | reverse complement strand
GGGCAGGACGTGCACACCACGCTCGAGCATGTCCTTGTAGAGCAGCGAGGAGTCGGGGCCGTCGCCGGGCAGTCCGATGCGGGCCACGCTGATCTGCGAGTGCGGGTCGGCCAGTTCCAGCCCGACGGTGGCGATGGTGTCGCGCAGTACCGCCCGGTTGCGGGCCACCAGGTCGCGGGCCCGTTCGTATCCGCCGTGGACCCAGTCCCGGGCGAGCGCCTCGACCAGCTGCAGGACCACCGGCGACGCGGCCAGCAGCGACTCGGAGAAGGCTCGCTCGATCGGCAGCCGGGTCCGGTCGCTGTACGCCAGCAGGCCGATTTTCAGTTCGTGGGTGGGCCACAGCTTGCCGGTGTCCTCGATGACGATCCAGTCCGCCCCGGCGCGGTCGAGCACCGCGTACGTGTCGTACTGGGCGTCGCGGACCTGGCCGCGGAAGCTGGCGTCGACGATGACCGTCTGGCCGTGCCGGACGGCGTGCTCGGCCAGCGAGCGCAGGTGGTCCTCCGGCGTGAGAAGCCCGGTCGGGTTGTTCGGGTGGGTGATGACGATCGCGGAGACCGGCGGTCCGGGCCAGCGCCGGTCGAGCAGTTCCTCCTCCGTCAGCGGTACCAGCTTGAGGCCCCGCGTCGTGAACAGGTCCGCGATGTTGTCGAAGGTCGGGTGCAGGACGGCGATCGTGGCGCCGGCGGGCAGCGCCCGGGCCACGATGTCGGTCGCCAGGGTGGACGAGTAGCAGCTGAGGATCCGGCCGGTGCCGACCGGCGCACCGTGCTGCCCGATCGCCCCGAGGAAGGCGGCGTGCGCGGCGCGCTCGATGCCGGGGAAGCTGCAGCGGGTGGCCATGGTGAACATCTCCGGGATCCGGGCGACGATCCGCTCCTGCTCGCTGGTGAGGCAGAGCCGGGCATGCCCGTCGGTCAGGTTGAGCCCTCCGTCCACATCGGTCAGCGCATCGACTTCCATGGTGGTCAGGTTCGCAATTTCGATCATCATCGGTCCCGCGTTCGCCACGCCGGCGGCATGGATCGGATCAGACGTCGTTCATCGAAACCCTAAGCACCGCACCGCGATCCGCGGCTGTCCCCTCTAACGGGGACCGGTCCCTGCGCGCGCGGCGCTCATAGATTCGCGGGCAGGTCACGGATCTGGAGGTCACAGACGATGCACGAGATGACGTTGACGCCGGACGACAACGCGGCGCTCATGCCGATGCTCACGGAGATCGCCAAGGCGTACGAGACGATCGAGGACCCCGAGCTGGCCCGCCGGGCGCCGGTGTTGGGCCGCCATCTGCCCGAGCACGTGCTCGAATTCCTCCAGGAGTACCGGCTGGGCGAGCCCTCGGCGGTCTGCCGGATAGCCGGTCTGCAGGTACGCGAGGAGGAGCTCGGCCCGACGCCGGAGCACTGGCGCGACAGCCAGTACGACTCCCCCGCGCTGCGCCAGGAGATCTTCTTCATGCTGTGCGCATCAGTGCTCGGCGACGTGTTCGGGTGGGCGACCCAGCAGGACGGCCGGATCATGCACGACGTTCTCCCGATCAAGGGGCACGAACACTACGAGTTGGGTTCCAACAGCCTGCAGCACCTGTCCTGGCACACCGAGGACGCGTTCCACCCGTGCCGGGGTGACTACGTGGCGCTGATGTGCTTGAAGAACCCGGACGCCGTGCAGACCACCGTCTGCGACGCCGGCGACCTGGACTTCTCGGCGCTGGACGTGGAGGCGCTGTTCGAGGCCGTGTTCACGCAGATGCCGGACAACTCGCACCGGCCGGAGAACGCCTCCGAGTCCACCGGCGACCCGACCGTCGACCGGCTGCGACGCCGCAGCTTCGCGCTGATCCAGTCGTGGAACGACAACCCGGTCAAGCGGCCGGTGCTGTTCGGCGACCGGCATGAGCCGTACATGGCGCTGGACCCGTACCACATGAAGACCGAGGGCTGGTCGGAGCGCTCGCTGGCGGCGTTCACCGGGTTGTGCGAGCAGATCGAGCGGCACATGATCGGCGTGACCCTAAGCCCGGGGGACTGCGTCTTCATCGACAACTTCCGCGCGGTACACGGCCGCAAGTCGTTCAAGGCGCGCTACGACGGCACGGACCGCTGGCTCAAGCGCCTGAACATCACCCGGAATCTGCGCGGTTCGCGAGCGTGGCGGCCGGCGCCGGACAATCGCATCATCTACTGACGCCAGGCGCCCATTCCCCGCGATCTTGGAGTTGTGGTTGGCACAATGCCGGATAAATCCGGCATAAGGCCAACCACAACTCCAAGATCGCGGGGGAAGAGGCCGGATCAGGGCGTTGGCGCCCGCCAGGCGAACAGCTGCCCGCTCAGGCCGTCGTCGGGCAGGGTGGCCAGCCAGATCGGCGTTTCCAGGGTCTGGTGGGCGTCGTCCGGAGCCGCCTGCGGCGGCCCGGCGCAGCACGCGTTGATCAGGATGCCATCGCCGGCAAGCTCCCCGGCGAGCGTCGCGATCAGCGTCACGACGGCCGGGTGGCAGACGCGGTACGCAGCGAGGTTGCGCCGCGGATGAGCCGGCTCGCCCGAGGCGAGCACAACGATCCGGCCGTACCCGGCGGCCCGCATCAGCGGGGCGACCGCCTGGATGAGCCGCCATGGCCCGAGCAGGTTCTGCTCGACGGTAGCGCGGACCACGTCGAGGTCCATCGCGCCTGCCGAGCCGTCCTCCTCCACCACGCCGGACGCATCGGCGACCAGGACGTCACAGCGCCCGAGCCGGCCGTACAGCCAGCCGGCCAGCCGTTCGACGCTGACCGGGTCGGCCGGGTCGAGCTGGCGCACCGCAACCCGGCCCGCGAGCGAACCGAGACCGCCCACGACACTGCGGCCGGATTCCAGTGACCGGCTGCCCAGCACGACGCGCATCCCCTGTTCGGCGAGCTTGCGCACGATGCGCGGCCCGGTCTCGCGGTCGCCGTCGGCGACGAGGGCGACCCGGCCGCCGGAGGGCGATCCGGTCGCCGGATCCGGTGCCGGTGCGAGGTGACGGTGTGCCGCTTCGGCGCGGCCGTCGGGGGCGGCCAAGTCCCCTCCTTCGGGATGGCAACAGTTCATCGCACATCGGACGAATACCCGGTGACGACGGGATGACATCTCCCAGTCGCCCACTGTGTTCGTCCGCCCATGGTGGACGACAAGCGCGCCGGGCTCACGTCCCCCGATGCAGTGACCAGCATTCCGTGGACCGGTGCAGGCCGCCGACCGTCCCCCAAAGCAGGGACCTGTCGCGAACATGCATACTGCTAGCGTCGATGGGGCTCGATCAATCAGCCAAATCCTCTGTGCAGCCGCCGACGTCTTGTGGGGCACCTGTGATTCGTACCGACCTGGTCGTGAATTCCTCGGTCTTCCTCATCGGCCTCGTCGAAACCCTGGAGACCGCGGGTATCAAGGTGGTCTCGGTCCGCACCTCCCCGGAGGAGGACCCCTCCTGGCTCGCCGACGCGGTGGTGATCGACGCCGACGCACTGTCCCCACCCGACGAACTGGATCAGATCGCCAAGGCTGCGCAGTACACCGCCGTCCTCGTCCTGCACAACGAGCCTGCCGCGGGTACGAGCTACCTCGACGCGGGGGCGTCCGGGGCGATCAGCAAGCGGGAGAGCGGTGAGCGGATCGCCGACGCGGTTCGGGCGGTTACCTCCGGGGCGTACGTGTGCCCCAGCGAGTGCGGCGCACCGCCGGTCGTGGAGCGACCCGAACTCCCCGGGCAGCAGCTCTCCGAGCGGGAGGAACAGGTGCTGCGGCAGATATCCTGCGGGCTCACCCACGGGCAGATCGCCACTCGGCTGGGCATCAGCCCGCACACGGTGGACACGTACGTGAAGCGGATCCGGGCCAAGCTGGGCGTGGGCAACAAGGCCGAGCTCACCAGGGCGGCCCTGCTCGGCGGAATGATGAAGCAGCCGGGCGGCGCCGCGCCGGACTCGGTGGATCCCGCCGCGTGAACCTGGCCCGATCGGGCGGCCGCCGTCGTAGGTCGAAGGAGTGGAGCACCCGTGCGACTCAACACCAGGACGGCGGCCGGCATCGACTCCCCGATCGGTGCGGCGTACGCACTGGCGGATCTGCGCGAAGGCGGCGGCAAGCTGATTGACCTCGCCCAGGCCGCTCCGCAGTACCCGCCGGCGCCGGTCGTGGTCGAGCGCGTCGCCGCGGTGGCCCGTGATCCACGCGGTGCGACGTACACGGATGTGCCGGGGCTGCCCGCGCTGCGCGAGGCGTTCGCCGCCGAGGTGAGCCGCGACTACCGGGGCGTGGTCCACGCCGCGGACGTCGTCGTCACTGCCGGATGCAACCAGGCGTTCAGCATCGCCGTCACCGCGCTGGCGGAGCCCGGCGACGAGATCGTGCTGCCGCTGCCGTACTACTTCAACCACGACATGTGGCTGCGGATGACCGGAGTCCGGCCGGTGTACCTCGAGCCGGGTCCGGACCTGGTGCCGTGGGCCGCCGACGCCGAACCGCTCATCACGTCGCGCACCCGGGCGATCGTGCTGATCACACCGGGCAATCCGAGCGGCGTCACCGTGGACCCGGACGGGATCGCCGCGTTCGCCGCCCTGGCGCGGCGGCACGGCATCGCGCTGCTGATCGACGAGACGTACCGCTCGTTCCGCGACACCGCCGCGCCGGCCCACCGGCTGTTCGCCGACCCTGACTGGCGCGACACCGTGGTGAGCCTGCACTCCTTCTCGAAGGACCTCGCGCTGCCGGGTCACCGTGTCGGGGCTGTGATCGCCGCGCCTCGGCTCAACCGGGAGATCTGCAAGCTGCTGGACTGCGTGGCGATCTGTGCGCCACGGATCGGCCAGGAGGCGGTGCTGGCCGGGCTCGCGCACGCCCGGGACTGGCGTCGCGAGCGCGCCCGCGAGGTGGCTGAGCAGCGCGCCTTGTTCGCCGAGGCGATGGCGCGCCGGCCGGGCGGGTTTGAGCTGCGCGCGTGCGGCGGCTTCTTTGCCTGGGTACGGCATCCGTTCCCGGACCGCCCGACCGAGGACGTGGTCCGCGATCTCGCGGTCCGGCACGACACCCTGGTGATGCCCGGGAACGCGTTCCTGCCGGACGACCGCGCGATGATCCGGGTGAGCGTCAGCAACCTCGATCGCGAGACGACAGCCACCTTCGCGGAGCGGCTCGCCCTCAGCGCCGCCGATTCGCGGGTACGGGCGTGCGGAAACGCGCGCCCGGTGGGCAGCCACACGAGGCGATGACGGGAGGAACAATCGTGATCCGGGCCGACCTGCTGCTGAGCTCACCGGTCTATCAGATCGGGCTGGTGCGCACCCTGACGAGTTCCGGGATCACGGTGGTCGCCGCCCGTACCTCCCCGCAGGAGGAGCCGTCCTGGCTCGCCGACGCCGCGGTGATCGACGCGGACGCGCTGCCCCGCGAGGACGATCTCGCACACGTCGCGCGTACGGCTCAGTGCACGCCCGTGCTGATCCTCGATTCTGGACACAACGCCGACGAGACCCCGTTCCTGCAGGCGGGAGCGTCCGGCGTGATCAGCAAGTCCGAACCCGGCGACGTGATCGTGCGAGCCGTGCGCGCGGTTACCACCGGCGAATACTTGTGCGCCATCGACCGCTGCCACCCGCAGACGGCCGATCGCGCGAGCAATCCGACCTGTCATCTGTCCGAGCGGGAGGAACAGGTGCTCGGGCAGATCTCCCGGGGACTGACCCACGGCCAGATCGCCACCCGGCTCGGCATCAGCCCGCACACCGTCGACACGTACGTCAAGCGGATCCGCGTCAAGCTGGGCGCCGGCAACAAGGCGGAACTCACCCGGGCCGCGCTGATCGGCCGGATCACCGGCGACTCCACCTGACCTCGGCCGGCACCACCGCCGGTGTCCCGTGAAGCGGGGATTCAACCGTGACGCGCCGATGCCCGAGCATCGAGTTGTCCGATGTCCCCGCGGCGAACGGCGAGCGCAATGACGAGTCAGCTCAGGTCGGGACCCGAACTCGGCGAGATCCTCCCGCACGACCCGCCGCCGCGGCCACCGGCCCGGCGGCGCGTGCCCGCACTGGTGGTGCTGGCGCTGCTGCTGGGTGTCGGCGCCGTGGCGACCCTGTCGATGCGCCCACCGGCCGCCCGCCCAGCCGGCGAGGCGCCCACCGCCTTCTCGGCGGATCGCGCGATCGCCCGGCTGAGCTCCATCGCCGCGGTGCCCCACCCCACCGGCTCCCCCGCCGCGGCGCAGGTGCGCACCTATCTGGTCGACGCGCTGCGGGCGATGGGCCTGCAACCCGACGTGCAGACCCGAGTGTCCGCCCGCACACCGGCCGGTGGACGCCCGACCGTCGCCACAGTCGCGAATGTGCACGCGCGCATTCCCGGGTCCCGGCCGAGCGGGCGCGTCATGCTTGTGGCGCACTACGACTCGGTACCGACCGGACCCGGTGCCTCCGACGATGGCGCCAACGTCGCGGCGATCCTCGAGATCGTCCGGGCGGTGCGGGCCGGCCCGCAGCCGCGCAATGACGTCGAGGTGCTGTTCACCGAGGGCGAGGAGGACGGGCTGCTGGGCGCGCAGGCATTCGTGGATTCCGGCGCGGTCGGCGACCCGAGCCGGGTCGTGGCGCTCAACCTGGAGGCGCGGGGCACCTCCGGGCCTGCGGTCATGTTCCAGATGGCCGGCCGCGGGCTCGTCCCGGCAGTACGCGCGGCCGACCCGCTCACCACGTCGTTCGCCGACGCTGTGTACGCATACCTGCCCAACGACACCGACCTGACCGCGTTGGGCGAAGCCGGTATCCGCGGGCTGAACTTCGCGGTCGTCGACGGCTCCATGCATTACCACACCACGCACGACGACATCGCCCACGTCAGCGGCGACAGCGTCCAGGACATGGGCGACTCGGTGCTGGCCACGGTGCACTACCTGGCCGGGTCGGACCTCGCCGCGGGCGGCTCGGACGCGACGTACTTCTCGTTGTTCGGCGCCGTCGTATCGTACCCGGGCTGGCTCGTGCTGCCGCTGGCGTTGTTCGCAGTCGGTGGCTACCTCGCGCTGCTGTGGTGGGGTCGCCGGCACGGTTTGCGGTTGCGCGGCGTGGGCCGGGCGGCCGGCGGCTTCACGGTGGTGATCCCGGCCGCCGCGGCGATCGGCCTCGGCGGCTGGTGGCTGCTCACCCTGGTACGCCCGGAGTTGCAGTTCGGATCCGGCACCGACTACCACCCCGGGCCGTATGCGCTGGCCGAGGCGGCCCTGACGGTCGTGGCACTCATCGCCTGGTACCGGTGGGCGCGCCGCACGGCGTCCGCGACCGAAGTGGCCGCCGGGGCGCTGGGCTGGTCCGCCATGCTCGCGGCGGGCTTGGCCGTGCTGCTGCCGGGTGGCGCGTATCTGTTCACCTGGCCCGTGCTGTTCGGGGTGGCGGCGATCGGTGCGGCGCTGCGCTACAGCCGGCCCGGATCGGCGGCGCGTACGCTCGCCGGCTGTGCGGCCGCCGGGGCGGGCATGGCGCTCGTGGTGCCGATCGCGGTGCTGCTCCTGCCCACCCTCGGACTCTCCCTGAATGTGGCTCCGCTGCTGCTGGGTGCGCTGGTCGCGGCCGTCATGGCAGCGGTCGTGGAACCGCTGCCGCGGCGCCGGATACTGAGCGCGGCGATGGTTCTGGGCGTGCTCGCCGGGTTGGCGACCGCGGTGGTCGGGACAGCGACCGGTTCGTACGACGACCGCGATCCGCGGCCGGTCAGCCTGGTCTATGCCTACGAGGCGGACACCGGGGCGAGTACCTGGGTCAGCGGTGGCGGAACCGGCCAACCCCAGATAGGGGCGTTGCTGACAGGTCCAGTGGTGCATTTCGACGACCGGATCCCGTCGTTGGGCGGGTGGCCGCTGAGCACCGGACCGGCACCCGCCGCCAGTGGGCTGGCAGCGCCGCGGGCGCAGGAGCCGTCGGCGACGGAGAGCGCCGGCGTCCGTACCGTCCACCTGCGCGTGCAGGTGCCCGCCGGGGCGTACATGGTCGAGGTGTACGCCGACACCTCCGCGCACCAGGTTCTTTCCGCCACCGTCGAGGGCATCGCGCTGGCGGGCGGTCACAACGTGACGAGGGGCGCCGGCGACTGGAGGTGGAGCTTCCGGTACGCGGCACCGCCTGCCGACGGCGTCGACGTGATCCTGCGGGTGCGCGGCTCCGGGCCGGCACCCATCCGGATGGTGTCGACCACGGTCGGTCTGCCGCCGGGAGTCGGGGCACCCACGCTCCGGCCGGGGCTGAGCTGGCCCGGCTGGTCGCTGTTGGGCGGCGAGACGTACGCCGTGCGTACCGCCCGTGTCTGAGCGCCGGCCGACCAGGGCTTCCACAGTGAAGTGCCCCGCACGCCGAGGCATGCCGGGGCACTTCGCCGGGTCCGCCGGCGCTACGACGTCGCCTCCGGCCCTTCCTCCGGCTTGCTCGTGAAGTCCACCTCGTCGGTGGTGACGATGCCCGCGGTACGCCCGGGGCCGCGGTGGCCGGCCCAGTACATGTTGGTGTGGGCGATCACCTGGCCCGGTGCAGGGGCGCCCCATTCGGTCAGGTCCTCGGTGGTGTGCGCGTCGCTGACGAGCACGGTGTCGTATCCGCGGGTGAATGCACCGTGCAATGTGGAGCGGATGCATTCGTCGGTCTGCGCACCGGACACGAACAGCCGGCCGATGCCACGCTCGGCGAAGACCTGCTCCAGATCGGTGTCCTCGAACGAGTCGCCGTACCGCTTCTGCACCAGTGGCTCGTTGGCGTCACGGACCAGCTCGGGGACGTACTGCCAGGGCTCGGTGTCGGCTTCCAGCCCCTTGGCGTTGTGCTGGACCCAGACGACCGGCGTGCCGCTGGAACGGGCCTTGTCGATCAGGGTGCGTACGTTCGCGATGATGCTGTCCTTCTCGTACGCCTCACCGACCACGCCGTTCTGCACATCGATCACGACCAGCGCAGTGTTGGGGCGGTTCGCGAGGGTTGTCATGGCGCCTCCGTCATCTTCAGCTCGAGCCAGGTCGCCAGCGAGGCGATCTCGTCGTCGACCGCGGCCCGTACGGTCTTGGTGAACTTCTCGTCTTGGTGGATCGCGTTCACCCGCAGCATCCCCGCCTTGCGATCGGCGGTGGCATCCAGCTTCCCGATCAGCCGGTCGTGGTACAGGATCGGCAGCGCGTAGTAGCCCCACTGGCGCTTGGCGGCAGGCTTGTACATCTCCAGCCCGTAGTCGAAGCCGAAGAGCTCCATCGTGCGCTTGCGGTCATGGATCAGCCGGTCGAACGGTGACAGCAACGCGGCCCGGCCCTCGAACGGCTGTCCGACCTGGCTCGGGTCCACCCGCCACTCTCCCGTGACGCCCTCGACCCTCACCGGCACGCCGGCGGCGCCGACGTCGTACGGCTCGATCGGCACCTTGGTAGCCTTGGCTCGGGCGATGCCCAGGGCCGTCAACCGGCGCTCGTTGCGGCGCTGCGCCGCCTCCTTCTCGGGCACCACCGGGTCGTCGGGATAGACCCGTTCGGCCAGGTCCCACAGCCGGTCGCGGCCCAGCCGGCCGGCTACCGCGACCTCGCCGCGAGCCGCCATCGCGTCCAGCAGCCGGATCACGTTCTGGTCGTTGGTCCAGCCGGTCGACTTCCAGGGCACCGCGCACGTGTCCGGCAGCTTGCGGGACGGCAGCGGTCCCTCGGCGGTCAGCCGGGCGAGGATGTCCCTGCGGCAGGCGGCGTTGCCGTCGACGAACTCGCGGTGCCGCTTCTGCCACTCGGCCGTCACGGGGCGGTGGGACAGGGCGGCCATCTCCGCCCGGTACAGCGCCATGTCCTCGGCCGGCCGGATGGTGGCGGCCAGTTCCACCAGCTCTCGCTTCTGCAGCGCCGTCGGCAGGTCGGCGGGTGAGTACGACGGCCCGAGCCGGCTCCACGACACCAGGTCTGCCGTGGGTGCGATCGCCGCGGTTGGATCGATCTGCAGGAGCGTCAGCTTGCGCACCATCTCGACCAACCCGGTGGGCCGGTCGCGACCGAGCAGTTGCGCGCGCACCGCTATCCGGCGGGCGTCCTCAAGCGAGATCGTGTCGACGGTCACCACCCGAGGCTAACCCGGCCGGCTGTCCCGGGACGCGGGCAGGGCGTCGCACGAACCGGGGACGCGTGACCGTCTTGCTGCCCGCCTAGCGTCCGGTACGGGACCGCCGGGAGCACCGGGAGGCGCGAGGCGATGACGCAGGAGCGAGACCACCCGCGGCCCGGCCACCTGGTCGAGCTGGACGCGGGTTGGGGGGTGTGGCGCCTGGCCGTGCTGCGGTCGGCCGGGCTGGAGTTCGGATTACTGGACCGGTTCGCCATCGGCCCGCAGATCGCCCTGCCCGGCGGAGCCGGCCGCGATGCCGCCGTCCGCGAGCGCGACGCCGCAGCGGTCGACGCGATGCTCGGCGACGACCGGCTGGTGTCCGCGATGACGTGGCAGAACCCCAAGGCGGTACGGGACTGGGTGGCCGCGTACCGGGCCGGGCTGCGGGACGGCAGGTCTGGGTTCGCGCACCGCCGGCGCGACACCCGCAGCGCGATCGTCGCCCGGTACGCCCAGCGGTACTGCGCCAAGAACGAGTCGATCGGCTTCTTCGGGCCGGTCGCCTGGGCACGGTTCGACGCCGGGCCGACCGCGATCACCGGCACCTGGACGCTGGCCCGCCGCCTGCTCAGCTACGAGGTGTGGGCGCTGAGGGCGGTCGCCGACGCCTGGAACGCGGATCCCGGTTTGCTGGCGTACCTGCCGGTACGGCTCAACCCGGCGTGTGTGCTGGCTGGTGACGCGGTACGCCGTCCGTACCGGCCGCCGGTGCGGCTGGAGGCGGTCGCGGCCCGGATCGTCCCGCTGATCGACGCCGCCGCCGACGTCGGCGACCTGGTTCATAGCGCCGGGCTGCCGTGCGACGACGTGGCCCGCGAGCTGGCGGTGCTACGCCGCAAGCAGGTCGTCCAGGTCGGCTTCCGGGTACCTCTGCACGAGACCCCCGAACGGCTGCTCCGCGAGCAGGTGTGCGCGGTACGCGATCCGGTGGTCGCCGCGATGCTGGCCAGCCGCCTCGATCTGCTGGACGAGGCGAAGGCACAGCTGGCCGCCGCCACCGGTCCCGAGCAGCTGGTGGCGGCGCTGGCCGCCGTCGACGCGGCGTTGACCGAGGCCAGTGACGGCGACTCGGTGCGCTCGGGGCGTACCGGGTTCGGCCGGCGTACCCCCGTCTACCACGACTGTCGCCGCGACCTGGACGCCCACGTCGGCCCCGACAGGCTGGCCGAGCTGGCCGGTCCGCTGGCGATCCTGCTGGACAGCGCCCGCTGGCTCACCACCCAGGTGGCCGGCGTGGTGGCCGAGGGACTGCGCAAGCGGTACCAGGAGCTGCGCGCCACCCGCGAGCAGGTCAGCCTGGGCGAGCTGCAGTTCGCGTCCGCGGACCTGCTCGCCACCGGTGGCCCGGGACTGTCCGATGTGGTCGCCGATTTCCAGCTCCGCTGGGCGGAGATCATCGCGACCGGCCGGACCGACGGCGACGTCGTGACGGTCGACGCGGCGCCGGCCCGGTCGCTGGCTGACTCGCTGTTCCCGGCCGGGCCCCCACGCTGGTCCGCGTCGCGGCTGCACAGCCCGGACGTGATGCTCGCGGATACCCCGGACGGCCCGCGCTGGGTCGTCGGTGAGCTGCACCTGGCGCTGAACACCATGGAGAGCAGGCTGTTCGCCACCCAGGCAGACAACCGCGCCGAGCTGGTCGAGGCGGTCCGCGCCGACTGGCCGACCGGGCGCGTGGTGCCGGTCTACCCCACCGACGGAGCCCACGTCAGCTCGCGCACCTATCCGCCGCCGGCCCTCGACCCGCCGGGGCTGTTCCGGTACTGGTCGACCGGTACCGACGACGGGCACCCCAGCGGCGCGTCCAGCATCCCGGCGGCGGCGCTGGTGGTGCACGAGGACGGCGACGACCTGATCGCCGAAGCGACCGGTGCGGGATGGGCCGCCCCGGTCCTGGAGTTTTTCGGTGAGTTCCTCAGCGCGCTGGCGGCCGACCAGTTCCGGCTGCGCCCGCACGCCCGGCACGTGCCGCGGCTGGTGCTCGGCGACGTGGTGATCGCCCGGTCCTCGTGGCGGCTGCCGATCGACGCCGTACCTGCCAGGACGGGACGGGCACAAGACGTCGCCCACGACACGCTTCGCGCGTGGGCACAGCAGGAGGGCATCCCCCGGCACGTGTTCGTGCGTACACCGTTGGAGCGCAAACCGTTCTATGTGGACTGGCACGCGCCGCTGCTGGTCGAGAATCTGGCCCGGCTGGTGCGCCGGATGCGCCGGGAAGGGCTCCCGGACGCCTGGGTCGAGGTCAGCGAGATGGTGCCGGCACCGGACCAGTTGTGGCTGCGCGACCCGGACGGCAACCGATACACCTCGGAGTTGCGTCTGGTGGCGGTCGACCCGGCTCCCGCACCGCGCGTGCTGTACCCCGTTCCAACCACCGAGGGAGGCAGCGATGTTGGGCTCGGATGAAGGCGTCGCCGTCGTGGGGCTCGCCGCGAAAGTGCCCGGCGCGCAGGACGTCGAGCAGTTCTGGCTGAATCTCGTCCGCGGCCGGGAGTCCGTCACCGCGGTCACCGACGACGACCTGCGCGAACGCGGCGTATCGCAGCGGATGCTCGACGACCCGGCGTACGTGAAGGTGACCGCCGCCGCTCCCGGACCCGACCTCTTCGACGCCGCCTTGTTCGGGATGACTGCCCGCGAAGCGCAGACCTGCGACCCGCAGATCCGGATGTTTCTGGAGACCGCGCACGCGGCCATCGAGAACGCCGGCTACGACCCGGCGACGCTGACCACCGGGGCCGGGGTGTACGCCTCCGCCGGGCCGCCCTTCTACGCCGAACAGAACCTGATGCCGCACCCGGACATCGCGGATTCGCCGCTGGCGAGCGTGATGACGCTCAACCACGGCGGCTACATCGCAACCATGGCGTCGTACAAGCTGGACCTGCGCGGTCCCAGCGTGACGGTGCAGACCGCGTGTTCGAGCACGCTGGTCGCGCTGCACATGGCCTGCCAGTCGTTGCGGATGGGCGACTGCGACGTGGCGGTGGTCGGTGGAGCCGACGTCGAGTTCCCAGTCGGGCACGGCTACCGCTGGACGCCCGGCACGGTGCTGTCGCGTGACGGGCACTGCCGCCCGTTCGACGCCGCGGCCGACGGAACGATCTTCGGCAGTGGCGCCTGCGCGGTGGTGGTCAAGCGGCTGGCCGACGCTCTGGCCGACCACGACCACATCAGTGCCGTGATCCGCGGTACGGCCGTCAACAACGACGGCGCCGACAAGGTCAGCTTCGGCGCGCCCAGCCCGTCCGGGCAGACAGCCGTCGTCATGGAGGCGATGGCGCTGGCGGGCGTACGGCCGACGGAAATCTCGTACGTCGAGGCGCACGGCACCGGCACCGCGCTCGGCGACCCGATCGAGGTGGCCGCACTCAGTGACGCGTACGCCGCCCTGGCCGGAGGCCGGCTGCCCGCCGCGAGCTGCGCGATCGGCTCGGTCAAGGGCAACATCGGCCACCTCGGTCCGGTCGCCGGGCTGGCCGGGTTCCTCAAGACGGTGCTGGCGCTGGAGCGTGAGCAGCTGCCGCCGAGCATCAACTTCTCGTCCCCGAACCCGCGACTCAACCTGCCCGCCACCCCATTCCGGGTGCAGGACCGCCTCGATGCCTGGCCGCGCGAGAAGGACCGGCCGCGCCGCGCGTCCGTCAGCTCGATGGGCATCGGCGGGGCCAACGCGCACGTGGGACTCGAGGAGCCGCCGGCACAGGCGTACACGGCGCACGCCGGGGAGCCCCGCGTCCTGCTGTGGTCGGCACCGGACGCCAACGCCGAGCACAAGCTCCGCAACCGGCTCGCCGCATCCTTCACCCGCCGCGGCGAACAGGTGTTCGCGGACACCGTCGCCACCCTGCGACACGGGCGAGGCGTTCATCCGGTACGGGCAGCAGCGGTGTGCGGCAGCGCCTACGAGGCGGCCCGGACACTCGGCTCGGACACCGGCCGGGTCGTCGCCGCCGCGGGCCCGGTCCAGGAGCCGAGGCCGGTCCGCTTGCTGTTCCCGGGGCAGGGTTCGCAGCAGGTGGCGATGGCTCGCGGGCTGCACGAGCGGGTCCCCGCCTTCGCCCGCGCCCTCAATGGCTGGTTGGATCTGCTACACAGCCCCGATCTTCCGGTGCGGGACTGCTGGCTCGGTAGGGCCGGCGCGCCCGACATCACCGCGACCGAGTTCGCGCAGCCGCTGCTGTTCGCCATCGAGGCAGCGCTGGCCCAGCTCTGGCTGTACGCGGGCGTACAGCCGGACATGCTGCTCGGGCACAGCATAGGTGAGCTCGTCGCCGCCACCGTGGCGGGCGTCTTCACTCCCGATGACGCGGCGGCGCTGGTGCTCGCCCGGGCCCGGGCCATGCGAGAGCACGCCGCGGGCGGTGGCATGCTGGCCGTGGCGACCACCGAGGCCGGAGTGGCCGACCTGATCGACGGCACACTCGCGGTGTCGGTGGTCAACGAGCCCGAGCAGACGGTGCTGTCCGGCTCCGACGACGATCTGGCCAACGTGGCTGTGCTGCTGGCCGAGCGGGGCGTCTCCAGCAAGCGGCTGCGGACCTCCGGGGCGTTCCACACCCCGCTGCTGCGCGCGGCAGCCGAGTCGTTCGAGCTGGTCGCTGCTGGGGTCGTCGGTAAGCCGCCGGCCATCCCGGTGTTGTCCGCGGCGACCGGCCGGCTGATCAGCGCCGACGAAGCCGCCGACCCCGCGTTCTGGGCCCGGCAACTGGTCACCCCGGTACGCTTCGCCGACGCGCTCGACGTCCTGCTGGAGTCCGGTGACCCCATCGTGGTGGAGACCGGTCCCGGCCGGGTCCTGACCGGTATCGCCCGGCGCCACCGGCGGACCCGCGACGGCCACGCCGAGGCCATACCCAGCCTGCCGCAACGCAGCGGCGACGGCGCCGCCGACATCGAGGCGATGCTGTCGGCGGGCACGTATCTGTGGACCGGCGGGCACGACCTGGACTGGGAGATGCTCGGGCAGGAGCCGTTGCGTCACCGGGTACCCGTGCCCGGTTATCCGTACCAGCGCAAGCGGTACTGGATCGACCCGCCCTTACCGCGAACCGCCGCGGCACCGGTGACGCTCGACGTCGACGAACCGCAGTCCGCGTACGCCACTGTGCAATGGAAGTTGGCGCGGGGTGGTTCCCCGCCGGCCGTCCGGCCGGGCACGACCGCCGTGCTGTTCCTGCCGGCCGGCGAGCGGCGGGCGCTCGACATCGTCCTGGCCGCCCAGCGTGCCGGGATGCGCACCATACGGGTACGCCCCTCCGAGTCCTGGCGGTGCAGCGGTGACGAGTTCGGCGTCCGGCCCGGGTCCGAAGAGGAGATCGCCCGCGTCTTCGCCGACCTGGCCGGCCGCGGGACCCGGCCGGACCTGCTGATCCACGCGTTCGGGGCAGAGGCGTGGCAACCGGCGTCCGCGGACACCGCAGAGCACCAGCTCGACCTGTCGTTCTTCTCCCTGCTCGCGATCGTCCAGCACGGCCTGCGCCCGCGAGAGGACGGCACGCTGCCCGGGCTGGTCTGCCTGACGACCGGCGCGGCGGACGTGTCCGGCGCCGACCCGGTGGAACCGGTCAAGGGGACACTGCCCGCCGCCGTGCGTACGCTCGCGCTGGAGATCCCGTGGCTGTCGTGCCGGTTGATCGATCTGTCCGCGAACACGCCGGTCGAGAACCTGCGGGACGAACTGTGCCGCGACGGCGATCAGGTGGTGGCACTGCGCGGCCGCGTCCGTTGGCTGCCCATCGAACAGCCACTGGACGTCGAGCCCGGCGGGGCGGAGCCGGTGCGCCGCAACGGCGTCTATGTGATCACCGGCGGACTGGGCGGGCTCGGCCTGGAGGCGATGAAGCGGTTCGCCGCGACCGGCGCGTGTCCACGGATCGCGTTGCTCGGCCGCCGGGTGCCGCCGGAAGGCGACGACCTCGATCTCTTGCTGGCGGCCGGCGACGAGTGGGCAACCCGGGTCACCGCGGCGGTCCGGGAGGCGACGGCGAGAGGTGCACAGATCCGGATGGTCTCCTGCGACGTCGGGGACCCCCGTCAGGTACGCCGCGCACTGGACGTCGTGAACGTCCACTTCGGCCCGGTCAACGGGCTGCTGCACCTGGCCGGGATCGCCGGTGACGGGGTCCTGCAGGCGCGTCGCCCAGAGCATGCCGCGCGGGTGCTGCGCCCGAAGGTGCTCGGTACGTACGTGCTGGCCGAGGCGTTCGCGGACCGGCCCCCGCTGGACTTCGCCGTGCTGTTCTCCAGCCGGGCCGCGCTCGACGGCCTGATCGGCAGCGGCGACTACGCCGCCGCCAACGGCGTGCTCGACCTCTTCGCGCGAACCTCCCGGCTGCCCGCGGACCGGGTGCTGAGCATCGACTTCCCGAGCTGGACGACCGTCGGCATGGCCAGCCGCGAACTGGCCGCCCGCGCCGCGGCGCGCGACGCGATCGGCTGGGAGTCCACACTGGATCCGGGCGACTGGATGGTCGACGAGCACCGCGCGGGCGACCGGCCGCTGCTGCCGGGTACCGGCCACCTCGAGCTGGTGCTGCGGGCATACGAGCGGCAGCTGCCCGGATCCGGGCCGGTGGTGCTGACCGAGGTGGTGTTCGCGACCCCGCTGTACGTGTCGGCCGGTCGCCGGATCAGGGTTGAGTTCGCCACGGACGGCTCGGGGCACCGATGGGTGCTCACCTCGCGGGCGGCCCACGACCCGTCCGCCGCCTGGGCCCGGCACGCCACCGGCAAGGTCGAGCGCCGGGACGTGGATCCGGCCACACTGGACCTGCCGGCATTGCGGATCGCCACGTCCGCACGGCCGGCGCCGGACCTGACGCGCCGGCAGGGTTCCTTCACGATGGGACCGCGCTGGCAGTCGGTGCGCGAACTGCGGGCACGCGACGGCGATCGGGTCGTCACGCTGCGGCTGCCCGACCAGTTCACCGGCGACCTGGACACCCACCCTCTGCATCCGGCGCTGCTGGACCTGGCGACCGCCGTGGCCCGGGACTCCGACGATCCGCCCGCGATCCCGGTGGTGTACGAGCGGATGGTTGTCTTCGGGCAGCTCCCGGCCGAGGTCACCGGTCACGTACGGCGGCGCAGCGGGACCGGCGGGTCGATCGTCGCGGACGTCGACGTCGCGGACGCGCACGGGCGCGTGCTGGTCAGCATCGCGGGCTTCACCATGCGCCCACACGGAGCCGCGGTCGGCGAGGTCCGTCCGGCGGCACCGAAGCCGACCACTGCCGGACCGGCGGTGGGCATCGACCCGGCCACCGGGACCGACATGCTCCTGGAGTTGCTGTCCGCGCGAACCCCGGAACAAGTCGTCGTACGTCCGTTCCGCGACGGCCGCCCGGCACCGGCAGCGGTCCGGACGGCGCCGGTCGACATCCCGCCGGCCGCCTTGGCCGAACCCGCCGCGGTCGAAACACCGGCGCCGGCGGACGGGTCACCGGTCGCGGATCGGCTGCGCAGCCTGTGGGCCGGAACCCTCGGCATCGAGGACATCGCGGACCAGGACGACTTCTTCGACCTCGGCGGCGACTCGTTGTCCGCTATCGACCTGATGGCCGGCATCCGGGACACCTTCGGTGTGGAGCTCACCATCGGCACGCTCTTCGAGCGGTCCACCCTGGCCGAGCTGAGCACGCTGATCGAGCAGGGCAGGAGCTGACCCGTGACCGCTGCGACCCGTACCGCTGCCACCTTCGAGCTGGTGGAGGACGCCGGGACCGGCCCGCTGGTGGCCGCCCTCGCGTACTCCGGCGGCTCCGGCCGCGCACTGGAGTTCCTGCGCGACCACCTGCCTGCGGGTTGCGGACTGGCCGTCGGCGATCTGCCCGGACACGGGCGCCGGCTGGGCGAGCCGTGCCTGCGCGAGGTCGACGCCGTCGAGGACGCCCTGGCCGACGCCCTTCCGCCGGTCGAGCCACGCCGGCTGATCCTGCTCGGGTACAGCCTGGGCGGGCTGCTCGCGTACGACCTCGCGCTGCGGCTCGCCGCGGCCGGTACCCCACCCGCCGGACTGGTGATCTGCGGCTCACGAGGGCCGCAGACGGGGGTCGGCCGGCCGCCGGTGATCCAGTTGCCGCGCGAGCACTTCGTCGAGGCGGCCGTCGAGATGGGCCTGGCCGCCCCGGAGATGCTCGAGGTCCCGGAACTCGCCGCGACCTTCGCCGACGTCCTGCACGCCGACCTGTGCCTGGTGGACGGTATGCGCTACCGGCCGGGTCCGCCGATGGACGTGCCGGCGTGTGTGATCGGGTTCGGCGCGGACTGGCTGGTGCCCGAACCCGCCCTACGTGCCTGGGACGAGGTCCTGCGCGGTCGTCCGTTGCACCTGCGCATCGCCGGCGGCCACCTCGCCGTGCACGAGCACGCCCGCGAGTTCGGCGCGGCCGTGCGTACCGGCGTGGAGCACGTCCTCGCCCACCGCGACGATCAGGAAGGTGACCAGTGACTGCGACCGTCGAGTACCCGCCGGCCGTCTGGAACGACACCGGCCACCCGTTCCGGTCGGACGCGGTGATCACCGAACTCGTCACGGAGGCGGCCCGGCGGGTGCCGGACGCCCCGGCGATCGTGACCGGCGACCGGACCGACTACACGTACGTGGAGCTGATGACCGCCGCGACGCAGCTGGCCCGGCTGCTGGTCACGGAGACCGGGGCCGCCGTCGGCCACCACGTGGCCGTCGTCGGCCGGCACCGCCCGCAGACCGTGATGGCGCTGCTCGCCGTGACCTTCACCGGCGCCACGTTCGTCCCGATCGACCCGCAGTGGCCGGCCGATCGTGCCGGGTACGTGCTGTCCTCCACCGGCGCGCGGTGCCTGCTCGCCTTCGGCGACGACCTGGGCCGGCTGGACGAGTACACCGCGCTCGCGCCGGCGCTGAGCCACGTCGTGGCGCTTGATGTGAGCGGCGAGCATCCAGACGCCGACCCCAGCGCGGGCGTGCGGAGGCTACGCGAGAACCTGCCGGAGGACACCCGGACGGCCGTGGAACGGCAGGCCGCAGCGATTAGGGTGGCGCGGATCGTGCTGGACCGGGAGCCCGGCACCGTCTTCGAGGCCGGGTTCGGCTCGGGCGACCTGATGCGCGAAGTGGCACCGCACATCGACCTGTACACCGGCTCCGACCCCGACGACGACGCCGTGCAAGCGGCCGTCGAGTGGGCGGACGAACAGGGCGCGTTCGTGGACGTGGTAACCGGATACGACGACGAGGTCGCCGACCGGGCGGCCGGGGCGGCCGATGTGATCGTCCTGTCGGCCGCGGGGAGCTACCTCGACCATCCCGCGTACCTGCACGCCGTTCTGCAGGACCTGGCCCGGACGGTACGCCCAGGCTCCGCGGTCATCCTCGAAGGGGGCGCCGCGATCGCCGGTGCCGTACCGCGAACCGCGTGGTCCGATGTGGACGCTCACGATCATGACCTTGTCCTGGTCCGCGGCGACGGCGAAGCTGCTCCACGTCCGCGGGTGCTGACCGGCTGGCACGTCGCCCGGCAAGACGGCGCCGCGCTGCCCACCAGGTCGCGGCCCGGCGACACCGCGTACGTGATCTTCACATCCGGCTCGACCGGCCGGCCCAAGGGCGTGGCCGTCGCGCACACCGCCCTGGTCAACATCGTGCAGTGGGTCAACGAGCGCTTCGCGATCGGCCCCGGAGACCGGATGCTGCTGGTCAGCTCGTTCTGCTTCGACCTATCGGTGTACGACGTGTTCGGCATCCTGGCCTCCGGCGCGGCGATCCGGGTGGCGAGCGACGAGGACATCGCCGAACCGGTCCGGCTGGCCCGGATCCTGGACACCGAGCCGATCACCTTCTGGGACTCCGCTCCGGCGATGTTCGCCTGGGTACTGCCGTTCCTGTCCCCTTCCGACCCCGCCGATCTTGGAGTTGTGGTTGGAACGAATGGGGCACAAAGCCGCGAAAGGGCAACCACAACTCCAAGATCGCGGGGATCTTTGAGCCACGCGGGCGACCGGGAGCTGCGGCTGGTATTCCTCAGCGGCGACTGGATCCCACTGTCCATGCCCGGCGAGATCCGGGCCGCGTTCCCGCGGGCCCAGGTGATCGCGCTGGGCGGCGCGACCGAGGCGGCGATCTGGTCGAACCACTTCCTGGTCGGCGACGTGCACCCGCAGTGGCCGAGCATCCCGTACGGGCGGCCGATCCACAACGCGCGCTACTACGTACTCGACGACAACCTCGAACCCGCGCCGGTCGACGAACCGGGCGACCTGTACATCGGCGGTGACTGCCTGGCCCTGGGCTACCACGGCGACCCCGCGCAGAGCGCCCGCCGATTCGTCGCGGACCCCCAGGTCCCCGGGCGGCGCATGTACGCGACCGGCGACCGCAGCCGCTGGCGCCCGGACGGGTACCTGCAGTTCCTCGGGCGCCTGGATCACCAGGTCAAGATCCGGGGGTACCGGGTGGAGCTGGGCGAGATCGAATCGGTGCTGGCCGGCCTGGACGGGGTCCGGGCCGCCGTGGTGGTGACGGTGGACCGCGCAGGTTCTCGGCAGTTGGCCGGCTTCTGCACCGGACGCGACCTGGACCCGGGCCGGCTGCGCGCCGGTCTCGCGGAACGGCTGCCCGGCTACATGGTGCCGGGCCGGCTGCAGGTCCTGGACGAGTTGCCGATCACCGCGAACGGCAAGGTCGACCGGGTGGCGCTGGGCACGCTGGCCGCGCAGTCCGTGGTGGCGGCCGATGACTGAGCAGACCACCGTCGGGGTGGCGCAGGCGGTGGCGGCGGCCTGGTCGGTCGTGTTGGGCGAGGCACCCCAACCCGGTACGCGTTTCCTCGCCGCCGGGGGGCACTCGCTAGCGGCGGCACGGCTGATCGCCCGGCTCGCCGGCGAGCTCGGTGCCGAGGTGCCGATGTCGGCAATTCTGCGCGACGACCCGTGCTTCGCCGATCTGGTGGCCCTGGTGTCCGGGCAGGCCGGCGCGGAGGTGGCGGTCGAGCCGGAGCCGGCCGCCGCCGGGGCCGGGGATGAGCCCGTCCGCTCGGCAGCGCTGCCGCCGACGATGCGCCGCATCTGGACCTGGCACCGGCTGCACCCCGACTCCCCCGCGTACAACGTCGTACGGGTTATCGAGCTCGACGGGCGGGTCCAGCCCGCCCGGCTGCGCGCCGCGATGGACGACCTGGCGCACCGGCACGAGGCGCTGCGCTGCGCGGTGCTCGAACCTTCCCCGGGCGACCCAGAGGTCGTCATCGGCGACCCACCGGTCGCGCCGCTGTCGATCGAGGTGGTCCGCGAGGAGGACATGGCCGCCGTCGACGCGGCACTGTACCGGGTCGCCGACAAGCCCTTCCCGATGGAGTCGGCGCCGCTGTGGCGGATCGGGCTCGTCTGGGTGCCGGCCCGGCAGCGGACGTACCTGATCCTGGTCATGCACCACCTGATCGCGGACATGCGGGCGGCCGACGTGATGTTCGCCGACCTGGCCCAGGCGTACCGGGCCCGTCTCGTGGGACAGCCGCCGCAGTACGCCGAGCCGGCGCCCAGCCTGCTCTCCCACGTCGTGCACGAGCAGGGGCTGACCGGTACGCCCAAGTGGGAGAGGGATCTCACCTGGTGGTCACGGCGGCTGCCCACGGCGGCCACCGCCAGCCCACTGCCTTTGGCGAGGCACCGCGACGACCATGGCAACGTGGGCAGAGCGCACACCGTCGCGTTGCCCGCCGAGGATTCCGACGTTCTGGACGACGCGCTGCGCGCGCAGGGACTCACCCCGGCGGTGTTCTTCCTGACCGTGTCGAGCCTGGTGCTCGGGGCGTGGACGGGCGAGGACCGCGCCGAGGTGGTCGGCCTGCCCAGCGTGCGGATGACTCGCCCGCAGGACGAACGGCTGGTCGCGTTCCTGCTCGACACGCTCATGCTGCCGGTGTCCGCGGATCGCGCGCAGAGCCTGACCCAGGCGTACCAGGCGGTCCGTGACGCGTACGCCGACGCGGTGGACCACGCGCTGCCGGCCTACGACGACATTCTCGACCGGCTCCGGCTGCCCCGTACGCCGGGCACGGACAGCCCGCTGGTGCGGCTGTGGTTCAACGACATGACCCAGGCGTCCCCGCCGGAGGACTTCGGCGGGCTGCCCGTCGCGGAGTACGACCTGCCCCCGGCATGGGCGCTGTTCAACCTGGTGCTGTACCTGCGGCGCAGTCCCGCGGGCTACCGGCTGCACCTGGTGACCCCACGCGGTACCGCAGACCCGCAGGACATGGCCGCGCTGGCGGGGCAGATCCTGCGGACCGCCGGCCTCGCCGCGGCCGACCCCGGACGCCGCATCGGTGACCTGCTCGAACCCGACCCGGAGCCGGTGGAACCGTCCGCCCCGCCCGCGTCCGACGTGGAGTCGATCAGCGCCGCGCTGCGCCGCCACGCCGGTACCGCCGCGGGTGCGACGGCGTTCTCCGACTCCGACGGCATGCTCGACTACCGCACGCTGAACGACCTGGTGAACGAGCACGCGGCCGCGCTGCCGGATGCGCCGGCCGTCGTCGCCGTGCCCGCACGTCGCGACCGGAATACGGTCGTACGGCTGCTGGCCTGCTGGCGTGCCGGCGCCACGGCGGTACTCGTCGACGCACAATGGCCCGAGGGGCGCCGCGCCCGTGCGTTGGAGATCGCCGGTGCCACCCACGCGTACCCGTGGTCGGGCGACGGGCCGGTCAACGCCACCGGGCGGATCGCCAGCACTCCCACTCAGGCAGCACACGTGTTGTTCACGTCGGGCACCACTGGCGAGCCGCTGGCCGTACGCACCGCCGCCTGCCGCGCCGACGCGGCGATCGCGGACCTCGTGGACCGGCTGCCGGTCGGTACGGGCGACCGGGTGGCGATGCTCAGCGGCCCCGCCCACGACCCGGTGCTGCGCGACATCGGACTGGCGTTGCTCGCCGGTGGCCAGGTGTGCGTACCGCCACCGGAAGCGTTCACCGCTCCGGCCGTGCTGCACGAGTGGCTCCTGCGGGAACGGATCACCGTGGTCAACGCGACTCCGGCCATGCTGGCCCTGGTGTTCGGCGCCGGTACGCGAGCGCTGCCAGACTTGCGGGCGGTCGTGTGCGGAGGCTCGCCGTTGTCGGCCGCGACGGCGGCGCTGATCAAGGCAGCTGCTCCGGAAGCCCTGGTCGTCAACGGGTACGGGTGCACCGAGACACCGCAGCTGGTCGTCGCGTACGACATCCCGGCGCACGCGCCCGCCCCGGACCGCGGCCAGGTACCGATCGGGACACCGCTACCCGGGCGCCGGATCGCATTACGAGCCGCCGACGGCCGCCGGTGCGACGTCGGCCAGCTGGGCGAAATCTGGGTTGCCGAGCCGTACATCGCCGATGGGTACACCGGCGACGGCCTCGCCGGCCGCTTCACCATCGGCTCCGACGGCACTCGCTGGCTGCGTACCGGCGATCTGGCCCGTCGCGACGGGCGCGGGCGGCTGCATCTGGCCGGGCGCCGCGACCGGCAGGAGCTGGTCAACGGGTACCGGGTGATGCTGGAGGAGATCGAAGCGGTGGCCCGCGGATGCGTGGGTGTCACCGACGCGCTCGCGCAGGTGATCGGCGACGGCGGCCGGCAGACCATCAGGGTGTGGGTGCAGCGGGCGCCCGACGCCACACCGGCGGAAGCGGCCGTGCGCGCCCACCTGGCCGCGGTTCTGCCGCCGGGTGTCGTCCCCACCCGCGTTGTCGTGGTGGATCGCCTCGACCTGTCGGACAACCTCAAGCCGGTACCTCCGGAGCACGAGCCGGTCGCCGGCCGGGCCGCAGCTCTACCACACGAGCGGCTGCGTACGCTGGCCGAGGCGATGCTCGGCCAGCCGCTCGACCCGGCACGTAACTTCTTCGACGCGGGCTTCACCTCAGCGTCGCTGCTGCAGTTCAGCGCCGAGCTGACCGACGTGCTGGGCCGCCCGGTGGAGCCACTGAGCATGTTCACCCACCCGAACTTGAGCGCGCTCAGCGCCCACCTGTTCGGCCTGCCCGACGCGCCCGAACCGGCACGCGTACCGGCCCCGGCGCCCGCCGCACCGGCCGAAGGGGCACCGGACCCGGGCGGGACCGACCGTCTCGCCCTGATCCGTGCGGACCGCCGCAACTTGCGCAGCTGGATCCGGCAGAACGTCACCTGAGCAGGAGGACGCCGTCACGATGCCGACATTCGACACGTGGTTCCCGTATCGCCGGCCCGCCGCCGGGTTCGAGCTGTTCGCGTTCCCGCACATCGCCGCCGGGCCGACCTTGTTCCACCCGTTACGGGCGGCGCTGGCCCCGATCGGGGTGACGCTCACCGCCGCGCTGCCGCCGGGGCGGGGCAAACGGCTGCGCGAACCGCCGCACCGCAGCATGAGCGACCTGGTGGCCGAATTCGCCGACCTGGCGCGCGTGGACGGGTACGCGGCTTTCCAGGGCGAGTACGGGCTGGTCGGGCACTGCTCCGGCGCGCTGGTCGCGTACGAGGTGGCAAAGGTTCTGACCGCCGCCCCGTGCCGCAACCCCGCCCTGCTGATCGCCTGCAGCTGCTTGCCGCCCCGGCTGATCCGCGACACCGGGACCAGCCGGCTCCCCGTCGACGAGATGTTCGCCCGCACCACCGCGCTCGGTGGCACCGCGGACGCGTTGCTCGCCGACCCCGGTTTCCGCCAGGCAGTGGCGGCGCCGATGCGTGCCGACTGGGAGATCTTCGACGGGTACGCCGACCGATCGCCGGGCGTGCTGCCGGTCCCGGTCCTGGCGGTCCGCGGCGCCCACGACGCCTCGGTCCCGGCCGATGGCCTGCAGGGCTGGCAGGACCACAGCCGGTACCCGCTGCGTACCGCCGAGGTCGATGCGGACCACTGGGTGCTGACCCCGCAGGGCTCGGCCGTACTGGCTCGGGAGATTTCCACCGCCCTGTCCGTCCCGACCGGTGCGGCGCGATGAGGTACGGATACGAGATCCAACTCGTCTCCCGCCCGCTCGGCCGCCCAACAGCGGATAACTTCCGGCTGGCCCGTGTGAGCGTTCCCGACCCCGGGCCTGACCAGCTGCTGGTCCGCAACACGGTGCTGTCGGTCGACCCCTACATGCGCGGGCGGATGGACGACATCCCGTCGTACACCCCGCCGTTCGCGCTCGACCAGCCGCTGGAAGGTGGCGCCGTCGGCGAGGTCGTGGCCAGCGAGTCGGCGCTGTTCAAGCCCGGCGACTTCGTGCTGCACCAGCTCGGCTGGCGGAAGTTCTCGCTGGTGACCGCCGCCGACGCCCGCCTGGTGGACGTCGCTGTCGCACCGGACTCAGCGTACCTCGGGGTGCTCGGGATGCCTGGCCTCACCGCGTACACGGGTCTGCTCGACGTGGCCGCAATGAAACCCGGCGACGTCGTGTTCGTCTCCGCAGCGGCCGGTGCGGTCGGCAGTCTGGCCGGGCAAATCGCCCGGCTGCGGGGTGCCGCGCGGGTGGTCGGCTCGGCGGGTTCCGCGGCCAAGGTCGCCTGGCTCCGGGAGCTGGGCTTCGACGCCGCCTTCGACTACCACGCCGGCCCGCTGCGGCGGTCACTGCGGGCCGCAGCCCCCGACGGCATCGACGTGTACTTCGACAATGTCGGCGGTGACCAGCTGGAAGTGGCCATCTCTGCGATGCGCCCGCACGGCCGGGTCGCCATGTGCGGGGCGATCGCCGCCTACAACGCCATCCAGCCGGTGCCCGGCCCGCGGAATCTGGTGTCGGCGATCGGCAAACGGCTCACCCTGCGCGGCTTTCTGGTCAACGACCACGCCTCCCGGCGCGACACGTTCCTCGCCGAAATGGGCGCCTGGCTTCGCTCCGGCGACATCACCTACCGGGAGACCGTTGTCGACGGTCTGGCCGCCGCGCCCGAAGCGTTCCTCGGCCTGCTCAACGGGGAGAATATCGGCAAGATGATCGTCCGGCTCGGCGGCCGGGTTGATGGGAGGGCCCCTGCACCAGAAAGCCCTCACCATCCCGAGGACGCGTAGCCCGCTGGACGAGATCTGCTCCGCCGGCGCTCGCGACCATTCGGGTCAACGTCGGCGAGCAGGCCGCGCGGAGACCGGTCCGGCCACGCGGCGCAGCGGCTCGGGTTCACCCTCGATCAGGTTGCCGCAGGAGCTGCGAACGCCGAGCCTCGGTGAGCGTGCCCGGCGGCTGCCCTCCGGAAAGTCCACAGGCGCGGGGTGTCCGTCCGTGGGTGCAGGAGCCGCGTTATCGGGGTTGACGATGCCGGGTCTCGGACCCACTAGCCAGCCAGTATCTAAATGCGTCGATCACCACACAAGACGCACCGCCATGCTGTGCACCCTGTAGCACAACTGAGCCTGCGCGCCCCGATGCCACAGCCGGTACGCACAGTGGATGTCCACAGTCGCCCGCGTCGATAAGACTCGTGGCCATGATTACGAGCCTGACGACCGGGAACATCCTGCCTCCGTTGCATGTCCGGAAGGGCGCGGCCCTGCAGACCAACGACGTGCTGCGGATCGGCGACTTCCTGTGGGTGTTGTCGGCGAACCGGCAGTACGGCTTCTTCGCGGTCCTGCAACCCAACGGGGATCTGCGGTTCTACTATTCGCTGCCGGGCAACCCGGGCTCGATCGACCCCACCCGGCCGTACTACTCGCTGGTCGCCGACGCCGGGCCGGGGTACGTGAACGGCAGCTGGCGCTTCGACCCGACGCAGAAGGACGGCTGGTACTACGCCATCATGCAGGCCGACGGGAACCTGGTCATTTACCGCGGTACCGACCCGTCGGCCAGCCGGGGGCCGTGCTGGGCCACGAACACCTACCGGTCCGGAGTGGGCCCGGTGTACCAGGCGGTGCTGACCGGCGACGGCAACCTGGAGGTGCGCCGGACCAGCGGCGCCGTCACGAGCGTGATCTGGCAGTCCAGGCTCGACTACCCGGGCCGGCGGGTGACCACCGGTGCGAGCCTGGCGACCAATCAGTGGGTGGCGCATCCCGCGCGGCTGGTCTCGACCAGTCAGGCGTCCGAGGCGATGTTCGCCGCGGGCGGCGGGATCAGCACCTGGTGCTCCATCCCGCCGGGCATGGGGCAGGCGTGGACCTACCAGGCGTGGAGCAACCAGGTGGCGGCGCAGGGCCCGCTGTTCACGATCATGCAGGGCGATGGGAACCTGGTGACCTACCGGGGCACCGACCCGGCGCACAGCCTCGGCCCGGTGTGGGCGACGCTGGCCACCCCGCTAGCGGTGGGGGCGTACGTCACGGCGATCCGCGACGACGGCACCCTCGGCGTCTACGCCGGCGACGACCCGGCCAGCACGGCGGCCCCGCTGTGGGGCAACGGTGGCACCAACCCGCACGCGACCACGCTGCGCGACGTCGGCGGCACCCAGCACCTGTCCCAGAGCGACACCAACACGGTCGCGGGCTGGACCGCGACCGCCCCGCTGAAGGTGCAGTTCCTGCTGACCAACGGGGTGCCGCTGGCCGGTGCGACAGTGCGGTTCAGCACGGACCCGGCGAACGCGGCCGGCATGATGTTCTGGATGGATCCGGCCGCCCCGTTCGACCCGCAGAAGGCGTACCTGGACCCGGGCAACCCGGCGACGGCCGGCGTTGCCACGGCCACCACCGACGACAGGGGGTTCGCGACCAGCCCGGTCGCCTGGTGTAAGCCGCAAGGGACCGGCACGACCACCACCTTCGCGGTCCAGGCGCAGGGCCTGGCGCACAGTGGCGTGTGCGACACGTCCGCGCCGGTCCCGATCAGCGTCCAAGTCACCGTTCCGGTCCTGCCGCGGGTCTTCCACGTCAGTGACCTGACCTTCGAGGCGGAGGTGGTCAAGTCCCCGACTCCCACGCTCGTCATGTTCTGGGCCACCTGGGACGGCGGCTCCCGGGCACTGGCCCCCGTCTACGAACGGGCCTCCACCCAGTGGGAGAACCTGGGCTTCGCCAAACTGGACATCGACTCGAGTCCGGACGTGCCGACGCGATTGGGCATCACGACTATTCCCACAATCGTGCTCTACTGCGGAGGCGAACTGGTTGAACGGCTGGTTCAGCCATCTCCCTCACGCTTGAACAATGAGCTGGATCGGATGAGGGCTTCGTGCCCTGCCCCTTCCTACTGGCCAGCGGCGCGTTGACTTCCCCGGCGCGGGCACCGGATCCTCACCGTAGCCCTCGATCAGCTCACCCGCAGCGGACATTGGTCCAGCGACTGGAGCGCTATCGCGGAGCGTCCAGGCCAGCAGGGTCGCGGAAAACGGAGACCTCGGTCGTGGCGAGGTCCACCTTGTGCGCCTTCGCATCCGCCTCGCGTATCCCTACGATGAGGGTCCAGTCCTCACTGGACTCGCCTACCGGCTTGGTCGCCAGAACGATGGCATTGAGTTCTGCGATCCTCTGTCTGCCTCGGACGAGTACCAGATCGATACGTTGTCCCGCTTGCAGGCCACCGGCGAAGGCGCCGGCGTGCGACACTTTGACACCGGTAACGATCGGTTTCCGACCGAGGGCGGCGGCAATGTCCGGCGACACATCGTCCGGTACGAGTGGCTGCCCTTTTCGGACGGCCCGCATGGTCAGCCTGCCGTCGACGGGTACCGTCGCAAAGCGCTCGCCACGGCGAGTCTTCCGGGTCTCCACCGTTAGGTCGGCCATTGTCAACGCGTGGAAGGCGGGCATGTCCACCTTCGGGACCAGTACCGCGACTGAGATGTTGTCGTCTCGCCGCGTACCGACGTATGCGACTGCTGCGGCCACCGCCAGAAGAGCGAGGACTAGGAGGTACCGCGACAGCGGCCCGGCTCCTAAACGCGCCGCTCGGTCGCGCCGATCTCGATTCCGTACGTCGCCTTGTCCCTGCTGCGGGGGCTTCGAGCTCAGTCTCTCTTCAGGGTCGACCCGAAGGTTGAACGGCCGCATCGGTCCAGCCGTGTCTGGCATTCGAACGACACCGACCGGCTTGCCCTTGCCAGCCGTAGGAGCGGCGTTTCCGCCGGCCTGCACGGCCGGCGAAGGCTCATTGGGACTGTCCTGCTCCGCCACCGGGGGACTCTAACGCCGCCGATGTATCGCTGGCCGCCGCCGCGCCGGAACCATAGGTCAGCGTCAGCAGGTGATCACGGCCGATGAAGGCGGCCAGCTCCGACCACCGACTGCGCTCTTGAGCCAAATTTTTCGGAGCGTCGATGCGCAGCCGCTCGAGAAGATCGAACCGATACATTTCGAAGACGGAGCGGAGGAAGTCGCCGTACTCGGCGGTCGCCCCAATGGCGGACAGATACGAGCAGTAGGCACCGCCCGCACTGAGCACCGCGCACACGAGGGCGATCCATGGTGATGTGTGCAAGACCCAAGCCGCGAGGGGAACCAGGATAGCGAAACCGGTGAACCACAGCGACAGCACAAGAAGGAATTCCATCCGGGCGCGGGCACCATCGACTTCAGTCATAGAGTCGGCTGGCACCACTTCCCGCAAGCGAGGCCATAGAAGGATGAGATCCGCCTCGTAGCGGTAGTATGGGTACATTTCGGCTGCCCGCAGCACATTCCCCAATCGGGTTGGCAGTATCTCCGGGCGTTGCGGAAAGGCACGATATTCTAAATGCTCCGAACCGGAGCCGCCTCGATCGAGGGTCGCAAGCTGATTGCCGTGCCAGTACTTTCCCATTTCGTCCAGGAATGGGATGTGGATCAGTGGATATCCTTCGTAGAGACGGATGATGTTACGCCATTGACTGGCGAGGATAACGGCGAGAAACCAGGTGAAGGTGAAGTAGCCAACCACCATCAGCGCCTTCGTCCCAACTGGTAGCGCACCCCACGACACAGTCCAGTCGCCAATTCGGTTACCTTGTAACAGGCTGGGCATCAAGACCGCAGGCAAGAAGAGGAGGACCGGCAAGAAGGCGTTCGTGAGGAACCTTCGTTCGAGGATCGACGTCGCGCGGTCGACTAGACTATCGATCATCCCGACCTCACGCCCCGAATCCAGATCTCATGCGGTTTTGAGCCAGTAGATGAAGAGCACTCCGGAACCACTGTGGACTCGCATGTCCATTCGCATTCCACGCACTCGAATTCGGCCTGGAAGGAAGACATGTGATGCCGTGGGTCATTTTCGCATACCTTAGGCACGCGGTGGGCCGGCCAGTAGGTATCGCACGTCGCGCAGCCGACAATGATTCGTCTTCCCCGAGCAGGCTCGACGGGGTTGCCCGCCAGACTGTCACTGCCTGGGCTCATCGGTGCCGTTCCGATCGTCGGCAGGGGACTAGGTGTAGACAGCGTCCGCCGTACCAAACATCGCGTCAAGTCATCTCATCGACGCCCGGTGTAGTCGCTTGCTCACCTCGCCCACACCGCTTATCGGTCCTGGCCAGGCCGTCGCGATTCATGACAAGCAGGACATGACGATCGCGCCGCTGCCCTGGGCGCGCATCTGCCGCGGTCAAGCCGAGCTCAGCCGCGGCCCGGTCCCGCGTCCGGTCTCGGACCTGACGCTGTCCATGAGGCTCGGGAGCAGCCGAAGCGCGTTGCTGGCATAGATCTCGTCGAGCACATCCGAGGGGAGGTCCAAACCGTATATGAACCAGCGGCCCTGGTTCGGGGAGCGATCGTCGGAGTACGCGAAGGCCTCGTCGGCGGTCTCCAGCAGTCGAAACCAGGTCCGGTACCTGCCGGCGTCGAAGCCGATCGAATCGGTGCCCCACAAGACGCGGTCGTGGTACTTCAGCAGGAAGGCCCGCGCGGTGTACGGCTGGCGGCCGAGTTCGGCCTGCCGCGCCGCGACGTCAACAACCAGGTTGGGATGGTCGTCCAGCAGCCGGCCGACAACGGCCAGGTTCTCCACATAGTTGGCCACGTGGGCACCGATGAATGTGGTTTGCCGGTGGCCGGCCAGCATTCGCTCGAAGGTAGCGATCAGCTGTCCGTGGGAGGGTACTCGCCGCGATCCCCAGCGCCACTCCGGCATGTGTGCCAGCTCCTCGAACCGTTCGTTGCGTCGATCCACCGGCCGCCAGAACGCGACCGGATCCGCGGTGTGCACGAGCACCGGTAGGCCCAGCTCGCCGGCGACGTCCCAAACATCGGCCAAGCGTGCGTCGTCGAGCTGGACCAGCCGCCGCGAATCGTCGCGCACCCGCAGGCCGAGGTCCTTCCAAACCTTGACTCCAGCCGCCCCGGCGGCGGCTGACCGACGCAGTTGCGCGACCAAACGTTCGGTGGGCCGATCACTGCTGAGCAGCGACCAGTCGAGATGGCAGAAGGTCAGGAAACGTGTCGGGTACCTGCCCTCGTAGCGGTCGATGTTCGCCTGAAGTTCACGGTCCCACCGACCATCCAGGTTGACGATCGCGGCAACGTTCGCCTCGTCCATCGCGGCGACGAGTGCATCGACGTCCCGCGCCGCCCACCGATGGGTACGGGTCAACCAGGTGCCCAGATGAGCGTGTATGTCCACGGCCGGTCTGCGCGCGGCGGTCACTGACCTCGCCGGGATCTCCAACATGCTGGTCGGCGCGTAGGCGGCTAAGGGCAGCGACCACCGTCGCATGTCGCCCAACGCCCGGGAGGCCGCGAGCGCCAGTAGGTCGCGGACGATCGTGCGGCGATCTCTGCCGTCGGACATGTCCGCACGGTAATGGATAACTCGGGTCGGCCGCCAAGAGCCGCTCCAGCTACGCCCTTGATTCCGCCTGCCCTCGCGCGTATACATCACGGCAGAGCCTCGATATGCAGGTAAAACGCCGAGTAAGCGGTGAGGTGTGGTGACTCCCGACCGGGCTGGAGGTGTGGCTCGTGTCCATACGCTCGCTGTCACGGGTGGCCGTGGTGGGCTTCGGATACTGGGGGTCGAAACACGTACGCGTACTCAGCAGCATTCCGCGGATCGAGGTCACCATCGTCGATCAGGATCCGGCCCGCCTCGAGGAGGCCGGCGCACGCAACGCGTCGGCTCGCTTGGCCAGGTCCCTGACCCAGGTCCTTGATGACGTTGACGCGGTGGTCGTGGCGACCCCGCCGAGCAGTCACGCGGCGATCGGTCTCGATGCGTTGCGGGCCGGGAAACCGGCACTGATCGAGAAGCCATTGGCCACGTCGCTGGCCGAGGCGGAGGCGCTGGTGGCGGCCGCCGACGCCGCAGCGGTCCAGTTGATGGTCGCGCACACGTTCGAGTACAACGCGGCGGTCTGGAAGCTCAAGGACATCATCCGGTCCGGCGCGATCGGCCGACTGCTGTACCTGGACGCGGCGCGGCTGAGCCTGGGCCGCTTCCAGAGCGACTGCAACGTGGTGTGGGACCTGGCGGCCCACGACATCTCCGTCCTTTCGTACCTGCTGGACGAGGTACCGAGCTCGGTCAGTGTGTGGGCACATCGCAACATCAGCCCTCGGCATGCCGACGTCGCCTACCTGCGACTCGAGTTCCCGCAGGCGGCGACGCACGCGTTCGTACACGTCAGCTGGCTCAACCCGAACAAGGTGCGGCAGATCACCGCAGTCGGCGAGCGTAAGATGGTGGTCTATGACGATATGTCGGATAACGAGCGAATCAGGATCTACGACATAGGCGTCGACCCGGCCGAGATCGATGACCCGAGCGGCGCCCATGGGCTGCCGGTCACGTACCGCACGGGTGACATCAATTCGCCCTACATCAACTTCGTCGAGCCGCTGCTCGTCCAGGACGAGCACTTCGTGAACAGCGTGCGGCGTGGGCTGGCGACGAGTACACCCGGCCGGCGCGGCCTGGACATCGTCCGGGTACTCGCCGCTACGGATGCGGCGCAGGCCACCGGCGGCCGAGCCGCCGTTCCGGACCTTGGTGACCGGTGCGACGCGGACGCGCTGGCCGGCGTCGGAACGCTTTCATGATCACAACCGCGCGGGTTCCGTTCCTCGACCTCAACGCCGTCAACGCCCCGTTGCGCGAGAGCCTCGACCTCGCCCTGAAGATCGTCCTCACCCACGGCGTGTTCGTCGGTGGCCCGGAGGTGGCGCTCTTCGAGTCGGAGTTCGCAGCTTACTGCGATGCGCGCGCGGCGGGGCAGATCTCCTACGTCTGCGCGGCGCTAAAGAGCAGGGCACGATGAGGGTGTCGCGGCTGATGGACGTTCTGCTCGCCGGCTGCGGGCTAGTGATCTTGGCGCTACCACTGCTCCTTATCGCGACGGTGATCCGGATGGACAGCGGCGGTCCTGCGCTGTTTCGGCAGCGCCGCGTCGGGATGAACAAGCACCCGTTCACGCTCTACAAGTTCCGCACCATGCGGGCCGGATGCGGGGACGCAGCACTGCGCGACCAGATCCGCCGCGAACTGCGTGGCGAGGACACGTCCGTCCACGGCAGCTTCAAGCTTGCGGGGACCGGGGATGTCACGCGGATCGGTCAGTTGCTCCGTCGCACCAGCCTCGACGAGCTACCACAGCTCATCAACGTGTTGCGGGGGGACATGGCGCTGGTCGGCCCCAGGCCGTGCCTGCAGTGGGAGGCGGAGATGTTCCCTACCGAATACCACACCCGCTTCGCCGTCCGACCCGGCATCACGGGTCTGTGGCAGGTCAGCGGGCGCAGCACACTGTCGACCCTTGACATGCTGCGGCTGGATGTGCGCTACGTCGGTGAACGGCGCCTGGGCCTGGACCTGGCGATCCTCGGGAAAACCCTGCCTTCGATGCTTCGAGGAGGCGGCGCCCGGTGACGACCATGTTCCTGGCCACGGCCGGGGGGCACCTCCGCCAACTCGACCGCCTCGCCACGCGGATCGACGGCGCCGCCGACGCGCTCTGGGTGACCAACCCCGACGACCAGAGCAGGTCGCTCCTGGAGGGTCGGCACGTCGAGTACGTGCCGCTCGTGGGGCCAAAGGACGTCGTCGGCGTCCTCCGGTGCCTGCCGCACGCGCACGCGGCCTGGCGCCACCACCAGATCACCCGGGCGATCTCGACCGGTTCGGCCGTCGCGCTGGGCTACCTGCCGTATCTGGTTGCTCGCGGAGTGGACTGTCACTACGTCGAGAGCGCGACACGCGTCGTGGGTCCATCGCTGACCGGGCGTGTGCTGCGGCGCACGCCGCGGGTTCGGCTGTACGCCCAGTACCAGAACTGGGCTCGTGGACCATGGGCCTACGCGGGAAATATCTTCGACGGATTCCGGCCGACGGCGCGGCCCGCCACCATTGGTCCGGAGCTGCGGGTCGTCGTCATGCTCGGAATCGCGACCGGGTTTCCCTTCGGCCGCCTGGTCCGGCACCTCGTCCCCCTTCTGGCCGCGGACGGTCCGCTCAGCCGGGCTGTCCGACGGCCTGTCGCAACGCTGTGGCAGACCGGCGACACACCGGTCACCGCTGCTCCCATTCGAGCGGTGCCGACGGTGCCGGCCAGCGAGCTGGACGGACTGCTCGGCACCGCCGACATCGTGATCAGCCATGCCGGGACCGGCTCCGCCATCGCCGCGCTGGAGCAGGGAAAACGTCCCATCCTGGCGCCCCGCGAAGTAGGACTGGGCGAGATCGGTGACAACCATCAGA
>Ga0081539_10001746_pt1 | contig 34691 bp, 32 predicted proteins | sample TabmetS4T2R2_FD_71023 | JGI IMG/M metagenome (GOLD analysis project Ga0081539, IMG submission 71023) | Tabebuia heterophylla rhizosphere microbial communities from the University of Puerto Rico - S4T2R2 | ecosystem: Host-associated > Plants > Roots > Rhizosphere ... | reverse complement strand
TAAAAGCAATGGAATATGAAAATTCCGGGGTTGCTGGGGCTGCCAAGCAGCTTAAACAGAAGTTTGAGAAGCTCGAAAATAAGCGTGAAATTTTACGCTCTCCCGAACTTCTAGCGCTATATGGGCGTATAAAAACATTGCCGCAAGAGAAGCGATCTGGCTTCGGCAAAGAAGTCAACGCGCTAAAATCCGAACTCGAAAAACTAGTTAAAGAATCTCTAACATCTAGTGTCCAACGTCCAACTTCTAAAATCGATGTTACCGCACCATTTGACATCAATATCACTCCCGAAAATCGACCAAAACTCTTATCCGCGGACTATGGCAGTCGACACCCGTTGATGACTGAGCTAGAAAATATTCTGGATATTTTTGGCCGAATGGGCTTTACGTCTGTTGAATCGCGGGAAATTGATGATGACTACCACATGTTCGGCTCGCTGAATTTTCCGCCAGATCATCCGGCCCGCGATGAATACGACACCTTTGTGACAGATGAGGGGCTAATCGCCCCGGCGCATACCTCTATCATGCAAAATCGGGTATTGCGCGCCCAAAAACCGCCGATACGCGTGGTGATTCCGGGTAGGGTATTTCGCAACGAAGATCTGGATGCCCGGCACGAGCATACTTTTTATCAGCTTGAGGGCGTTTATGTAGACAAAGACATCAATGCCGGCCATCTTATCGCGACGCTAAAAGCTTTTTTGGAAGAGTATTATGGCCAAAAATTGGAAGTTAAGACACAGCCGTTTTACTTTCCATTCACCGAGCCGAGTTTTGAGTTCGCCCTAAGTTGTCCGTTTTGCAAAAAGAAGGGCTGTAACGTCTGTAGTTTCACCGGCTGGATTGAGCTGCTTGGTTGCGGTATGATCCACCCCAACGTTTTGAAAGAGGGTGGGATTGATCCGGCAAAATATACCGGCTTTGCGTGGGGGATGGGTATCGAGCGCCTGGTGATGATGAAATACGACATCGAAGACATCCGCCACTTCGAATCCGGCAATTTGGCGTTTTTGAGGCAATTCCCATGAGCGACATAAAAGTACTTGAACAACGGGCATTAGAGATACGCAGGCGGTATGACGAGTTGAATAAGCGTGAATCAGGTGTGTCATGGGATGCTCAAAAGCTGGCCAACGGCTTTAAAAAAAACGTGGAAGACCTTATTGCGATAGTCAGCAAAAAAAATATTGATCGAAAAAAACTTGAACACGAGCTCAGTGACTGCCTTTGGAGTGTTTTAGTCATTTCCCGAAAGCTAGACGTCGACATAGAACGGGCATTCTGGGCGACGATGGCCGAGCTCGATATACGGCTGGATAAGGGGCTTGCATGAAGGTCAGCGTCAATTGGATAAAAGCCCTCAATGACCAATATCAGACAGCAGCCAATCTGATTCCCAAGGATATTTATGAACTGGTCGAGAAAATCGGCGCTCAGCTGGGAGCGGTTGATGAGGTTATCGATGTCGGCAAAAAATATCAGGGCATCGTTATTGCTAAAGTTGTCGATTGTCAGAAACACCCAAATGCCGACAAGTTATCGGTTTGTATGCTTGACGTAGGCAAGCAAAAGCCGGTTCAGGTGGTCTGCGGCGCGCCGAATGTCGCTGCTGGGCAGTTAGTCGCTTGGATACCGCCGGGCGTGGCCGTACCGAGTACCTATGATAAAGAGCCGTTAGTGCTTGAAGCCCGCGAAATCAGGGGGGTGGTTAGTCACGGTATGATTGCCAGCGCTAAAGAACTGGCTATCGGCGACGACCATAGCGGCATTTTGGTAATCGACAAAAATGCTAACCCCGGCGATGATTTTGCCAGGCTCTATCGGATGGATGACTACATAATTGATATCGAAAACAAGATGTTTACCCACAGACCAGATCTATTCGGCCATCTTGGCATTGCCCGCGAACTCGCCGGCATTCAGGGTTTTAGTTTCAAGAGCCCGAGCTGGTATAAAGAGGAGTCGCATACCCCTTCTTCTAACGCCCGCAACGATCATAAATTGACCGTTAAAAATGAAGTACCAAAATTAGTTCGACGTTTTTCTGCTCTGGTTATTAAAGATGTGAAGGTTGGTCCAAGCCCTGTATGGCTGCGAGCCAGCTTGAGCCGCGTAGGCATAAAATCAATCAATAACATTGTTGATCTGACCAATTTTTACATGCTTCTGACGGCCCAGCCGCTGCATGCTTACGATTATCACAAAGTCAAGACAGGAGTTATTGGCGTACGATTGAGCCATAAGGGAGAGGAATTGAAGCTGCTGGGCGGTAAGACCATCAAGCTCGAAGAAAACGTAACGGTTATAACTGATGGTAAACGGCCAATCGGCCTCGGTGGCGTGATGGGCGGTGCAGAGGCGGAAGTTGATGAAAATACCAAGGCAATCATTTTGGAGTGCGCCAACTTTGATATGAATGCTACGCGCAAAATTGCAATGGACTACGGCTTATTCACCGATGCCGCCACTCGCTTTACTAAGAATCAAAGTCCCCGTCAGAACCTCGCGGTGATAGCCAAAGCCGCCGAAGACATTTTGAGGATCGCGGGCGGACGCGTGTGCGGTAAGCTGACCGATGATAAGCACTTCTCCGATAAAGACGTCTCGCTGAAGCTCTCCAGAGAGTTTGTAAATATCCGACTCGGGCTTGATCTAAGTGTCGCCGAGATGAAGAATCTGCTTGAAAATGTCGAGTTCAAGATTATAACCAGCGGCGATAGATTGACAGTCACCGTGCCGTTTTGGCGTACCGACATTGAGATCCCCGAAGATATCGTTGAAGAAATCGGCCGCTTATACGGCTATGATCATCTGCCAATGGTTCTACCGCAGCGTGATCTAGCCCCGTCGGAACGTAATCGGATAATAGATTTTAAGTCAAAAATCCGCCAGATCTTGTCTGCCAGCGGCGCTAGTGAAGTTTTGACCTACAGCTTTGTACACAGTTCGCTGTTTGATAAGGTCGGGCAAGACAAAAATCAGGCCTATCACATCAGAAATGCTCTGAGTCCGGATCTGCAATATTACCGGCTGAGTTTGACTCCAAGTTTGCTGGCAAAAATCCATCCGAATATTAAAGCTGGTTTTGGCGAGTTCGCAATATTTGAAATTAATAAGGGCCATAATCAGCAGCAAAAAGAAAAAGACGAGCCCGACCTGCCGAAAGAATTCGAAATGCTATCAGTTGTTTGTGCTTCTAAGGATAAGCAAACCAAAACCAGCGGCGCGCCAATTTTCCAGGCCCGCGCATTGCTTGATCATCTTGCGCAAAAAATCGGTATAGAGCTAGAGTACCGACCGATTCCTAAAGAAGAGCCGTATCAAGTGGCAAGGCCGTTTGACCATGGGCGTTCAGCGCAAGTTTGGGACTCTCGCGGCCAAATACCGCTAGGTATGGTCGGCGAGTACAAGCAATCGGTAGTAAAAAATTTGAAACTGCCGGAATACTGCGCCGGCTTTGAAATCGGTATCGAGCAGCTCCTTCAGGCGGCTCCGACACGCGCTGACTATCAGCCGTTGAACCGTTTTCCGGGCTTGTCACAAGATATATGTTTGCGGACAGATGTCAAAATAAACTACGCCGCGCTTGAAGAGTTCACGAAAAAAGAATTACAGGAAGCTACTAAAAAACACGGTTACAGAACCGAGCTGCAGCCGATTGATATTTTCCAGCGCCCCAGCGATAAATCGCATAAACAGACCACCTGGCGTCTGACGTTATGGCATCCCGAAAGAACCTTAACTACCATTGAAGCCAACGAGCTTCTTGATAAAATAGCTGAAGAAGCGGCTAAAGAAATTAAGGCCGAAAGGGTCTGATAGGGAGGATTATTATATTGAGGTTTTTGAAGAGGTCCAGAAAAGAACGCACGCCGCTAATCTCTAAAGCCAGCTTATATTTTTACGACCGCCCGCGCTTCTCTTTAATTATTTGGTTATTAATTTTCGCTTTTGGTATCGCTAGCTATACAACACTTCTTAAGCGCGCCGGCTTTCCCGAGATCCAAATCCCTTACACCTACATTAATGGTGCTTACATTGTTAACGACCCGCAGCGAGTTGATAAAGAAGTAACCAAACCTCTTAGTGAAGTTGTAGTCAAGCAGCCGGACGTTAAGAACGTCCAAGCTTTTGCCAGCCCAAATTCCTTTAACGTTATTGTTCAGTATGAAGAGGGCACCAATAATCAAAAAGCTACATCTCAGGTAGAGCAAGCCGTTAAAGCTGCCGCGGTTCTGCCAAAAGACGCCCGGCCCGAGTTCCGCCCGCTATCACCCTCAGTTAACGAACGCGGCGACGATGTTCTTGTAGCTTTTTATGATCAAAATAACAACACCGATACTGAGACACTCACCAAGACGGCCAAAGCCGCGGCCGAATACCTTAACACCAGCGCGAAAATTCCGCTCGCCAAGTGGGTAAAAATCGTCGACCCCTACGCCAGAGGAACAGATCCGAGCACTGGACAGCCGGCTATTAGCCAGAACAAATTTGACGCTTACGGTGTGCGTCAAAATGGCGACACCAAATTCTATAACTCGGTAAGTATCGGCATAAAAGGGCAAGCCGGTTTTGATGTTCTGGAGCTTGACGAGCAGATCCTATCGGCCATAGATAAGCTGAACGCCAGTCCGGATTTTAAGGGCTTCAAGGCCGCCCGCACCTTTAGCGCAGCTCCCTCGATCAACGATCAAATCAGCGGACTCCAGGCCTCACTACTCGAAGGTCTGATAGCAATCCTGGTTGTTAGCGCCATTTTGATAGCACTGCGCGCTTCGGTAATTACGGTAGTTTCAATGGTATTGGTGGTAACAGCTACCTTAGGTGTACTTTACCTAATCGGATACACCCTAAACACAATCACGCTTTTCTCTCTGGTGCTGAGCCTGAGCTTGATCGTTGACGACACGATTATCATGGTCGAAGCCATCGATAACTATCGGCGTCGAAGTAAAAACGCTCGTAAAGCCGTGGCTGAGGCGACCCGTAAAATCAGCCGGGCGATGCTGGCTGCCACCGCCACCGCCATCATGGGTTTTGCGCCACTGATTTTTGTCGGCGGTATCCTCGGTGAATTCATCCGGGCTATTCCAGTTACCGTTATCACCAGCCTGGCGGTGAGCTTGGTTGTGGCGATTACTTTCATACCGTTCTTGTCACGCCTTTTGCTGCTTAGGCCCAAGATGCTGGGCAGTGATGAAAAGCATGAATCGGCTTCACACCATGTAGAGGCATTGGTAGCCAAAACGCTTTCCAGGCCGCTGCTTTGGATACGCGGGCGCCGCCGCCGGCAATTTACGCTTGGGATTGTTGCGGTTCTGATTGGATTTGGTTTCATAAGTGCCGGAGGAGCTGTATTCCAGAAGGTTACATTTGATATTTTCGCGCCCTCCAAAGACAGCGATTTAATCACAGTAACCTTTACTTATCCTCCCAATACATCGATTGAACAGGCTGAGATGACTGCCGACCGAGCTGATGCGATTGTCGCTAAAACTCTCGACGGTAACTTCAAAAACGGTTCTTACTACGCTACGGCCAATACTCATCAATCCCAGCTTTCTGTCAACTTGATCTCTTTCAGGGAGCGAGGGCCTGAAGATACATCGCCTAAACTCGCTAAAAAATTAGACGCGGCTTTTGATGGCTTCCAAGGAGCGTCAGTACAGACGTCATCTAATGACGTCGGACCGCCTGCCGCGGTCTTTTCAGTACGTGTTGAGAGCGACGACCTTGAGGTCGCTGCCAAGCTGGCGGCTGATTTAAAAGGGTTTCTGGAGCGCGCCGAGCTAAAGCGTCCCGACGGCAGCGTGGCTCACCTGAAAAACATTTCAATTAGCGGTACCGATACGTTGAACCGCTATAACACCAAACAATATATATCGGTTGCCTCAGAGTTTGACGATACCGATACTTCAACTCTGGTCATCCTGGCCCAAGACGCGGTTAAAAAAGAATACACTGCCGATAAACTGGCGCAATTTGGGCTGCCGAGCAGCGCGATTGCTTTTGATATTGGGTTTGAGAGTGAAAACCAAAACTCCTTTAAAACACTGCTGATTGCCTTCCCAATTTTATTGGCGGCTATCTACTTACTTTTGGTCACCGAATTCCGGTCGTTGCTGCAACCGATACTGATTTTCATGGCGATACCATTCAGCTTATTTGGTATAACCGCGGGGCTGTGGCTGACCGACAACGCCTTCAGCTTCTTTACGATGCTTGGCTTCTTTGCGCTAATCGGGCTAAGTATCAAAAACACTATCCTGCTGACCGATTATGCCAATCAAGCTCGACGCGATGGCCACGGGCCAGCGGAATCGATGTCTATTGCGCTTCAAGAACGGTTCCGCCCGCTGATAGCTACCAGCTTAACGGCGGTATTCTCGCTTATCCCACTTTACCTTTCCAATCCTTTCTGGGAGGGCTTAGCGGTAACATTGATGTTTGGTCTGCTTTCGAGCACGTTCTTGGTAGTGACTGTCTTTCCGTACTATTATCTCGGTGCCGAATATCTGCGATTGCGTATCAGTCGCCGGACTTTTTTCCTATGGCTGGTGGTTAACACTGTAACTATCGGTGCTCTAGTGGCGCTAAAAGTAGGTGCCTTCGCACCTCTGGTACCAATCATTACAATACTTATCTGGCCAATCTATAAGCGACGATTTAGAAAGAGAGGTGTCTAATGGGCCGCTTAAAGGAGGGCTTAAGAAGAGCAGCTTGGCTGTTCATGGCTCTTCTTTTCTTAGTAACCACAGTTGCAGTGGTCGCTATCTATTTTTTGCAAGACAGCTCTCAACAAGTCCAAACTCAAAATCAACTAAAAGGCAAGCCCATGCCCGATTTTACGCCTGTAAATGAAGTAATAGAACTTCAAAAAATTGATCAGAAAATTGGCGATGGCGAAGCTGTTAAAGCCGACTCTACCGTTACGGTAGTTTATACCGGCGCCGTAGCAGCCACTGGAATTGTTTTTGAAAGCTCTTCGGACACCGGTCAGCCAGCTACTTTTCCGCTCAAAGAGGTTATTAAGGGCTGGACCGAAGGTTTGGTCGGCATGAAAATTGGCGGACAGCGAAGGTTGTTAATACCCGCCGATATGGCTTACGGTGCGAATCCTCGGCCCGGTAGCGGCATACCACCTAATGCCGACCTCGTTTTTGACATTACGTTGCTGCAAATTAAATAGCTTTCTTGTGGGTTTATTAACCACTTGATAGCCATAAATTGTGTATATTTGCTGCATAAAACACAATATGTAGCGTACTTGACGGGCGAGCGGACGCAAGTTATATTATCTAAGCGAGAGCTTAAGTTAAAAACTAAAACGTAACCCGCGCGAATTTCAAAGAAATTTAGGTGGGCAAAGAACGAGGAGGGGTCATGCCTAAGAATATTACTATTTTCACTACCAATACCTGCGCTTACTGCGTCATGGTGGAGAGATTTTTGGATATGAAAGGACTCAAGTACGAAGTAGTGAATCTTGATGAAAAACCCGAACTCCAAGAAGAAGTCCTAAAAATGAGCGGTGCCTTAACCGTACCGGTCACAGTCGTTACCAAGCAAGACGACAGCAAAGAAGTCGTAGTTGGCTATAATTTGCCCAAACTAGCCCCAGCATTGGCCTAAATGGAAGATAAAACGGTCCGAGATCTGGTAATTATAGGAGCCGGACCGGCCGCGTTGAGTGCGGCGCTTTATACATCGCGTGAAGACATAGACACGGTTTTATACGAGAAGGGCGCCATCGGCGGGCTCGCCGCCGTTACCGATTGGGTTGATAATTATCCAGGATTCGCTAAAGGTATCGCCGGACTCGAGTTGGCCGATCAAATGCGGGCTCAGGCCGAAAGGTTCGGCGCCAAAATCGAACTCGGCGAGGTCCAAAAACTGGTTATTGAAGAAGATTTGAAAAAACTTATCACCACCAACGGTGATGTCTATGCCAAAGCCGTACTAATTGCCACCGGCAGCGAATACCGAAAGATCGGCGTTCCCGGCGAGGACGAGTATTATGCGCGTGGCGTACACTACTGTGCTACTTGTGACGGCGCCTTTTATCGTGACAAAAAACTAGTCGTTGTAGGCGGTGGCAACTCAGCGGCCCAGGAGTCAATTTTTTTGACCAAATTCGCCACTCATATCGATATGCTTGTACGTGGCGATAAGCTGCGCGCCAGTGAAGTCCTAATCCATGAGCTTGATAAGCATACTGATAAAATAACCATTCACTTCAACACTACGACCGACGAAATCAAAGGATTAGATGGTAAAGTCACGAGTGTTATTGGCACCGATAAAATCAAGAACCAGAAGGTAACTTTCTCTACCGATGGGGTTTTTGTTTTCGTGGGGCTCGATCCGAATACCAAATTTTTAGAAGGCAGTGGTGTCGAGCTTGATGAAAGAGGGTTTGTAAAATCGGATCAACACTTGATGACTAAGATAAAGGGGGTATTCGTTGCCGGAGATGTCCGCTCGGGTGCTACTCTCCAAATTGCCAGCGCCACAGGAGAGGGCGCGACGGCGGCGTTGATGATCCGTGAATACCTTGAGTCCTTAGAGCGCGGTCCGCTGCCTGAGCCAGTTGTCGGCCATCCACAACTTTACGATTAAGTTAAGTTGCGACCCAAGCGTGGTATCATGTAGTTGTCAATTTTAAGGAGGTGATTATGAAATATATTGCAGGCCTAATTATTGTTTCTATCATTGCAGCCGCGGGCGTGGTTCTGGCTACCCGTGACGATAATACCAATCAACCAAATGACGGTAACACTCAAAACACCTCTACCTCTCCTCAATCGTCTCCCAGCCCTACACCAAGCACCAACAATCAACAAACCTCAACTAACAAAGTCAGCATCAGCAACTTTGCATTCTCTCCGGCTGATATAACCGTCAAAAAAGGCACCACTGTTACCTGGACTAATAACGACAGCGTCGCCCACTCGATAAAGTTTGAAACCGATGACATACCAGAAAGCAGTACTCTAAGTAACGGGCAGACCTACACTCACATGTTTGACGACGAAGGTACGTTTAATTACGTCTGCGGAATACACTCATCAATGCACGGCACTGTTACCGTAACCGAATAAGCCGTGTACAATAGTGCTTAAGCAAAAGGGAGAATAAAATGACACACCAGCCGGTTAAGCCGGGCAGTAATCCGCCCGAAGAAATTAATTTGATTGTTGAGATACAGCGTGGTGGTGGGCGCAATAAGTACGAATACGACAAGGATACAGGACGTTTGACCTTAGACCGGGTAAACGGCACAACCGCTACATACCCCTCTGATTATGGCTATATTCCGGGTACCCTTTGTGAAGATGGTGATCCTCTAGACGGTCTGCTCTTGATTGACGAACCGGTGGTTCATGGCGCAGTGGTGCCGTCACGCCCAATAGGCGTACTCTATATGATTGATGAAGGCGAAGCCGATGAAAAATTAATACTAGTACCTTCGAATGACATCAGTAAAGCCCATTTGCATGATATATCAGATTTATCAGATAAAGGTGAAAACTTTAAAAAAGTCGTTGAACATTTCTATAGGCACTACAAAGATTGGAAAAATAACTGGCAAGGCGTCCAGATTGAGTTTAAGGGCTGGGGTGGAGCGGCTGAGGCCAAGAAGGTTGTAGCCGATTCATTAGCTAGAGTTCAGCAAACTCCTCAATCACATATTGCATAAGAGCCATCTTTACTCTTACAATATGGTTATGCTAAGCAGGGTGGGTATATATACATGAAAACAAAAATCGCGATTAATGGCTTTGGGCGAATCGGCCGTAACGCTTTTAAGGTTGCGTTTGAGCGGCCTGATCTGGAAATTGTCGCTGTCAATGATTTGACCGACACCGTGACTCTCGCGCACCTACTTAAACACGACAGCAATTATGGGGCTTACCAACACGACGTCAGCTCAGACGATGAACATATAATCGTCGACGATCAAAAAATCAAAGTTATATCAGAAAAAGACCCCGCAAAATTGCCTTGGAAAGATCTGGGTGTTCAGATAGTTATCGAATCTACAGGACTTTTCACCGACCCGGCTAAAGCCAAAGCTCATATTGAGGCGGGAGCCAAAAAAGTAATTATTAGCGCGCCGGTCAAGGGCGAAGGCGCGGAGACCATCGTGCTGGGAGTCAACGAAGATAAGATCGAACACACGGGCGACGTTATTAGCAACGCTTCGTGTACGACCAACTCGATCACGCCTATTATGGCTGTCTTAGAAAGCAACTTTGGCATCGAAAAGGCCATGATGACCACTATCCATAGTTACACCGCCAGCCAAGTCCTGCAGGACGGTCCAGCTAAAGATATTCGCGAGGCGCGAAACGCGGCCACCAATATCGTGCCGACCACCACCGGTGCAAGCATTGCAGCAGCTAAAGCACTGCCGGCTTTAGAGGGCATATTTGGTGGTATGAGTATACGAGTTCCTACTCCCGTGGTTTCTCTGAGTGATTTCTCGGTTGTAACAAAGCGTAATGTTACCGTTGAAGAAGTTAATGAGGTTCTCAAAAAAGCCGCCGCCGATCCTTACTACCAAGGAGTCCTAGACGTTACGGAAGAAGAACTTGTCAGCAGCGACTACATTGGCAATAGCCACTCATCAATAGTCGACTTAAAATTAACCGCGGTAGTCGGCGGCAATTTGTTAAAGGTTGTGGCTTGGTACGATAACGAATGGGGCTACAGCAATCGTTTAGTCGAACTAACCGCTGATGTGGCCCGACACCTTTCCAACGCTCAAACCAACGAACACACTAGCGATGATGAATCTAAAGATAATGTAGATGCCGAGTATAAAGAAAAAGATTCTCAGCCCGAGCTCCCGCACGAGTATCACCATAGAGATCATAAAACTGACGAAGAGAAAACAGATGCGATCTCATCGCCAGATGAGCCCTTGCTTGCACCGCCAGAATCATCGCACGAAGAGCTGCTTGAAGCTCCGTCTTCTCAAAACTCGATAGATGAAAGTAAGATCCATTCCGATGATGAGAGCGATAAGTCCGCCACTGGTGAAGAAACAAACGGTGCTGCCTACATCATTGGCGGTGAATCGTCGGATAAACCCGAAGCTAAGCCCCCTGAATCAACTCAGAGGCATCATCTGCCGCCAGATGCGACCAACATCGACGGCGTACATCGTTTCTGACCTATGATTATTGCTCTGGCCTCCGACCACGCCGGATTCGAGCAGCTGAACGAGCTGGCTGAATATCTTCGGTCAAATGGCCACGAGATTAAAAACTACGGCCCAAAGAATCTCAACCCCGAAGATGACTATCCTGATTTTATTGTGCCAGCAGCGCAGGCGGTATCCAGTGGTAATTGCCAGAGGGGGATAATAATTGGCGGCTCGGGACAGGGCGAAGCAATCGCCGCTAATAAAATCAAAGGAATCAGGTGCGTGGTATTTTATGGCCCGGCCGTACCTCGTAAAGTGGTCGATGCCGCCGGCCGGCAGAGCCATGACCCGTATGAGATAATCACCCTCAGCCGACAGCATAATGATTCGAACATGTTGAGCTTAGCCGCGCGTTTCGTGACTTTGGCTGATATGAAAAGAGTCGCAGAGCTCTGGCTGGAAACACCCTACAATAGCGAGGAACGCCATAGTCGCCGCATCAAAAAACTTAATGAACTAGGCAGTTGATATGCCAATTATTTGTCCGGCGATCCTGTCCGCTAATAAGGAAGAGTATCATAAGCAAATTTCTAACATTGCTCATGTAGCTCAGCGGATACAGATAGATTTAACCGATGGCGAGTTCGCTCCGCATAAGACAATAGAACCTGCCGACGCCTGGTGGCCGGTAGGGTTTTTAGCCGATTTTCATCTGATGTACCGTCATCCACTAAATGTTGTTCAGAAGATCTTGCAGCATAAACCTAATTTGATAATCGTTCATGCTGAAGCTGAGGGAGATTTCGATCAGGTGCTAGATTTCTGCCGTAACCACTCAGTGAAAGTCGGCGTGGCCATGCTGCCGCAGACTCCTCCAGAGAAAATTGCCGCAGCGCTGGATGAGATTGATCATGTTTTGATTTTCAGCGGCGATCTTGGTGAGTTTGGCGGGCAAGCGGACGTGAGATTACTCGATAAAGTCAAAGCTCTCAAATCCCAGAGACCCGAGCTGGAAATCGGTTGGGACGGCGGCATTAGCGATCAAAATGTTTCTGAACTAGTATCTGGCGGCGTGGACGTGCTTGATGTGGGAGGATTTATTCAAAATGCCGATGATCCGGCCAGGGCCTACAACACGCTTGAGCGCATTGCCGAAGAGACCGGCACCACCTAAATAGAACTTTGAATTTAGAATATAGAATTTCGGAGAACGCTAACACCTGGTTCCTAGATTCTAGATTCGAACACCGCTATAATCATAAGCAAGATGGGTGACCAAAAGAAACACTACTCACTACCGGCATTAGAGAAGAAAGCCAACGAGATTCGGATTGATTTAATTAAAATGCTCGAACACGCTGGCAGCGGTCACTCGGCGGGGCCGTTGGGGTTAGCGGATATCTTTACAGCGCTTTATTTTCAAGTTTTAAAACATGATCCCAAGAACATCGATTGGGCAGAGCGCGACATTTTGGTGCTCTCCAATGGACACTGCACTCCGGTCAGATACGTCACGATGGCACACGCTGGCTATTTTGATAAGAAAGAATTATTGACTCTGCGTCAATTCGGCTCGCGGCTTCAAGGGCACCCCGAGCGACTCAGGCTGCCGGGAGTCGAGACCACTAGCGGTCCACTCGGTAGTGGTTTAAGTCAAGCTGCCGGTATGGCCATGGCGCTACGGATGGATAAGACCCAACACCGCTGGGTTTACTGCGTTATGAGTGACGGCGAGCAGAACGAAGGCAATACCTGGGAAGGCGCGATGTTTGCCGCTAAATATAAACTCAACAACATAATCGCCATTACTGATCGCAATAACATTCAAATAGATGGACCGACAGAAGTGGTAATGCCGCTTGAGAATTTACGTGATAAGTGGGAGGCGTTTGGTTGGCACGTGCTAGAAATTGACGGTAACGACATCGAAGCCATAATCGATGCCTGCAATATGGCAAAGGCGATCGTTGAGAAGCCGGTGATGATAATCGCCCACACCGTGCCTGGTAAGGGTGTAGATTTTATGGAGTACGATTTTCACTGGCACGGCTCGCCACCGAATCACGAGCAAGCCGTTAAGGCAATTAAGCAGCTACGCACTTTGGGTGGCAAAATCAGGAGCGAACACGAATGAATGCTCGCCCCAACCTCCATCCAAACCGCTCTCGCGCGGACGGTCGTCTGCCTGAGCTGCGATTAGAATATTATCGCATCTCTGCATCCTACCGGCCCGGCTCCGCTTGGGACGGGTTGAGTTTGGCTGGAAGTTGGGGCTCGCTTGTGCGAAGTTGGAGGAACAGATGAGTGAGATTCATTTGGCGAATAGTTGGGATACGACGGAGCCGATACGGAAAGGGTTTGGGCGTGGTTTACTTGAAGCTGGCAAACGCTGGGACAATATTGTGGCGATCTGTGCCGATCTAACTGAGTCGACCAATATGCACCTTTTCGCCGAAGAATTTCCGCAACGATATGTTGAGGTTGGTGTTGCCGAACAAAACTTGGTAACAGTCGGTTCGGGCATGGCTGCCATGGGTAAAATTCCGTTTGTATCGTCTTATGCCGCTTTTAGCCCCGGTCGCAACTGGGAACAGATTAGAACGACTATCGCTCTAAACGATCAACCGGTTAAAATAATTGGCTCGCACGCTGGAGTCAGCGTTGGACCGGACGGCGCCACTCATCAAATGCTCGAAGACATAGCAATCATGCGAGCAATGCCGAATATGGTCGTTATAGCTCCTGGTGATAGTGTGGAGGCCGAGAAAGCCACCATCACGATGGCAGCAGATAGGCGACCGAACTACATGCGCCTAGCCCGCGAAGCTACACCGGTTTTCACCACTTCGCACACACCATTTGAGATTGGTCGAGCGTACGTTTTTAGAGAGGGCTCCGATGTTAGCTTGATAGCAACCGGCACCATGACGTATCAAGCGCTCGAGGCCTCCAAGATCTTGTCTAAAGATGGCATTGATGCCGAGGTCGTGCACATCCCAACTATAAAACCACTCGATGATGAAACGATACTTCATAGTGTAGCCAAAACCCGCCACGTCGTTACTGCTGAAGAGGGACAGATCAACGGCGGTCTGGGAGGGGCAATTGCCGAACTTCTGGGAGAAAAGCAGCCAGCGCCCATGCTTAGAGTTGGTATGAAAGACCGATTCGGCGAGAGCGGTAAGCCCGAAGAACTGCTAAGGCACTTTGGGCTCGATGCAGAGCATATTGCCATGACCGCTCATCATTTATTACTTGACCATACTAACCACAAGCATTGATGCCTAGCCTAACGCAAATAAGAAAGAACTGTCAGGATGCCCGCCGGGCCTTTGAGCGGGCTAAGCACGAACATTTCGCTTTGGGCGCTTTCAATCTCGATAACCAGGAAACACTAGTTGCTGTGGTGCGCGCGGCGGTTACCAAAAAAGCGCCGGTGCTTGTCGAGGTCAGCAAGGGTGAAGTCGAGGCCATGGGCCTGGAGAACGTACGGGACCTCGTAGATAACTACAAAGCCCAATATGGTGTTGAGATGTATATCAATCTCGACCACAGCCCAAGTGTTGATGACGCCATCGCCGGTATAACAGCCGGGTTTGAATGTATCCACATTGATATATCTCAAGCCAAACACGGTGCGACCCGCGAGGAGATCATTGCTGAGACAAAAAAAGTGGTCAACGCGGCGAAATTAACTGGTGCGATGGTAGAAGCCGAGGAACGCTACTTTTTAGGGTCTTCCAATCTCCATAAAGAAAAGATTGATTATGAAGAAGTTAAAAAATACATGACGAAGCCCCATGAAGCCGCAGAGTTTGTCGAGCGTACCGGTATCGACACTTTTGCGGCACAGATCGGAAACCTTCATGGTAAATATCCGGTACCAAAAATCCTTGATTTAGATCTACTCAAAGAAATCCGCTCAGCAATCGACTGTAACATATCTCTTCACGGCGGCAGCGACACCGCCAAACATTACTTTGTTGAAGCGGTGAAAATCGGCGCTAGTAAAATCAATATAAACTCGGATATGCGGGTGGCTTACCGCGATACTCTTGAAGATGTTCTGAAGAAAAATAAAGAAGAATACGCCGTCGTCAAGCTTATGGGTACGGTAATCGAAGCGGTGCAAAAAGTAGTTGAGTCCAAAATTGACATGTTTAACTCCGCTGGCAAAGCCAAAATCACCTAAGTGCTTATGTTAGAATAGGCGTAAGTATTATGGCGGACAAACAACTGGACGTTCTATCTGTGGGCGATGTAGTCACGGACGCCTTTATCAAACTCTTAGACAGTGAAGCCAAGGTAGAAGAAGCTCCAAACGGACCGCGATTGAGCATGGATTATGCTACCAAAGTACCGTTTGACCACGCCGAGGTTGTTCCGGCCGTTGGTAATTCCGCCAATGCTTCGGTAGCTTTCGCCAAACTTGGTCTAAAATCAGGACTAGTGGCCAATATCGGCAACGATGATTGGGGCCGGGATATTTTACGAGCTTTGCATAAATCGGGCGTCGATAGCCGCTTTGTGCACATAAACCCCCATAAAAAAAGTAACTATCACTTCGTACTCTGGTACAAAGATGATCGCACAATATTAATTAAGCACGAAGAATACGAATACCGCTGGCCACGCTTTAGGGTCATTGACTTGCCAGAGTGGATTTACTTCAGCTCGGTCAGCGAGCACGCCATAGAGTACCATGACAATATTGCGTCTTGGCTTGAGTCGCATTCCACCATAAAACTGGCTTTCCAACCGGGTACTTTTCAGTTGGCGGCCGGGCCCCACCGCTTAAAACGAATCTATGCCCGGAGCGAAATATTAGCGGTTAACCGCGAGGAGGCGGCCATCATTGCTGATGGCCATCATGAAGATGTGCATTTTCTTCTGGATAAACTGCACGATCTCGGGCCAAAAATTGTCTTAATAAGCGATGGCCATAAAGGAGCTTATGCCAGCGACGGTACAAATCGCTATAAAATGCCGATATACCCGGATCCTAAGCCGCCCTATGAACGAACGGGCGCAGGTGATGCTTTTACTTCGACATTCGTCGCGGCTGTAATGAAAGGCGCCGATATACCCGGAGCGCTGTTGTGGGCGCCGGTTAATTCAATGAGTGTGGTCCAAAAGGTTGGTGCTCAAGCCGGGCTGCTAACCGAACGCGAACTCGAACACTACCTAAGAATCGCGCCAGAACACTACCATCCGGAGAGGTTGCGATGAAAGCCTCAAAACACAAATTTCAAAATTCAATTAAACCTCAAGTTTCAAGCCCCAACCTTTTGGTGTTTGGTGTTTGGTGTTTGAACTTTGCCTCCAGTCGAGGTCTCGCATGAGTAAAACGCTCTCAAGGTTACTAAAAAGATCCGAAGACGAGATTGCTTATATAATAGCTAAACTGGAGGGCTCTAGCGGCTATCCTAGCGAAGACGTGCGTATACTTGCGGAAAACAAGCACCGTCTGCGCAATAAAATATCGCAACTGGGCCTGGACCCCGACGACACTACTGACCAAGAGCTTTATCACGCGCTGCGGGCCCGCTTCGAAAAAGATTCACAGACAATTGATAAAATGCTTGGCAGTAGCTCTGCCGCCTCATTTGGAGAGCGGCTCAATAAAGCTACCCAACTTATCCAACATTGTGCTGACAGCGACGAAACCTGGGTTGTCAAGAGCTCAGCACTTAGGAGCATATTGTCTAAAAATCCGCCAAAACATGCGGCGAAGCTGCTGGGTTATCGTACCGCCAGCTCAATGATAAAACGGGAAGACACCGTTGTGGCATATCTCGTGGCTTCTCAAGTAGAATCGAACAGTTGGCGCAAAGCGATGACCGCTCAAATAAAGCAGCTCAATGGCTCTAATCACGAAATACGCCCAGTAAAAATCCTCAAGTTCGAAACTGCTTCATGGGCTCAACACGCCGATCCGCCATATCACGTTGTGGTCGAGCCAACGGTGGGCGCCGTGGCGCTCTGGCCATCTCAAGATTTAAATAATGCTTCAGTATTAATCCTAACGCTACTGCTACTCGATGGAATAAAATCTCTGAACCCAAGTAGCTACTCAGAAGCGCTGCACGAGCTCAACCCGGCACTAAGATGGTGGGTCGATGCTGAGTACTTAATATCAGATGGCCAAACGCCGATATCGCTCAATATTAAAGATGTAGCGTTTAACCATTTTAAAGACCACGATTTATCCAATGCTGTAGCACATAACGGTAGCCACTCGCTATGGCATGAACTAACTAGTCGCTATCAGCAAATTACTGAATCAGTATCGGATAAAATTAACGATTTTGACTATAGCTCTACTAAGGATAAAACGACCAAATTGCCGAGCAGCAGCGAGTTGGCTGAGGAATACGCGCTGGCGGAATAAATCGTGGGTGGAAAATATCAAATTTGTGTTTCTGGAGCGGCCAAGGGCGAAAGCGTTGAGCTGGGTGCTGAGATGGCTAAGCAAATCGGGGCGGCGATTGCCAAAGGCGGGCATAGTTTGATGACGGGGGCTACCGGGGGATTACCCGATTTTGCCGCTGAGGGTTATAAACTGGCCGGCGGTAAGATGAGCTTAGGCTTAAGCCCAGCCGCCACCAAAGTTGAGCATGTTGTGAAGTACCGTCTGCCAATTAAATATTATGACTCAATCTTATACACTGGCTTGCACTATGGCGGCCGCGACGCTCTACTAATCAACTCCGCCGATGCCGTGGTGACAATCGGTGGTCGGTTGGGCACGCTGCATGAATTCACGATTGCCGCAGAAACCCATACCCCGATAGGCATTTTAGAAAGCGCCGGTGGTATCAGCGCCCAAATTCAAGGATTGCTTACATTACTGCCTAACGCTGACCCCGAAATGGTGGTTTTTGAAGACGATCCGGAAAAGCTTATCGCCAAGCTAACCTTGATGCTCGATAAGCGTAATCATCACTACCAACGAATATATAGGGCGTAGTGGATAGAGGGTTGATTATGCGTAATAGACAAAAGAATTATGGTTTTACAGTTGTCGAAGGGTTCCTACTGCTGGTAATCGCGGGTCTTATCGGATTAGTCGGCTGGTATGTGTGGAATGCCAGACAGGAAAATCAAAACGCTTCAATTATAAGTTTTGATGATTGTGTAGCAGCAGGCAATCCCGTAATGGAAAGCTATCCTGAGCAATGTGCAACAAATGGACGGACATTCACAAACACACGAAATCAACAAAACAGCGGAGATACAGTTGTTATTGGTAATGTTACTTTTAAAAATGCGTCTAACTTCAGCGAAGCTCTGCGAAATGAAATCATCACTAAAGTTACTGATCCTCTAAATTACTTTCACACTGAAATCGTAAAGATAATAGCTATCAAAAGCATCACAGTAAATACCTTTAACGATGAGGTCTATGCATATGAAATTAGTTATAAAGGATTGAATAGTAAAAATAGCGGAGGGTTCCTATTCGGCGAAAGAGACGAGCCAATAGGTTACTGGTATCCACAAGTGTGCGACGACACCGTTCATTGTCCCTCATATCTGCAAGAATTTAAAAAGAAATTTCCAAAAAATTACGAAGAATACCAAAAGTGCGAAACACAATCACGCTGTAGCTATTAATCCTTGTTAAAATTAAATGATGGCTAGGTTCCATCTGAAGAGTGAGTACAAGCCGACGGGAGACCAGCCGCAGGCAATTACTAAATTGACCGATGGTCTAAAAGCCGGTGAAAAAAACCAGGTACTGCTTGGCGTGACTGGCAGCGGCAAGACCTTCACGATGGCCAATATTATTGCCAACGAGCAACGACCGGCTTTGGTGCTATCACATAATAAAACTCTGGCCGCTCAACTTTATAACGAATTCAGGCAATTTTTCCCCGATAACGCTGTCCATTACTTTGTAAGCTATTTTGATTATTATCAGCCCGAGGCATATGTGCCTAGAACTGACACATACATCGAAAAAGATAGTGATATTAATGAAGAAATTGACCGACTGCGCCACGCCGCAACCGCGGCACTCCTTTCAAGACGTGACGCAATTATCGTCGCCAGCGTTTCTTGTATATACGGCATTGGATCGGTCGAAGATTATGCCGATATGACAATCAAAATCAAAAAAGGCGAGCGCCGGCTGCGCGATAAGCTTCTTCGCCAGCTGACAGATATCCAATACCGCCGCAACGATATGGCCTTTGAGCGAGGAAACTTCAGAGTTAGAGGCGACGTAGTTGATATATTTCCGGCGGGAGACGAGGCGGCCTACAGGGTTGAGTTTTTTGGTGATGAAGTAGAGAAAATTACGCAGATAAACCCGCTAACCGGTGAGATTGAGAAATCACTTGATTTGTTAAGTATTTTTCCCGGTAGCCACTTTGTAACACCGGAAGAAAAATTAAAAAGGGCATTGTTAAAAATTCAGGAAGAAACCGAGCAGCGACTCCGGTACTTCAAAGGAGAAGGCAAACTACTAGAAGCTCAGCGGCTGGAACAGCGGGTCAAATTCGATATCGAAATGCTCGAACAAACCGGCTTTGTTAAAGGTATCGAGAACTACAGCCGTTACTTGACCGATCGCGAGGAGGGCGAACAACCCGCAACTCTTCTGGACTATTTCCCTGATGATTACCTGATGTTTATTGACGAATCCCATATGACCATCCCGCAAGTACGTGGGATGTACCACGGCGACCGCACGCGCAAAGAAGTTTTGGTTGAACACGGCTTCCGCCTGCCGAGCGCGCTTGATAATCGGCCGTTGACATTTAGCGAATTTGAGAGGCATATGAATCAGGTTATATATGTCAGTGCTACTCCGGCAGAGTACGAACTTAGTCGCAGCCCCGAGCCGGTTCAACAGATTATTAGACCAACTGGGCTTTTGGATCCAAAGATCGACGTTCGGCCGATAGACGGCCAGATTGACGATCTAATAGCCGAGATTAAAGACGCGGTAAGTAAAAAACGAAGAGTGCTAGTCACAACTCTGACAAAAAGGATGTCGGAAGATTTGGCTGAGTATTTAGCAGATTTGAGTATTAAGGTAATGTACCTGCACAGCGAAGTGGATACACTGGAACGTACGGACATACTACGGGATCTGCGGTTAGGAGTTTATGATGTGCTCGTTGGCATCAATCTACTGCGAGAAGGCCTCGATTTGCCGGAAGTAAGTTTGGTAGCGATACTCGATGCCGATAAAGAGGGCTTTTTGCGCTCCGAGCAAGCGCTGATCCAGACAATTGGCCGGGCGGCCAGACATGTCGAAGGCCGAGTGATCATGTATGCTGATAATGAAACCGGCAGCATGAAACGCGCGATCTCAGAAACCAATCGCCGCCGCGAGATTCAAGAGGCGTTCAATAAAGAACACAGAATAACTCCAAAAAGTATCAGCCGCGCGGTATCAGAAATGCTACCTCGGACCGAGAAAGAAGAGTCTACCTCTGAGAAGATGAAAATCGACTTGAGAAAAATCCCTAAAGAGGAATACAACTATATGATCCGTGACTTAACTTCCCAAATGGATTTAGCGTCAGCTAATCTCGAATTCGAAAAAGCCGCCGAACTACGCGACTTGATAGCTGAAATTAAAGCTAAGATTTGAATCTTCTGCCAAAGACCAAAGAAATTTTGGGGCTTGGTTGAAGAGCAGAGTAGTAAGTTGGGGCTAGGGGCCGGCAGAGTTGCCGGCCCCTGAATGAGTGAGCTTCAGACGGTCGGTGGGTAGCGCATCACCAGGTCAGTTAGAAGGTCGACGACCTTCAACTTTTCCCGGGAGCTGGCAACCCGAACGATGACCTTGTTGTGCCAAAGCGTCACTTGCTGGACGCCGAGGTGTTCAGCGTGCTGTCTCAGCGCGATGAGCACGCGTCCGCCGCATGGTCCTGGTTTCGGCAGGCCAGGTGTGGCAGATTTGACTTGTTCTAGCCGTGCACCGAAGTAGGTGACGTAGCCGTGGTGTTGGCTGATCCGTGCTCGAGGGACAGTCAACTCCACACCGCATTCGTGTGGGTTGCTGGAGCTAAAGGGCTTGCAAATCGTTGAAGACGTCACAGTATCACGTCCTTTCGAGGAGGGAGTGATGTCAGCGGCCGTTGGCCACGACTTCACGGATGTGTTTTGTGATGCTTCGCGTGATCCTGGGAAGCTGATCCCAATGGATCGCGTATTTGAGCTTGATGTGCATACCGTAGCGGTCGGCATATGCCTCTGCGACCTCTTTGATGAGCTGAATTCTCTCTTCGAGGTAGTGCCTGGCACGTTGATCGAATATCGGATGCTCGAAGTCGATGCGTCGCCAAGATTCGTCTTTTCCGGAGACCTTCTTCGGCTGAAGTATTTCTGTGCTTGCCAAATTTATTCTCCAATCCTTTCAGGGACAGGGCGGGAGTAGCAACTACTCTGCAAAAGTGCAACTATAAGCCGATATAGACCTCCTTTTTGTTTGGCCTGGGGCAAATAGTTACTCGCATCTTATAATAACCATAGCGTTTTGTCAAAAGCTTAAACCGGCTTTTTTGATATACTGGAACGGATAATGACAAAACTGACACGCGATCAGGTCTTAAAATTGGCCCGATTAAGTCGGCTCAAGCTTAGCGAAGAGGAAATTGAACGCTTCGGCCACGAGCTAAGCGAAATTTTGGCGTATGTTGAATCGCTCAACCAGGTCGATACCGAAGGTCTGAAACCGACATATCAGGTTACCGGGCTTAAAAACGTTATGAGAGATGACGAAATTATTGATTATCAGGCAAAACCCAAAGACCTGCTTGCTCGAGCCCCAGCACTCGAAAAAAATCAATACAAAGTAAAGAGAGTTATTGAGTAAGATGTCTGGGCTCGATTTGCCAGTTACGGAGATTTCAGCAAAGGTTCAAAAAGGTGAACTAAAAGCCGTTGATTTAGTTGAAACCGCACTAAGTAACCTAGAGAAAGCCGAAGAATACCAAGCAATAATCTCCCATGCTAAGAACCGCGCCCAAGAACGAGCAACCGAAGTGGATAGTAAAGCGGCTATAGGTGAAAATGTCGGTCCGTTGGCGGGCGTGCCTTTTGTCGCCAAAGATAATTTTCTGACCTTTAGCACAAAAACCACCGCTGCTTCAAATATGCTGAAAAACTTTGAGGCGCCGTACCAAGCGACCGCCATCGATAAGCTGGAGGCCGCTGGGGCAATCTGTGTCGCTAAAGCCAACCTCGATGCCTGGGCGCACGGCAGCAGTACAGAAAATAGCGATTTTTTTGTAAGTAAAAATCCCCATGATAAAACCCGAGTGCCCGGCGGCAGCTCGGGTGGCTCGGCGGTCAGCGTAGCTCTAAATGCCGTACCTTTTGCTATCGGTACCGATACCGGCGGCTCGGTTCGCCTGCCAGCGGCCTTCTGCGGTGTTGTTGGCTATAAGCCGACATACGGGCTAGTATCACGCTCGGGCGTAGTGGCCATGGCTAGCAGTACAGACGTAATTGGCCAGCTAGCGCGAACCTCTGAAGACGCTGCGGCTGTACTTAATGTAATAGCGGGAAGGGATTGGTTTGACTCAACGACCATTGATAGAGATCCGGATGGCTATGATATTCAAAATTCAAAACTCAAAATTCAAAACTCAAAACTTGGCATCATCAAAGAATATATAAGCGAAGGGCTAGAAGCGGGAGTAAAGCAAAACATTGAGGCCGCGATTGAAAAATTGAGGGGCGCTGGTGCAGTCATCGAAGAAGTTAGCTTGCCTAGTTTACCATTGGCGTTAGCAGTTTATTACATAATCTGTCCGGCCGAAGTCAGCAGTAACCTGGCGCGCTATGATGGACAACGTTATGGCCATAGCGCGCCTGGAGTAAAAAATCTTGAAGATAGTTATTACCAGAGTCGCGAAGAAGGGTTTGGCGCCGAAGCCAAAAGACGGATTATGATTGGCGCGCACGTACTCTCGAGTGGCTACTATGATGCCTATTATAAAAAGGCCCAGACCGTGCGGACTAAGATCATTGAAGAATTTAAGAATGCATTTGAGAAGTTTGACTTTTTGATCGGCCCGACCTCTCCGACTACGGCTTTTAAAATCGGCGAGCGGAGCCAAGACCCACTTAAAATGTATTTGACCGACATCATGACAGTAGCTGCTAATATATCGGGTAACCCGGCGATCAGTATACCAGTTGGGCGAAGCAATGAACTACCTGTGGGGCTGCAAGTCATCGCGCCACAGAGAGCCGACAGACAGTTGCTATCAATAGCCAAGACAGTCGAGAGGTTAATATGACGGTCGCCTTTTTGATTGGTGCCATAGTTTTTGGGGTAGTTATTCTGCTCGTCGTCAGCCGGCTAGCTCGTAAATTTGCCAGGCGTTTGAATCGTTCATATTTTGAGAGTAAGTGGTCGGAGCTGCTTCAGCGAGTCAAAACTCCCGAAGGCATAGTGCTGTCTGTTATTGATGCCGATAAACTGCTCGACGAGGCCTTAAGAAAAAAGGGATACAAAGGTAAGACCATGGGTGAACGATTAGTAGCGGCGCAGAGAGAGCTAAGCGATAATGACGGCGTCTGGTTTGCCCACAAGCTGCGCAACCGCTTGGTACACGAACCTGATGTCCGGCTAAGAAAAAACGACGCGCGAGACGCTCTAGGTGGTATCAAACAGGGTCTCAAAGATTTGGGGGCGCTATGAAACAAGGTTACATCTTACAGCTTGCAGCTTACAGTTTAAAAAATTTTTTCAGCAATTTTTCTACAACCTATAACCCACAACCTTCAACCTGGAGGATTGTATGAAATACGTTCCGATGATTGGCGTGGAAACCCATGTACAGCTGAAGACCCATACAAAGCTTTTCGCCGCGGTTGGTAACGACGCTCGCAATGCTCCGCCTAACAGTTTAATCAGCCATATTTGCGTTGGTATGCCCGGTGCGTTACCGGTCTTAAACGCGCGCGCAGTGGATATTTCTATACTGGCGGCATTCGCGTTGAATACTAAACCACAGAGTTTCAGTAAGTTCGAGCGCAAACACTACTTCTATCCTGATCTTCCCAAAGGTTACCAGATTACTCAGTATGAGGATCCAATCATCAAGGATGGTGAGGTAGCAATCAGCGTTGATGGGCAAAGCCGCCGGATTGGAATCGAACGCGCCAATTTGGAAGAAGATGCCGGCAAGAGTACTCACCCGGCAGGAGCCGATTATTCATTGGTTGATCTTAACCGTGCCGGGACACCGCTACTGGAAATCGTGAGTAAGCCGGAGCTGCACAGCGCGCAGGAAGCCAAGGCATATGCGCGTGAACTTTATCTTCTCATGAAATACGCGGGGGTTAGTGACGGTGATCTCTACCATGGCCATTTGCGCTTTGACGTAAACGTTAGCGTCAGCCAAGATCCAAATAAGCCCGGAACTAGAGCCGAAGTTAAGAATCTTAACAGTTTCCGGAGCGTCGAAGCCGCAGTAAATTATGAACTCACACGCCAAGCTGAAATTTTGAGAAATGGCGGAAATATCACTCAGGAAACCCGTGGCTGGGATGAGGCAAAACAAAAAACTTTCGCTCAACGCACTAAGGAAGAAGCCGAGGACTATCGATACATGCCCGAGCCCGATATTCCGCCGGTTGAGCTCGAGGATTCTTATATAGAAGAATTGAGGAAAAATTTGCCGCGCCTGCCCGGCGAAATCCGTATTGAACTTTCAAAAACCGGAATCGGCACTCAAGTTATAGAAGATATTCTCGACCGCGCCTCGATCATTAAACCGATTTTGGATGTTTTGGACGCTGCCGGAGCGGAAGACGCGCGGCGCATAGCGTTTTGGCTGATTCAAGCCGAGCAGGCGGACGAGGTAATGGCTGGTGAGATCGCGCCCGAAGTGGATTCTGCCAGATTAATCTCTCTATCTAAAATGGTTGATGGTGGACAGCTTAGCTCATCAGCTGCCAAAAAAGTTTTTGAGAGAATTTTAACCACCCACGACGACCCTCAAGTGATTGCCGAGGAATTAAATCTTTTGCAAGTTTCTGATGAGAACGCATTGGAAAAAGTAGCAGCCGAGGTAATTGCCGAAAATGCCTCGGTCGCTGAGGACATTAAACGAGGACAAACTAAGGCCGTTGGCTATCTGGTGGGTCAGGTGATGGCTAAAACCAAGGGGCAAGCCAACCCCGCGCTCGCTCAACAGATAATTAAAAAACTCCTAAATATTTAGTAACATTTTCGGTTGCACCGCCAATTAACTAGCAGTTATACTGATGTCTATGGAAACCGCTGCGCAAGTGCTTTTAATAATAGTCAGCGCCGTTTTGGCGGGTTTTTTGCTGTTACTAAGCATCACGCTGGTTTTTTTCATAAAGTTCTTGCGCAAAGCAGATGATGTTGCCAATAGCGTCGGATCGGCGGCGGTGGCTTTCAAACGAAGCGCAGCAGCCCTGCCTTTGATAAAATTAGTTACTAACATAATTGCACGCAATCGCCGAAGAAAGGGATAGATAAATGGCTAAAGATCAACATACGGGTCGCAGAATCGCCGTAGGGGCACTCGTGGCCGGAGCCGTCGGTTACGTGGCCGGAATTCTAACCGCGCCTAAAAGCGGTAAAGAAACCAGAGAGGATATAGCGGAGAAGGCCTCCGATCTAAAAGAAGAAAGCGTTGACCGGCTACACGAGCTGCGCGATGAGCTCGATGAACTTATCAGCTCCGCTCGTGAAAAAACCGTCTCGTTGAGCGCCCAAGCCCGAACCGAGTTCAACGAAGCCGTAATCCGAGCTAAGGATGCCAAAGATAAAACTCAGACCGCGCTCAAAGCCGTGAAGGCCGGAGAGGCCAAAGATCCTGATCTTAACAAAGCGATCAAACAGGCGAGCCAAGCCAAAAAAAATCTAGCAAAATACTTCAAAAGCTAGGGTTTTAGCACTATAGGGTTTAGGGTTGTAGTTTTTTCGTCTATAACCCTATCACCCTGCAACCCTCTCCTTTATAATTTAGGTAATGGCAAATTCGGGGGTAAAACTAAAAGCTAGTGATTTTGTCCATTTGCATAACCATACTCAGTATTCGCTTCTAGACGGCCTGACAAAGGTCCCGGCACTGATGGAACGTGTGGCGCAGCTCGGGATGGAAGCGGTGGCAATGACTGATCACGGACTGATGAGTGGCGCCGTCGAATTTTACAAAGCGGGCGAGGATAGTGACGTTAAGCCAATAATCGGCATGGAGGGTTATGTATCCGCTAGGAGCCATAAGGACAAAGACCCGGCGCACGATCGTAATTCTTACCACCTGACAATGATCGCCATGAATAACAGCGGTTATGAGAATCTTATGCGGCTGTCATCGATTGCTAATTTGCAAGGCTTTTATTATCGCCCGAGGATCGATAGAAAATTAATCGAGAAATATAATGAGGGAATCATTGTATTGTCGGGATGTATGCAAGGCGAAGTTGGTGATGCCTTGCGTCAGGGGCAATATGAACGCGCCAAAGAAATCGCTAGTTGGTATAAGCGGATTTTTGCCGACAGATACTACATCGAACTCCAAGACCACGGACATACCGATCATCCGAGCGTTTGGCATGAGCAGACAAAGGTCAACGAGGAGTTACTAAAGCTCAGTCAAGAGCTTGATATCCCGGCGGTAGTTACCTGCGATGCCCATTACCTGCTTAAAGAAGATCAAGAGGCTCACGAGGTATTGCTCTGCATCCAAACCGGGACCTTCTTGGAAGACACAAACCGGATGACGTTAAAGGACTTTCATCTTCATGTTGCCGATCCTAAAGAAATTATCAAGCGTTGGGGTAAAGACCATCCTGAGCTGATTTTAAACACGCGAGAAATCGCTAACCGTTGCGATGTCAAACTCGAACTCGATAAGATCCTAATCCCTAAGTTTCCCACTCCCAAAGGCGAGAGTGAAAAAAGCTTACTGGAAAAGCAAGTTTGGCGGGGGTTGGCTTGGCGTTACGGAAATGTCGCCCGTACCAAAACCGCGAAATTAAGCGTGACTGAAGCCAAAAAAAGCTTGTCTAGTCAAGTAATCGAGCGTGCGAAATTCGAACTTGATGTAGTTGATAACATGGGCTTTAACGGCTATTTCCTTATCGTCGCCGACTTTATCAATTGGGGAAAAGACCGGGGAATCGTTTTCGGCCCAGGTCGTGGCAGCGCCGCCAGTTCAATAATGGCTTACGCGCTAAGGATCACCGAGATTGAGCCCTTGCAATACGACCTGCTTTTTGAGCGTTTTCTCAACCCCGATCGGATTAGCATGCCTGACATGGATATAGATATCCAAGACAACCGGCGCGATGAAGTTATAAGCTATTGCATTGAAAAATATGGCCGTGACCGCGTGGCCAATATTGTGACTTTTGGCAGCATGGCAGCGCGCAACTCGGTCAGAGACGTAGCTCGCGTCCTAAGAGTGCCTTATGCCGAAGCCGATCGGCTGGCCAAAATGATTCCGCAGCCGGTCCAGGGTAGGCACACACCACTCGCTACCCACTTGAAACAAGTGCTTGAGCTAAGACGGGAATATGCTGAGAATAAGACCTCTAAGCAAGTGTTTGACCTGGCGATGAAGCTTGAAGGCACAATTCGCAGCCACGGTGTTCATGCCGCGGGCGTGGTCATCGCTCCGGACGAAACCGTAAAATTTACACCACTGGAAATAGCCCAGAGCGGCGCTATCGCGACTCAATATTCGATGCTGCCAATAGAGGATTTGGGGCTCCTAAAAATGGACTTTTTGGGATTATCGAACCTGACAATTATAAAAAACACCCTTCGGATTGTTAAAAAAGTCTACGGTAAAAACATAGACATCGGCCAAATTTCGCTTGACGATATAAAAACATTCGATCTTTTGCAAAAGGGTGAAACCACTGGTGTGTTCCAGCTCGAGTCCGCCGGGATGAAGCGCTACCTTAGGCAGCTAAAACCAACGGTTTTTGAAGATATTATCGCTATGGTTGCGCTTTACCGACCGGGACCAATCCAGTGGATAGATGATTTCATCGCCAGAAAGCATGGCCGGCGCGAGATAGAGTATCTGCATCCAGTTATGAAGGCGGCGTTGGAAAATACCTACGGTGTGATTGTTTACCAGGAGCAAGTAATGCAGATTTCTAAAGAAATGTGCGGGTTTACCGGCGGTCAAGCCGATACGTTAAGAAAAGCCATCGGTAAGAAGAACCCGGTTGTAATGGCCAAGCTTAAAAAGGACTTTATAGAAGGGGCGATTAAAACCGTCGGAGCCGAGCGCCGCCTTATGGAAAAATTTTGGCGACAGCTTGAAGAGTTCGCCGCTTACTGCTTTAACAAAGTGCACTCGGCTTGCTACGGACTTATCGCCTACCAAACGGCATATTTGAAAGCTAATTATCCATCGGCTTTCATGGCGGCGCTAATGACTAGTGACTATGACAACATCGACCGTTTGGCAATAGAGATCGCCGAGTGCAAACATATGGGCATCGACGTACTACCTCCTGACGTTAATGAATCGTTCCATGAGTTTGCGGTGGTTCCGGGTAAAGACCAAATTCGATTCGGGCTCGATGCTATCAAAAATGTTGGTCACGGCGCAGTAGAGGAAATAATTCGCGCCCGCGAGAAAATCGGCGGAAAATTTGAATCTATCGAGAATTTCTGTAAAGAGGTTAACCCGCAAGTTGTTAATCGCAAGGCCACTGAATCCCTTATAAAATCCGGAGCTCTGGACTCGTTGGGTGATCGCAGCCGGTTGCTCAATAATGTGGAGAATATTTTGTCACTGTCTCAGCGATCGCAGAAAGAGAGTTTGAGCGGCCAGGTTGACCTTTTCGGTGGAGGCGGCAGTTCAACTTCGTTTAAATTACGTTGGGATGAAGAAGCTGTGCTTTATTCACAAAACATTCAGCTCTCATGGGAGCGGGATCTTCTGGGATTATATCTGAGCAAGCATCCATTGGAAGATTTCGAGGAATTACTAAGCAAGAATACGACATCAATTGCTTCAATGAATCAGGAAATGGATGGACGGAGCTTCACTGTTGGCGGAACGATCGTATCAACCAGAGAAATCACTACCAAAAATGGTTCAAAGATGGCATTTGCCAAAATAGCCGATATGACCGGCGAAATAGAACTAATCATTTTTCCGAAGCTTTACGGCCGACAATCAAGTATTTGGCTCAGGGACAATGTTGTACTGGCTCGCGGAAAATTGACCACTCGCGATCGGGATAACAACCCCTCGCCTGATGATTGGAAAATCCTGGTTGAAGAAGCTAGAAAAATTACTGAAGAAGATGTCCAAAACGGCAGTGCTCCAGACGAACCAGCCAATCCGCGACTATTTATACGCGTTGAGAATAGTGGTGATCAGCCGCTTCTAATGAGCTTAAAAGACAAGCTGGATAGCTTTCAGGGAGAGACCGAAGTTGTGATTGTTACCGGCGGCTCGGCTACCAAGCAGGCGATAAAGCTTCCGCAGACAATTAGTGTTAATGAGGAGAGTTTAAGAGCGTTGGCGGCTATATTCGGCCCCAGAAATATCGTTGTTAAATAGGGCGTGCAGTACATAGGGAATTGCTATACCCTAACTCCTCATTGAATAAATCCAGCTGTCTGGGTTAGCAAGTAAAAGAGTGCCGTTATTATTAATAGTCCAAGATCAAGTAACGGATGACGGATTGCGAATCTCTCGCCGTGGATGACGGCTCGTCGTATTGCCAAGGCATGACGGCTAGCCCAGATTCCCAGGGCAAGAACCGCTCCAGCAACGGCTACCGACGTAGCTAACGTCGCGAAAGGTAAGCTAGCAAATGCCACTTCAGCCCGTGAAGCAGGTGCCGCCAATTTGGTTGAAGGAGTGTCGGATTCGGTATTCGGCGGCGGTGTGGAGCTCTCTTGCGCCACGTCTTCTTTTGGTGGCTTGACTACTTCGGGTTCGTGGGCTGATCGAATAGTTGGTCGACTGGCCGGAGGAGGAGAAGTTGACGCCGAAGCTGGTGGAGGGGGACTGACCGCGGATTTCTTGGTAGTTTGGGTAGCCAGCACAGTTGGTTTACCATAGAACGCAACAACAATGGTCATCGGTCCACCTCCGGCTGAAGTGTAATTCGCGTTATTTGCCCAGCCAAAGCCGACTTCAGTGAAGGCCTTATCTATCAAATTCTCTTTATGCGGCGGGCTGGCCATCCAGCCGTCAATTGTCGAGGCCTCGCTGCTAAAACCAGCAGCCAGATTCTCTCCTAACTTCTGGTATTTGTAACCCTGAGCAGTCACAAATGTCCAGGGCGTCTTGCCCTCAGGAGTGTTGTGACTCCAATAGTTACGACTCGCCATATCATTGGCCTTAGCCTGGGCCGCGGCCGCGAGTTTACCGTTAATCTTTAACGCCGTGGCGCCGTTGCTCGCGCGCTCCGAGTTTGTATTGCTTAGCAATCCGCTGCTGCTCATGCTGGTAGCGTAGGCCAGAACTCTGCCGCTAGGACTGGAGATAAATGAGGAAATAGACCCGGCTTGGGCATTGAACGTGAGCAGTAGTCCGATAATCAAAACCACCGGAATATAGGGCCAGTAGACCTTTCTAAAGGCATGCTCACTAATACCTCTTGGTTTGTATGAGTGAGATTTCTTAATTTTTCGAGCGTGCGTTTTTATTTTTGCGGGCATTGGCGTCTGAATTATACCATCGCAATTGATAAAGCGCTACTGCTGCTGCGACCGACACATTAAATGATTCCTTGCTGCCAAGCATTGGTATTCTCAGGTGGATATCGGCATTCTGCAGAAGTTGCTGATCGATGCCGCTAACTTCGTTTCCAATGATCAAAGCTATACTATTGTCGACATGAAATTTAGATAAGTTCCGCGCCTCAGGCGTTTGTTCCAAAGCCACGATCTTATACCCAGATTTTCTCAAATGGTTAATCACCCCAGAAACATCATCCACATGCTCCCAGTCGAGGTTTTTCTCAGCTCCTAGAGAGGTCTTAGAAATCTGCTTCTCATCATTTTCTGCCACATGTGGCAGGCGTTTATCGGCCTTTTCTTTTGGGTACGGGCTATAGCCCGTTAGATATACCTTATCAACGCCGAATCCGTCGGCGCTTCGTAGAAGTGAGCCGACATTATGAGCTGAACGGATATTATGGACTATCAAAACAATTTGTCGTTTACCATTTACCATTTACCGTTCACCTTACATTATCCGCTTACGATTGACCACTCATCGCTCGGACGTTATTTGAAAATGGAAAATAGAAAACGCATTGAAAACTGTAAACAGAAAACTGTAAAAATGTATAATGCTTATGTATGGACCAGGGTGGGCGAAAAAACGAAGAGGTGATGGCCCAGCGCCGGGCACAAGTCTTGGGGCTTAATTATATTGATACGACTCAGCTGCAGAAGCAGCTTTTCAGAACGGTCCTTCCGGTGCCTGAGTTATACAGTTTGAAAGTCGTTCCATTAGTTGCCGACGAACATAATATTCACTTTGGTATTACCACCACTACGCCACAGCAGGCCATTAATGGCCTGAAGCAACGCTTCTCGGACTTTATAACTAGATTCTCGCTAATCTCAGATAGCGGTTATCGGGAGTATATGCGGCTTTACGATCCACCCAAGCAGGTTGAGTACCATGATATTAAACTAGGCGAAACAGACAAAGAAAACATTGTCAGCACCGTTAGCAAAACACTGGAAGAAGTGCGTCCCGATGACATGCTGGCTTATCTAGTGCAGCAGGCCTATAAGCTCAAAGCCAGTGATATACATCTTGAGAATCAACGGGAGAATGTACGTGTGCGCTTTCGAATTGATGGTGTCCTGCATCCGATCGCGTTTGTCACGCATGAAAAATATCGTCACCTAACCTCTGCTATAGCCAGTGCCGCCAATGTGTCGACTAATGCCGAGGACGCCCAGCAGGGCCATATCAGTCGCCAATATAAGATGAGTACCGGCGAGGAAGTAACTTTGAATCTTCGGGTAGAAACCGTGCCAACGGTTTATGGCATGGACGCGGTAATGCGTTTGTTTAATTTAAAGTTAGAGCTCTTTAATCTAGAGAACTTAAGCTTAAGCCAGCCGGAAATGGCAGCCGTACAGGGAATTATCAACCGTCCGACGGGTATGGTAATCGTTGTTGGTCCAACAGGCTCTGGCAAGACCACTACACTTTACTCGATTCTCAACACTCTAAATACCACCGAACGAAAGATAATAACACTCGAAGATCCGGTCGAGTATAACATGCCGGGCGTCGTACAGATTCCGGTGCGCGGCTCTTTGGAGACAGAGAGTTTCGCCGAAAAGTTGAGAGCCGTCTTGCGACTTGATCCGGACGTCGTAATGGTCGGAGAAATTCGCGATAAAGACACCGCCAAGACAGCCTTGCAAGGTGCTCTTACCGGACACCTAGTGCTTACGACATTCCACGCTAGTAGCGCCGCTGCGGCCCTGACACGGATGCTTGACATGGTAGGAATAAACCCACTGTTTGCCAGCGCTATGCGACTGGTTATGGCCCAGCGGCTAGTGAGACGCCTAGATGATGCTACCAAGCAGCCATACACACCCGATGAATCGCTAAAAAAACAACTGCAGGGTTACATTGATCGCCTGCCGTCTCAGGTTGCTAAACCAAATTTAGGGCAAGTTACACTTTATAAAGCCGGTACTTCGGCTAATAACCCCTTTGGATATAGTGGCCAATTACCAATCCGCGAACAATTGCTCATGACTCCAAGCGTTCAAGAATTACTAAGGCGTCCGCCTAACGAAATAACTACCGAACTATTGGAAGCCCAAGCCATCAAAGACGGTATGCAGACCATGTTACAAGATGGTTTGCTCAAGACCTTTGCTGGCCTGACTACGATTGAAGAGGTATTTCGGGTTGTTGGCTAATGGAAGTTTGATCTGCTTGCTCGGACTGCCACTTTTCAATTAAGTGTGGGAATTGCGTACGAATATCTTGGTTGGCTCTGATCATTCCAGCGTCCTCGCCAAGCGGCGTGTCAATTGACCTAGCGTTAAAGGGGTTTTCCTCAGTGCCATACCAAAATTCTTTACCGTCTCTGACTATCGGCTCTGGCAATTTTTCCATAAGGTTACTTTAACACTTTATAGCCGGTTGATTCAAAAGAGTTTTTCGTGTAGGATAAATTGGATTTATGCAGAGTGTGGTTGCCAAAATCGAGGCACAATACAAGAAGAAAGCCGTTGTAGATGTACGTAGCGGTGATACAGTCCGTGTGTCGCAAAAAATTCGCGAAGGTAAAAAAGAGCGTGTCCAGGTTTTTGAAGGTTTGACTATCAGAGTATCTCGCCGTAACAGCCCAACTTCTACCTTTACTGTGCGACGGATTTCTAGTGGCATAGGAGTAGAGAAGACTTTTCTTATTCATTCGCCAAATGTGCTAAAGGTAGAAGTTACACGCCGCGCCAAAGTCCGCCGTAACTACTTAACTTATATGCGTAATTTAACTGGTAAAAATGCCCGCCTGATGGGTGTGGATTTTGATAAGGAAAAAGTAAACGTTATTCATGACGAAGAGGCCGAAGCCGAAGCAGAGAAACTGAAAGAGGAAGCCGAAAAGGCTCACGAAGAAAAAGAAAAAAAAGAAGCTGAGAAAAAAGCCAAAGAAGACGCTAAAGCCGACGAAGCTATCGCTAAACACACCGCTGTCAAAACCGAGAAAAAAGTATCTGAATAGCTAATTCCCCCTAGACCCTACTTCCTAATTCGTATATTCTAATTTTGTGGTTGGGGTTGATGAGGTTGGGAGAGGTTGTCTGGCCGGTCCAATTCTGGTTGTTGCAGCTAGACAGACCGCTACGCTACCCGAAGGGATAAGAGATTCAAAGTTGCTGTCTCGTCGTCAAAGAGAAGCTATCCTCGAGCGTCTAACGTCGAACGTCGAATTTGGTGAGGGCTGGGTCAAAGCAGCCGAGATTGATAACCTTGGAGTTGCCAGCGCCTTGCGCTTAGGGGTAAAAAGGGCGTTATCTGCACTAACGGCTGATATAAGAGAAGTAATTATTATGGATGGTAAAGTAAATTACTTACCCAAGAGATTTAGAGGCGGCGTCTGCATGGTAGACGCCGATAATCTACTGCCGATCGTTTCTGCCGCCAGTATTTATGCCAAAGTCACCCGGGATAATTTTATGGTTAAACTAGCTCAAAAGTACCCGGAATACAGTTTTGAGAGCCACGTTGGTTACGGCACAAAAATTCACCTCCAAGCACTCGATGCCCATGGTGTAATTAAGATGGTGCACCGGACATCATATGAGCCAATAGCAGATTTGCTGGTTGCCGGATCGTGAAGACAACCGCTGTGGGGCGTGGAGCCGAGCAAGCGGTGGCCGAATACTTGTTAAGAAAAGGTTATCGGGTAATCGATAGGAATTGGCGGACTCGCTGGTGCGAGATGGACATCATCGCTACAAAAGATAAAATCGCCTATTTCATAGAAGTAAAATATCGCTCGAGCGAATTTCAGGGCAGCGGATTTGAGTACATTGGTAGAAACAAGCTCC
>Ga0081539_10001745_pt1 | contig 34699 bp, 29 predicted proteins | sample TabmetS4T2R2_FD_71023 | JGI IMG/M metagenome (GOLD analysis project Ga0081539, IMG submission 71023) | Tabebuia heterophylla rhizosphere microbial communities from the University of Puerto Rico - S4T2R2 | ecosystem: Host-associated > Plants > Roots > Rhizosphere ... | reverse complement strand
CCCCCCCCGCCCGGAAAAAAGGCTCCACCCCCCCCCAAAGGACCGCGGGGGGGGCGGGGGGGGGGGGGGCGGCGGGGGGGGGGGCCGCCCGCCGAGCCGAGGAAGACACCGAGCCCGACCGATAATCCACGCTGACGGATAAGCATGCGGCGTGCCGGGTGCGCCACTACGCGCCTACCCGTCGCCCGGCTGGCGGGCGTCCGAATTACCGACCAGGGTCTTGGACCGAGCGCATCTGATACGCCAGTTGGTCCATCACCCTCTGGGCCGTCAGCGGCGAGTAGGCCCCGGGGACGGGCTCGTAGCGAAACTGCCAGCTGACGGTGTTGCGGAACGCGAGCACGTGCACCGCGAATTTGGTGCCGTCGTCGGTCGTGAGGACATATCCGAGCTGCGCCCGATCCTCGCTGACGGGGTCACGCCGGATGCCGATGAGCAAGCCCGTGTCGGCCGACCTGGCATGCACCTCGACACGCACGTCCCGGCAGTTGTCCAAGACGTTGGCCAGCCGCGTGTATTCGTGGTTCGCGCCGGCGACATCCGCGAACCGGTAACTGAACAAGGATACGGCCGACCAGTCGTTGGCCCAGAAGGTTCCGACGCCGTCGAGTGCTCCGAGCGGGACACGGTTCAACACGGTCGCCTCGAACAGCGGCTCACAATCAGCCGGCACGATGTATCCGGACTCTTCGTGGTCGCGGTGGTTATCGATGACGGAGGCGTCACCCGACCGATCGGAGCGCACCATTCCGGCGTACACCCCTTGCAGGTCGGAGAGGGAGAGTGCCGGCGCCGGAACCGGCTGCAAGCGCCAGAACACAAGTCCAGCGAGCAGCGCCACGACGACCGCGAGCAGCACAAGCATTCCTCGCCGGGACATCCGGCCGGCTTGCTCGGGACCCACAATCAAGATGTCGGGTTCGCGCTGCGGCGACGCCGTCGTCACGGCCCAAGTCTAGGCACTGCAGGCAGAACGAAACTGGCTTCGATGAACCGGCGGTAGGCGTCCGGGTGAGCCATGAAGACTTAACAATCTCGACGCGGCATGAACGCTCTCTTGACGCCAACTCCGTTCAGTGGTGACCTTGGTCTCAGAACCTCCCGGAGAGCGAGGGTGATAGTGAAGCAGGCCGTCAGCAGGTCTCGGACTGTTCCCGCGGCTTCCTCTCACGGGGCAACCCCCAGCAGTCACCCCGGCAGGAGACATTTCACACCTGCCTTCAGATCAGTGGACACCGGTCGCCCCGGAACCGCCCACTTCCAAGATCACTCAATCTAGGCGGACGAGAATGAACGATGATCGTGATCAGATCCAGCCGTCTGTGGCCGATTCCCTGAGCGACTGGTTTGCAAGCCGGCGGCGCTTCCTCGCGATGACCGGCCTGGCCGCCACGGGCGCTGTCTTCGGTGTCGGCGCGGCAGGCTGTGGAACGGCGCAAACGGGCAACAAGGGCGCAAGCGCGGGCAAGGGCCGTGCGGGTGCGTCCGGGGAGACGATGTTCCAGGCCGGCTTCCAGTGGCAGGCACCGAAGGCCTTCAACCCGATGGCCGCATCGCCGGACTGGCCCACGAACTGGGACCACAGCCAGCTGATCTACGAGACTCTGCTGCGCTTCAACGTGCTCGACGGCTCGCTTCAGCCGGGCCTGGCCAAGGAGTTGCAGCAGGCTGATGACACCACCTTCCGGCTCCCGCTGCAGGACGGCACCAAGTGGTCCGACGGTAGCGAGCTGACCGCCGACGACGTGGTGTTCACCTTCGAGCTCGGCAAGACCGCGTCGGTGCGGTACTCAACGGTGTGGCAGTACCTCGAGTCGGTGAAGGCCGTCGACCCGCGCACCGTGGAGTTCAAGCTGAAGGCCAAGCCGTACAACCCGGGCTTCGTGAAGAACTTCCTGGCCTTCACCATGATCGTGCCGAAGGCCGTCTTCGGCAGCATCGCCCCGGACAAGATCCCGGCCGAGACCAATCTCAAGCCGATCGGCTCCGGGCCGTTCCTGCTCGACAAGTACGACCAGACCCAGATCGCGCTGAAGCGCAACGACAACTACTGGGGCAAGGCGATCTTCGGCACCCCGCCGATGACCGCGATCATCCACCCGATCTTCAAGAGCAACAACGATGGCGACCTCAAGCTGGAGAGCGGGGAGATCGACGTCAGTCAGCAGTTCACCGCCCAGATCTGGAAGATGTGGGAGGGGGGCAAGCCGGTCAGCACCTGGATGAAGAAGAAGCCCTACCACCTGCCGGGCAACCTGCCGCTGCTGATCTTCAACATGAACAAGAAGGGCCTGGACAACGTCAAGGTCCGCCGGGCGATCGCCTACGCGATCAACTACCCCAACATCGCCACCACCGCGATGTCGGATTACTCCGACCCGGCCAACGCCAGCCTCATCGTGCCGACCGGATACGAGTCCAAGTTCTACGACGCCAACGCCGTTGCGGCGGAGGGCTGGAAGTACGACAAGGCCAAGGCGATCGACATCCTGGAGAACGAACTGCAGGCCAAGAAGGGTTCGGACGGCATCTACGCGCTGCCGGACGGGACCAAGCTCGGCGGCTGGAAGTTGATCACTCCCACCGGATGGACCGACTGGAACACCGCCTGCGAGATCGTCGCCAAGTCGGCCCAGGAGGTCGGCATCGGGATCACCACCAATTTCCCGCAGTTCCCGACAATGTTCTCGGCGCTGCAGAACGGCAACTTCGATTGCGCGATGTTCGGCTACACCAGCGTCAACCCGGCCAGCCCGTGGATCCGCTTCCGGGACGCCCTGGACGACCGGGGCGTACCGGATCGGGGCAAGACGGCGTTCTGGAACTACAACCGGTTCAAGAACCCCGATGTCCCGGCTCTGCTGGACGCGGCCGCGGGAGCCAAGAGCGATGCCGAGGCCAAGGCGGCATACGCGCAGCTTGACAAGATCTATCGCGAGAACATCCCCGTGGTGCCGTTGATGTACCGCCCGTTCCAGTTCTACGAGTTCAACGAGAACAACTGGACGAACTTCCCGACCGAGGCGAACCCGTACGCGCCGCCGACGTTCGGGGGCGCCGGCATCCAATGGCTATTCAAGATCAAGAAGGTGGGAACCTAGGTCCATACGGTCGATCTTCATACGGAGAAGGCGGCACAGGCATGGCGCTGGCGAGATATCTCGGCCGTAAGGTGGCCTGGACCCTAGTGGTCCTTGTCGTGGCCTTGGTGCTGAACTTCCTCCTCCCGCGGCTCATCCCCGGCAATCCGGTCGACGCCATCGTCGGCCAGGTTGCCGCGGGTGGGGGCACGGGCGGTGAGCAGCTTCAGCAGGTTCACGAACACTTCATGCAGGAGTTCGGGCTCGACAAGCCGATGTGGCAGCAGTTCCTGGTCTATGTGGGCAATGTGCTGCAGGGTGACTTCGGCACCTCGTTCGGCCAGTACCCGGCATCGGTGAACACGCTGATCGGGCAGGCGCTGCCCTGGAGCATCGCCATCCAGTTGCCGGCCATCATCGTGGGCTGGGTCCTCGGCAACCTGCTCGGAGCGCTGGCAGCGTTCAAGGGCGGCTGGTTCGACCGGGGCGCCTTCGTCGGCTCGCTGTTCTTCTCCAGCGTCCCGCCGTTCGCGTTGGCCATCATCCTGCTGTTCCTGGTCGCCGTGCAGCTGGGCGCCCTGCCGGTCGGCGGCGCCTACTCGTTCGGGCTGTCGCCGGAGTTGTCCCTGACGTTCTTCGGTGATGCCATCACGTACTTCTGGCTGCCGTTCTGGTCGCTGGTACTCGTGTTCATCGGCGGCCAGGCGGTGGGCATGCGGTCGATGGCCATCTACGAGCTCGGCTCGGATTACGTCAACTACAACCGTGGTCTCGGTGTCCGCGACGGCATGACCGTCCGCTATATCTTCCGCAACGCCATGTTGCCTCAGATCACCGGGCTGGCACTGTCCATCGCCGCGCTGATCAGCGGCGGGCTGATCACCGAGCTGGTGTTCTCCTATCCCGGTCTGGGCACCTTGCTATTCACCGCCATCGGGCAGAACGACTACCCGGTGATCCAAGCGATCACCTTGCTCATCACCCTGGCCGTGCTGATCGCCAACTTCGCCGTCGACATCCTCACCGGGTTCATCGATCCGAGGATCCGGGCCGCACAGAGCGGAGAGCGCTGATGAGTCTTCGTGGATTGACGCCTCGCTTCTGGGTTTCCGCGACACTGGTCGCCTTCGTGGTGCTGGTGGGCCTGGTCGGACCGTTCATCGTGTCCGCCGCTCCCGACGACACCGTCGGTGGACTGTACGACAGGCCGCAGTGCTGCGGAACGCTGCTGCTCGGCACGGACAACGAGGGCCAGAGCGTGATCGCCAACCTGGCGTACGGCACGCGGACCTCACTCATCATCGGTTTGCTGGCCGGCGCGTTCGCCACCGTGATCGGCCTGCTGGTCGGCCTGGTGGGCGGCTACCGCGGCGGCTGGATCGACGACGTGCTCACGGCGATAACGAACGTGGGCCTGGCCATCCCCGGCATCGTCGTGATCATCCTGGTGTCGGTGTCGCTGCCCCGGCGCAACCTCTACACGCTGGCCCTGGTCATCGGCTTGACCGCGTGGTTCTGGGTGGCCCGCGCGGTCCGTGCGCAGGCCAGCAGCATCCGGACCCGGGAGCACATCGACGTCGCCCGGCTGTCCGGCGCGGGCTTCTGGTCCATCCTCGGCCGCGATGTCCTGCCGTACCTGCTCTCCTACGTCGTGATGGCGGGCGTGCTGCAGGTCTCGGGCGCGATCCTGTACGAATCCACGCTGAGCCTGCTGGGTCTCGGCCCGGGCAACGCGACCAGCCTCGGCACCATGCTCTACTGGGCGATCGCCTGGGGCTCGGTCCGGACCGGCGCGTGGTGGGCGTTCGTCCCGCCGACGCTGATGCTGACCCTCATCGTCTTCGGGCTGCTGCTGCTGCAGTCGAGCCTGAACGAGGTGTTCAACCCGCGGCTGCGCCGTGGCCGGGCGGCTCGGAAGAAGGCCGACAAGGAGGGCGAGGTGACCGAGGAACCGGCTGCCGTGGTCGCCGAGCCGGAGCCGGTCGGAGCCACCGGAATGCTGGAGACCCCGACCACCGGACGGGAGCATCGGTAATGGGCACCCTGGTCGACGCCCGCAACATCCGCGGCGTGTACTACACCGGCGCGAAAGACGTCGTTGCCGTCAACGACGTCTCCGTAAAGATCGAGGAGGGTCAGGTGCTCGGGCTCGCCGGCGAGTCCGGCAGCGGCAAGACCACCCTCGGATCGATCATCGCGCTCATCGCCCGGCCCCCGCTGCACGTCGAACAGGGCACCCTGGAGATCGACGGCAAGGTTCAGGAGCTCGGCGGGGACGCAAAGGTGCCCCGCACCTGGCGCGGCGCCGTCGTGTCCATGCTGCCCCAGGGCGCGATGAACTCCATCAGCCCGACCAAGCGCATCCGCCACCTGGTGTATGACGTCGTGCGGTCCCACGACCGCAAGGTGTCCAAGGACGAAGCGCTCGATCGGGCCCGGCAGCGGATCACCACCCTCGGTCTGCCGGCGCGCGTGCTGGATGCCTACCCGCATCAACTGTCCGGAGGTATGAAGCAGCGGACCGTCACCATCATCAGCACGCTGCTCAATCCGCGGCTGCTGGTGGCCGACGAGCCGACCTCCGCGCTCGACGTAACCTCGCAGAAGATCCTGATCGAGATGCTGCTGGAGATGCTGGAGAAGAAGATCATCTCCGGGGTCATCTTCGTCACCCACGACCTTCCGGTGCTGCGTACCGTCGCGAACAAGATCGCGGTCATGTATCAGGGGCGCGTCGTCGAAATGGGGCCGACCGAAATGATGGTGGACAGTCCCAAGCACCCGTACACGCAGGCGTTGATGAGTTCCGTGTTGGCGCCGGAGCCGAAATACAGCAAGATCCGGATCGAGGGAATGAGTAGTTTTGACCGTTCGCTCTTCGACGCACCGGCGGTGATCCACCGATGAGCGCGATCTACGCCGCCGAGCACATCACCAAGACATTCGGCCACGGCAAGAACCAGGTCCAAGCCGTCAAAGACGTGTCCTTCGCGCTGGAGGAGGGGCAGGTCACCACGATCGTCGGAGAGAGCGGCTCCGGCAAGTCCACCATCGCCCGGATGGTGCTCGGCCTGATGCCGATCACCTCGGGCAAGCTGATCTTCCAGGGCAAGGACGTCACCCACCTCAGGGGACGCGCCCGCACCGAGTACTGGCGGGATGTCCAGGCGGTCTTCCAGGACCCGTTCTCGTCCTTCAACCAGTTCTTCACCGTCGGGAAACTCCTGGCCCGATCCATGCGGCTGGTCGGTCGCGAGGCGGGTCAGAAGCGGCTCGAGGACGCGCTCGGCTACGTCGGCATGGATCTCAGCGTGCTGGAACGCTATCCGCACCAGCTGTCCGGCGGCCAGCGCCAGCGCGTCATGATCGCCCGGGCGCTGATGATGCAGCCGAAACTGCTCATCGCGGACGAGGCCACGTCCATGCTCGACGCGTCCCTGCGGGTGAACATCCTGAATGTGCTGAAGGACCTGCGTGACGGGCTCGGGATGACGGTGTTGTTCATCACCCACGACATCGGGCAGGCCTGCTACCTCGCCGACCGGGTCCTCGTCATGGAGCACGGGGTGATGGTCGAGCAGGGCAAGACCGACGAGGTGATCTTCAACCCCCAGCACGAATACACCAGACGGCTGCTCGCCGACGTGCCCAAGCTGCACGAGGCGATCCACTTGGAGGAGTTGCACGAGACCCTCGAGCCGCGTTGATGCAACGGTCCGACCTGCACAGCGGATGGACCGTACGCGCCATCGGCGGCGACCCGACGCGTCCGGTGGCTCTGCCCCTTCCGGCGCCTGGTCCGTCTGACGGCGCGGAGAACCAACATGACACCGAGCCCTATCCGGCTGAGGTGCCGGGGTCGGTGCATACCGATCTGATGGCGGCCGGCGTCATCCCGGATCCCTATCTGGACGCGGTCGAGGACGCTCTGCGGTGGATGTACGACATCGACTGGCGCTATGCCACGACGCTGGATCCGAGCCTGGTCGCCCCTGCGCCGGCCGATTCGGGGGAGCGGCTCGATCTGGTCTTCGAGGGCATTGACACCATCGGCACGGTACGGCTGGGCGACGGCGAGAACGAGGTCGAGCTCGGGCGCACGTACAACATGCACCGCTCGTACCGCTTCGACATCTCGCCGCATCTCTCCGGCCGGCCGCTCGACCTCGAGGTCGACCTGCGCTCGGTCACCGCGTACGCCGAAGCCGAGCTGAGCCGGCTCGGGGACCGTCCCAAAGCCGGCAACGCCGCGCCGTACAACTTCGTTCGCAAGATGGCCTGCAGCTTCGGCTGGGACTGGGGGCCCGACCTGCGCACCGCCGGTCTGTGGAAGCCGGTACGGCTGGAACGATGGAGGCTCGCCCGGCTGAGCAGGGTGCTCCCCCTGGTGACTATCGATCCCGCCGGCGTAGGCCGAGTCGAGCTCCGAATCGATCTGGAGCGCCTCGATGCCGAGGCGCCGCTGACGCTGGCCGTCGAGGTCCTCGGTCACCGTGCCGAGACCACAGTGGATGCCGCCGCGTCAGACGCGACTCTCGTCGTCGACGTCCCCGAGGCGCCCGTGTGGTGGCCCGTCGGATACGGCGAGCAGCCCTTGGCGGACCTCACGCTCACCCTCTCCGCGGGTGGCCAGGAACTCGATCGGTGGCAGCGCAGGATCGGCTTCCGGACGGTGGGACTGGACACGTCCTCCGACGACATCGGCGCCAAGTTCACCATTTCGATAAATGGTCGTCCGCTGTTCGCCAAGGGCGTCAACTGGATCCCCGACGACCATTTCCTGACCCGGATCACGGCCGAGCGACTCGAACGCCGGCTCGACCAGGCGGTGGCCGCCAACGTCAATCTGGTCCGCGTCTGGGGCGGCGGCATCTTCGAGAGCGAGGACTTCTACCGGGCCTGCGACGAGCGAGGCCTGCTCGTCTGGCAGGACTTCCCGCTGGCCTGCGCCGCCTACCCGGAGGAGTCGCCGCTGTGGGAGGAGATCGACGCCGAGGCTCGGGAGAATGTCGTAAGGCTGGCACCACATCCCTCGCTCGTGGTGTACAACGGCGGCAACGAAAACCTGTGGGGCCATGAGGACTGGAACTGGCAGCAACGGCTGGACGGCCGCAGCTGGGGCTTCCGGTATGCGCACGAGCTCTATCCGACAATCGTCGCCGAGCTCGACCCGACCCGCCCGTACTGCGAGAACAGCCCGTGCTCACCGGGCTTCGGACTCGATCAAGTCCATCCCAACGATCCCGACCACGGCAGTCATCATCAGTGGGAGGTCTGGAACCGGATCGACTACACGGCGTACCGCAGCGAGATTCCCCGGTTCTGTTCCGAGTTCGGCTTCCAGGCTCCGCCCGCGTGGCGGACCTTGATGGATTGGGTACACGCCGTCGACGGCCGGCCGCTGAGCGACGCGAGCGATCCCAAGAACGATCCGAACTTCCTGATCCACCAGAAGGCCGAGGACGGCAACGGCAAGCTCGATCGGGGCCTCGCCCCGCATCTCGGCGTGCCGGCGGATTTCGCCGACTGGCATTGGGCCACCCAGCTCAACCAGGCGCGCGCGGTGACGTACGGCATCGACCACTACCGCCGCTGGTGGCCACGGACCGCCGGTGCGGTCGTCTGGCAGCTCAACGACTGCTGGCCGGTCACCTCCTGGGCGGCGATCGACTCCGAGGGACGACCCAAGCCCCTGTGGTACGCGTTACGGCGCGCCTTCGCGCCGCGGAACCTGGTCTTCGTCACCGAGAACGGCACCGTTTCGGTGGTCGTGCTCAACGACACCGACCGGCCCTGGCAGGGTGAACTAGCGGTCAGCCGCCAGCGGCTCGACGGCGGATCGCTCGCCACCGCAACGATCCAGGTCGATGTCGACCCGCGAACGTCTGAGCCGATCGCCCTGCCGCCCGAGGTGTGCACGCCCGATGACCCGACAGGGGAGATCGTGGTGGCCAGTCTCGACGCGCTGTGCACAGTGCATGCATTCGTACCGGACGTCGAAATGGCCCTGAACCCCGATCCGCTCACGGCCGAGGTAACCCAGTCCGAGGACGGCTATGCGGTGACGGTGACCGCTCACTCGTTCGCCCGTGACATCACATTGCTGGCCGATCGAGCGGCCGCCGACGCCAGCGTCGATGATGCGCTGATCACGTTGCTCGCAGGGCAGACCGCGACGTTCCATGTGCGCACCAGCGGTCGCGACATCCACCAAGGCTTGAGCACACCGCCGGTCTTGCGGACCGCCAACGACCTTCAGCGCCGATAGGAGAGACCGTACGGCCGAGGTGGCGGCATGGCCTGCCGTTCCGGCTCAGCGCGGCAGCAGCAGAAGCTTTCCGGTGGTACGCCGGGCACCCAGGTCGTCGTGTGCCCGGCTCGCCTCGTCGAGCGGATATGTGGCACCGATACGCACGGCGAGCTTGCCGTCCCGGATCCACTCGAAGAGGTCGCCGGCCCGCCACCGCAGTTCCTCGCGCGTGGCGATGTGATGCCCCAGGACCGGGCGGGTGACGTACAGGGACCCGGACGCGGCCAGCCGCTGCAACTCGAACGGCGGCACCGGGCCGCTAGCCGCGCCGTACAGGACCATGTATCCGCGCGGACGCAGTGCCGTCAAGCTCGCGTCGAACGTGGTCCGGCCGACACCGTCGTACACCACCGCGGCGCCGGCACCGCCGCTCACCTCCCGGGCGACCTCGACGAACGTGTCGTACCCGGCGACGTGATCGGCTCCTGCCCGCCGCGCCAGGTCGGCCTTGTCCTCGGTCGATGTGGTGCCGACCACCACACCCCCGCGCATCTTGACGATCTGTGTGAGCAGCAGGCCCACCCCGCCGGCCGCCGCGTGCACCACGACGACGTCCCCCCTGGCCACCGGATAGGTGCTCGCCGCGAGGTAGTGGGCAGTCGTCCCTTGCAGCATGACGGCCGCCGCAACCGCCAGGTCGACTCCGTCCGGTACGGGGACCACCCGGTCCGCCGGGACCACGACCTGCTCGGCATAACCCTGGGACAGCCCGGCCCAGGCGACCCGGTCGCCGACCGCGAAGTCCGGCGCGCCGCCGCCGACCGAGGCCACCGTTCCGGCGCCCTCGGCACCCGGCACGAACGGTGGCGGGACGGCGTACGGCGGCCGGCCCTCGCGCTGGTAGATGTCCATGAAGTTGACGCCCGCCGCCGCCACGTCCACAACAAGCTCACCCGCCCCCGGCTGGGGGGCCTCCCGGTCCGCGACCTCCAGGACCTCGGGTCCGCCGTGCTGCCTGACCACCACTGTTCGCATCGACCTATCTTGGCCCAGGTTCCACCTCGGCGCGCGTGCTTCGCTACCGATCTCGTCTTCGCCTCATAGGGTTCGCACAGCAAGTGCACAGTGCGCCCTCTGGTCGAGCCTTCACCGTTGGTGGCAGCTGAAAGTCGTCACCAAGGAGTGAGATCCCGATGAAGTTTCGAAAGGCCCTGGTAGCACTCAGCCTGGCCGTCGTCCTGCCCACCGCCGCCGCGTGTACCGCTGCCGCAACCACGACGTCGGATGGCGGAACGTCATCCTCGCAGACGTCGCAGGCCCCGCAGTCCGCCGACGGCACCACCGGCCGGACCGGGCGTGGTCCCGGAGGCGGTGTGGAGATGAGCGCGGTCACCACCGAGGAGCAGCTGATCTCGCTCATCCAGGAGGCCTACGGCGATGCCGGTCTCGGGCTGCACCGCGGGCACGAGCCGGTACAGGACGTCCTCGACGAGGTGCTGACCATCAGCCACGATGAGCTGCACGTCCGGATGGAGCAGCAGGGCCAGAACCTGGCGGCGGTCGCCACGGACGTCGGCGTCGACCCGCAGACTCTGATCAACGCCCTGGTCGATGCCTGGAGCCCGGCGATCGACAACCTGTTGCAGGCCGGCACGATCACCCAGCAGGAGGCGGATGCCTACCACGAAGCGTTGGTGCAGGCCTTCACCTTCCGGGTGACGTGGGACGGTCAGCAGGCGACGCCGACCTTCTCCGGCCTCGGCGCCTGATCTCGACGTGCACGCGTGCGGGCCGGTCCACCCGGGCCGGCCCGCACGCTGATGACACCGATTGCATCTCCGCTAATGGGAGGTGTGGTGATGGTGGTGGAGCACGGTGCTGATCCGGTCGAGTAGTTCGCGGCTGGTGAAGGGCTTCTCGATGATGGTGACGCCCGGCTGCAGGGTGCCGTGTTCGGTGAGGACAGGCTGGGCGTAGCCGGACATGTAGAGCACCGGAGTCTGCGGGCGGATGTCGTGGATGCGAGTGGCGACTTCGTTGCCCATCATCTTGGGCATGATCACGTCGGTGAGGAGAAGGTGGATCGGCGAGGGGTGAGTCTGAGCTATGTGGATGGCCTCGGCACCTCCCTCGGCGGTGAGGACCTGGTAGCCGGCGCGGCTCAGGATGCGTTCGGTGACTTCCCGCAGGGCGTCCTCGTCCTCGACGAGAAGGATGGTTTCGTGTGGCTGCGACGCGCTCGGTGGCTCGTCGTCCATGCTCGCGTCTCCCGCGGGCGCGCTGCTGCTGCTCGCGTCGGAGGCCGGCAACAGGATGGTGACGGTGGTGCCGATGTCGGGTTCGGAGTACAGATGCACATCGCCGCCGGCGGCGGTGGCGATGCCGTAGACGGTGGCCAGACCCAGGCCGGTGCCTGCGCCCTGCGGTTTGGTGGTGTAGAACGGTTCGAGCGCCCGGTCCACCACGTGGGGCGGCATTCCGGTCCCGGTGTCGCTGACCCGTAGCCGTACATAGCGGCCGGCGCTGAGCGGCGAGCCTTCGACGTCGGTGTCATCCATCACGGTGTTTGTGGTGTCGACGGACAACGTACCGCCCGTGGGCATGGCGTCGCGGGCATTGACGGCAAGGTTGACCAGGATCTGTTCGATCTGGCCGGGGTCGACGTAGAGCGGCCACAGGTCCGGGTCGAGCTGGGTGGTGAGGTGGATGTGCTCGCCGAGAGTACGGCGCAGCATCTGTTCCACATCGCCGATGACGTGGTTCAGGCACAGGATCTCGGCCTGGGTGATCTCGCGTCGGCCGAACGCCAGGAGTTGTTTGGTGAGCCGGGTGGCACGTTCGGTGGCTCGGTAGATCTGGCCGAGGTCGGCCCGCGCCGCCGTCAGATCTTCCGGGGTCGGCGCCGCGGCGGCCAGGGTGTCGATGAGCAGTTCGGTGTAGTTCGCGATCACGGCGAGGATGTTGTTGAAGTCATGCGCGACACCTCCGGCCAGTTGGCCCAGGCTTTCCAGGCGCCGGGTGTGTTGCAGGCGCCGCTCGGCGGCGTCCCGTTCGGCCTGCGCGGCCAGGCGTTCCCGCTCGGCCTGTGCGTGTATCCGTTCGGTGACGTCCCGGATGGCCGCCGAAACGATGACGCCCTGGTCGGTTTCCAGCGCCGAGAGGCTGATCTCGGCGGGAAACTCGGTGCCGTCCTTGCGCACCGCACACAGCGCCGAACCGGCTCCCAGGTGGCGTGGTTCCGGGTGAGCGAAGTAGTGCTCGCGCCGCTGGGCGTGGTCGCCGCGTACGGGTGGGGGCACGAGCATGTCGACGCACTGGCCGAGCAGCTCGTCGCGCTGGTAGCCGAAGAGCCGCTCGGCCTGGGTGTTGATGAGCGTGATCTTTCCGTTCTGAGTGACTCCGATGATGGCGTCGGGGGCCGCCTCCAGCAGTCCTCGGAACATCGTTTCGGCCCGTCGGAGTTCGCTGATGTCCCGCGAGATCGATGCGACGCCGACGATGCCCCCGTTCGGGTCCGTGATCGGCGACAGGGTGAGCGACGCCGTGATGACGACGCCATCCGCACGGCGGCGCTGCACCTCGTACTGGTCGATCTGCTCACCCTGTGCGATGCGGGCCAACAAGCGGGCCTCGGTGTCCTGCTGATCGGATGGAAAGAGCATCGAGGCGTGCCGGCCGACGACATCCGCGGCGCGGTAGCCGTAGAGTTGTTCGGCGCCGGCGTTCCAGCTGGTGATCACGCCGTCGAGGGTCTTGCCGATGATCGCGTCGTGTGAGGACTCCACGATCACCGCGAGGCGCTGGCGTTCCGCCAGCACGCTCGCCCGCTCGGCCAACGCCGCCGCCTGCACGCCCAGTTCGGCCAGCAGCGCCACGTCGTCGTCGGCGAACAGCGTCCGGTACCGGTTGAGGAGCACGAGTGCTCCGCGGCGGTCGGCCACGGGCAGCGGCACCGCGGTGACGAACCGGATTCGGCTCGCCTCGACGAGTTTGGACACCAGGTGCGGTGGCCGTTCCTCGGCCGCAAGCGCATCGAAGGTGACCGTGCCGGCCAGCAACGGCTCGAGGTCACTGTCCGGGAAGGCGGGGCCGCCGGGGATCGACTCGGCCGACGCGATCGGCCGTACGGTGTCCGCCCCGGCGGGCAGGAGCACCACGACATCGTCGGCGCCGAGAACCTCGCGGGCGCCTTGGCAGTAACGCTGCCAGGTACGCGCGGCCGTCTCATCCACAGGCGCGCTCAGGAGTTGACGCGTCACAGCGTATGCGCTGCCCCATGACCAAGCCCGGCGTAGCCACCGGGGCGGCAGGAAGGCCAATACGTACATCACCGCGGAGACCACGGCGATGCTGCGGGACGCCACGGTCAAGGCAGCACCGCCGCCGGCGACTATCAATGCGACCCCGAAGAGCGCGGTACCGATGGCGGCACAGCGAAGCCGGGTACGGGCCGCGCCGCCACGGTGGCGGGCTTGTGTGGCGAGCAGCCACGCCGCAGTGATTTCGACCGCAAAGAAGATTCCCACCACCGGCCAGACGACGAGTGAGGGCAACGGGCGAGGCAAGGCCACCACGGGTACGGCGCTCACCGCCCACCCGGTCAACGCCACTCTCATGATCCACCGTGGAACCGGTCGTAGCCGGCTCACCAGGCGTAACGTCAGGAACGGCTGCCCCAGCAGCAGCGCCGCGAAAATGCCGGCCACGACGGAGGGAAGCTCTCCGGTCACGATCCGCACGACGCCGAGCACGAACAGCGTCGCCACCGAGGCGAAGATCAGCACGACATGGCGTAGCAGTGGGTCGCGGCGACGCCAGTAAGCCGACACCGCCCACACCAGGATGAGGAAGTAGAGGCCGGTTATCGCCAACGTCGCCACCGGAACCCCGTCCCGCCCGGATAAGCCGGGCAAGCCCGACAAGAAAGATATCTCACTTATACTAGGCGAAGTACCTCAAGCCTCCATGCGTAATCGTCAAAGAGGGACCGACGCCGGCTACCCGAGGTCGAGGGGATGCGATTCGTCCGTGGAGCCCGGATCGACGTGAATCTTGGGGCCTTGCCCGGCGTTGTCGGGCCGCTCGCCAGCGAGGACCGAGCCGGCCTGGTCGAGTCCGACGGTTGCGGCCACCAACGGGCGTGGGTCGACCGTCCCGCTCGCATAGGCACGGATCGTGGCGTCAAGACCCGGCGAGGCGGACAGAACGCCGACCGCGGTGACGTCCTTCAGGGCTAGCGCGCGGGTATCGACGAGGCTGGGGCGGCCGGCCAGACCCACGTACACCACGCGGCCGGCCGGTTCGACCACGTCCAGAGCCTTGGCCGGCAGATGAGCGGCGTTGGAGGCGTCGACGACCGCGTCGAACGGCAGGTCCGGCAGCTCATCCTCGGTCCATGCGTGCTCGAAGCCGAGCGTGCGGGCGAACTCGAGCGACCCCTGCGAGCGGCCCATGAGGTGGACCTCGGTCCCGGCCGCCCGCAGGAACATCGCGACCAGCAGGCCGATGGTGCCCGGCCCGAGGACCAGCGCGCGGTCTCCCGGCCGCAGGTCGGCCGCCCGGGCCGAGCGCAGGGCGTTGCCGCCCGGTTCCACCATCGCGCCGAGGACCGCGTCGACGGCGTCCGGAAGCTCGTGCAGGGAGCTGACCGGCACCGCGAGTTGCTCGGCCAGAGCTCCGGGGCGGCCGCCGCGGATGCCCACCTCCTGCCTGTTCTCGCACACGTGCTGATGCCCGCGCGCACAGCGCCGGCAGACGCCGTCGCCAAGCATCGTGTCGCCCATGACGCGCCGGCCGATCCAGGAGCGGGCGACACCGTCGCCGACGGCCGTGACGGTTCCGCACCACTCGTGCCCGAGCCGCATCGGGTAGGACGCGTGCCCCTGGTGCAGGTAGGCCATCTCGCCGGTGAAGAACTCGACATCGGTGCCGCACACACCGACCCGCTCGACGTCGATGACCGCCTCGCCGGGTGCCGCGGCCGGGACGGGCACCTCCTGGACCTCGTACCGTTTGGGACCGGTGAGGACGAACGCGCGCATGCTGCGCCCGCTCATCGCGGGCCCAGCACCGTCTGCCGCTGCGCGCCGAGACCCCGGATGCCGAGTTCCATGACGTCGCCAGGCTGTAGCCACACGGGTGGGTGAAAGCCCATCCCCACGCCCGGCGGGGTCCCGGTGTTGATCAGATCGCCCGGTTCGAGCACCAGGAACTGGCTCAGATAATGCACGATGACGTACGGGTCGAAGACCATCGTCCTGGTGTTGCCGGTTTGCCGGCGTACGCCGTTGACGTCCAGCCACATGTCGAGGTCCAGCACGTCGGTGATCTCGTCGGGCGTGACCAGCCAGGGGCCGGCCGGGTTGAAGGTCTCGGCGGACTTGCCCTTGGCCCACTGGCCGCCGCGTTCCAGCTGGAACGCCCGTTCGCTGACGTCATTGACGACCAGCCAGCCGGCGATCGCGGCGCGAGCCTGTTCCGGCGAGTCGAGATAGCTGGTCCGCCGGCCGATGACGATGCCCAGCTCCACTTCCCAGTCCGGCTTCGTGGACCCGCGCGGGACGCGAACCTCGTCGTTCGGGCCGATCAACGTGTTGGGACTCTTGGTGAACAGGATCGGCTCCTCGGGCACTGCCTGGCCGGTCTCCGCGGCGTGGTCGCGGTAGTTCAGCCCGATGCAGAGGATCTGGTGCGGCCGGGCGATGGGCGCGCCGATCCGCTCACCAGCGAACCTGGACGCCCGCCCGGCGGCTGCCCGTTCGGCGACTACCGGGCGGATGCGGTCCAGCCCGCCGCCGCCAAAGAAGGCCTCGTCGAAGTCCGTGACGACGTCGGAGAGGTCGACGTAGGAGTGGTCGTCGACGCGGGCGACGGGCTTTTCGGCGCCGGGCGCGCCGATGCGCATGAGATACATGGGGCACTCCAGGTTCGGCGGCACGGGGCCGTGATGATCGGATCTCGTGGCAAGGCGCGCGATGGCGGCGTGGCTCGTCTGTGAGCAGGGAAGCGAATCGGTGCTCACCTCCCGGCACTGTTCCAGAATGTAGAGCAGTCTTCGGCAAACCTCGACAACGGCGGGCCGACCACTGACCACGCCGGCGATCCCGCAGGACACCAATCCGTCGACGACACGACCGGCCCATCAGCGAGGAGAGAAATGACCGCCAACAACCGGACCGCGCTCGTGACCGGCGGCGCCAGCGGGCTCGGCGCCGCCGCGGCCGAGCGCCTGCGGGCCGACGGACTGACCGTCACCACGCTCGACCTGCGCGGCGCAGACGTCACCGCCGACGTCACCGACGAGGCGGCGCTGCGACACCTGGCAGCCGAGATCGGCCGGGTGGACGTGCTGATCAACTCCGCCGGCATCGTCGGGCCGAACGAGCCCTTGCTGGAGACGACCTCCGAGCAGTGGCGCAGCGTCTTCGAGGTCAACGTCCTGGGCACCGTGAACACCATGCGCGCATTCATTCCCGGCATGGTCGGGCGGGGCTGGGGCCGCGTGGTCAACTTCGCCAGCATGGCCGGCAAGGACGGCAACCCGAACCTCTCGGTCTACTCGGCGTCCAAGGCCGCCGTCATCGGCCTCACCAAGTCCGCCGGCAAGGAGCTGGCCACGACCGGCGTGCTCGTCAATGTCATCGCCCCGGCCGTCATCGCGACGCCGATGAACGACGCCACCGCGCCCGACGTTCTCAGACACATCACCAGCCTCATCCCGATGAAGCGGGTCGGCCGCCCCGAGGAGGTCGCCGAACTCGTCGCCTTCCTCGCCTCCGACCGGGTCAGCTTCTCCACCGGAGCCGTCTACGACATCAGCGGCGGTCGCGCCACCTACTGACGAACCGCAACACCGCATCTTGAGTCATCGATCTTGGAGTTGTGGTGGTGTACAAACCCGCTGAAAGGTATATATCCACCACCATAACTCCAAGATCGGCGGCGTTGGGTTCCTGTTCGTCCACGTAGGACAGGGGTTTGTGGATACCGAGAGCGGTGGGCTGAGCACAGAGGGAACAGGGGACCGGCGCCGGGTTGATTTCCACTCTTGAGCTTCCTAACCTTGGCCACGTTCAGCTGCGAGATCGCGATCAGCGCCTCGCGGAGTCGTGCGGCCGGACGCCGCAGCCCGTCCCTGGGAGGGCCCGGGGGACGGCAGTTCGGGCACGGCTTTCGAACGAGCGACCCACCGGGGTGACTAGGCGGGAGAGGAGTTCGTGGTGGCGGGTGCCCGTACCCGAAACGGCTTTCTCCGTACGCTCCTCGTCCTCGTCACGGCGGCCGTGGCGGGTCTGTCCACGCCGGTTCCCGCCCGTGCCGAGCCGTCGGTTCCCGAGGTGGAGCGGCAGATCGACAGCGCCTGGGAGAAACTCGAACCGGTCATCGAGCAGTACAACAGGGTGCACAGTCAGCTGAAGGCGAACCAGAAGACGTCGGCCGAGGTCACCCGGCGGCTACGGCCATTGCAGGCGCAGGTCGATGAGGCTATGGGCCGGGTCGGCGTCATCGCCGTGCGGCAGTACATGGTTGGCCGCACATCCGCCCTGGAGTCGCTGTTGTCCACCGGCTCCCCCCAGACGTTCGCCGACCGGCTCGCGGTGCTCGACTACATCGCCCGGATGCAGACGCAGGCGGTGGCCGGGGTCGCGGTGCTGCGCGACCGGTACGCCGCGGACGTGAAACGGCTCGATGTGTTGATCGCTCAGCAGAAGAAGCAGGACGCCGAGCTGGCCGCCAGGAAGAAGGTCATCCAGGCCGAGGTCGACCGGCTGCAGAGACTACGCATCCAGCTCGGTGCCCCGCCGCCCTCGAAGAGCTCGCTTTACATCGGGACATGCCCCGCCGTGTACATCGGGGGCAAGGCGGGCGTGGCGGTGAGGACCGCCTGCGCACAGATCGGTGACCCGTACGTGTGGGGCGCCAACGGACCGAATGCGTTCGACTGTTCCGGCCTGACGCAGTACGCGTGGAAGGCGGCAGGAGTGTCGTTGACGCATTTCACCGGTGCGCAGTGGAGGGAGGGCACCCCGGTGAGCCGATCCGAACTGCGCCCGGGTGACCTGGTCTTCTTCTACAGCGACCTCCATCACGTAGGCATGTACGTCGGCAACGGCTTGATCGTGCACGCGTCCCGCTCCGGGGTGCCGGTGAAGATGGCCCGGATGGACGGCAAGCCGTACATGGGTGCCCGCCGGCCCGGATAGTCCGTCAATTCTTGGCTGCGGTGGCCCGGCTGAGCTCGTCCATCTCCTTGTCATCGAGCCTCACGGACAGGGCGCCGACGTTGTCCGCCGCCTGAGCGCCGTTCTTCGCGCCCGGGATGGGCAGCACGTTGGGCTGCTGGATGAGCCAGCGGAGTGCGATCTGACTTGACGTGGTGCCGTGCCGCCGCGCCTGATCGGCCAGCACGCCGTTGACCCGGTCGAGCCTGGCGACGTCGCGGAACACCGGCATGTACCGCCGCCACCCCGCGGGCCGGCGGTCGGCCGAGTACTTGCCGGTCAACGCCCCCGACGCGAGCGGCATGTACGCGATGAGCGTGACGCCGAGTTCGCGGCAGGCGGCCAGGACACCGTTGCTTTCCGGCTTGCGGTGCAGCAGCGAGTACTGGACCTGGTTGGACGCCAGCGGGATACCCCGCTTGGCGAGCGCGGCGTGCGCCGTACGCATCTGCGCCGCCGAGTAGTTACTGACTCCGACCGCCCGGACCTGGCCCGCGTCGACGGCGTCGGCCATGAGATTCATGACCTTCGGGATGGACATCCAGCGGGATGGGAAGTGCACCTGATACAGGTCCACGACCGGTCGGCGCAGCCGGGTGAGGCTGGCGTTCAGGGTCGCGGGCAGGCTGCTCGCCCGGGAGAAGAATCCGGCGGGAAACTTGGTCGCCACGATGACGTCCCGGCCCTCGGCGAGCTCTCCGAGGCGTCGCTCCGATACACCCTTGCCGTACATCGCGGCGGTGTCGAAGAGGTTCACGCCCGCGCCGAGGCTGACCTCCAACGCCTCCCGCTGCTCCTGCATCGTGCTCGTCGGCCCGTACGAGTTACGAGCCGGGTTCCATCGCGGCGCCGCGGACATGTCGCCCCAAACCATGACGCCGATGCCCAGGCGAGGGACCTGAAGACCCGTGCGGCCGAGCGACATCGTCGACCCGTTCCCGACCTCGTCAGTCATGGGTCCATCATGCTCCGGACGGGCGCCCGTTGCGGCCCTGCGACTGTTACGGCCGGTGGGTGTTTTACCAGACCAGCGCACTATGCGCGGCGGCGTAGCCGGTTGAGCAGGTTGATCGCGGGCGTGGGCTCGACCCCGATGGCGAGCGCGTAGGCCTCGGCGTCGGCGCGGGCACCGCCGGCCGGCCGCGGGTGAATGCGGGCGTACGAGTCGAAGCGCGCCTGGAACTGCCCGCCCGCGGCTTCGGCGAGGTCGGGACGGAGCCGGGCGACGACCTCGCGGCGCTTGGCGAGCAGAGCATCGGCCTGGGCACGTAGCCGGGCCGGGTCGAATCCTTGTGGCGCCGGCTCGCCCATGAGCAGCGCGGCGAGCAGTCGCGTCTGGGCGGCGGCGAGCCGGCGCCGCGCCCCGGCCGGGTCCGGCCGCTCGGTCAAGGTGAGCCGGCCGGGGTGTACAGGGCGCGGCGGATGGCGGCCAGTTCGGCGGCCAGTTCGGCGTCGCTGGGATATGCGGCGTCGCGTTCGAGCAGCACTCCGGGTACCTGGATGCGCTCGCTCAGGGCGCCGAGCAGATCGAGCACCGCGGCCGGGACCGGGTGTGCGTGGGTGTCGTGCCAGAGCCCGTCGCGCAGAACTCCGCCGGCCACGTGCACGTAGGCCACTGCCTCCAGCGGAAGGTCGGCGAGCGCGGCCAGCGGATCGAGGCCGAGATTGATCCGGTTGGTGTACAGGTTGGCCACGTCGAGCAGCAGGCGCACACCGGTCCGGTCGACGAGTTCGGCGAGGAACTGCCCGTCGGTGAGTTCGTCCTCTGGCCAGCCGAGCAAGGCCGCGACGTTCTCCACCGCCAGCGGAACCGGCAGCGCGGCCTGCGCGGCGCGGACATTGGCCACCACCACGTCAAGGGCGTCGCGGGTGCGGGGCACCGGCAGCAGATGCCCGGCTTCCATCCCGCCGGCGCGGACGAACGCGATGTGTTCGCTGACCAGCGGCGCATCCAGCGCAACGGCGCAGTCCGCCAGCCGCCGCAGGCGGTCACGGTCGGGCGGCTCGGCGCTGCCGAGGGAAAGAGTCACCCCGTGCGGCAGGACCGGAACGCCGCGACCTCGCAAGGCCTGCAACGACTCGGGAACGTGGCCGGGATGGATGTTCTCCGCGACGACCTCCACGAAGTCGACGCCGGGCAGCCGTTCCACGCTCAGATCGATTTCCGGCCGCCAGCCTATCCCCACGCCGAGGTCGAGGGCCCGCGATGTCCCTGGTGTCGCCATCTCAGCCGCCACCGCAACCGCCTCCACCGCAACCGGCCCCGCCGCAGCCCCCGCCGCTACCGCATCCGACGGGGCCGGCACAGCCACCTGTGGTGGCACAGCCGCCGGCGGTCGCACCGCCACCGGCATACCCGGCTCGCCTCCGCCGCCGGCCCGCCCGCCGGCCATCCGGATCAGTCTGCTCGAAGACGGCCTTTCGCAGCTCCCGGTCGGGCATCCGGCTCGGACCATGCAGCGCCACCTCGACCATGCTGGTTCCGGCGGTCGCACCGCGAACCGGCGGATCGGCGCGCAACTGCCACAGCATTCGGCGACCGGCCGCGGTCAGCGCGAAGGGCCGGTTGTATCCGGTCAGAAGGCGGACCAGGAGACCCCGCGTGAGCAAGCCCTCGGTGAGCAGGTCCTCGGCGAGGGCCGTGAGCCGCTCGTCATTGCCGGCCCGCAAGCGCACCGAGTCGATGCGGCGCCATCCGCCGGTCCCGATCGCCGCGAGGACCGCCGCCTCAACCGGATGCTGCGACTGGTCCAGCGCGACGGACAGCTGCCCGGAGCGCTGGGCCCGGATCCGGCCGGTCTCCAGCAGGGCGACCACGGCGGTGTCCACCGCCCGGTCGAGACCGCCGGCCAGGCACGCGGCCTGATAGACGTCCAACGCCAGTAAAGCGGTCATCCCGAACCCCCGTTCCTCGATGTCATCTGCAGGGCTCGGCCGGTCAGGTGTGAGACTGCGGGCGTCGCCTGCTTCCGGGAGGACTACTGGACTCACTATGCAGTCCCGATCTGATCGGGTGCCTGAGGCAACGGTCCCGATCCTGGCGGGCGTGCTGCCCGGACCTTCCGGGACATCGGCGGTAGCTTGCCGGAGGGCAAACCCCCAGACTGTGGGGATGGTCGTAGCCAGGATCGGTGCGGCGGCGGCGGTGCTGTCCGCCGGGGCGGCGGTGGCGGTCGCCGGGCGGATCATGGCATTGCCACGGGAGCAGAGCCTGTCCTTTCCGCCGTCGTCGTTCGACGCACCGAGTTTCGTCGCCGGCTGCGGACTGCTGGGCCTGATCTGGGCGATCACCGGAGGGGTCCTGGTGGCGCTGCGGCCGCGCAACGCCCTGGGTTGGCTCGTGCTTGCGGTGGGGACGTCCCAGGCCTGGGCCGTGGGTCTGACCGCCTACGGCGGTTACCGCCTGCAGGAGGCGGGGCCCTCCTGGCCGGCGTATCTCGGCCCGGCCCTCTACATGGCGGGTTGGCTTGTGCCGCCCACCCTGCTGCTGGTGCTGTACCCGGATGGGCGGCTGCCCGGCCCGCGCTGGCGGTGGCCGGCCATCGCGGCCGCGGTTTCGATCGTGCTGCTCGCCGCCTGCGTTCCGTTGCCCGTGATCGCCCCGGATCAGGCTCACGGCTGGGCGATGGTGCCGGCCTTTCCACAACGGCTGGGCGACGTTCTGCTGCCGCACAAGCCGACCTATGAGATCCGCATCTTCGTGCCGGAGGTCACCGCGGCCGGCACCCCGGTTGTCGGGTCGTGGTGGCCGGTGTGGACGAGATTCGCGGCGTGGGTGTGCAAGCCCCTGCTCGGGCTGGCGATGCTGGCCATCTGGATCGGCACCGTCGTGCGGCTGGTCCGTTCCCAGCCCCCGCGGCGGCCCCAGTTGGCATGGTTGGTCTGCCTGGTGATGCCGTTCCTGGCCGCGCTGTTCGCGCCGGTGCAGGTAGCCAACGTGCTGGTTCTGCTGTCGTTGGCGCTCGTTCCGGTCGCCGTGGCGGTGGGGGTGCTGCGGTACCGGCTGCTCGGCATCGAGGCGGTGCTGCGGCGCGGGTTGGTGTACGGCATCGTCACCGCGGCCGTCGTGGGGGCGTATCTGGCCGTCACGGCGGTGGCGGGCACGGTGCTGGACAGCCGTCTGCTTCCGGGGGTGGTGGTCGCCGCCCTCGTCGCGGTCGCGCTGGCGCCGGCCCGCACCCGGCTACAGCGCGCCGTCGACCGGCTCATCTACGGCGAGCGCCGGGACCCGTTGCGAGCGCTGACCTCGCTGGGGCAGCGGGTGGCCGTGACGGACGAGCTGGAACTGGTCCCCGGGGCGCTGGCCAGCGTGATGGCCGCGGTGCACGCGCCGGGCGCGTCGTTGGCGGCGCCGGATGGCCGGATCCTGGCCAGCCTCGGCGCCGCGCCCGGCGACGACGATCGCACGGCGGTCCTGCCGCTGCGCTTCGGCGGGCAGCGGGTGGGTGAACTCCGGGTCGCACCCCGGCGGCCGGGGGAGTCGTACACCCCGGCCGACGCGCGGCTGCTCGCCGCACTGGCGTTGCAGGTTGCGGTCGTCGTCCGGGCGCACGGGCTGACCCAGGAGCTTCAGGCCGAGCGGGACCGGGTCCTGGAGGCGACGAAGACCGAACGGGATCGGCTCCGTGAGGATCTGCACGACGGCCTCGGCCCGTCGCTGTCCGGGATCGGGCTGGGTCTGCAGGCTCTGGCCGACACCCCGGGCGGCGCCGACCCTGCCGCCACGGTGCTGCTCGACCGCATCCGGGCGGAGGTCTCGCTGGCGTTCGCTGAGGTACGGCGGATCATCGACGGGCTGCGCCCGACCGCATTGGACACCATGGAGCTCCCCGACGCCATCCGCCGCCACGCACAGACGCTGTCGGCCGCGGTGCCCGTCCGGGTCGAGGCCACCGAGCTGCCGCCGCTGCCCGCTCCGGTGGAAACAGCCGCCTACCGCATCACGACGGAGGCCCTGACCAACGCCGCCCGACACGCCGACGCCCGGCAGGTGCTGGTAAGCCTCACCGCGCCCGACGGATCATTGCGCATCACCGTGGCCGACGACGGCAGCGGCGCGAACACCGCCGCCGCGACGGGCATCGGCCTGACCTCCATGCGCCGCCGAGCCGAAACGCTGGGCGGCCATCTGCACATCGACTCGGCAGCCAGCGGAACCACGATCACCGCCACGCTCCCACTAGATCCGCCGTGACCGGCGCTGCCACCCTGGAGGCGTTGTGACCGCCGCCCGATCCGTACGAATCGTCATCGCCGACGACCATCCCATGTTCCGCTATGGCCTCGCGGCGGCGCTCGCCACATGCGACGAGGTGGAGATCGTCGGCGAGGCCGCCGACGGCAGCCAGCTACTCGACGTCGTCGACCACGGCAACCCGGACGTGGTGATCACCGACCTCGCCATGCCCGCCCTGGACGGCACCGCGGCCACCATCGCCATCCTCGCCCGCCACCCGCACGTCGCCGTCCTCGTGCTGACCATGCACGAGGACAACCAGGCGCTGCTCGGCGCCCTGCGTGCCGGTGCACGCGGCTATCTCCTCAAGGGGGCGGACCGTACCGAGATCATCCGTGCCGTCCTCGCCGTCGCCTCCGGCGAGGCCGTCTACGGTGCGGCGATCGCGCGACGCATCACGGACTTCTTCACCGGAGCGCAGGGTGACCGTGCCGCCAGCGCCTTTCCCGACCTGACCGACCGCGAGCGGCAGGTGCTCGACCTCGTCGCGGCCGGCTGCGGCAACCACGAGATCGCGCGGCGGCTTGCCCTGTCCGAGAAAACCGTCCGTAACCACGTCTCCAGCATTCTCCTCAAGCTACGCGCACGGGATCGCGCGGCCGCCGTCGCGAAGGCCCGGGACGCCGGCCTCGGCGCAGCTGACCACAACGGGCCGGTTGACATGGACACCAACCGATGACAGCCAACAACTGCCCACACACCAGGCGGAACAGGTGACGAGGAGGACGCGATGAACCGTGCCACCATCGCGGCGGTGCTGTGCGCCGCGCTCCTGACACCTGCCTCGGCCGCCTGTAACCGACCCGAGCAGGTCAGCTTTCCGCCAGGCACCACCATGGACCGGATATCCCGGTCCGGCCGACTGACCGTCGGCGTCAAGGCGGATCAACCGGGCCAGGGTTTCCGGAATCTCGCCACCGGCGACTACGAGGGCTTCGACATCGAGATCGCCAAGATCGTTGCTGTCGCGCTCGGACTGACACAGCGACAGATCTCCTATGAGGAGATAGCCACCAACGACCGTGAAACAGCGCTCAAGCAGGGTCGGGTGGACATCGTGGTCGCGTCCTACTCCATCACACCCGAGCGCCGAGAGCAGGTCGGACAGGCCGGCCCCTATTACCTCACCGATCAGCGGCTCCTGGTCCGGGAGAAGGACAAGGACCGGATCAGAAGCGTGGCGGACGTGCGTCACGTGTGGGTCTGCTCCGTCAAGGGGTCCACCTCCGCAAGAACCATCAGGACATACACCACACGGTTGATCGAAGAGTCGACCTACACGCCCTGCATCCAACGGCTGCTGAACCGCAAAGTCGACGTCGTGACCACGGACAGCGTGATCCTGCACAGCTACGCCGCTCAGCAGCCGGACAAGCTCGAGGTCGTCGGCGGATCGCTCCGCCCGGAGCACTGGGGAATCGGCTACCGCAAGGGAGATCTGGCCTTCTGCCGATTCCTCACCGACACCATCACCAAGGCGGTGAACAACGGGGACTGGCGGCGCGCGTTCGACGAAACGCTCGGCAGGCTCGGCGTACCGCCGCCCACCGAACCCACACCGGAGCCCTGCTGACACCAGCGGGTGAATCCGCCTGGGAGCTTCGGCCGGTACAACTGGTGTGCGCTCGCAGCGCCTTCGCCAGGGAGGTGGCCGGCATGTCGGTAATGAGCATGGCAGCGCCGCGCAGGTTCTCCGTCGCCGCACTCAATGGACGATTCCACCGGCTCGCCCTCAACGCGTTCATGGTCATCGTGGTGGCCCACTGGGCCGAGCACCTGGTGCAGGCGTATCAGGTCTGGGTCCTCGACCGACCGCGTCCGGCAGCGCGCGGCGTGCTCGGCCAGATCTTTCCGTGGCTGGTGACATCGGAGTGGCTGCATTACGGGTACGCCGTCGTGATGCTGATCGGGTTGTTCCTGCTGCGTCCCGGGTTCGTGGGCCGGGCCCGGACCTGGTGGACGATCGCGTTGGTGATCCAGTTCTGGCACCACATCGAGCACCTGCTGCTGCTCATCCAGGCGCAGACGCACACCTTCTTCTTCGGCGGTACGGTCCCGGTCAGCCTGGCCCAGCTGATCATTCCCCGGGTGGAGCTGCACCTGTTCTACAACTCGATCGTCTTCATCCCGATGATGGTCGCGATGTATCTCCATCTGCGGCCGAACGACCGGGAACGGCAGGCCGCGTCGTGCAGCTGTGTCCGCAGCGAAGGCGTGCCGAAGGCCGCGATCGCGCCCGCCGCCTGACCATGCGCGGCGTGCGGTCACTCACCGCCGGTGCCGTTGTGGCGCTCGCCGTCGGGCTGGCCGTGATACTGGCGGACCGCGCCACTGATCCGGTCCCGGGTGCGGTCGCGTCGACCAGCCCGGCCGACGGGGCGACGCTCGCGCGGGCACCCATCGAGGTCGGTCTGTCGTTCACCGGGCCGGTTGATCCCGCCCGTTCGCACATCTCCGTCACCGGACCGGCACGCACCGCCGGGGCTTTGGTTCAAACCTCGCCGGAGCGGCTGAGCCAGCCGATCGCCGTGACCGTCGGCGGCGAGGTGACGGTCGCCTACCACGTGACCTTCACCGATGGTGCGGAGCTTGCCGGCTCCCTGCGTTTCACCGCCGGCTCCGGAAACGCCTACGGGCGGCCCGGGCCCGCGGCCGCGCATCAGCACGACATCGATCCGATCAGCGCCGGGTTGCTGCTGGTCGACGGGATCGTCGCCGTGACCGTCGGCATACTCCTGATGCGCCGGCCGCGGCCGCGTACGCCGGGTGGGCCGTGATGACCATGGCCGGAGTGTTTCCCGCACCGGTTCTCGAGTCGCTGCTGGCGGCTCCCGACCGGCCTGCGCTGGAAATCGAGGGACGCACGGTGACCCGAGGCGAGCTGCTGGCCATGGTGCGCCGGATCGTCGGTGGGCTCCGCGAGGCCGGGCTGGGTCCGGGCAGCGGGATCGGGATGGTCCTGTCGCTGTCGCCGGAGGCGTACGCGGCCCACCTTGCCGCGCACGCCGTCGGCTGCCGGGTCGCGGCGGCACGGCCGGGGTGGAGCGCGGAGCAGCTGAGGAGCGCGCTCGACCGCGGCCGGCTCGATGCCGTCGTTGCCGACGTACCTCTGGACAGGCCCGCGTTCAAACTTGGCGAGCTGCTCGCCCGAGGGGAAGCGCCGGCCGATCCCGGCGGATCTATTCCGGTGCTCGCACGCCCCGACGACGTTGCCCGGCTGACCTACACCAGCGGCAGCACCGGGCAGCCCAAGGCCTGCGCGCACTCGTACCGCGCGATCAGCCTGGCCTATCTGTCCGACCGGTGGGCGCCGGTCCTCAGCCGGCTGCTGACGGCCTTCCAGCGATGCCTGATCAGCGAGAATCTGGCCAGCCCGGTCATGTTCACCTACCTGGGGCGTTGCCTCATCATCGGTGGAACGGCAGTGCTCACCCGCGGACCCGTCGTACTGCCGGACGCGATCGAACGGCACCGGGTGACCGCCACCCTCCTGCCGCCGGCCCGGTTGCACGCGGTACTGCGCTCACCGGCGGACCTGAGCAGCCTCCGCGCTGTGATGATCGGCGGTTCACCGGCCGGCCCACAGTTGCTCCGCGCCGCGACCGATCGTCTCGGGCCGATCGTGTGGCAGGGGTACGGGCAGGGCGAGTCCGGGGTGATCTCGATCCTCACGCCGGAGGACATCGCCGGCGGGCACGTCACATCGGTCGGCCGTCCGCTGCCCGGCGTCGAGGTCGCCATCGTGGACGGGGAGATCAGGGTGCGTAGCCCACACCGGATGGTCGGCTACTTCGACGACCCGGAGGAGACCCGCGAGGTGATCCGCGACGGCTGGGTGCGCACGCGCGACCTCGGGCACCTCGACGCCGACGGCATGCTTTACCTGACCGGCCGGTCGCGCGACATCATCCTGGTCAACGCCGAGGTCTGCTACGCCGGCGCGATCGAACGCGTGCTCGCCGCCGATCCACAGGTCGCGCAGGCGTACGTCGTTGGCGCACCCGATCCGCAGACCGGCGAAGCGATCCACGCGTTCGTCGTGCCGGCCGGCGACCACATGCCAGATACGAAACGCCTGGTCGCGTTGGTACGGTCGCGGCTGAGCGCGAACAGCGTGCCCACGACGCTCACGATCATCCGCGACGTGCCGGTGAACCCGAGTGGAAAACCCGACAAGCAGGCACTGCTTCCGGCGAACCGGGATGGCCCCGTACGTGTGATGTAGAGTGTGGCGTTCTCCGACGAGTCGCTCGTCGCCGGCATGGCTTCCGGCGATACGACCGCGATGGCCGCCTTCGTACGCCGCTACCAGGCGAGAGTGTACGGACTCGCGCTGCGGGTGACGGATGACTCCGGGCTGGCCGAAGAGGTGGCGCAGGACGCGTTCATGCGAGCCTGGCGGTACGCGACCACGTACGACGCCCGGCGCGGGGGCGTCGGTCCGTGGCTGCTGACCATCGCGCGCAACGTGTCCGTGGACGCCGCCCGGCTGCGCCGCGACTATCCCGTCGACCCCGAGCGGCTGATCGGAGCGCTGGTCAGCACGTCTGATGAGCCCGAGCACGAGCGGGCGGAGCACTTGGTGGAAGGGTTGCGCTCGTTGCCGTCCGAGCAGGCGCGGGCCATCGTGCTGGCAGCGGGATACGGATTGACCGCCCGGGAGATCGCGGAGCAGGAGGGGATCCCACTCGGCACGGCCAAGACCCGGATCCGGCGGGGAATGGTCCGATTGCGCCACGCCCTCGGCGTCACTAGCTGAGCCGGCCCGCGCCGCTTTCGCTGATCCGTGCCTCTACTCTGGCCCAGAATCGCTCCGGATCGTTCAGGTGCGGGTACGGCTCAGTCGGCACCGCGACGCCGAGGAACGAGCACAACGGGCCCCAACCGGCGCCGGGCGCGATGGTCAACAGCCGGCCGGCGGGTACGTTCGCGCGTACGGCGGCGTTGTGCTGCTGGTAGACGCGGATCGCGTGCCTCCGGTCCTGGAACCGGCCACCGAAGAAGCCGTCCCAGATGGTCCTGCGGTGGAATTCGGTGAACGTGTCCAGGCCGGGCACCACGCGGCGGGCCTCGGCCACCCGCGCGTCCGACGGCCCGTACCCGAACATGCGGAAGATCGTGGCATCGACGCTGTCGTACCACCCCTCCGGCTCCCGTACGGTGAGGATGACCTTCGCATCCGGAAACGCCGTGATCAGTTCCTTCCAGTACGCCGCACCCGGCCAGTCCACTGTGGATGCGTACCCGGCGAACAGGACGGTCCAGTCCACCCGCTCTCCGGCCGCGGCCGCCTGCCACAACGGCAGCCGGTCCGGGTGGTCGAGCACATGCCGGCCGTGAAAGCATGGCCCGTAGCCCAGCCGCTCCAGCGCCGCCTTCAGCGATAGCGTTCCGGTACGCCCGACGCCGGCCCCGATGACCTTCACGGCTGCGCCTGGTCCCGGGTCAGCTCGGCCGGTGACGCGACGCCCAGGAGGGTCAAGGCGTTCACCAATTCCGCGCGCAGGACCTCCAGCACCCCGGCCACGCCGGCCTCGCCGGCCACTGCCAGGCCCCACAGCACCGGGCGCCCGATCCCGACGGCCTGCGCGCCCAGCGCCAGCGCCTTGGCGACGTCCGTACCGCGGCGCACGCCGCCGTCGAGCAGCAGCGGTACGCGGCCGGCCACCGCGTCCGCGATCACCGGCAGCCGATCGAGGGTGGCCGGCGTGGTGTCGAGCTGGCGGCCACCATGGTTGGAGACGATCAGGCCGTCCGCCCCGCGTTCCACCGCGATCCGCGCGTCGTCGGCATGCAGCACGCCCTTGAGCAGGATGGGCAGCGCGGTGGTCTCGCGCAGCCAGTCCAGGTGCCACCACGAGATCTCGGGGGAGAGGACGACCTGGCGCACGTTGCCGTCACCGCGCATGTTCGCGCAGGAGATGCCCGGCGGCAGGTCGTGGAAGTTGTTCCGGTCACCCCGCTCGTTGCGGCCCAGCGCGGGGGAGTCCACGGTGACGACCAGCGCCCGGCAGCCGGCTTCCTCGGCCCGCCGCACGAGGGACTTCGTGAACGCCAGGTCCGGCTGGATGTAGAGCTGGAACCACAGCTTCGCGCCGGTCGAGGCGATCTTCTCGATCGTGACGGTGGACAGCATCGCCGCGATCATCGTGATGTCGGCCGCGGCCGCGGCGCGACCCGTGGCCAGCTCACCATCGGCACACGCCAGGCGGTGGAACGCGGTCGGCGCGATCATCACCGGCATCGACGCGGGCGTTCCCAGCACGGTGGTCTCCAGCCGGGGCGACGGGCAGCCGCGCAGCACCCGGGGGATCAGAGGGCGGCGGCGGAACGCGGACTCGTTCGCGGCCACCGTGATCTCGTCCTGCGCCCCGCTGGCGAAGTAGTCGAAGTACACCGGGTCGAGCCGCGCACCCGCGGCCTGCTCGAAGTCGCGCAGGTTGACCAGGGCACGGCCGGCTTCCACCGTCATGGAATGCTCACCTGGACCACTCCTCGATGAAGGCGCCCAGAGGAGCGCGGTAGACCTTCTCGTCGGTCCAGTCGTTGCAGATGTCCTCGGGCAGCCGCAGGGTCGCGACCGTCTCGCCGCGCTTGCGGCGGCGGATCACCGGATGCAGGTACCGGTCGTCGTGGGTTTCGTCCGCCTCCCACCGTCGGCCGGCCTCCACGTCGAACGGGTCGATCGCGTCGTGACCCGCACCGTACTCGAGGCTGATCGTGAAGCAGTCCGCGAACGGGACATAGTCCAGTGGCATCTCCTGGTAGTACCGCCCGTCCGGCGTGATGACATCGCAGAGGAAACCGAACTGCTGGAACAGCCCCGACGTACGGTTGATCCGCGCCAGCGCGGCGTCGGCGAGCGACCGGCGCGGCATGGTCCGGTGCGGCCACTCGATGCCGTGGTACTTCTGATCCAGCATGTGTACCAGGGCCCGGATGCCGTAGCGGAAGCCGTGGATGAACGCGCTGGTGTGCTTCTTGAAGTCGCGCGACTGCGTCAGCGTCCCGGCGAAGTAGAGCCCGGGCACATTGACCGACTCCCATTCGGGCGTCAGCGCCGGAAACCTGTCGTTGATGGTCAGCTCCGGCCGGCAGCCGGGGGCGAAGATCGAGGCATCCATGCGGAAGCCGGTACAGGTGATCACCCGGTCGTAGGCGAGCTGGACCACCTTGTGCCGCCGTGCGTACGCGAAGGTGATCAGGAAGTCGCCGCGGCGCCGCTCGATGCGCAGGATGTCGCCGTCGAGCACCATGTTCTGCGTCTTCAGCTGATAGGTGTCCAGGAAGTTGTTGTTGACCGCGCGCAGGTGGCCGATGAAGTGAGTGCGCCAGGCGAAGTTGATCGACCGTGGCCCGGCGACATGGATCACCGCTGCGTGCTCGATGAGGTTGTCCGCGGTCTCGAACGCGGAGTTGCCCTTGCCTATGACGAGCACCCGCTGGTCGGTGAACCCCTCCGGGTCCACCGGAACGTCCCAGTAGCTTTCCGTGGCCCCGATGCCCGGGATGGGCGGCACGTTCATCGCGCCGAACCCGGTCGCGACGATCACGCGGCCGGCCGTGAAGACCTCGCCGTTCTGGCAGCGGACCTCGAACCCGTCGGCGGCACGGGCGACTCGGGCGACGCGGTGGCCGTACCGGATGTTGAGCCCGCGGCCGAAGTCGATGAGGTAGCGGACGTAGTCGTCGGCGTGCGGGAAATACCGGCGTGTGTAGAGGGTGAACCGGAGCGTGGGGTCGTCGGACAGCAGCGAATTCCAGTCGACTCGCAGGTCCTTCTCCGCATCGCGCCAGCCGGTGTAGGGCTTGTTGATCGAGATCATGCGGCGGTGCCGGGGGAAGGTGCGGTAGAAGGTGCCCGGCGTCGGCCCGGCCTCGAGGACCAGGTAGTCGCGATCGGCCTTGGCTAGGAAGTACGCCAACTGCAGGCCCGCCGGTCCGGCCCCGATAACGACGTAGTCCATGCCCGGTATACCTGGCATGGACCACGAATGGATTCCGGCGAATCTCCGGCTGCCGTACGGGCTGTACACCTGGGTATGACTTCCCTGATCGGCCTCGGCGCGGCGGCCGTGGTGGCGGTGAGCCTGCCGTACTGGCTGCCCCGTCTGGTTGTCGCGCTCCGGATGCGGTTGTTCGCCCGCATCAACGGCGCGGAGGGCATCGCCGTGCCGGGCGACCTGGTTGACGCCACACAGTTCCTCGAGGTCTACTCCCACCCCGCCGCGGGTGGACGCAGCCGCGGCGCCGCGCTCTCCGACCTGTTCTGGTACTGGCTGTCGCCCGGCGCCCACGTGCACCAGGAGCACCTCGAGCGAGGGCCGCGCTACGACCAGGTCGTCCGGTGCACACGCCGCATCCTCTCGATGCCGAGCCAGGCCGCCGAACGGCTCGCCGCCGATTGCGTGCGCGAGGCGCTGCCGGACCGAACCGGTCTGGTACGGCTGCGGGATCTTGTGATGCCGGTCTGGGCGGAGTTCTACCATCGGCTCGTCTTCGACCGGCCCGGCACAGACCACGTCCGCCAGTTGATCGTGGACAACGCTGACGACGTCATCACCGCGCTCAAGTGCTGCGGCTTACGGCACATGGACACCAGGCTGCGGCTCACCGCCCACCTCGAGCGGGTGCTCGATCACGTGCCACACCACCTCCCCACGCTGCTGGATCGGCGTGAGCGGGCGTTCTACCTGCAGGGCACGTTCTTCAACACCGCGGTCGTGCAGAGCTCCGAGGCCACGGCGCACCTGCTGATGGTGCTCGCCGCGGACGAGTCACTACAGCGCTCGGTGCGCGAGGACGGTGGGCTCGACCGGCTCTTCGAGGAGACGCTGCGCCGGTTCCCGTTGTTCGGCGTCGCACACCGGGTCACCACCGGCACCATGGTTCTGCCTACCGGTTCGGTCATCCCGTCCGGATCTGTGCTGTGCTTCGACTACCCGGAGTTTCACCGAACCGGTGGGTACATCCCGTTCGGCGTGGCCGCCAACCGGCCGTGCCCCGCATGGCACCTCGCGCCGATCACGGTCAAGGCGGTGACCAGCGAGCTGCTCGACCGATTCTCGTTCGTCACGAGCGCCTCGCACACCCGCCCGATGCCCAACCGGGGGCCGTGCCTGATGTGGCCGCGGGGTACCGCCGTGCCGCTTCGCGCGCCCACGCTGGTCCTTCTGCGGCTACGCGACCGGTGGGAGGACGTCGGGCGCAGTGTCACACAGCTGGTGCTCGGCGCCTACATGGTGCGGCAGGCACGCCGCCTGCGACTGTGCGAACGGTACTTCGAGAGCCTCGATCAGGTGATCCCACAACTCCGGCAATGAACCGCGACCACCGGTGCGGGCCGGGGCGCGGCTCTGCGAGCCGAGCGCCCCGGCAGCGCGGACCGGAGATCAGGCCGCCCGCAGGCGCACCGCGATGTACGGGCGGGCCGGCAACTCCACCCGGAACCTCCCCTCGTACTGACCGTCGAGTGTTTCGACGGTCATTTCCCAGGTGTCGATGATGTCCACGCGGTAGGCGATTCCCGGCCGCATCGCGAAGTTGCGGAACCGGGGCCGGGAGAACCCGAAGTACGCCAGGTAGTACCTGTCCCGGATGCCGGCCCACGGCAGATCCCACTCCGAGGGCAGCGGTTCCAGTCCATCGGCGGGGCCGTCTTCGAGAATCGATCGCAGGAACGCGATGCGCGGCGGGCTGTCGCCCTTGAAGACACCGCCCTTCGCCCAGAAGATCACCTCGTCCGCGGCGTAGTACGTCTCGCCGTGGCCGATGTAGCCACCCCGGACGGCGCCTTCCCAGAACCGCCGTACCAGCTCCTCGCCGGTGATGTTGCCCCAGCCCTGATCGAGGTCCCCCTCGTACGCGCACTCGTCCACCACCGCGGGCTTGCCCCATCGGCGACGCCACTCCTCGACGTTCTCCGCGGTCCGGTACCGGTCCACGCGCTGCAGGCTGGAGTGCGTGATCCAGGGCCGGCTGTTGTCGAAGAAGTCGCGGCAGTTGTGGTTGGACAGCAGGTGTCCATAGGGGTCGTCCGCCGTGATCAGCCGGGCGAAGCGCTCCCAGTCGTCACCGGTCTTCGACCACAGCAGGTCGTACTCGTTGGCCAGGGACCACCACACGTTCTGGAACGCCGCCAGCCGAGCCACCACGTAACGCACGTACCGGTCGTCCGCCGCGGGGTCCATGTCGGAGAAGCCCCACCGGTCGTACGCGTGGAACAGGATCAGGTCGGCCTCGATGCCGATCGTCTGGAGGTCCTGGATGCGGCGCTCCAAGTGCCGGAAGAACTCCGGATTCGGCCGGGTGAAGTCCCAGCCTGCGTCGATCGACCCGGCGAACGGGTACAGCTCGGGCTCGTTGGCGTTGTAGAGGTAGTGCTTCGGGAAGACGCACATCCGCAGCTTCGTGAACCCGGAACCGGCGAGCGTGCTGAGCGTCTGCTCCTCGAGTTCCTTTCCCTGATGGGTCCAGGCGTAGGCAGTCGTGCCGAGGGGAATGCACCGGGCGCCGTCGGCGTGCCGGAAGTGGAACGTGTTGTGCACACGAACCGGGCCGTGGTCGGTCGGTGCCGGGGCGGTGCAGTCGAAAGCACCGGTGAGCCCGTCAAGGGAACGCGCGTTGCTGGTCGTACGGAACTCCCAGCGGCCCTCGGTATCCGGCATGAACCGGATCCGGTAGACGGCGTCCCCGTCGTAGAATCCCGGCACCCGTACGACGCGGGCGCCGTGCCGGAACTCCGCCGACAGCTCGACGTCGGTGAAGGGGTTCCCGTGACCCGGCCCGCGAATCTCGGCCTCGAACACCGCCCACCGGCCGGCGGACGCCGGAGCGGCGACGGCGGCGGAGGCCCGGGCGACATCATCTGGTTCGTAGCTCTCCGAGGGCTCGGACACCGCCTCCGGCGGCC
>Ga0081539_10001744_pt1 | contig 34702 bp, 29 predicted proteins | sample TabmetS4T2R2_FD_71023 | JGI IMG/M metagenome (GOLD analysis project Ga0081539, IMG submission 71023) | Tabebuia heterophylla rhizosphere microbial communities from the University of Puerto Rico - S4T2R2 | ecosystem: Host-associated > Plants > Roots > Rhizosphere ... | reverse complement strand
CGTCCGGCATCGCGTCGCGCGCGTTGATGCAGAGGTTCAGCAGCACCTGCTCGAGCTGTCCCGGATCCGCGTTCGTGTGCCCGAGCGCAGGGCTCAACTTCGTGACCAGCTCGACGTCCTCACCGATCAGGCGGCGGAGGATCGACTGCATGCTCGACACGGTCTCGTTGAGGTCGAGCACCATCGGCTGCAGCACCTGCTTGCGGCTGAACGCGAGCAGCTGGCGGATCAGCTGGCGCGCCCGCTCGCCGGCCGCGAGCATCTCCTCGATGTCCGCGGTCAGCTCGGGGTGTCCCTCGGGCACCGCTGCCAGCGCGAGCCCGCCGTAGCCGGCGATCGCGGTGAGCAGGTTGTTGAAGTCGTGCGCGATGCCCCCGGCGAGGCTGCCGACGGCCTCCATCTTCTGCGACTGGCGCAGCTGCGCCTCGAGCTCGCGGCGGCGGCTCTCCGCCTGCACGCGCTCGCTCACGTCGCGCGCGATGCCGAGGATCAGCTCGGGCTCGCCGCGCTCGTTGCGGATCACGGCCGGCTTGCCCTCGACCGTTACCCACGAGCCGTCCTTGTGGCGGAGTCGCGCCGTGCTCGGGCGCGACGTGTCCGTCGCCACCGCGTCCCGGATCACCGCGTTCGCCGCCTCGAGGTCGTCCTCGTGGACCAGCTCGATGAAGTTGCGTCCCACCAGCTCGTCGGGGGTCCAGCCGATGACCGTCTCCGCGGCGCGCGAGGCGAACGTGATCGTCCCGTCGAGCTCGAACAGCGCCGCGAGGTCGGTCGACGTGTCGAGGACGCGTCCGTACAGCTCCTGGCTCTGCCGCACCTCCTCGAAGAGGCGCGCATTCTCGAGGCCCAGCGACGCGAGCCGGCCGAACTGCTCGATCAGCGCGATCTCCTCCGGCTTGAACGTCTTGCCGTCCTGTCGCCCGATTCCGAGGACGCCGATGAAGCGGTCCTTCGCCCGGAGAGGCACGCCGACCACGGCGCGGAACCCGAGCCCTTCGAACGGCGCGGCACGCGATTCCCAGTCGTGGTAGGAGTCGACGGCGAGGGTTCGTCCCGTATCCCAGACCCGGCCGGCGAGCCCTTCGCCGCGCCGGATGCGGACGCCGACGTAGCCGGCGAACACGCCCGTTCCGAGCGCGACGGCGAGCTCGTCGGCCTCCTCGTCTGCGAGATAGACGTAGCCGTGCTCGGTATCGAGCAGCTCGCAGGCGCGGGCGATGATCGACTCGATCGCGTGCTCCCGGTCGAGGTGCTCGACGACGTCGAGGGTCGTCGTGTGCAGCGTCTCCAGCTCTTGCTTGCGGCGCTCGAGCTCGTAGCTCGCCGACTTGCGCTCGGTGATGTCCGCGTGCAGCACGATCGCGCGCTCGATCGTCCCGTCCGCCCCGCGCAGGGGAGCGGCCGATGCGCTGACGTCGAAACGCTGGCCGTCGCGGCCGGTGCGCGCGACCTCGACCCCGCTGAACGACGAGCCGCCGAGAACTGCCTGGAGGAGGTGCTGGAACTCGAGCCGCTGTTCGGGACCGACGAGCGGGTAGGGCTCGCCGACGATCTCCTGGGCGGTCCATCCGTACATGCGCTCCGCGGCCAAGTTCCACGACCGGACGATTCCTTCACCGTCGATGCTGAAGATTGCGAGCGGCGACGCCGTGATCGATGCCTGCAGCGCCTCGTTCGCCTCGTGCTGCGCCGCGAACGCGCGACCGAGCTCGAGTGCCGTCGCCGCGTGGTTGGCGAACATGCGGAGGACGCGCAGCTTCTCCTGCGACGGCAGCAGGCGATCCTCGGGATCGTCGGCCCAGATGAACCCGATCGCCTCGCCGTCCTCGCTCCGGAGCGGCGCGACGAGCCAGTGGCGATTCCACGCCCACGGCCCGCGGCCGTTCATCCGCGACTCGTAGTCCGCTTCGGCGCTGCAGCGGTCCATCGCGTCGGCGAGCGGCAGCAGGTAGCACCCCTCGACCTCGAACCGCTTGTCGACGAGGCGCTCGAAGTCCGCGCGAGAAAGCTTGGAGCGCAGCGGCGCCTCGCCCGGCGCCCAACCCGCGAGCGCGGCGGACGCGAATCCCTGACCGTCGTCGAGGAAGACGCCGACGCGGAAGAAGCCGAGCGCGCGGGAGATCCCCTGCGCGACCGCCTCGAGAGCGGCCTCGGCGGTGCCCGCGACGGACAGTCGCGTCGAGACCTCGTGCAGATGCTCGAGCGCAGCGCGGTACCGGCGCAGCTCGGCCTGTCGCTGGACGTGCTCGATCGCGCGCGCCGCCTGGGCAGCGACGGCGCAGATCAGGTCGATCTCGCCGTCGCCCGGCTTGCGGCCGGACACGGGCTCGTCGACCGAGAGGATCCCGAGCAGGTGTCCGTCGGAGTGCGCGAGCGGAACGATCAGCGCATCCTCCGCGTCCCAGGCGTCGGGGCCGTCGAGCTTCTCGAGCTCGGGGATGAACGTTGGGAGCTCTTCGCTCGACCAGTCGAACTCGGTGTGGTCGACGAGGTACGCGTCGCCACGCCGGAAGCCCTCGACGAGCAGTGGCCGCCACTGCTCCCACTCCGTCGTCACTCCGAGCAGCGCCTCGCGCACGTCCTCGCCGCCGTGGATGTTCGTGACCTGAAAGTCGTCCCACGCCGGCCGGTAGAGATTGATCGCAACGGTGCGCCAGCCGAGACCGGTCGCGATCGTCGAGGCGATCGCCTCCAGCACGTCGTCGAGCCCGCGGTCGCCGCGCGAGAGCCCGGCGACGTCGAGCAGCGCGCGCATGCGCTCGAGCCCGATCGGATCGGGCGGCGCGGACACGGCGTTGTCGGCGTCGGATCTCACGTGCGGCAGAGAGGTCGAATCCGGACGATGGGCCGCAGCCCGGTCCTGACCCCTTCCGTTCAGGTATCGCTGGGGGCCGCCTAATGGCGTATCGCTCGAACGGGGTAAACCTTCTCGTCCGCGCGCTCTGCGCCCGGCCTCGATCGCGGAAGGTGCTGCGCACCTTCCGCGAGGAAACCGGGAGCATGCGCGCCTCGCGCGCGTGTCCCATTTGCGCCGTTGAGAGCGCGCTGCTTCGGTCGGCGCAGGTGGGCAGCGCAGCCGAGCTGCGCTGCCGAGCGTCAGGCTGAATGTCTCGGCTCGAAAACCGAGCCCGACGGTCGGCTGACGCAGCTCAGCCCAGCAGCTTCTGGAAGCGGTCGGCGTCGTCGAAGGGGCCGATCAGCGCGAGCTTGAAGCGCTCGTCCGCGATCAGCTCCTGCGCCACACGCTGCACGTCCTCGGCGGTGACGGCGTCGATCGCCGCCATCACCTCGTCCGGCTCGACCGCTTCGCCCTCCAGCACCTCGCGCCGGAGCCCGAACAGGATCAGGCCCTGCGGGTTCTCGAGCTGCAACACGAACCGGCCCTTCGCGAAGTTGCGCGCCTTGTCCAGCTCGTCCGCGGGGACGGGCTCGGCGGCGATGCGCTTGAGCTCGGCGACGATCGTCGTCACCGCTTCGTCGATCCGGTTGATGTCGACGCCGGCCTGCGCGTAGAGCGAGCCGGCGTCGGTGTAACTGTGGTTGATGCCGTAGACGTAGTAGGCAAGGCCGCGCCGCTCGCGGACCTCGGTGAAGAGTCGGGAGGACATCCCGCCGCCGAGCACCGTCGCGAGCACCTGCAGCACGTACCGGTCGCGGTGCGCGAGCGGGCGGCTGCGGACACCGAGGATGAGATGTGCCTGGTCGGACTGCTTCGTGTGCACCTTCACCTGTGGCCCGCCGTTCGCTTCGGCGACCTGCGCCAGCGGCTCGGGCTCGCCCGTCTCGGCCGGCTCGAGGTCGCCGAACAGCCGCTCGACGTCCCCGCGCACGTCGTCGTCGAGGCGACCGGCGATCCCGATGACCATGCGCGACGGCTTGTACCAGCGGCCGATGTACTCGAGGAACGTCTCGCGCGTCGCGGAGCGCACCGTCTCCTTGCGGCCGATGATGTCCCAGCCCAGCGGCTGGTCGCCGTAGAGAAGCTCGTCGTAGACGCCGCCGATGAAGTCGCGGGGCGTGTCGAAGTACATGTTCATCTCCTCGACGATCACGCCCTTCTCGCGCTCGATCTCGTCCTCGGCGAACTTCGAATGGCGCAGCATGTCGGTGAGCACGTCGAGCGCGATCGCCCGGTGCTCCGAGGCGCATTTGACGTAGTAGCCCGTGTACTCCTTGCCGGTGAAGGCGTTGAACTCGCCGCCGATGCCGTCGATCGCCACCCCGATGTCGCGCGCCGTCGGCCGGCGGTCGGTCCCTTTGAAGAACATGTGCTCCGAGAAGTGCGCGATGCCGTTCGTGTCCTCGGTCTCGTAGCGGGAGCCCGCGGCGAGGAAGACGAAGCAGGTCGTCGACGGGACCTGCGGCATCGGCGCGGTGAGGACGCGCAGGCCGTTGTCCAGCGTCTGGCGCTCGAAGACGGCCATCAGGCTGCGAGCGCCTCCCGCCATTGCGTCGGCAGCTCGACCGACTCCTCGCGCGCGTAGTCGTACGCGACGAGCACGCTCTTCGCCTCGGCGACGACGTCCTCGCCCGCGCGCACCGTGTAGTCGAGGCCGAAGCTCTTCCTGCCGATCCGCGCCGGCCGCACCTCGATCGCCACCTCGGCGCCGAACCCCAGCGGCGCGCGGAAGTCGATCTCGAGCCGGGCGAGGATCATGTCGTGCTGCGTCGCGCCGAACCGGCGGAGGAACTCGATCCGCGCCTGCTCGAGGTAGGTCGCATACACGGCGTTGTTGACGTGGCCGAGCGCGTCGAGATCGCGGAAGCGAACGTGCTCGTAGTGGACGAACGACACGCGCCGGATGCTATAGACGACCCGTGAGGGGAGAGCACACGAGGCACGCCGTGTTCGCTCAGCCGGAGTGGCTGCGCGCGGTTCCGACCGACGTGCGGCTCCCGGACGGCGCACGCGTCCTCTACACCGGCTGCGGCACCTCGTACCACGCGGCGCAAACCGGCGGCGAGGCGGTGCAGGCACTCGAGTTGTTGGCGGCGCCGCGCGAGGCCGACATCCTCGTTGCGATCTCGCACGAGGGGACGACGCCGTTGACGCTCGAGGCCGTCCGTGCGTTTCGCGGCGAACGCTGGCTCGTGAGCGGCAAGGAGGACTCGCCGATCGCCGAGCTCTGCGAGCGCGTGCTGGTCGTCACGCCGGCGATCGAGGAATCGTGGTGCCACACGGCCTCGTACACGTGCGCCGTCGCGGCCCTGGCGGCGCTGCGCGGCGAGGACGTCTCGTCGTTTCCCGGCGCCGTCGAGCAGGCGCTCGCCGAGGAGCCCCGCGTCAGCGACCATGCGCGCTGGCTCGTCGCCGGCGCCGGCGCGGACTGGCCGACCGCGCAGGAGGCAGTCCTCAAGCTCCGCGAAGGCGCCTTCGCCGCCGCCGAGGCGCACGAGACCGAGCAGCTCCTGCACGGGCACCTGGCGGCGGTGGACGAGCGCGTCCGTTGCTTCGTCCTCGCCGGCGAGGGCCGCGCGGCGCAGCGCGCCGACGGTGCGGTCGCGGCGCTGAAGGAGCTCGGCTGCGACGTCGAGCTCGTGCCGACGGTGCATCCGGTCGTGGACATCGTTCCCTTCCAGTTGCTGACGCTCGCGCTCGCGGACGCGCGCGGCGTCGATCCCGACCGGATCCGCCGGGACGACGAGCGCTGGGCTCGCGCCCGCGCCGCGTACGCCTGACGCGGCCTCCTCGGGACTACGCGAAGGACCGCCCTGCGGCGCGGAGGACGCGAAGCGCGTGGAGCGTCAACAGCTCGTTCGGCCCCGAGCCCCAGTCCACGACTTCGACATTGCTGCCCTTCGAGCCCGGTGCCTTCCACCAGCGGCCGCCGGCGCGCCAGCGGCCGTCTCCAAGCCTTCGCTCCTCCAGCAGGCCGAGGCCATCGGCCGCCCGCGGGTCGCCCGCCAGCCCCATCCGCGCGAGGACGACGAGCGCCTGCAGGAAGTCGTAGTGCCAGAACGGCGGCGAGTGCAGGGTCACGAACGACGGGTGGATCGGCTTTCCCGTACCGAGCGCCCGGAAGAGCCGGTGCTCGAGAAAGAGCTCGGCGGTGCGCTCGGCGGCTTCGCGCGCTCCCGCCTCGCCGGTCGCGGCCCAGTACTCGTTGAGCCCCCACATCGGAGGCAACGACTCGTTGAAGGACGAGCGGTAGCCGCTCGCCTTCTTGTCGCAGTTCCAGCCGCCGTCCGGCCACTGCCACCCGATGAGCGATTCCGCAAGCACGCGCACGCGGGGGTCGTCGGCGAGCCCGAGCCGGCAGCACACTGCGAGCGCGTTGCCCTCCTGCGACGCGCAGCGCCTCGTCAGCCCGTCGATCACCTGCACACGGCTGCGATGGCCCTTGCCCGTGAGCCAGGCAAGGACGGTCTCCGCAGCTGCAACGGAGCGCGGCTCGCCGGCGGGTACGCCGAGCTCGACGAGCGAGACGAGCCGCCAGTGGGCGCCGCCCCATTTCGTGTAGACGTTGGTCCCGAAGCCGCCGTCCGGCTGCTGCCCCGCAAGGAGCGCGCGCACCTTCGGGCCTTCCAGGACCCGTGCAGCTTCCGCGGGCGCCGGCTCGTCGAGGAGGTCTCGCTTCGCTTGCGCGACGATCCCGGGCTCGTCCGAATCGAGCAGCCAGTCGACCGCCGAGACCGTGACAGTCACGTCGTTCGACCCCTGTCGGCCGTGCGGTAGACGAAACGCACGGCCTGCCAGGCATCGTCCACCGCCGCCGACTTGTTGTCGACGAGACCGTTCTCGAGGCCGATTCGCTGCACCTCGGCGAACGTGAGGTCGCTGTCGATCCGCGACGCCTTCTTCGGCCATGCCACCCAGAGCCCGTCCGCGGGGCGGAGCGTCCGCTTCAGCTTCGGAAAGCGGCGCCGCAGCTCGTCGGCGCGTGTGGTGAAGAAGACCGTGACCTCGGCGCCGGGCTTCGCGCCCAGCTTCGAGCTCAGCGACACGGCGGAGTAGTCCTTGTCGGGCATCGTCCGTACCCTCTCATCCGGTTTCGTGTCGCCGGAAACCCTCGCACCGACCCACCGCGCTGCGGGTGACCCGGCGTAGCCCTTTTCGGGCACCCGCGATCGTCGGTTTCGGCGATTTTCCTCAAGGGCTCCCGCGGCCGGGGCGATAGCTCCGCCAGACGATGCGGCCGTCACTCCCTCACGCCTCTCTTCGGACGATCAAGGTCTTCGCCGTCGTGCTCGCGCTCGCCGTCGCCGTAGCGGTCGTCGGTGTGACGGTCTCGCGGGGCCGTCAGGGTGCCCGCGCGAACCTCGACCAGCTGCTCACGAACCAGGTCACCGACCAGTCGACCCGGCTGACCGCGTCGTTCCAGCGCGGTCGCGACATCGATCTGCTGCTCGCGCAGAATCCCGCCTTCCAGGAGTTCTATGCGGAGCCCGGCACGCGCGTCGAGAAGATCCGGCGCGGGGGCCTCACGCTGGCGCGTGTCCAGCAGGCCCTGCTCTTCGTCGAGCGGCTCTACCCGAACTCGATCGGCGAGGTCTGCCTGATCGACGCCGGCGGGGCGGAGATCGCTCGGGTCGTCGACGGGCGGACCGCGCCGATGGACGAGCTTTCGCAGAACGAGTCGCAGAACCCGTTCTTCGCACCGACGTTCGGGCTGCCTTCGGGCGAGGTCTACCAGGCGCGCCCCTACGTGTCGCCCGACACACACGAGTGGGTCGTGTCGAACTCGACGTTGCTGCCCTGGCTCGGCGCTCCCGCGATCGCGCACTTCGAGTTGACGGTCGAGAGCTTCCGGCGCGCGCTCGCGGCCGACGGCCAGAACAGGATCGAGACCTTCGTCGTCGACGGGCGCTCCGGCGGCATCGTCATCGACTCGGCAAAGCGACAGCGCATCGGCGCTCCGCTCGGCCGTGCCGCGGATCACCGCTTCGCGTCGATCCTCGGTGAGGAGGCTCACGGCCTGCGCACGCTCGCCGGCCGGCGTGTCGCCTGGATTCACCTTCCGGCTTCGCACACGAACCAGAACGACTGGTACATCGTCGTCGCGGCCTCGCCGGTGGGCGGGATCGGCACGTCGAGCAAGATGTTGATCGGCGCCCTGCTGCTCGTGCTGCTTCTGACCGCGGTCGTCCTCGGTCGCCGCTGGGAGCACCAGCACGCCGAGGCGAAGACGGACGCGCTGACCGGCCTCGCCAATCGCCGGAGCCTGCTCTCGGACCTCTCGGGAGCGCTCGGCACCGGCCCGCTCCACTTCCTGCTCTTCGACCTCGACGGCTTCAAGGACTACAACGACGGCTTCGGCCACCAGGCCGGCGACGCGCTGCTCGCTGCCCTCGCGGGTCGGCTCGCCGACGCGGCCGCGCTGCACGGCGGAACTGCCTACCGACTCGGGGGCGACGAGTTCTGCGTCATCGCGCCCGGCGGCACGAACGTCTCGCGCTCGACGCTCGAGGCCGCGTGCGGAGCGGCGCTCCACAGCTCCGGCGACGGTTTCGCGGTCTCGGCGACATGCGGCGCGGTCGACGCGCCCGAGGAAGCCGACCGTGCGGAAGAGGTCATCCGGCTCGCCGACCAGCGCATGTACGCGCAGAAGCACGGCGGGCGTCGCTCGGCGGGCACGCAGACGACGGACGTGCTGCTGCAGGCGATCGAGGAGCGCAACCCCGAGCTGCAGAGCCACCTGATCGACGTCGCCGATCTCGCAGAGCGCACGGGCCGTGCGCTCGGGCTCGACGCGGAGGAGCTCGACCATCTCCGGCGCGCCGCCGCGCTGCACGACGTCGGCAAGGTCGCGATCCCGGACGAGATCCTCAACAAGCCCGAGAAGCTGCTGCCCCAGGAGTGGGAGTTCGTTCGCGCCCACACCGTCGTCGGCGAGCGGATCGTCGGCGCTGCGCCGGCGCTCGCCCGCGCGGCCAAGCTGATCCGCTGGTCGCACGAACGCTGGGACGGCACCGGCTACCCGGACGGTCTTCGCGCCGAGGACATCCCGCTGGCTTCCCGTGTGATCGCGGTCTGCGACGCGTACGACGCGATGACGGGCCCGAGGCCCTACCGCCTGGGGATGTCGCGGGAGGGAGCGATCGCCGAGCTCCGGCGCTGCGCCGGCTCGCAGTTCGACCCCGTCGTCGTCAACGCGTTCCTGCTCGTGGCAGGGACGCCGGCGACTCCTACGCCGGCGAGCTAGCCGCCCACGCAGCGAGCAGCTCGCGCTCGCGCTCCGGCTTCATCCCCGCTTCGTCCGTCGTCTCCGCCTCCGCGAGCGTCGCGAGCGCGGTCTGCTCGAGCGGACGGAACGTCAACCCCGCGGCCACCGCGCGAGCGTTCTCGACGTGGTGGAGTCCTCGCATCTCCTCCGAGCTGATCCACAGTGGCAGCTCCATCCACTCGCCCACGCCCTGCTCTGCGAGCCAGTCCGATCGGATCCAGACGAGCCGCGCGTCCGAGCCCGCCGCCCGGACGCACGCTTCGAGCAGCTCGCCCCAGGTCGTCCGGTCGATCGCGTTGAACACGCCTTCGGTCTGCGCCTCGCAGAGGTGGACGATCCACTCGCCGAGGTCGCGAACGTCGATCAGCGTGACGGTCTCCTCGGGTGGGCCGGGGGCGAGCACGTCGCCGCCGCGCGCGATCCGGTGCGGCCAGTAGGTGAAGCGACCCGTCGGGTCGTGCGGTCCGACGATCAGGCCCGGCCGCACGATCGCGCCGCGGCGCTGAGCCGCGACGCGCTCGCACATCGCCTTCAGCTCGCCGTAGTGCTCCATGACCTCCTCGGAGTCGACGTCGCCCAGCGTGGCCGCGTCCTCGGTCGGTGAGCTCGAGAAGTCCGCATAGACCGAGCGCGACGAGACGAAGAGGTAGTAGGGCGCATCGACTGTCTCGACGGATTGACGCACGACGCGCGGGAGGTAGCCGGCGACGTCGACGACGGCGTCCCACGTGCGCCCCTCGAGCGCCTCGAGGCCGCCGTCGCGATCCCCGCGCAACTTCTCGGCGTCGGGGAAGAGCTCCGGGTTCGTCCGGCCGCGGTTGAACAGCGTGAGGTCGTGCCCGCGCGCGAGCGCCGCGTCGGCGATTGCGCGGCCGAGAAACTTCGTCCCGCCGAGGATCAGAAGTCGCACAGCGCCTCCAGCAGGCGGTCGACCTCGTCCGCGGTGTTGTAGTGGACGATGCCCGCGCGGACCGCGCCCTCGGGCAGCCCGAGCCTGCGCATCACCTCGACGGCGTAGTAGTCGCCCGCCCAGACCGCGATGTTGCGCTCGCCGAGCCGCGCGGCGACGTCCGCCGGCGGCAGCTCCGCGTGCGTGAACGCGAAGGTCGCGACGCGGCCTTCCATGGTCGGCAGGCCGTGCAGCGTGTACTCGTCGGGCAGGCCCGCGAGGAAGCGGTCGCCGAGCGCGCGCTCCTGCGCGCGGATCGCGTCCCAGCCGATCGTCTCGATGTACTCGACCGCCGCGACGAACCCCGCCAGCAGCTCGTGCGGCAGCGTCCCGGTCTCGAAGCGCTGGCCGGGAGGCGCCTCGGGCGCAGGTCGCACCTTGTACGGCCGCCACGCCGAGAGGAGCTCGCTCGTTGCGCAGGCGATGCCCAGGTGGGGGCCGAAGAACTTGTACGGCGAGCAGATCAGGACGTCGACGCCGAGCGCGCCGACGTCGATCGGCCCGTGCGGCGCGAAGTGGACGGCATCCGCCCAGGCGAGGGCGCCGGCCTCGTGCGCGAGCCGCGCGATCGCCTGCGCATCGGTCACAGTGCCGAGCGCGTTCGACGCGAGCGGGAAGGCAACGACCTTGACCCGGTCGTCGAGCTTGGCCGTGAGGTCGTCGAGATCGAGGGTCGTGTCGTCGCGCATCGCTGCGACACGGACGTCGAGCCCCCGGTCGCGTGCGAGCTCGAGCCACGGCGAGACGTTGGCATCGTGATCCAGCTCGGTGACGACGACCGCGTCTCCAGCCTCCCACGTCCGTGTCGCCGCACGTGTCAGCGCGAAGTTGAGAGTCGTCATGTTCGCGCCGAAGATCGTCTGCTCGGGCGCGCAGCCGAGGAACGCGGCGGCCGTGAGCCGTGCCTGCGCGATCAGCGCCTCCGTCCGGCGGCTCGTCTCGTACGGCCCGCTGACGTTGGCATTCGCCTCGCGGTAGTACGTAGCGACGGCCTCAATCACGGCGTCCGGCACCTGGGTGCCGCCGGGGCCGTCGAAGAACACGAGGGGCGAGCGGAGCGCGGAGAACCGCGCGCGGACCGCATCCACGTCGAAGGCGACGGTGGTCACCAGGCGAACGCTACAGAGCGCGGCGCCCGCGGTGGCACGCGGCGGTCCGTTGACGGCGCGGTCCGGCTGACCGAAGATCGCCGGCGTGCTGGCGCTCCTCGGTGCGACGGGGTACACAGGTGGGCTCGCGCTCGCTTCGGCGCGCGCGGCCGGCTTGCCGATCCTCCTCGTAGGGCGGCGGGCGGCGGCCCTCGATGCGCTCGCGCGCGAAGGTGAGGACGTTCGCGTCGCGGATGCGCGCGACGCCGCCTCGCTCCGCGCGGCACTCGACGGCGTTCGCGTCGTCGTCTCGACGGCCGGACCATTCCTCGAGCTGGGCGATGCGGTCGTGCGCGCGGCGATCGACGCCGGTGCGCACTACGTGGACTCGAGCGCGGAGCAGGCGTTCGCGAGGCTCGTGTACGACGTGCACGACGAGGCCGCGCGGGAGCGAGGCGTCGCGCTCTTGCCGTCGTTCGGCTTCGATTTCGTCGCCGGAGATCTCGCGGCTCGCATCGCCGCCGAAGGGATCGAGCCGGTCGAGGAGATCGCCGTCGCGTACTCGGTGAAGCGTTTCCGGCCGTCCGCCGGCGCGCGTCGAACGCTCGGCCGCGTCCTGCAGCAGGAGCAGGTCGCGTTCGAGAACGGCGTGCACGTCGTCTCCTCGTTCGGTGCGACGACGCGTCGCTTTCGCTTCCCCGACGGCGAGCACACGGTCGTCGAGTGGGGCGGCGCGGAGCCGCTGACCGTCCCCCGCCACACGCACGTCCGAAACGTCCGCTCCTACCTGCGTGCGCCCAAGGCCGCCGCCCGAGCGGGGGCGCTCGGCCGGCTGTTCGCGCCGCTGGTGCGGGCCACAGGCGCGGTCGGTCGCGGCCCGGGGGCGGGCGGACGTGCGCGTTCGCGCTGGGCGGTCGTCGCCGAGGCCGTGGGGACCTCGCGCCGCCGCCGGGTCACGCTGGAAGGGACGGACATCTACGGGCTCACGGCCCGCCTGCTCGTGACCGCGGCCGAGTCCCTGATTGCGGGCGAGGTCGCGGAAACGGGCGCGCTGGCCCCGGCGCAGGCGTTCGAGGCGCGCGCGCTCGCGGCGCGGCTCGAGCCGTTGCTCAGGCTCACAGGCGAGGAGGAGAGCTGACGTCCGCCTCGGCGCCTAGTGTCCGTCCATGCGAAGGCTGCGGACGCTTTCGGAGTCGGAGTGCTACGCCCGCTGCTACGGCACGCGGGACGAGATGGTGCGCGTCGTGCACGTCGAGCCGCGACGCCCGCGCTACGAGGTGCTGACGACCGGCGAGAGCCTCCGCCGGCTGTTCGAAGAGCGCCTCGACGCGCGCTCGGACATCGAAGCAGCCTGACGCTCCCATGCCCCGGGGTTCGCCGGAGGCGACCCAGTTTTTCGGCCGGGCGTCGGCGGCTGTGCCGCAGACTGTCCCAATGCCGCCGACTGTCTCAATGCCCATGGGGGGCGAATCGCGCGCCCCTACCTGAACGATCGCAGAGAAAATCAGACGCGTGGGCGCCGACTCCGTGACGAATCTGCGCGACACGGCGAGCGATGTCCCGGACGTGCTCGCGCCGGGTCTGCTCGTCGTCTTCTGCGGAATCAACCCCGGGCGCGTGTCCGCTGCGGCGCGCGCGCACTTCGCGAACCCGCGCAACGACTTCTGGCGGCTCCTCCACGACGCCGGATTCACGCCGCGGCTCTACGCCCCGGGCGAGCAGTTCGCGCTCCCGGCGCTCGGGGTCGGGCTCACGAACGCCGCCTATCGCACGACGCCGGGCTCCGGCGATCTGCGCCGCGGCGACTTCGCCGGCTCGGCCGAACGGCTCGACCGCGTCGCGCGGTACCTCCGTCCGCGCGCGATCGCGTTCGTCGGCAAGGAGGCGTACCGCGGCGCATTCGGCGTTCGTCCCGAGCTCGGAATCCAACCGCGGATCCTCGTCGACACCGGGCTGTTCGTCCTGCCCTCGACCTCGCCGGCGAACGCGGCCGTCCCGTACGCCGAGCGGCTGCGGTGGTTCCGCGCATTGCGCGACTGGGTGGACGTCGAGCCGCGGGCACGCGCGGCCGTTCGCGCGCTGATCCTCGACGCGCGCGGGCGAGTGCTCCTCGTTCGCTGGCCGCGTCCCGGCGCGTCGCCGTTCTGGATCGCGCCCGGCGGCGGCGTCGAGGCCGGCGAGAGCGACGATGCCGCGCTTCGCCGCGAGCTCGAAGAGGAGCTCGCGCTCGACCGCAACGATTTCGGCCCCTGCATCTGGACGCGCGAGTTCACATTCCCGTGGCGCGACGCCTGGTGGCACCAGCGCGAGCGTTACTACGTCGTCTACGCCGAGCCCGACGAGATCACGGCAGGAGAGGAGCTCGAGAACGTCCGCTGGTGGACGGCCGACGAGCTGGTGGCGACGGACGAGCTGATCGCGCCCGCACGGCTGGGCGAGCTGCTCGGCGAGATCGCGGCAAACGGCCCGCCGCCCGAGCCGATCGACGTCGGTATCTGAGCTACCCGCGCCAGCGATTCGTGATCGGCGTGCGCCGGTCGCGGCCGAACGCCTTGGGCCGCAGACGGACGCCGGGCGGCGCCTGCCGGCGCTTGTACTCGGCGCGGTCGATCATCGCGACCGCGCGCTCGACGACCTCCGGGTCGAAGCCGTCGGTCGAGAGCTCCTCGCGCGAGCGGTCGAGCTCGACGTACGCCTCGAGCACCTTGTCGAGGACGGGATACGGCGGCAGCGAGTCCTCGTCGAGCTGCTCCGCCCGCAGCTCCGCGCTCGGCGCACGCTCGATGATCGTCGCGGGAATCAGCTCGCGGCCGCCCCGCTCGTTCAGCCACTTCGCCAGCCGGAACACGTCCGTCTTGAACACGTCCTTCAAGAGCGCGAAGCCGCCGGCCATGTCGCCGTAGAGCGTCGCGTAACCGACCGAGAGCTCCGACTTGTTCCCCGTGGCGACCACGAGCCAGCCGAACTTGTTCGACAGCGCCATCAGGAGGACGCCGCGGACGCGCGCCTGCAGGTTCTCCTCGGTGAGGTCGGTCTCGCGGCCGGCGAACTGCTCGTGGAGGACGCCGGTGAACGCCTCGACCATCGGCTCGATCGGCAGCTCGCGGAAGTCGCATCCGAGGGACTCGGCAAGGCGGCGTGCGTCGGTCCGCGTCCCCTCCGACGAGTAGCGCGACGGCATCGAGACGCAGTGCACGCGATCGTTGCCGAGGGCCTCGACGGCGAGCGCCGCGGTCAGCGCCGAGTCGATGCCTCCCGAGACGCCGACGACGACGTCGCCGAAGCCGTTCTTACGGACGTAGTCGCCGAGCCCGAGCTCGAGCGCAAGCCGCATCTGCTCGAGCTCCGGCTCGAACGGATCGACGGTGCCCTCGAAGCGGTTGCCGTCGCCGCTCGGCTCGCGACTCGCGCCGGCGCGGACGACCTCCACCGGCGGCGCACCGCCGCGCTCGCGCGCGAGCGCGCGACGACGGACGTCTCGCAGGCGTCGCGCGATCACGGCCTTCGGATCGACGTCGACGATCAGCAGGCACTCCTCGAAGCCGGGCGCGCGCGCGACGATCTCGCCCTCGTCGTCGATCACGCACGAGTGACCGTCGAAGATCAGCTCGTCCTGCCCGCCGACCGCGTTGCAGAACGCGACGAAGCACGAGTTGTCGCGGGCGCGCGTGACGAACATCTCCTCGCGCTCGATCTCCTTGCCGACGTGGAACGGTGACGCGCTGACGTTGACGAGCAGCTCTGCCCCGGCGAGCGCGAGATCGGTCGCCGGCGGGCCGGGCTGCCACATGTCCTCGCAAACGGTGATGCCGACCTGCGTCCCGCCCAGGTCGACGAGGACGAGGTCGCGTCCCGGCGCGAAGTAGCGGTCCTCGTCGAAGACGCCGTAGTTCGGGAGGAAGCGCTTCTTGTAGACCGCCTTGACCTCGCCGTCCGCGCACACCGCGGCGGCGTTGAAGAGGTCGACGTCGAAGCGTGGAAACCCGATGACCGCGGCGATGCCGGTGGCACGGCTCGCGATCTCGGTGAGCGTCCGCTCCGCCGCGCGCACGAAGCCGGGACGAAGCAGCAGGTCCTCGGGCGGGTACCCGGTGACGGCGAGCTCGGGGAAGAGCGCGAGGTCGCAGCCCTGCTTGCGGGCCTCCTCCAGCCGCCCGACGATCAGGTCGCGATTCCCCTCCAGGTCGCCGACGACGGGGTTGATCTGTGCGAGCGCGAGCCTCAGGTGTTTACGCCTCCCAGTCGAAAACCTAGTCTACCGCGATGGAGGTCGTGATCGCCAGGCAGTTCCGCGGCCCGAACGACTCGGGCAACGGAGGCTACAGCTGCGGCCTGGTCGCAGCCGGCGTCGGCAATCCGGCCGAGGTGACGCTCCGCCTGCCGCCGCCTCTCGACCGGCAGCTCCGCTTCGAGGACGGACGGCTCTGGGACGACGGAGAGGTTGTCGCCGAGGCCGTCGCGGCCGAGCTCGACCTCGAGCCGCCCGCGGCCGTGTCCTTCGCCGAGGCCACCGCCGCGGCGCAGCCGGACGTCGACAGCCCCTTCCCCGAGTGCTTCGTCTGCGGCCATCGCCGCGACGACGGCCTCCGGATCTTCGCCGGGCCGGTGCCCGGCCTCGGCGTGGTCGCGGCGCCCTGGGTGCCGAAGGCGGAGGAAACGCGTCCCGAGTTCGTCTGGGCGGCGCTCGACTGCCCCGGTGCGTACGCGACGGGAGTGCTGGGGCGCGGCACGGTCGTCCTCGGCCGCCTCGCGGCCGACGTGCGCCGTGTGCCTCGCGCCGGCGAGCGCTGCGTCGTGGTCGGCTGGCCGCTCGGCGGAGACGGGCGCAAGCACTTCGCGGGAACAGCGCTCTACGGAGAGGACGCCGACCTGATCGGCGTCGCGCGCGCGACCTGGATCGAGCCGCGCTAGCGCATGACGTAACGCGCGCCCTCGAGGTTGTACGCGCCTCCGAGATTCGTCGCCATCCGCACCGCGCGGAACCCGTGCTTGACCGGCACGACGATCCAGAAGTGCGCGCGCAACTCGCTCCCGACGAGGACGCCGGTGTAGCCGGCGAGCTGCGACGCCGGCAGGAAGTACACGTTCGTCGAGCGCGTGTCCGTGACGTAGACGCCGCGCCGCGCGGCACCGGTCGCGGGGCCGACGCGCACGAGCGGGACGATCGGATTCGGACCGTCGTCCAGCTTCACGACCGTGCGCGTGCGCCCCCGCGCGTCCATCGCCACGAGCTTGCCCGAGCCGCCGGCGTCCACGGAGAGCAGCGCGTGCCGCGACGCTGCGCCGAACCGGCGGGGCGCGATCGCGACCTGGTCCGCTCCGCCGGGCCCCGTGTAGCGGCCGACCCGGCGAACGCGGCCGGCCGCGTCCACCACGTATACGGCGCCTCCCGGCGGCTTGCCCTTCCCCGAGCGTCCGGTCGCGGCCACGAGGCCGTAGCCGAAGAGGCCGCCGCTGTCGAAGACGAGCGCACCGTCGGACGGTTCGCTCTCGGGCAACGTCGCGAGAACGTCGATGCTGCCCCCGTCCGCGCTCAGGCGGTAGATCTTGTTGTCGGGCGTGTGGCAGAAGATCAGACCGCGCGCGAAGCCGTGGTTGCCGGACGACGCCACGCAACGCGTCTCTTCGACGAGTCGCGGCAGCCTCGCGAACACCGCGCCGACGCGACCGCTCGTGTCCATCGTCGTCAGAACCGTGTCGGTGTTCTGGACGAGCAGGAACTGGCTCCCCGTCCAGACGATGTCGACGAGCCCGATTCCGGTGTGGGAGAAGACACTGAAGCGCAGCGCCGGTTTCGCCGCGGAAGCGCCCGACACGCCCAGCGTCAGGGCCGCGAGCGCTCCGGCGAGGAACCTCACCGTCGCAGCCGGATCGCGTTCAGATCCTGCTCGCGGATCTCGGCCGCGCGCCGGATCAGATCCTCGACGTCGTCGTGCTCGGCATGCAGGTAGCGGCCCGCGAGCGCGTCCGCGCGTCCCGACGCAAGCACGCGGACGAGCCGCGGAGCCAGCTCCGGCGGCGTCCAGGGCGCGTCGTCCGGGAAGTGGCCCTCGGTCATGTCCGTGCGGACGAGGCCCGGGCTGATCACGAAGACGAAGACGCGGCCTTCGAGCTCGTTGTTCAGCGTCTCGCCGTAGCGGCCGACGGCGGCCTTCGACGCGGGGTACGCCGTCGCCGAGGCGCCCGGCAGGTACGACGCCCCGCTGCCCGTGATCACGATCCGTCCGCGGCCGCGCTCGAGCATGCCCGGAATCACCGCGCGGCAGCAGAGGTGCACCCCGAGGACGTTCACCTCGAACGTCTGCCACCACTGGGCGGGATCGACCTCCCACGTCGTCTCGCGATCTCCGATGCCGGCGTTGGCCACCAGGAGGTCGATCGGTCCGAGCGCGCCTTCGACTTCGCGCACCATCCGCTCGACGTCGTCCTGCTTCGACACGTCCGCAGTCACGGCGAGGCCGTCGACCTCGCGCGCGACCCCTTCCACCTGCTCGCGCGAGCGGGCGCTGACGGCGACGCGTGCGCCCGCGGCCGCGAGCTCGCGCGCGATGTTCGCGCCGATCCCGCGCCCGCCGCCGGTGACGAGCGCGACCTGCCCCGTCAAGTCATCCGACGGCACGTGCGATCTCCTCCAGCGCATCGGGATTCTCCAGCGACGACAGGTCGCCCGGGTCGGTGCCGAGGGCCTGCGCGCGCACTGCGCGCCGGACGATCTTCGCGCTGCGTGTCTTCGGGAGCGACGACACCCACACGATCCGCTCCGGCTTGAACGCCTTGCCCAACTCCGCGGAGACCGCGTCCGCGACGCGTGCCGGGTCGGCGTCGGCGCCGGGCTTGGCGACGCAGAAGATCCACGCGACCTCGCCCTTGACCTCGTGCGGAATCCCGACCGCCGCCGCCTCCGCGACGATCCCCGAGCCGATCGCGGCCGACTCGAGCTCGGCGGGCCCGATCCGCTTGCCGGCGATGTTGAGCGTGTCGTCGCTGCGGCCGTGGAGGAACCAGTAGCCGTCGTCGTCGATCGAGGCCCAGTCGCCGTGCGTCCAGACGCCCGGCCAGCGGCGCCAGTAGGTGTCGAGATACCGCTCCGGATCGCGCCAGATGCCCCGCGTCATTCCCGGCCACGGGCGCTTGCACACCAGCTCGCCGACCTCGCCGCGAACGGGACGGCCCTCCGCGTCGAACACGTCCACGTCCTGGCCGAGCGCTGGGAACCCGAGCGAGCAGGCCTTCAGCGGGGCGATCGGGGTCGAGGCGAGGAAGCAGGCGCCGACCTCGGTGCCGCCCGACTCGTTGACGATCGGGGCCCGATCGCCGCCGACCTCGCGCAGCAGCCAGAGATACGGGTCGGGATTCCACGGCTCGCCCGTCGTCGCGATCGCGCGCAGCGACGACAGATCCTGAGCCGGCTCGCCCTTCGGGATCAGCGCGCGGATCAACGTCGGTGAGACGCCGAGCATCGTCACGCGCTCCTCCTCGACGATCCGCCAGAGCCGGTCGTCCGGCCAATCCGGCGCACCCTCCATGTAGACGACCGTCGCGCCGAGCGCTCCCGCGCCGACGACGGTCCACGGGCCCATGATCCAGCCCATGTCCGTCGAGAAGAACACGCGGTCGCCGCGCCGCACGTCGGTCTGGTACGCGACCTCCCGCGCGATCGAGACGAGGAAGCCGCCCTGGACGTGGAGCGCGCCCTTCGGCCGCCCGGTGGTTCCGGACGTGTACGCCAGCAGGTAGGGGTGCTCGGACTCGACGTCGAGCGGTGCGAGCGAGCCGGGCTGACGCGTCACCTCGGCAGGCCAGCCGTCGTCGCGCGACCAGACGAGCACGCTCGCGTCCTCGTTCGCCTCGTCGAGGATCTCGAGCATCTCGACGCGCCTGCCGCGGCGCAGCGACCAGTCCGCCGCGATCACGACCTTCGCCTCCGAGTCCTCGAGCCGCGCGCGGATCGCGGGCGCCGCGAAGCCGGAGAAGATCGGGACCTGCACCGCGCCGACGTGCGCGCACGCATGTGAAGCGACGGCGACCGCCGGCGACATCGGCATGAAGATCGCGACGCGGTCGCCCGGCTCGACGCCGAGCTCGACGAGCCGCTCCGCGACCCGGGTCACCTGGCGGGACAGTTCCGGCCAGGTGAGCGCGCTGCGCGTGCCGTCCTCGCCGCGAAAGACCGCGGCCTCGCCGGGAAGGTCGACCCACTTGTGCACGCAGTTCGACGCGACGTTCAGCCGCCCGCCGACGAACCACTTCGCCCACTCGATGCCGGCGGAGTCGTCGAGCACCGCCGCCCAGGGCTCGGCGAACCGGATACCGAGATCCTCGACGAGCGCCGGCCAGAAGCGTTCGGGCTCCTCCACCGAGATCCGATGCAGCTCGTGGTAGTCGGCGCAGCCGAGTTTGCGCTGCAAACGCGAGACGTTTGCGTGCTCGACCTGCTCGCGTTGCGGAGTCCAGACGTAGTCCGTCATCGCATCGGTAGCCTAGAACGATGCGAGCGCGCATCCTGGCTCCGGAGAACAGGAAGTGGTTGACGCTCGTGGCGGTCGCGTTCGGGCTGTTCATGATCATGCTCGACAACACGGTCGTGAACGTCGCGTTGCCGTCGATCCGGCGCGACCTCGGGATCTCGATCTCGGAGCTCGAATGGGTCGTCAACGCCTACGCGCTGACGTTCGGCGTCCTTCTGCTCTCGGGAGGCAAGCTCGCCGATCTCCTCGGACGGCGGCGGATCTTCATCGTCGGGCTCGTCATCTTCACGGCGTCGTCGTTCTTCTGCGGCATCGCCAACAGCGCAGGCCTGCTGATCGGCGCGCGCGTGGTGCAGGGAGTGGGGGCGGCGCTGATGAACCCGGCGACGCTGTCGATCATCACGGCGACCTTCCCGCCGCGGCAGCGCGGCACGGCGATCGGGATCTGGGCCGGGGTTTCCGCTCTCGCGCTCGCGATCGGCCCGCTCGTCGGCGGCGTGATCACCGAGCACATCAACTGGAGCTGGGTCTTCTACATCAACATCCCCGTCGGCATCCTCGGGATCCTCGCCGCGCGCGTCTTCATCGACGAGTCGCGCGACGAGTCGCTCGAGCAGCGGCTCGACCTGCCGGGCCTCGTCACCTCCGCGGCCGGGCTCTTCGCGCTCACGTACGCGCTGATCGAGTCGAACGACCGCGGCTGGGGCTCGACCCTCGTGCTCTCGCTCTTCGTGATCGCCGCGCTGTTCCTGATCGCGTTCGTGCTCCTCGAGCGGCACCAGCGGCTGCCGATGCTCGACCTCGGGCTCTTCCGCAACCTGACCTTCGCAGCCGCGAACACGGTCATGTTGCTGATCGGGCTCGCGATGTTCGGGATGTTCTTCTTCGTCTCGCTCTACGTGCAGAACGTGCTGGGGTACTCGCCGATCCAGGCGGGCGCGACGTTCCTGCCGATGACGCTCCTGATCATCCTGATCGCCCCCAACGCCGGCCGGCTCTCGGACCGGCTCGGGCCGCGCGCGATGATGGTCCCGGGCCTGATCCTCGTCTCGCTCTCGCTGCTGCTGTTCTCGATGCAGGACGAGACCTCGACCTTCTGGTCGCTGTTGCCGGCGCTGCTCGTCGGCGGCCTCGGGATGGCGATGGCGATGGCGCCGACGACGGCCGCGGCGATGGGATCGGTGCCGGTGGACAAGGCGGGCGTCGGCTCGGCCGTGATCAACTCGATGCGCCAGGTCGGCGGCTCGATCGGAATCGCGGTGCTGGGCGCGATCGTCGCCACGCAGTTCGATCCCGACCGCCCGACGCCGCACGACTTCGTGAACGGCTTCCAGCTGTCGACCCGCGTCGCTGCGGGCATCGCCTTCGCGGGCGTCCTGGTGGCCGCCTTCGGCGTCCGCAAGGTCCGCACCCAGCCGGCCCACCAACCGGCCGTAGAGCCCGCCTAGGCCCAAATGTTTCCGGCGTGTGCCGGCTTCGCCGGCGCACGCCGGTCCCGACGCATAGCCGTACCCCGCGTCACCGCTGCGGACGCTCTACGGCGCGCGGCCGAAGGCCGGGCGCCGTCGTGAGCCGACGGCCTCCCGGCGAACCAAAGAAAAGAGCCCCGGCTGCGGCTCCGGGGCTCGTTTCTCTGGGAGAGCCGGCTGCGGCCCCGGCTCGATCCCGATCTGGCCTCACCTCCGGGACAATCCCTGTGACCCTGACTCTGCGGCCCAGTCAGTGTCTGGAATCGCCCGTCCCGGCGCGACCTCTTGCTGGTTCCGGGCCTGGCGTCTTCGGCCCTCCCTGCAAGCTAGTCAGGACTGTAAGCGGGTCAGGCGGCCTTGTCAAGTAACTCGGTCAAGTGATTTCGCACACCCGTTACTTCACCGATTACTCCTGCATCCATGCCCTTTTTGGGGGATACCGCTTTGGCCAGTCTTGCTCTTCTGTGAAGTATGAGGTTGACTACACCAGCCGCTGCATGACGAATCAGGTCAGAAACACCCGCCGCATTGCCGATCCCGCGACCCGTTTGGGCGAGCGGCTTCGGCAGCTGCGCATGTCCGCGGGCATGACGCAAACCGACCTCGCCGGCGAGCGTTTCAGCAAGGAGTACGTCAGCCAGATCGAGCGCGGCAAGACCCGCCCGACCCGTGAGACGGTCGAGTGGCTCGCGGCGCGGCTCGGCGTCGACGCCGACTTTCTGCAGAAGGGCGTCTCGACCGACGAGCGCAGCCGGATCGAGACGAAGCTCGCGCGCGCAGAGGCGCTCGCCGAGGCGTGGCACAACGCCGAGGCGATCGAGCACATCGAGGACGTCAAGACCGCGGCGCTCGCGACCGGTTCGCCCGAGATCGAGGTTCGCCTCCTCTCGGTCGAGGCGATCGCGCGGCAGGCGGTCGGCGAGGTGCGCGAGGCGATCGACCTGCTGCTCAAGGCGCGGACGATCGCAGAGAGCCCCGGCTTCTCGGACGTCGAGCGGGCGGACATCCTCTTCCGGCTCGGGATCTGCCGCTACAAGCTTTCCAGCATCGCCACCGCGGTCGCGCTGTTCGACCAGTCGCTCGAGCTTGCCGAGCGCTCGGGTCTCCCGTGCGACCTGCTTCGCTCGAAGGTCCTCAACTGGCGCTCGCGCTGCCGGCGCCGCCAGCGGGACTACGAGGCCGCGCGCGAGGACGTCGAGCGCGCGCTGGAGCTCGCGGAAGGGCTCGAGGATCGGCGGATGACGGCGCACGTGTACTTCCAGGCGTCGTTGATCGCCGAGCGCGAGGGCCATTGGGTGCTCGCACGCAGCTACGCCGAACGCGCGAAGGCGCTGTACGAGGAGGTCGAGGACGAGGCCGACGTCGGCCGGCTCCTCAACAACCTGGGTGGGTTGAACTTCCTCCTCGGCAAGCCGGAGGCCGCGGTCACGCATCTCAAGGACGCGTTCAAGGTCCTGATCGACGCCGGACGGGACGACGAGGCGGCGACAGCCGTGTCGTCGCTGGCGCAGGTGCAACTGGGGCAGGGCGACCTGCAGACCGCCGAGGAGCAGGCGCGGCACGCGCTGACCCTGCTCGACGGGCGGGAAGACAGGCTGGACGAGATCGGCAACGCGCAGCTCGTGCTCGGGCGCTCGTTGCTGGAACAGGGCCGCCTCGACGAGGCGGAAGGGGTATTTGGGGAGGCGGAAGGGACGTTTGCGAAGTTCGAGTCCGCTTCGCACAAGGCGGCGGTGTGGATCGCCAAGGGCGATCTCGCTGCGCGCCGCGGCGACGACTCGAATGCTGCACGTCTGTACCGGCGCGCGGCAGAGACGCTCCAGGACTTCCGGTTCTAAACGAGAGGAGGTGATCGACATCTTCAAGACTCGCATGTACCTCTGGGCACGCACCGTGCTCCCCCTGCTCGGCCTGTTCGCCATGGCCAAAGGCCACGGCAGCTGGTGCCCCGGCTTCTTCGACGGCGACGGTTAACCCTGCGGATGCTGCGGTAGTCGGTGGGTAGACTCGAGCGGGTGCCACGCTCCCGGCTCGGTGTTCTTGCCGGCGTCCTCCTCCTCACGGCGTGCGGTTCCGGCTCGACTGCGGAGAAGCAGACACGCACGGTTGCGGGCGGCACTCTTCAGGCTCTCGCCCAGGGCCCAGGCCGAACAGTGGCGATCACCCCCGGTGATGCCGACTTCGCCCCTGGTCCGCTGCGCTACACGTTCCTCGTGATCGCGCACGACGGCCGGGTGGTCAGCCGCCCGCGCGCGACCGTCTGGGTTGCGCGCGGGCTGCAGGACAAGCCCTTCCTCAAGACGATCGCGACGCTGGAGCCGATCGGCGTCCCCGGCGTGTCGAAGGCCGCGCGCTTCGGCGTGCAGTCGCTCTACGTCGCGCGCGTCCGCGTGCCCACGGCCGGCACCTACTGGGTGCTGGCGCGACCTGCGGGAGCGGAGATCGCGGGACTGGGCAACATCGTCGTCCGCGACCAGACCGCCTCCCCCGCGCTCGGCGCGCGCGCGCCACGCTCGAACACGCCGACGCTCGGGAGCACCGGCGGCGATCTCGCGACGCTCACCACCTCGACTCGCCCCGACCGGGCGCTCTACCGCTGGTCGGTCGCGCAGTCGCTCGCCGCTCACGTTCCCTTCGTGGTGACGTTCGCCACGCCGAAGCTGTGCGCGAGCCGAACGTGCGGCCCCGTCGTCGACGTCGTGTCGCACGTGCGGCGGCGGTTCGCAGACCCGCGTGTGCGCTTCATTCACGTCGAGGTGTACGACCACAACGATCCTGCGCAGGGCTACAACCGCTGGATGCGCCAGTGGCATCTCGAGTCCGAGCCGTGGGTGTTCCTGGTCGGCGCCGACGGACGCATTAAGGACAAGTTCGAGGGATCCGTCTCCGTCGGAGAGCTGCAGGCTGCGGTTCGGCGCGATCTGATCAGGTAACAACCCGCGCGATGGGTGCGCGGACCGAGCGTGTCAAGCGCGCGTTGCACGTTGCGCGCGTCGCGCGGCGCGGCAGGCTCTTTCGCGTGCTGCGCGAGATCGGCGTCGTCGGCGAGCGGCCGGCGACCGTCGAGGGGGCGCGCGAGTTCCGCAACGCGCTCGAGGAGCTGGGAACGACGTACGTGAAGCTCGGACAGCTCCTCTCGTCGCGCTCCGACCTCCTGCCGGACGTCTACATCGAGGAGCTCTCGCGCCTCGTCGACGAGGTGCCGCCGGTCCCGTTTTCGGAGATCGAGCCGGTGATCTGGGAGGAGCTCGACCGCGATCTCTTCGCCTCGGTCGACCCGCAGCCGCTTGCCGCCGCGTCGATCGCACAGATCCACCGGGCGCAGCTGGCGAACGGACTCGAGGTCGCGGTGAAGGTGCGGCGCCCGGGCGTGGAGGTGATCGTCGCACGCGACCTCGATCTGATCCGCTCGACCGCGCGCCTGCTCGACAAGCACTCCGAGGCCGCACAGCTGTTGCAGGTCGAGGCGCTCGCGGACGAGCTCGACGTGCACTTGCGTGCCGAGCTCGACCTCGAGGAGGAGGCGCACAACACCGAGCTGATCGGAGGCCTCGTCGGCACGTCCGCAGACCTCGTCGTGCCGCGCGTCATCCGGCCGTACGTGACGAAGCGCGTGCTCGTGCTCGAGCTGCTCGAGGGCGAGAAGGTGTCCCCCAGCCACGACCTGTCGCCGGAGCGCGCGGGCGAGCTGGCGCGCGAGCTGTTCCGCTTCTACGTCCGCCAGGTGACGATCGAAGGCGTCTACCACGCCGATCCGCATCGCGGCAACGTCCTGCTCACGCCGGACGGACGGCTGGCACTGCTCGACTTCGGGCTGCTCGGGCGACTCGACGACGACACGCGCCGCTCGCTCGCGTTGCTACTGCTCGCGGTCGCGCAGAACCGCGCGGAGGACGTCGCCGACCTCATCCTGGGGTTGTCGCTGACGACGCTGGCATCCGACGAGCCGGGTTTCCTGCACGACATCCGGCGCAAGCTGCCGCGGTACCACTGGCGCCCGCTCAAGGACATTCGCGCGGGGGAGGCGCTCGCCGATCTCCAGCGCGTCTCGTTGCGTTACGGCATCCGCCTCCCGCCGGCCTTCGCGCTCGTCGGCAAGACGCTCTCGCAGGCGGACTCGGTCGCGCGCGTCCTCGACCCGGACCTCGATCCGGTTGCGCTGCTGGAGGAGGACGCGCTCACCGTGCTGCTGGAGGAGGCCGAGAACCGGCTGGAGCCGCGGGCGCTGCTCTCGTACCTCTACACGCAGCTCGACGCGCTCTCGCGGCTGCCGCGCCGGGCGGCGCAGGTCGTCGACCGGCTCGAAGGCGGGACCGTGAAGGTCGGCATCGTGCCGACCGACCTCGAGGGTTTCGAGCAGCTCGCGCGCTCGACCGCGAACCGCATCGGCGCGGCGCTGATCGTGGTCGGACTGCTCGTCTCCTCGGCGTTGATGGCCCGCGTGAACCACACGGTCGCCGTCGTCGGCTTTGCGTGCTCGTTCGTGCTCGGCCTCTACATGGTCTGGAAGATCGTGCGCACACCCGGTGAGCTGTAGTAGCTTTCCGAAATGAAGTAACGGGGACTGGAGGTGGCTCTTGAGCGAGAACGGCTACGCGAAGCCTGTGCTCGTCACGACCGACTGGGTCGCCGAGCACTTGCAGGACGGCGACGTCGTCGTCGCCGAAGTCGACGAGAACCCCGACCTCTACGACGAGGGGCACGTTCCCGGCGCCGTCCGGCTGCACTGGCGCGAGGACCTGGAGGATCCGATCGAGCGCGACCTGATCGGAAAGCGCGAGTTCGAGAAGCTGATGGGCTCGCGCGGCATCCGCAACGACACGACCGTGGTGCTGTACGGCGACCGCAACAACTGGTTCGCCGCGTACGCCTACTGGTACCTGAAGATCTACGGCCACGGCGAGGTGCGCATCCTCGACGGCGGCCGGCAGAAGTGGATCGACGAGGGACGCGAGCTCACGACGGAGGCGCCGCAGCCTCAGGAGCAGGAGTACGTCGCGCAGGAGCGCGACGAGTCGATCCGTTCGTACCGCGACGGCGTGCTCGAAAGCCTCGGGAAGGACGACCGCGTGCTCGTGGACGTGCGTAGCCCGCAGGAGTTCTCGGGCGAGCTGATCGCGCCGCCGGGCTACGAGCAAGAGGGGGCGCGGCGCGCCGGTCACATCCCGACCGCGAAATCGATCCCGTGGGCTTCCGCTGTCAACGACGACGGCACCTTCAAGTCGGCAGCCGAGCTTCGCGACCTCTACGGCGGCAAGGGTGTCACGCAGGACAAGGCGGTGACCGCCTACTGCCGGATCGGCGAGCGCAGCGCGCACACGTGGTTCGTCCTGCGCGAGCTGCTCGGCTACGAGGACGTCCGCAACTACGACGGTTCCTGGACGGAGTGGGGCAACCTCGTCGACGTTCCGATCGAGAAGGGCCTGGCGGGATAGACGGCTTGTAACCGTTCGCCTCGGGGTGCAGCATTGCCCCGACGGCGATGACGCAGCTGATCTCCGATGCGCTGCTCGAGCGCGCGGCGTTTCTCGACCATCTGAGAGAGCTCGCGGAGCGGCCAGAGGGCGCGCTCGTACTCCTCGGCGGCGAGGCCGGCGTCGGCAAGACCGCGCTCCTCCGCCGGTTCCGCGCCGAGCAATCCGGTGCCCGCGTCCTCTGGGGCTCGTGCGACGCGCTGTCGACCCCTCCAGCGCTCGGGCCGTTCCTGGCGATCGCCGAGGAGAGCGGAGGCGAGCTCCGATCGCTCGTCGAGCGTGGAGCGAAGGCGCACGACGTCGCGCGTGCGTTCCTGACTGCGCTTCGCGACCAGGGGCCGACGGTCGTCGTCATCGAAGACCTGCACTGGGCGGACGAAGCCACGCTCGACGTCGTCAGGCTGCTCGGCCGCCGGATCGAGGGCGTGCCGGCACTCGTCGTGGCGAGCTTCCGGGACGACGAGCTCGACCGCGCGCATCCTTTGCGGGTCGTCCTCGGTGAGCTCGCGACGGCGCCGGCCGTCGTACGGATGCCGCTGCCCCCGCTCTCGCGCGAGGCGGTGTCGACGCTCGCGGAGCCGCACGGCGTCGACGCGCGCGAGCTCTACCGCACGACGGGCGGGAATCCGTTCTTCGTGACCGAGGTGCTGGCGGCGGGCTCCGCACAGCTTCCGGGAACCGTTCGCGACGCGGTCCTCGGCCGCGCGGCGCGGCTGGACGCTGACGCCAGGCAGCTTCTCGAGGCCGTGGCGATCGTCCCGCGCGCGGTCGAGCTGTCGCTGCTCGAGGCCGTCGCCGGCGATCTCGGCTCGCTCGACGACTGCCTCGCGTCGGGGATGCTCGTGGCGGAAACCAGCGGCATTCGCTTCAGGCACGAGCTGGCGCGGCTCGCGATCGACGACCACGTAGCGCCTCACCGGGCCCGCCGGCTGCACCGCGCCGCCCTTCGTGCGCTCGTCGACGACCGTGCGCCCGCCGACCCTGCACAGATCGTCCACCATGCTCATGCAGCCGGCGACGACGATGCTGTGCTTGCGTTCGGGCCGCAGGCCGCAGCGCACGCTTCGCGCGTCGGCGCCCATCGCGAGGCCGCCGCGCACCTCGCGCGAGCGATCCGGGTCGGAACCGCGTTGCCGCCGCTCGAGCGCGCGCGGCTGCTCGAGTGGTTCTCGCACGAGTGCTACTTGATCGAGCAGTTCGAGGACGGTCTCGAGGCGCACACCGAAGCCCTCGAGATTCGCCGAACGCTCGGCGATCCGTTGCGCGTCGGCGACGCCGTGCGCTGGCAGTCGCGGCTCCTCTGGTGCGTCGGGCGCGCGGAGGAGTCGAACGCGCTCGCCGCCGAGGCCGTGGCGCTGCTCGAAGGCCTGCCGCGCGGCCGCGAGCTCGCGCTCGCGTACACGAGCCGGTCCGGTCTCTGCATGATCGACGACGACTACGCCGGTGCCGCCGAGTGGGGCTCGAAGGCGATGGCGCTCGCCGAAGACGTCGGCGACGTGGAGACGCTCGTCTCGGCGCTCTCGACGGTCGGCGCCGCGGAGCTCGCGGGCGGCTTCGGCGACGGCTCCGCGACCCTCGAGCGCGGTTTTGCGCTCGCGAAGGAGGCAGGGCTCCACGAGTTCGCGATCCGTGCGCTCAGCAACGGTGGGGCGGCAGCGCTCGAGATCCGCGACTACGTGCAGGCCGACCGATACCTCGCGCGTTCGCTCGCGTACCTCGAGGAGCTGGACGTCACGTACTGGCAGGGGTACCCGCTCGCGAATCGCGCGCGGTCACGCTTCGAGCAGGGTTTGTGGTCCGGAGCTGCCGCGGATGCGGAGCGCGTGCTCGCGCAACCCCGCACGCTGCCGCTCGCGCGGTTGCTCGCGTTGGTCGTGCTCGCGCGCGTTCGCGCACGGCGCGGAGATCCAGGTGTGCACGAGGCGCTGGCGCAGGCGTCCCCGCTGGCGACCCCGACGGAGCTGCAGCAGGTCGCGGCCGTCGCCGTCGCGGAGGCGGAGGCCGCGCTCCTGGACGGAAATCCGTCCGACATCGGCCGGATCACGCAATTCGCGTACGAGCTCGCTCTCTCCCGTGGCAGCCCGTGGTGGCTCGGCGAGCTCGCGATCCTGCGCCGTCGCGCCGGGATCGAGGAGCCGGCTCCCGATGCGGCCGCCGAGCCCTATGCGTGCGAGCTGCGCGGAGAGTGGTCGGCGGCAGCGACGCTCTGGAAGGAGCTCGGCTGCCCCTACGAGGCGGCCGTCGCGCTGGCGGCGAGCGCGGCCGATGCCGACGTCCGTCGCGCACACTCCGAGCTCGTTCGTCTCGGCGCGCGTCCCGCTGCGAATTCGGTCGAACGGCTGCTCCGAGCGCGCGGCCTGCGTCCGGCCCGGGGCGCGCGTGCCGCGACACGCGACAACCCGGTCGGGCTCACACCGCGTGAGAGCGAGGTGCTGGCGCTCGTCGCCACGGGTCTGCACAACCCCGAGATCGCCGAACGGCTCTCGATCTCGGCGCGAACCGTCGACCACCACGTCTCCGCGCTGCTCGCCAAGCTCGACGTGCGAACTCGGGTCGAGGCGAGCACCGAGGCCGTGCGCCTGGGCCTGCTGCCGGATCGGTAGGCCGCCACGTCCAAAGATGGGCGACTCCGCCCATGCGCAGGGTGGTGCCGGCGGAGTACCGTCACGCCAATGCCGCGCTATCTGATCGAGCGACGGTTCGCGGGCGAGATCGAGATCGCCGCCGACGAGGGCGTCACGTGGCTCCACTCGTACGTCAGCGAGGACGGCCGCAAGTCCTTCGACGTCTACGAAGCGCCGAGCCCGGAGGCGATCCGGCGTACGGCCGCCCGTAACCGGCTTCCGCTCGACGTGATCACGCAGGTGCGCGTGCTGCAGCCGTATGCGTACGGGACCGGAGAAAGGAGCAGTAGATGAGCTTGCAGCTGGGCGACACCGCGCCCGATTTCGAGGCGGAGACGACGGAGGGACGCATCCGCTTCCACGACTGGATCGGCGACTCGTGGGCCGTGCTGTTCTCGCACCCGAAGGACTTCACGCCCGTGTGCACGACCGAGCTCGGGTACATGGCCAAGATCAAGCCCGAGTTCGAGCGTCGCAACGTCAAGATCGTCGGGCTCTCCGTCGACGCGACGAGCGACCACGAGGGCTGGGCAAAGGACATCGAGGAGACACAGGGCGCGTCTCCGAACTATCCGATCATCGGCGACGCGGACTTCGAGGTCTCGAAGCTTTACGGGATGCTTCCCGCGAGCACGTCGGGCAACCCGAAAGAGCGCACGCCTGCGGACAACCAAACGGTGCGCAACGTGTTCGTGATCGGGCCGGACAAGAAGATCAAGCTGATCCTCGTCTACCCGATGACGACCGGGCGCAACTTCGACGAGGTGCTGCGCGTGATCGACTCGTTGCAGCTGACGGCGACGCACAAGGTCTCGACGCCCGTGAACTGGAAGCAAGGCGAGAACGTGATCATCGCCGGTTCCGTCTCGAACGACGAGGCGAAGGAGCTGTTCGGCGAGTGGGAGGAGCCGAAGCCGTACATCCGGATCGTCCCGCAGCCTTCGTGAATCTCCTGCCGGCCCTGAAGGGTTCGCAGGACTGACAACGAATCGGAGCGGGGGAACCTTTTACCGGGCTCCTCCTCTCCCCTGACCAGCAGCGGCGGCCTTGGCCGCCGCTGCCGCATTTAGGACACGTCCGCGGCAACCGGGAATGGACGATGGACGAATGCGTTCTAGGTCCCTACAGTTCCCGGATCGATGGAGGAGGACAGCTTTTTGAAGACGGAAACCGGGAGAGTGAAGCTCACCGACCTTGCGTCGTGCGGCGGTTGCGCGGCGAAATACTCGGCGGCTCGGCTCGAGGAGCTGTTGAAGGGATTCGTCCCCGTCGAGGCGGAAAACCTGCTCGTCGGTCTCGCGCCCGCGGACGACGCGGCGGTGTACAAGCTCGACGACGAGCGCGCGTTGATCTTCACGCTCGACTTCTTCCCGCCCGTCGTCGACGAGCCGGCCGACTACGGCGCGATCGCGGCGACGAATGCGCTCAACGACGTGTTCGCGATGGGTGGGACGCCGTTGCTCGCACTCTCGATCGCGGCGTTCCCCGAGGAGCTTCCGGTCGAGATGCTGGCCGAGATCTTCGCCGCGGCCGACGCGCAGGTACGCGCGGCCGGCGGGTTGCTCGCCGGCGGTCACACGATTCGCGACGCCGAGCCGAAGTACGGGCTCGCCGTCGTCGGCACCGTCCATCCGCGCGCAATCTGGCCGAAGAACGGCGCACGGGCGGGCGACGCGCTGTTCCTGACGAAGCCGCTCGGCACCGGCTTGATCATGACCGGGCGGAAACGAGGGCTCGCCGGGACACAGCCGCTCGAGCGCGCGATCCGCTGGATGCGCACGCTCAACAAAGACGCGTCGGAGGTGTTGCGCGGGATCGCGCCGAACGCCGTCACCGACGTGACCGGGTTCGGGCTGTTCGGGCACGCGCACGAGGTCGCCGAACGAAGCGGCGTGCGGATCGTGCTCGAGGCCGACCGCCTGCCTGCGATCGACGGCGCGCTCGACCTCGGGCGAAAGGGCGTGCGCACCAGCGGCGATCCGCGCAACCGCGACTTCGCGGCCCGGCACATCACGATCGAGCCGGGCGTCTCGCCGGCGATCGACGCGCTCGGCTTCGATCCGCAGACCGCGGGCGGCCTGCTCGTCTCGCTGCCGCGCGAGAAGGGGCCGGCGCTCGAGGCCGAGTTCGGCTCCCGCCACCTCTTCCTGCGGCGCATCGGCGCGGTCGAGGAAGGCTCGGGGGTGGTCGTCACCGCGTGAGGCGCGGGATGATCCACGGGCGCTTCCAGCCCTTCCATTTAGGTCATCTGGAGTATCTGCGCGGTGCTTCCGCCCGCAGCGACGAGGTCTGGGTCGGGATCACGAACCCCGACCCGACGCGTGTGAAGGAAGAGCCGTCCGACCCGTTGCGGCATCTGCCGGAGTCGAATCCGTACACCTACGCGGAGCGGCTGCTGATGGTGAAGGAGACCGCGCGCGACGAGTCGATCGACGTGCACGTTATCCCATTCCCGGTCAACGAGCCCGAGCTGTGGGACGTCTACGTGCCGCGCGACGCCGTGCAGTTCATCCGCCGCTTCTCGGAGTGGGGGGGCACGAAGATCGAGCGCTTGCGTGCTGCCGGCTACGACGTGGTCGTGCTCGACGAGGGAGCCGAGAAGGAGATCTCGGGCGCCGACGTGCGTAGCGCGATGCGCAGCGGCGGAGATTGGCGGTCACTCGTTCCGGCGGGCGTCGCGCGCGTGATCGACTCGCTCGAGCGCGTCCCGGTTTAGGTTCCGCGCGTGTATCCGATCCTCGTCGTCCTGCTGGACGGGCTCGCCGATCGTGCGCACGAGGTGCTCGGCGGCAAGACGGGCAACGAGGCGGCCGTCACGCCGAACCTCGACCGCCTCTGCGCCTCGGGATCGAACGGCGTCCTCTACGCGGTGGGCCCCGGTCGGGCGCCGTCGTCCGAGGTCGCGCACTGGTCGATGCTCGGGTACCAGCCCGAGGAGTTCCCGGGGCGCGCGGTGTTCGAGGCCTACGGGCGCGGGCTCGACGTCTCGCACGAAGACGTCTATGCGTACGCGGCGCTGCGGCCGGCGGAGCGGCGCGGCGACGAGCTCTGGCTCACGGGCCGGCCCGACCCGGACGGCGAGACCGCGCTCGCGCAGGAACTCGTGGCGCGGTGCGACGGCATCGCGGCCGGCGGGCTCACGTTCCATCTGCACCACGTCTGGCGCGGCGAGGCCGTGTGTCGCATCTCGGGCGGCGCGGACGACAGGATCACCGACACGGATGCGTTCTTCCGCGCGTGGTATCCCGTGCTCAGGCCGCGTCCGTTGGTGGCGGAGGCGCAGCGCACCGCCGACGCGGTCGAGGCGTGGACGCGTGAGGTCCTCCGGCGGCTCGACGGCGAGCGCCTGAACGTGATCACGCTCAAGTGGTACGGCCGCGAGCGCACGCGACCGACGTTCCTCGAGCGCCACGGCGTGACCGGCACGTTCATCGGCGAGTCGGCCTTTCTGCGCGGGCTCGCGCTGGCAGTCGGGCTCGACGAGATCGAAGAGCCTGAGACGAATGATCCCGTCGACGACATGCGCCGCCGCCTCGCGCTCGCGCGCGAGCGGCTGGACGGCGGTGAGACGTTCGTGTTCGTCCATCAGAAGACGACCGATGCGGCCGGGCACACGAAGGATCCCGCCGTGAAGCGCGACACGATCGCCACGCTCGACGCTGCGCTGGGCGCGCTGCCGACGGACCGAGCGATCGTCTGCGTCACCGGCGATCACGCAACGCCGTGCACGCCGGACGTGATCCACTCCGGCGATCCTGTGCCGCTCGTGGTCGCCGGTCCGGGTGTGCGCGCCGACGACGTCGTCGAGTTCGGCGAGCTGCCCTGCTCGAAGGGCGTCCTCGGGCACCTGCGCGGGCCGGACCTGATGCCGGTGCTCCTCAACGCGGCCGACCGGCCGCTGTTCCTCGGCTCGCGGCCGACGCCGTTCGCCGGTGCGGACGGCTATCCGGCGCTCCTCGAGCCGCTGCGCGTGTAGCCGTCCGCTCCGGTCCTGTCCCGGTGCCAGGCACGGTTGAGGGTTCGGCGCGCCGTCTGGCTTGTGCTCGTGCCTTCTGCGGATCGGCGGTCCCGATTTGGTGCCAGGCACGGTTGAGGGTTCGTAACGGAAGTCAGGACGCCGGAGCGGCGAGGCACCGCTCCAACAGCTCGTCGTCGATGTTCCGCCCGGTGACGACGAGGACGACCGGCCGCTCGGGAACCTGCGGCAGCGCGGCGAGCGTTGCCGCGGCCGCCGGCTCGGCGCGAATGCCTGCCTCCCAGAAGCGCGCGACCGCTCGCATCAGCTCGTCCTCCGTCACGAGCAGGAACTCGTCGGCGGTCTCGCGCAACCACTCGACCGCCTGCGGAATTGCAACACGCACGGCGAGGCCGTCGGCGATCGTCTCGCAGCGGTCCGACTCGACGACGCGCCCGGCACGCCAGCTGTCGTACATCACGGGCGCGCCCTCCGCCGCCACGGCGACGCGCCGCACGGCCTTGCCGAGCGCGCGTGCCACCCCGGCGAACAGCGCGCCGTTGCCGACGGGGATGATCGCCGCCGCAGGCGGCGAACCGAGCTGCGCGACGATCTCCTCGCCGATCTTGGCGTAGCCGTCGAGCTGCGCCGGCTCGTTCCCGTCCTCGAAGAACAGCATGCCGTCGGCCGCGTACGCCATCCCGGCGTCCTTGGCGTCGTCGAAGTCGCCGTCGATCTCGCGCACGTCGGCGCCCTGCGCACGGATCAGCGCGAGCTTCGTTGCACTTGCGCCGCGGGGGACGAAGACGGTCGCGCGCAGGCCCAGCCGGCGCGCCGCCCACGCGGCGGCCGCGCCCTGGTTCCCCGTGGACGCGGTGACCACGTCCCGCCGCAACCGCTCGAGCGTCGCCAGTGCGCCGCGCCATTTGAAGGCGCCGAGCTCGTGCGTGTCCTCCCGCTTGAGCCAGACGTCGGGATCCCAGGGCGAGCGCTCCAGCGGTGTGGCTGCCACCGGACGAGGCTAACGTGTGCCCGATGCAGGTCGCCGACGCGCCGCGGCTCGTCCTCACACCGCAAACGTTCCGCCGCTGCGCGTTCGCCGGAGTCTTTGCGCTGTGGGTGATCGTGACGACGGGCGCGACCGTCCGGCTGACGGCGTCCGGCCTCGGCTGCGAGCACTGGCCCGGCTGCACGGCGGCGAACCCGTTTCCCGAGAAGGACTACCACTCGTTCATCGAGTTCGGGAACCGCCTCGTCAGCGCGGTGACGATCGGAATCACGCTCGTCGTCTGGGTGGGCTCGCTGATCACGCCGTATCTGCCGCGCTGGGCGCGCTGGCTCGCCGGTGCGACGTTCTTCGGGACGCTCGCACAGGCGCCGCTGGGCGCGATCACCGTCTACGCAGGACTGCATCCGCTGCTCGTGATGTCGCACTTCCTCGTCGCCCTCGCGGTTCTCGCGGCAGGGGTTGTCGTCGCGGTCGAGGCCGTCCGCCTCGAGCACGGGTCCGC
>Ga0081539_10001743_pt1 | contig 34704 bp, 21 predicted proteins | sample TabmetS4T2R2_FD_71023 | JGI IMG/M metagenome (GOLD analysis project Ga0081539, IMG submission 71023) | Tabebuia heterophylla rhizosphere microbial communities from the University of Puerto Rico - S4T2R2 | ecosystem: Host-associated > Plants > Roots > Rhizosphere ... | reverse complement strand
ATACCAGTTTGGCGGTTACATAAATCCGCAAACAAATGCAACTTCATCAAGATCATCAAGCAATAATTATTGGTGGAATTTCAATACACGTTTGCAGTATGATGTTAAGATAAACAAGCACTCCATTTCTGCAATGATTGGTCATGAAGCACAATCATGGGGCGGCGAATCATTAAGTGGTTACAGATCGAATTTTGTTACAAATGATGTACAGGAATTGGGTGGTGGTGATGCAACAACTGCTACAAATGGAAGCGGTAAATATGATGGCGCAACAGAATCTTACATGGCACGCATCAACTACGTGTACAACGACAAATATATTCTCCAACTCACAGGTCGCCGTGATGGTTCTTCAAACTTTGGGGAAAATAAGCGCTGGGGTAACTTTCCGGGAGTATCTGCAGCATGGAGAATTTCACAGGAAAATTTCATGAAGGGCTTAAGCGCCGTTAATGATTTAAAGTTAAGAGTTGAATATGGTTGGTCTGGTAATTCAAGCGCAGGCGGATATTATGCAAGATTGCAGACAGTGCCTACTCCATGGGGAACAGGTTTTCTTGCATCAAATTTTCCCAATCCTGATTTGCATTGGGAAACAGATAAAACCTTTAACGTAGGTTTTGATTTGCACATGTTTAATAATCGTCTCGAAGTAATTGCAGATGCTTACGTAAAAAATCTTACTGATTTGCTTACAGTAGTTCCTCGTCCCTATACTTCCGGCGGAGATATTTCTTATTCGCCGGGTTACATTCAATTCCCCACAAAAAATACAGGAGGTACCATGCGTAACAAAGGCTTTGGAATTACTGTAAACACCGTGAATATTGACAACAAAACATTCGTGTGGAGAACCGGCTTTAACATATCTGTTGACAGAAATAAAATAACAAAACTTGAAACGCCGATAAATACCAATTGGGCTGGAACGCAGGCAGAGTTTGTATCCAAAGCCGGTCAACCTGCAAGCATGATTACAGGGTACATTGCTGAAGGTTTATTTCAGGATTATAAAGACATAGCAAGCCATGCGGTTCAAACATCGAATGGAGTGTTAACGATAAGTCCGCAGGGAACTTGGGTTGGTGATATTAAATTCAAAGACCTTAACGGCGATGGAATTATTAATCAGGATGACCGCACTATTATAGGCAATCCGTGGCCCAAATTCACTTTTGGTTTCAACACTTCGTTCTCTTACAAAAAATTTGATCTGAATATTTTCGTTACAGGTTCCATTGGCAACGATGTTCTTAATTACATGCGTTATCAAAACGAAACAATCAATACCGGAGTTTTTGGTAACTACTTTACATCCGTTGCCAATTTTGCGAGACCTTCTTCTTATAGTCTTTCAGATAGTTCTGCTGCTGTTCTTACCAATCCGGGTTACACCATTCCGCGTGTTGCACCCGGCGATCCGAATGGCAACGGCAGAATGAGTTCATGGTTTATAGAAGATGGCTCTTATGTTCGTGTAAAGAACGTATCGCTTGGCTATACATTCCCTTCACAATGGGTTTCTAAATTAGCGATGAGAGGATTAAGAGCATCTGTAGGTGTTCAAAACCTTCTCACCATTACCGATTACAAAGGATACGATCCCGAAATCGGAATGGTAAATTATGGCGGCACAATCATGGCTGGTATAGATTCCGGTCGTTATCCTTCTGTAAGATTTTATTCTTTCAATATAGTGGCAGATTTCTAATCAAATTAAATCTTATTAAAAATGAAACCGATTTTAAAATATAGTATCATCATCATAACCACTTCCCTCGTGCAAAGCTGCAGTAAAGATTTTCTAAACAGACCTCCGATTGATCAGGTAACATCAGGCAATTTTTATAAAACAGATGAAGAAGTTCTTGCAGGTACTTCCCCGTTGTACAACATCGTTTGGTTTGATTATAATGATAAAGCATTTATGGCTTTCGGTGAAGCACGTGGCGGCAACCTTAACTCAAACGACAGAACAGCTTATATTCAATTCACTGTTTCATCAACAGACCAAAGTACGTTGTTGCCGGGCTACAAATCTTTTTATAAAATAATTGCACAGGCAAATACAACTATGCAATCTATCAAAGGAAGCACGGGTAATATTACTCCTGAAATAAAAAATATGGCTTTGGGCGAATGCCGTTTTATGCGTGCAGTAGCTTATTATAATCTGGTAACAGACTGGGGTGCTGTGCCTATTATTTATGATAATGTTGCACAACTTGATGAATCTCCGCATCGCAATAACATTGAGGATGTTTTTAAGTTTATCATCATGGATCTTCATTTTGCTGCAGAGAATTTGCCCGCCACACCTTATCAGCAGGGACGTTTAACAAAATGGTCGGCAGAAAGTTTGCTTGCAAAAATGTATTTAACAAGAGCAGGTCTTGGTGCAAGCGAAGGCAGCCGTGATCAAAGCGACTTAGACAGTGCTAAATATTATGCAGGTGATGTTGTGCACAACAGTGGATTAAGCTTAGATCCTGATTATTATCATCTCTTCACAAGCGAGGGCAACAACAGTTCAAACAATAATAAAGAGAGTTTATTTTCATTGCAATGGATGCCATACAATAGTCCGTGGGGTGTAAATAATTCTTTTCAGGCTTATGTTGCGTTTGAATCAAAGCTTACTCAAACGGGTGATGGATGGGGAGCAGCACAAGGTGTATCTGCCGATGTTGTAAGATATTTTATGTCGCATGGTGAAGATTCAATTCGCCGCAAAGCAACCTGCATGTTTGATGGTGATTATTATCCTGATCTTGAACAAAAAGACGGTGGTTTACACTATTCTGTTACGTTTATTTCCAACCTCAAGAAATATGTTATCGGTTCGCCTGCAGATAATGGAGGCAAAGGTGCCTTCATGGCTGCATACATCAACACTTATGTATTGAGACTTGCAGAAGTGTATTTGATTTATGCCGAATCTATTCTTGGTAATGCACCATCTACTTCCGATCCTGAAGCATTGAAATACTTTAATGCAGTACGCGACAGAGCAGGTGTTCCCGAAAAATCTTCTATTACTTTCAACGATATATTCCAGGAGAAAAGAGTGGAAACAATTATGGAAGGCGGTGCATGGAATGAAATTATACGCTGGTATTATTTTGCTCCCGATAAAGCGAAAGCGTATGTAGCATCGCAGGATAAAGGAAATTATACCATCACTCATAACGAAGGTTCAAGTCCGCGTACATGGACAGTAGTATATACTCCGCAATATTATCCCGTTACTGATCAATCCATATATCTTCCTTTCCCTGAAGCGGAGATGATTAATGCACCTACTTTGGCAGAGGAACCAGCTCCTTTCGATTTCAGCAAACTGCCTGAATAATTAAAATGTTTCATCTCTAAAACAAATAATCATGCGACTATTATCTTTCAAAATATCAAACATCATTCTCTTTCTTTTTGCATGTGCAGTCTTTACGCAGGTTGCTTGTAAAAAAGATAGTGGAGTCAGCAATCCTGTTATTCAGCAAGTGCGCTTACTCGATTCTACGAAACGAGATAGTTTTTTTACTTCAGTTTTACCGGGCACCACTATAGTAATACAAGGTCACGGTTTTTCAGGACTGTTACATGTATATTTCAACGATGCTGATGCAGCATTTAATTCTGCATTAAACAGCGACAACAATATTATCATAACTGTTCCTGCTGATGCTCCAACAGAAGCTACAAATCCTGATGTTTCCAATAACATAAAAGTGGTAACCAATCATGGTGAAGCAACATTCGATTTTGTATTAACTGCTCCGCCACCCTCTGTTACAGGAGCATCGAATGAAATGGCGTTAGCCGGTGATCAAATCACTATTTATGGAAACAATTTTTATATCATTGATAAAGTGGTTTTTCCCGGTAATGTTGAAGTAACAAATTTTACAGTGAATGATGACGCAACTGCCATTACACTCACAGTGCCGGCTGGTGTTACAAGCGGACCCATACAAGTGGTAAATAAATTTGGAACAGGCACTTCAGTTTTTCTTTTTGATGATACAACAACAGGTGTGCTTTGCAACTTCGATAATGTAAACAATTTCAGTTGGGGTTGTCCTGTAAGTTCCGATGCATCTGCATATCCCGGTGGTTGGGGAAGCTTTGCGCAAATGCAGTTCTCCGGTGTGCCCGCAAATGATGGAGCTTGGTGGAATTGGGGACGTTCTTTAAACACAAATTCGGGTACATGGGTTCCATCAGATCATCTCTCCGATCCGCTTTCGAGTTATGCAGTAAAGTTTGAGATATATGTAAAACAACCTTGGTCAACCGGCTCGTTTTATATCGTGAAAGATTATACATGGACGTATGTGGGTCTCTATGAACCATGGAAACAAAAAGCAGATTTCACAACCAATGGAGAGTGGCAAACCGTTACCATTCCATTAGATCAGTTTAAAACAGATAATGGCACGGGTAATCCGCCTTCAACTTTAGCTGATTTGGTTGGTTCTGGTACCGGCAATATTGATATCATGTTTGTAAACAATACCGCAACAGATGTTGCAAGCTTTGATGCTGCGGTGGACAATGTGCGGGTTGTAAAGATCAATTAAGTTTTTAAATAGCAGTACGAAACTGAATGTCTATTCCGGTTTCCTTTCTAACAAGCAGTTAGTAGAATAGCAACCGTAGCCTGCAAGGGTTTCAATTCAATTGCAAATCTTTTTGCAGGCTCGGTTTTTTTTGACCACTGATTAGAATGATTAGAATGATTATAATAATTAGAATGATTTGAATAGGTGGGATGATTTTTATAAGCCCGGCTGTAGAATAGGAATGAAGCATTCGTTGCGTCGCACTCGTGTACATTTTGAACGTTACTCATCATTTTAACCACAGAGTCACAACGACACAACGATGCACAGAGCTCTGTGAAACTCCGTGACTCTCTGTCTCCGTGGTTCAATAGAAAATGAAAATTGGAAAGAGAAGAGTTCACTTAACAATTAGGTAAATGCAAATTTAAACTTCAAGTCCACATGAAATTTTCACTAACAATTTTTCAATTCATTGTTTTTCTCATCGCATTTTCATCCTGCAAAAAATCAGTTACAAACAGCGGCGGTAACAATCCGCCGCCAACGGATACAACAGGCACAGTAATCACGCCAAAAGACCCTGAAGTTGCAAATACCATCGGCTTTTTTATGAATGATTGGACTGCAAAAAATTTTACAGCGCCTTCTTATAATGATGCAACAGTTCCAACTTCTGCATCAACTACTGTGAATATTGATGCATCAACGATTCTCACAAAAGTGCCTGCAACATTATTTGGCAACAATGCAAATACGTGGATGGGCAACTTTACTGACGCAACATTGCTTACACACATAACCAATCTTCATCCGAAGATCATTCGCTTTCCGGGTGGCAGTATAAGCGATGTATTTTTCTGGAATGGAGACAATGGTGCTAAGCCTGCAAATGCACCTGATTCTTTGGTGAATGATCAAGGTGTTAAATCTCCCGTCGGTTATTGGTATGGAAAAAATACTGATAGCTGGACGTGTTCTGTTGAAAATTATTACAACATGCTGCAGCAAACAGGCAATGACGGAATGATTACAATCAATTATGCTTATGCACGATATGGAACAAGTGAAGACCCTGTTGCAGCAGCAGCGCATCTTGCTGCAGATTGGGTGCGATACGATAATGGCAGAACAAAATATTGGGAGATCGGAAATGAAAGCGCCGGAACATGGGAAGCAGGATACAGAATTGATGTAAGCAAAAATAAAGATGGTCAGCCGCAATTTATAACAGGCGATTTGTACGGCAAACATTTTAAAGTGTTTGCAGATTCAATGAAGCAAGCGGCAAACGAAATCGGAAAAACAATTTATATTGGTTCGCAGTTAGTAGAGCACACACCACAAGGATGGGAGCCACCTGCAACACAAACATGGAATGCAGGTGTGTTGCCACAAGTGAATAATGCCGCAGATTTTTTTATCGTGCATAATTATTTTACAAATTATCAAACCAATGATAATGCTATCACCATTTTAAATACGGCAGAAACTGTTACAAAATCAATTAAAGATGTAGTTACACAATCTTTATCATCTGCAAGCGCTTCAATGAAACCAATCGCGCTAACAGAATGGAATATTTTTTCACAAGGTTCTATGCAAGCGGTTTCCCATGTTTCAGGAATGCATGCAGTGCTTGTGATTGGCGAGTTATTGAAAAATCAATTTGGTATGGCAAGCCGTTGGGATTTGGCAAATGGTTGGAGCAATGGTAACGATCATGGATTGTTCAGCAATGGCGATGAACCCGGCGTGCAAAGATGGAATCCGCGACCTTCATTTTATTATTTGTACTTCTTTCAAAAATGTTTGGGAGATCGCTTTATTAGTTCAACAGTAACCGGCAACAGCAGTATAAAAAGTTATGCAACTACTTTTTCATCAGGGCAAATTGGATTAACGCTTGTAAACACATCAACAACTGATGTAGATGTTCAAACTACTTTCAAAAACTTTAATGCCGGCAATCGTTTTTACTGGTACACATTAACAGGTGGAACTGATAACGGGGAATTTTCAAGAAAAGTAATTGTGAATGGGTCTGGTCCTTCCGGTGTTGCAGGTGGTCCTGCAAATTATGCAACGTTAAAAGCAAATTCTGCTGCAATCACAAACGGAGTAAAAATCACTGTTCCTTCAAGAGGAGTTGTTTTTATGGTAATTGATAAAAAGTGAGTTTAAGTTGATAAGTTGATTTGTTGAAAGGTTGATAAGTTGATAAGTTGATAAGTTGATTAGGTTGTTGCAAGTTACAGGTTGCATGGAAGTTGATAGGTGGTTGAAAAGTTGTTTCAGGCACAGTTTGCATGTTATAATTTGTATGCATATCTCACCTGTCCAACTTATCCCCATAGCTCCGCAAGAAAGTCATTGGCGAAGACACTCACTACTGACTACTCACTACTCACTTTTTTGTACTTTCACTTCTTCTTAAAGCTTGTTCTTATGAGACCACAAATTATCATAATTCTGCTTTTTGTTTCACTTATTTCTATACAATTGTTTTCCCAAACGAGAATTATACAAGACTTCGACGATACCTGGAAATTCATCCTCGACAGTACAAACCACTACGAAGCATCTGATGTAAATGATGACTCATGGCAAACGCTTAATCTTCCTCATGATTGGAGTATCGAAATGCCTTTTGATTCAACAAGTCCAACAGGTACCGGCGGAGGTGCACTGAGAGGTGGCTTAGGTTGGTATCGCAAAACTTTTACTTTGCCTGCATCCTCAAAAGATAAAAATGTTTTTATTGATTTCGATGGGGTATATATGAATAGCGAAGTTTGGATAAATGGTCACTCGCTTGGTGTTCGCCCAAACGGTTATATTTCGTTTCGATATGATCTTACACCTTATCTAAAATTTGGTAATGAAAAAAATGCGATAGTTGTAAAGGTTGATAACTCAAAACAGCCAAACTCACGCTGGTACAGTGGTTCAGGCATTTACAGGAATGTGTGGCTTGTAACAACCAATAAAATTTTTGTTGATAATTGGGGAACATTTATTACAACGCCAACAGTAAACAATGAATCTGCCACTGTTGATATAAAAATTAAACTAAACAATACAAACTCAAGCGATGAAAATATTGTTGTAAAAACAACTTTGTTTAATGCAACAGGTAAATCAGTTGCAACTGCATCTTCAAATGTAAATGCAAAAGCGACCTCAATAACTGAAACATCGCAACAAATAAAAGTCACTTCACCGCATTTGTGGTCAATCGAAAATCCTTATCTCTATAAAACAGTAACACAGATAATAAACGATAACAAAGTTGTTGATGAATACACAACCAATTTTGGCATTCGCTATTTCAATTTCGATGTTGATAAAGGCTTTTCATTAAATGGCAAGCCGCTAAAAATTATCGGGGTTTGCAATCATCATGATCTTGGATGTTTAGGCACAGCTATCAACACGAGAGCATTGCAACGCCAGCTTGAAATGTTGAAGAGTATGGGCATCAATGGCATTCGAACGTCACACAATCCGCCTGCACCGGAACTTTTAGACCTTTGCGATAAAATGGGTTTCATCGTAATGGACGAAGCATTTGACATGTGGAAGAAACAAAAAAATCCTTACGATTATCATTTGTATTGGGACGAATGGCACAAGAAAGATTTGGAAGATCAGGTGTTGAGAGACCGCAATCATCCATCTGTTTTTATCTGGAGCATCGGTAACGAAATTCCGGAACAATGGGGCGAGAACGGAAAAGATACATCAGGCAGAAGTATTGCAAGAGAACTTGCTGCCATTGTTCATTCGCTTGATACAACAAGACCAATCACTTCTGCATTAAATAACCCTTATCCAGAAGGTAATGAAATCTATGCATCAGGTGCGCTTGATCTTGTCGGGTTTAACTATCATCATGAAGAGTATAAAAATTTTCCTCAAAAATTTCCCGGACAAAAATTCATTGGAACGGAGTCTGTTTCTGCGCTGCAAACAAGAGGTCATTATGATATGCCTTCAGACAGCATTCGCCGCTGGCCTAAACGATGGGACTTGCCCGTTGAAAATGCAAATCCCGATCTCACTTGTTCTGCTTACGAAAATTGTTCTGCGCCGTGGGGTTCTACACATGAAGAAACATTGAAAGAATTATTGAAGCATGATTTTGCAAGCGGCATGTTTGTATGGACGGGTTTCGATTATATCGGCGAGCCTACACCATATCCATGGCCCGCACGAAGCTCATACTTTGGAATCATTGATTTGGCGGGCTTTCCAAAAGATGCTTTCTATCTCTATCAAAGTTTATTTACTGATAAAACGGTGCTGCACATATTTCCGCATTGGAATTGGAAGCAGGGTCAAACAATTGATGTGTGGACTTACTACAACAATGCCGATGAAGTGGAGTTGTTTTTAAACGGTAAATCACTTGGCGCGAAAAAGAAAACCGGCGATGATTTGCATGTGATGTGGCGCGTTACGTATGAACCCGGAACACTAAAAGCTGTTTCAAGAAAAGCAGGAAAAATTGTTCTCACAAAAGAAATTCATACTGCTGGTGCTCCCGCAAAAATTTTATTGAGTGCAGATAGAAACAACATCAAAGCCGATGGCAAAGACCTTTCATTCATCACAGCAAAGGTTGTTGACAAAGATGGCAATTTCGTCCCCGATGCAAATAATCTAATTAAGTTTACAACAACAGGCGAAGGTGGTGTTATCGCAACAGACAACGGAAGCGAAACTGATCTTGAATCGTTCAAATCTACACAGCGCAAAGCTTTCAACGGGTTGTGTCTCGCAGTAGTGCAATCAAACAAAAAAGCAGGAACGATAAAATTAACAGCGACTGCTGATGAATTAATGCCCGCAACAATTACAATAACAACGAAGTGATTTTTAGGATACCAACAGTAGTTTTTCATAGCATCGCCTCTTGTGTCACTCACTTGTGCGTTCGGAACTTTGTTGAGCAGAACACTTAAACTTTCAAACTTTCAAACTTTTCCGCATCATGAAACCTAAAGCATTAATCTTTCTTTTTTCCTTACTTGCAATAACTACATTGCGTGCTCAATCACCGACCGGAAACATCCGTCTCAACCAGATCGGCTTTTATTCAAATGCACCAAAGATTGCTGTAGTTGTAAGTGAAACTGCAACCGATGATTTTTTTATAACAACAACTCATCATAAAGACACGCTGTATTCAGGAAAGTTGAGCGAAGAGCTTCACTCAAAAAATTCTTCTCTCATAACACATGTTGCAGATTTTAGTGCATTCAACAAAACAGGAACTTATCTTATAGACATTCCGGGTGTTGGCTATTCTTATCAATTCGAAATTGCAAACAATGTTCATTATGCTGTGGGTACCGCATCACTGAAAGGTTTTTATTATCAACGCATGTCCATGCCGCTTGATGAAAAGTATGCAGGCAAATGGACAAGAGCAGAAGGTCATCCGGATACAGCAGTATTGATTCATTCATCTGCCGCAACAGTCCAAAGACCTGAAGGAACAAAGATTTTATCATCTGGTGGCTGGTACGATGCAGGCGATTACAACAAATACATTGTAAACAGTGGCATCACAATGGGAACACTGCTCTCTGCCTATGAAGATTTTTCTTCTTATTTCGACACGCTCAAAACAAATATTCCTGAAACCGGTGATAATATTCCTGATATTCTCAATGAGATTATTTACAACTTAAGATGGATGCTCACCATGCAAGACCCGAATGATGGTGGCGTTTATCACAAATGCACCAATGCCGATTTTGATAAAATGATAATGCCCGATAAAGCAACATCACCCCGATACGCTGTACAAAAGGGAACTGCTGCAACACTTGATTTTGCTGCCGTTGCAGCGCAGGCATCTCGCATTCTAAAAAAGTACAAAAAACAATTACCGGGCTTGAGTGATAGCTGTTTAAAAGCTGCACAATATGCATGGCAATGGGCTTTGAAAAATCCAAATGTTGTGTATGATCAAAATACAATGAATCAAAAATTTGAACCGAAGATTACAACAGGCGATTATGGCGACCGCAGTTTTAACGATGAATGGTTTTGGACTGCTTGTGAATTATATGTCACAACAAAAGATGAACAATACTATAAAGTTGTTTCAGAAAAAATGAATGATAGTTTATCATTGCCATCATGGAGCAATGTATATATGCTTGGTGATTATACTTTAATTCGTAATGAAAAAAAATTACAACAACATGCAGATGATATTGCCATAATAAAAAAACGCGTTGTTGATTTTGCAAACACTTATTTGCAGCATGTAAGCGAAAATGCTTTTAAAACAGTGATGGGACAAAATGTAAAAGATTTTATCTGGGGAAGTAACTCCGTTGCAATGAATCAAAGCATTTTACTTATCAATGCATACTTCATCACTAAAGACAAAAAATATATTGACAATGCATTAACCAATCTCGATTATGTGTTGGGAAGAAATGCAACAGGCTACTGTTTTGTAACAGGCATTGGGAGTAAGAGCACGATGCACCCGCATCATCGTCCTTCCATTGCCGATGGCATTGATGAACCCGTTTCGGGTTTGCTTGCAGGTGGTCCCAACCCCGGCAGACAAGATAGTTGTCATTATGATTTTACAGAACCGGAAACTGCATACAGCGATACAGATTGTTCTTATGCAAGCAACGAAATCGCCATTAACTGGAATGCACCACTGGTATATGTTGCAAATGCGGTTGAGGCATTGCAAAAGAAGTTTTGAACAGGTGACAGATTACGGGTTATACGTTGCACGTGTGAAGAAAATTTCTCTCCTCAAATTCTTTTTCGCTTGTATTTTGACAGTTAATAACTAACAACGAAATGTCCAAAAGCAACCAAACTATAACTGTAAAAGGAACAGAAATTTCTGTCATTCAAGTTAACAAGACAGATTATATTTCGTTAACCGATATGATAAAATCATTTGGTGATGAAACCATAATTTATAACTGGCTTCGCAATAGAAATACAATTGAATTTCTGGGAATATGGGAACAGATTTACAATTCGGATTTTAAACCTATCGAATTCGAGAGGTTTAAAAAAGAAGCGGGTTTGAATAGCTTTACTCTTTCACCCAAAAAATGGATAGAGACAACCCATGCAATTGGCATTGTTTCTAAAGCTGGCCGGTATGGCGGCGGCACCTATGCTCATAAAGATATTGCATTCGAGTTTGGCTCATGGCTGAGTGCAGAATTCAAATTATATCTCATAAAAGAATTTCAGCGATTGAAAGATGAAGAGAGCCGTAACAAACATTTGGAATGGAATCTTCAACGAACATTGGCTAAAATTAATTATCGCATTCACACCGACGCTATCAAAGAAACATTAATACCGCCTGCCGTTACAAAACAACAAACGACCATTATCTATGCAAGCGAAGCCGATTTATTGAACGTGGCTTTATTCGGTAAAACAGCAAAAGAATGGCGTGAGCAAAATGCAGGTAAAGACGGAAATATAAGAGACTATGCAACGCTGAAGCAATTGGTTGTATTAACCAATTTGGAAAGCATCAATCCAGTTTTAATTAGGCAGGAATTGCCACAAGGAGAAAGACTAAAAAAATTAAATGACATTGCTATTTCGCAAATGAAATCTTTACTATCAAGTACCTCTATAAAAAAACTGAAATGATGAAAATAAAATCTAACAATGTGCACCATTTAAAACAAACTTTCATTTTGTTTTTATTCTTCGTTAGTTTTCAATTGAATGCACAAAAATTCAAAACCTTTACACTCTCCTCACCTGACGGCAATATTCAACTTAAAGTTGATGCCGGTTCAAAATTGCAGTGGAGTGTAACGCATCAATCGCAAACAATTATTGCACCATCTGCTGTTTCATTGAAATTACAAAGCGGTGAAGTGTTAGGCGATAACGCACAAATCACTTCTTCAAAAATTGGAAAGGTGAATAACAGAATTGCGGCGCTCAATTACAAAAAAGATACTGTTGAAGACAACTATTCGCAGCTTACATTGAATTGTAAAGGAGATTATGGAATCATTTTCAGGGCATACAACGATGGTGTAGCATACAGATTTTTTACAAAGAAAAAAGACAGCATCGTTGTGCAATCAGAAGAAGCGAATTTCAATTTTACAGATGATGATTCGGCTTTTATTCCTTATGCGAATCAACCCCACAATCATGATAAATATGAATGTTCATTTGAGAACACATACCAACATATCAAGCTCTCGCAATTTATAAAAGATACCGTAGCATTCGCACCTGTTCTTGTTGAATTGCCAAACAATAAAAAAGCGTTAATTACAGAAGCAGATTTGGAAGATTATTCGGGCATGTTTTTAACCAATGGCAAACCTGCAAATGGGTTGAGCGGTGATTTTGCACCGTATGTTTTGGAGGATAAACAAGGCGGTCATAACAACCTGCAGGCATTTGTAACAAAGCGTGCAGATTATATCGCCAGAACGAAGGGCACACGCAGCTTTCCATGGCGTGTGGTAATTATAAGTACAAGCGATAAAGATTTGCTGAACAACGATATGGTGTATCGTTTGGCATCGCCTTCAAGAGTGGAAGATGTGTCGTGGATAAAGCCGGGTAAAGTTGCATGGGATTGGTGGAACGACTGGAATATTTCGCATGTTGATTTTAAGGCAGGCATCAACACAGAGACCTATAAATATTATATAGATTTTGCTGCTGCAAATCACATCGAATATATTTTGCTTGATGAAGGTTGGGCAAACAGTCTCGACATTATGCAAATTGTTCCCGAAGTTAATCTTCAAGAAATAATTGATTATGGAAAACAAAAAAATGTAGGTGTTTGGTTGTGGGGTGGATGGTTGCCGCTTGATAAGAAAATTGATGAAGCATTGTCAAAATATTCAAAGATGGGCATCAAAGGGTTTAAGATAGATTTTATGGATCGTGATGATCAAAAGATGGTGCAATTTTTTTATCGCATGGCAAAAAAAGCGGCAGAATATCATTTGCTGATAGATTATCATGGTGCATACAAACCAACAGGTATGCAACGCACCTTTCCAAACATTTTAAATGTGGAAGCAGTACATGGCATGGAGCAATTGAAATGGAGCAATCCCGATATGCCACAGTTTGATGTAACTATTCCCTTCATTCGCATGGTTGCAGGTTATATGGATTATACACCCGGCGCAATGCGCAATGCAACAAAGCAGATATTTCGACCAATCAATTCAATGCCGATGAGTCAGGGAACACGTTGTCATCAGCTTGCAATGTATGTAATGTATGAGTCGCCTTTCGAGATGCTTTCCGATAATCCAACCATTTACACGCGTGAACAGGAGAGTGTAAATTTTATGAGCGCCGTTCCTACAACATTTAATGAAACAGTTGCTCTGGATGGAAAGGTAAGCGAGTATGCTGCCATTGCAAGAAGAAAAGGAGATACATGGTATGTTGGTGCAATGGGCGACTGGAATGCACGAGACATTACAATTGATTTATCTTTTTTGAAAGATGGCAACTACGAAGCGGAAATTTTTAAAGACGGCATTAATGCAGACCGCGATGCAACAGATTATAAAAGAGAAGTAATAAAAGTTTCTTCCAACGATAAATTGAATGTGCATCTCGCAAGTGGTGGCGGATGGGTGGCGAGGATTTATAAGCAGTAGTGAGTAGTCAGTAGTCAGTAGTGATAAAGGGTTTTAATGAATCCGTACTCACAACTCATCACTCACTACTCACTATCCCACCTTCAATCCATTTCCCATCTTCTTACGCGGCTGCAATAACACAACATTGTTGTTCTCATCATAAACACCTAACACAAGACATTCGCTAAAGAATGAGGCAATTTGTTTTACAGGAAAATTCACGACGGCAACAATTTGTTTATTCAGCAAATCTTCCTTCGTATAATGATGTGTTATTTGTGCAGATGATTTCTTTATGCCAAGCTCACCAAAATCAATCGTAAGTTGATACGATGGTTTTCTTGCTTTTGGAAAATCATTTACTTCAATAATAGTTCCTGTGCGAATGTCAATTTTTTCAAAATCATTCCATGAGATGAGCTCCATGTTTTTGTTTTTTAGGTTTTATGTTTTTTAGTGCGAAATTATATTTCTTTAGCCTTCCACCCTCAACCTTGCACCTTATACCTTCGATAACAAAAAAACTATTTGCAATTTCAGTTCATGCCTTAACTTTAACCGCTTCAAAATTTCAGAAGTGTAAAATTGACAATTATTCACCTAACGAAAGCAACCAACCAACATGCCGAAAAATAAATTTTTAGTTCCATTCATTCTCGTTACATCTCTGTTTTTTTTATGGGCATTTCTTCACAACTTAAATCCGATACTCATTCCGCACTTAAAAAAAGCTTGCCAGTTAAGCGACCTGCAATCTTCTTTTATTGATCCTGCCGTATATCTCGGCTATTTTTTAGCTGCAATACCAGCCGGCTTATTTATTCATCGCTATGGATATAAAAACGGTATTCTGCTTGGTTTAACATTATTTGCGGCAGGGGCACTCTTATTTATTCCTTCTGCTTCTGTACGGGAATTTTCTTTCTTTTTGATTGCTCTTTTTATTATGGCATGCGGCGCTGCATTTTTAGAAACGGTCGCAAATCCTTTAGTTACTATTCTTGGCGACCCTGCAACATCGGAACAACGTTTAAATTTTTCACAGTCATTCAATGGATTAGGCGCAGTGATTGCTCCAATCATCGGCAGCAAGTTTATTTTTTCAGGCATTGAATATTCAAAAGAGGAGCTGCAACAAATGCCGCCGGAAAAGTTGCAGGCCTATTTAAATATGGAAGCAGCAACCGTAAAGCTGCCGTATTTAATAATTGCGCTCGTTGTATTTCTTGTGATTATTCTTTTTGTAATAACAAAATTTCCGGCTGTAAAAGAAGACGACAGTGCAGCGCACGGGACAAAATTTTCTTTGAGCGTTTTTAAATTCAGTCATCTCAAATGGGCAGTAGTAGCGCAGTTTTTTTACGTTGCGGCTCAAGTCGCTGTGGGAAGTTTCTTTGTAAAATTTTCTAATGAAGTGATGAAACTTCCCGAAAGAGAAGCCGGTTATCATTGGAGTGCTGCGATGTTTGGATTTGTAGCAGGAAGGTTTGCAGGAACGTTCTTCATGCGTTATATAAAACCTGCGAAGCTATTAAGTTTGTATGCAGCGATTAATATTCTCTTACTAATCATTGGTGTAAGTGTGAAAGGTCCCGTCGCAGTATATGCAGTAATGGCGGTTCCTTTTTTTATGTCCATCATGTTCCCGACAATTTTTGCGCTCGGTATAAAAGGATTAGGCGAAGAAACAAAAATCGCTTCATCTTTTCTTGTAATGTCTATCATTGGAGGTGGTTTTGGTGCAGTGCTAATGGGATTTATTTCAGATGAAACAGGCAGTATGCAAATCGCTTACGTCATTCCGTTAATTTGTTTTTTGTTCGTCTTGTATTATGGCTTAAAGGGATACAAAATAAAAGCGTTGCAGCAGTGATTGATAAGAGTTTTTATGTTACGAATTGAAGTTTTTCATGGCATCGCCTCTTGTGTCACTCACTTGTACGTTCAGAACTTTGATGAGCAACGTTGCACATTGAGCATTGACAGTTGAGCATTGAACATTTATAAACGTATTTTATAAATCATTTCAATCATTCTAATCATAATTAATCAATGGTCAAATATTGCCTCGCACTCGACCTCAAAGATGATGAACAACTCATCAAAGAATATGAAGAATATCATCAAAACGTATGGCAGGAAATAAAGCAAAGCATTCATGATGCTGGCATCACCAACATGGAAATTTATCGCACAGGTAATCACTTGTTCATGATAATGGAAACAAACGAAAATTTCAGCTTCGACAAGAAAGCGGCGATGGATAAAGCCAATCCCAAAGTGCAGGAGTGGGAACAACTCATGTGGAAGTTTCAGCAGCCATTGCCTTGGGCAAAAGAAGGTGAGAAATGGATTTTGATGGAGAAAATATTTACCCTAAACGACGCCTCCATCCTCTAAAGGGAGTAATATAAAACTAATAAAATCTTTACAAAATGCTGGAGGCAGAGAATAATAAGGAACGACATAACAGCCCCCCTTTAGGGAATGGGGGCATAGACTCACACCAGCACTTTTGGCTTTACGATCCTGTTCGTCATGATTGGATAACCGAGGAAATGTCTGTTATAAGAAAAGATTTTTTACCAAAAGATTTAGAGCCGGTTTTAAAACAAACCAACATAAGCGGCTCTGTACTTGTGCAGGTTGATCAGACTGAAGCAGAAAATGAATTTCAATTAAAGAATGCAGAAGAAAATGATTTTGTAAAAGGAGTAGTAGGATGGGTGAATTTACAGTCAGAAGATATAGAAGAAAAATTAGAATTTTATCAGCAATATAAAAAGCTGAAAGGCTTTCGCCATATATTACAAGGTGAAGCAGACAGGGCGTTAATGTTGAAACCTGCATTCATGAATGGCATCGGTAAATTGAAGAAATACAATTATACTTATGACATTCTTATTTACACCGATCAACTAAAATACACCAAAGAATTTGTAGCCGCTTTTCCCGGTCAGCCTTTTGTAATTGATCATCTTGCAAAGCCAAACATAAAAGAACATAAAATTGATGATTGGAAAAAAGATATTGAAGCTATTGCACAATATGAAAATGTTTATTGCAAAATCTCCGGCATGGTAACAGAAGCAGATTGGCTCAATTGGAAGAAAGAAGATTTTGCACCTTATCTTGATGTTGTGGTAGAAGCTTTCGGAACAGATCGCATTATGTATGGCTCCGATTGGCCCGTATGTTTGGTTGCTGCGACTTACGAACAAATGAAGAACATAGTTGATGATTATTTTTCATCCTTCTCAAAAGATGAGCAAGAAAAATTCTTTAGAAAGAACACGACTAAATTCTATAATTTATAAACGAAATTCAAATTCATTAACGGAATTTAAAGTCCTTCCTTTAGGGAGGATTTAGGAGGGTTTATGGATTTACAACTTCAAAACAAAGTAATTATCGTAACCGGCGGTGCAAAAGGAATAGGTGAAGGCATTGTAAAAGTGTTGGCTGCAGAAGGTGCTATTCCTGTTATTGTCGGCAGAAGTGAAGAAGATAACATCAAAACCTTAAGCGAAGTAGAATCGGGTGGTGGCAAAGCTTTTCAAATTGTTGCAGAGTTAACAAAGCCTGAAGAATGCGAGAAAGCAGTAAAAGCTGTGGTAAAAGAATTTGGTCGCATAGAGGGCTTGGTAAACAATGCCGGTGTAAATGATGGTGTTGGATTGGAACATGGAAATTATGAAGCATTCATGGCATCGCTTCATAAAAATGTGGTGCATTACTATTTGATGGCACATCATTCGCTCCCTTATTTGAAACAATCAAAAGGAGCGATTGTAAACATTAGTTCAAAGACAGCGGAAACAGGTCAGGGCGGGACATCTGCTTATGCAGCATCCAATGGTGGTCGTAATGCATTAACACGTGAATGGGCAGTTGAATTATTAAAGTATGGTATTCGTGTAAATGCAATCATTGTTGCAGAATGCTGGACACCTCTATATGAAAAATGGATTTCCACTTTACCAAATCCCGTTGAGAAACTGGAATCAATTGTAAAAAATATTCCGCTTGAACACCGCATGACAACAGCAGAAGAGATTGCAAACACAACTGCATTTTTATTGTCGTCAAAATCAAGTCATACAACCGGGCAGTTGATTCATGTGGACGGAGGTTATGTGCATTTGGATAGAGCGCTGGCGAATGCATAGAGCGACCTCACCAAACCTCTCCAAGGGAGAGGCTTTTAAAACCCTTTTCATAACGAAATTGGCACTTGAAATTGATGATGACAATTCTTAGATGAAATTATGAGTACTATAATTTTTATTAATATTCTTTGCCCGGCTTCCCTCTCCTTTGGAGAGGGATAAGAGGGTGAGGTCTAAATGTGATTCATGAAGTCACTTATCTGTAAACAACCATATCATTTCGAATATCAAGATATTGATGCACCGGAATTGAAACCCAATCACGCCATCATCAAAATAAAACGTATTGGCATTTGCGGAACAGATTTGCATGCTTATGAAGGCACACAACCTTATTTCAATTATCCAAGAATTTTAGGTCACGAACTTTCGGGTGACTTAATAGATTTTGATAACGCAGAAGGTTTTGTTGCAGGTGATGTTGTAACAATCCTTCCTTATTTCAATTGCGGCACTTGCATTGCATGCCGAAATAGCAAACCCAATTGTTGTGTAAATATAAAAGTGTGTGGTGTGCATGTTGATGGGGGCATGGTAGAATATCTTTCTGTTCCTTCTTACGCGTTGGTGAATGGGGAAGGTTTAACTTATGATGAACTTGCATTAATAGAACCTTTAGCAATCGGTGCACACGGTATTCATCGTGCTGATGTAAAAGAAGATGAATTTGTTTTAATAATTGGTGCAGGCCCAATTGGATTGGGCACAATGGAATTTGCACGTATTGCAGGTGGAAGAGTAATCGCAATGGATGTAAATGAAAAGCGTTTACAATTCTGTAAAGAGAAATTGAATGTTGAATTTGTTGTTGATGCAACAAGTGTAGATGTAACTGAACAACTAAAAGAAATCACGAACGGTGATATGCCAACTGTTGTAATTGATGCAACAGGAAATCAAAAAGCCATCAATAATGCGTTGCAATATTTAGCACATGGGGGAAGATATGTGCTGATAGGCTTGCAGAAAAATGAATTGATATTTAGTCATCCCGAATTTCATAAACGCGAAACAACATTAATGAGCAGCCGCAATGCAACGCGAAAAGATTTTGAACATGTAATGAATTGCATAAAACAAGGATTGATAAAACCGTCAACATACATTACGCACGGAGTAAAGTTTGATAAAGTGAAAGATGAATTTGAAAGTTGGTTGAAACCTGCAAATGGTGTAATTAAGGCGATGGTAGAGTTAGAATAAGGTCCTCTCCTATTGGCTGCTTTGTAGAAAAGTTTTTTTAGCTTATCGCTAAAATCTTCCTCAAAATATTTTACTGCTGATTGTTGTATTTTTAAACATGCAACAACTTATTGAATTCACCAATAAAGGTCTTTGTTGTCCTCAAGGCAAGTTCTATATTGATCCGTGGCAACCTGTTGACAAAGCAATCATTACCCATGCGCATAGCGATCACGCCAAATTTGGCAACAAATATTATTTATGCCATACACTTACGAAACCTTTGCTGCAAGCGCGGTTGGGCGATAATCATTATGAATCCATTGAATGGAACGAGCCGCTTTACATTAACGGTGTAAAAGTTTCTTTACATCCCGCAGGACATATCATCGGCTCTTCACAAATTCGGCTTGAGTACAATGATGAAGTATGGGTTGTGAGCGGTGATTACAAAACAGAAAACGATGGAATTAGCGGAGCATTCGAACCACTGCAATGCAACACGTTTATAACTGAATCAACTTTCGGATTACCGATTTATAAATGGAAACCGCAAGGAGTGATATATGAATCTGTTCGCAATTGGATTAAACAGAATAAAGAAAAAAATAATACAAGTGTTTTAATTGCTTACAGTCTTGGTAAAGCGCAGCGATTATTAACTGCAATTGAATCTTTGAATGAAACGGTTATGCTACATGGTGCTATATGGAATATGCACCAGGCTTTACTTTCAGCAGGTATTGCGTTACCGTCTGTTGAAAGAATTACACCCGAAACACCAAAAGAAAAATTAAAAGGAAGTATTGTAATTGCGCCACCCGGCGCGGATGCTTCCCCATGGATGAAAAGATTTGAACCTTATGAAGTAGGTGTATGCAGCGGATGGATGCAGGTGCGAGGTAATGTGCGCAGACGCAATGTTGATGCAGGCTTTGCTCTAAGCGATCATGCAGATTGGGATGGCTTGCTTACCACAGTAAAAGAAACAAGTGCAGAAAAAGTTTTTGTAACGCATGGTTTTCAAGCGGCATTTAGCAGGTATTTGAATGATCGCGGCATACAAAGTGCAGAAGTGAAAACAGAGTATGGCACTGAAGATGAAGATGCGGGAATTGTAACAACAACAGATGAAACAAATAATAATTAAGAAAAACCAAATTTAATGCTGAAGGGCAATAAAGCATAAAGTTTTTTACAAACGCCCTTTAGGAGATGAGAATTATATGGAAGAGTTTGCAAAATTGGTAAGTATTCTCGGCACATCAACAAAAACAAATGATAAGCTGCAAGCATTATCAGGATATTTTTTATCTGCAACCGATAAAGATAAAGTTTGGGTAATTGCATTGTTCAGTGGAAGAAGACCACGCCGTATTGCAAGCGGCTCTTTGCTTGCCCAATGGTGTTGTGAAATATCCAATTTGCCTTTCTGGCTTTTTGAAGAAAGTTATCATACCGTTGGCGATCTTGGCGAAACGATTGCTCTTCTCTTGCCTCAAAGCAATGATAATAACAGGCTCACACATAATTTAGCTTACTATCTTGAACAAATAACGGCGCTTGAAAAAGCAGATGAACAAACAAAAAAGAATTTCATTGTTGGTTGCTGGTTGCAAATGAACACTGCTGAAAGATTTGTGTTCAACAAATTGCTTACAGGTGGTTTCCGCATAGGAGTTTCTCAAAAATTAATGGTCAATGCACTTGCAAAAACAGTTGATACAGATCCTTCTGTAATTGCACATCGCATCAGTGGTAACTGGCATGCTTCAACGACAGATTTTTTAGAGCTTGTTACAGAACATTCTCTCAACATTGATTTTTCAAAACCATATCCGTTTTATCTCGCTTATGCTTTGGAGGATGAGCCGCAAACTTTAGGCGAACCTCATGAATGGCAGGCAGAATGGAAATGGGATGGCATTCGAGGGCAAATCATTAAACGCAATAACGAATTGTTTGTATGGAGCCGGGGTGAAGAATTGATAACAGAAAAATTCCCCGAATATCAACTACTGCAAACATGTTTGCCAAACGGAATTGTGCTCGATGGTGAAATTCTTTCGTTCGAAAAAAACATTAGTGACTCAAAAATAAATGGTGGTATTGTGTTGCCATTCGCTCTTCTGCAAACACGCATCGGAAGAAAGAATGTTACAAAGAAACAATTGCAGGAAGCACCTGTTGCATTTTTTGCTTACGATTTGCTTGAATTAAATGGGGAAGATTTTCGCAATAAGATTTTCGCAGAAAGAAGAAGCGAACTTGAAAAAATTGTTCGCGAAGTAAATCATGCTTCATTGCAATTATCGCCGATTATTGATTTTGATTCTTGGGAATCGTTATTTCAAATACGCATGCAATCAAGAGATATTAATGCAGAGGGCATCATGTTGAAGAGAAAAAATTCAACATACCAGGTTGGGCGCAAAGTTGGTGATTGGTGGAAGTGGAAAATTGATCCGCTCACTATTGATGCCGTTATGGTGTATGCACAAAAAGGCAGCGGCAGACGCAGTAATCTTTATACTGATTATACATTCGCGGTAAAGAATGGCGACGAACTTGTTACATTCACTAAAGCATACTCTGGATTAACAGATAAAGAGTTTGCTGAAGTTGATGCGTTTGTAAAAAGAAATTCACTTGAGAAGTTTGGTCCGGTAAGAACAGTAAAACCACAGCTTGTTTTTGAAATTGCTTTTGAAGGCATAGCAGCAAGCAATCGTCATAAAAGTGGTGTGGCGCTTCGTTTTCCGCGCATTCATCGCTGGCGGAAAGACAAAACGCCTGATGATATCAATACACTTGACGATCTTAAAAAAATGCTGGAGCAATATGGTAAGTGAATAGGTATTTTTTTGAGCCCAACAATAGTATTACTATTAAGCTTCTCTTGCGTCGCACACTTTTACTGCAACAATTCTATTCAGCTATAGCGATCCGTTATGCCAGCATTAAGTTTTTCTGAAAAGAAAACTCAGTTGAAAGACGAGCATGAAGCAGCCTAAATGCAACTTTTAATTTTGAAACCAACAAATGCCATTTGCACAATAGATAAACGAATGCGGACGCTCGTCCGTACTGAACGGTACGTTCGGGCTGGCAACGGATAATGCCATAAAAATCTACTTCTTGTCTCACAACAAATCATTTATTTAACTCTCTCCAACACTTCAAAAATTTTCTTAACTTACAAGAGTCGTATTTCTTTCCTCCACTTAAAAATAAAACCAATGAAACTTGCTGCGCTTTTCATTGCAATTACCAGCATTACGATAACTGCAAATGCACAAACTGCAAACCGCAATCTTAACGACATCCGCAAAAAATTTTACGACGAATTTGAACGCCTCGAAAAACAGGGCAAAATTGAAAAAGAAGAAAAAGATGGTGATGGATTAATGCAACAATTTCGCCGCTGGGAGTATCTCATGCGTGTAAGAACACTATCATCCGGCAATATACCCGATGGAGATATTCAATGGCGTGAATGGCAGCAATATCAAAACACACATGCCGCACAGTTTGAAAAAATGGCCGCACAGCCTGCATGGCAACAAGTAGGCACCAATGTAGTTCCTGCATTTGGTGGCGGGGCAGGTCGTGTAAATGTTGTTCGCTTAGCTCCAAATAACACAAACGTAATTTATATCGGCACTGCAGGCGGTGGTGTTTGGAAAAGCTCCAATGGCGGCAGTTCATGGTCAACCACTACAGATAAATATCCTGTAACAAGCATTGCAGACATTGCCATTGATGCTGCAAACCCCAACAACATTTATGTTGCTACAGGCGATGGTGCAGGTTATGAAGTTGATAATGGTACTGATTTTTGGGGCGGCGTTTATACTGCAGGTATTTTACGCAGCACAGATGGTGGAGTTACGTGGTCGCAGGTTGCTAAGGAATTACCACAGGCTTTGCGTACCATTATTCAAAGGCTTATTATAAACCCTTCCAATTCCAATATTTTATTAGCCGCTACACGACAGGGAATTTATCGTACTATCAACGGCGGCGGTGCTTGGAAGAAAGTGCTCAACAGTCATTGTTATGATATAGAATGGAACACTGCAAATTCAAACACTGTATATGCGGGTGGTGAAGGCGTTGTATATAAATCAACTGATGCAGGTGCAACATGGAGTTCAATAAAAACAGGTCTTGGTTCAGGGCGCATGTCTATTGAAGTGTCTGCATCAAACGCACAGGTAATTTATGCGCTTACCGGTTCTAATTTTCAAATAACAACAAATGGCGGCACAACATGGACATCAAGAACCTATCCTTATGGCGCCGGATTTTATGGATATTATGATCTTGTTTTAAGTTGTGCCGACGCCAACAGCGATTATCTTATTGCAGGTGGTTTAAACACAGTAAAGTCAACCAATGGTGGAAGCAGTTGGACAAACGTTGACGTCTGGTTTGATTATATGGCACCAGATTATGTTCATGCAGATAAACATGCAGCTATGTTTTATCCCGGCAGCACCACAAACATTCTTTTAGGAACAGATGGCGGCATTTTTAAAACGACCAATGGCGGTACCAACTGGAGCGACTTAAGTAATGGTTTAATGATAGCGCAGATTTATCGCATTGGCACCACCCCGCAAAATGTAAATCTTGTTACTTCGGGCTGGCAGGACAATGGTTGCAACAGATGGGACGGTACTAACTGGATAAGAATTTTTGGTGCAGATGGGATGGAAACAGCCATTGATTATACCAATCAAAACACCATTTATGAAGCTTACCAATATGGCGCGTTGAATATATCGCTTAATGGAGGAAATACATGGACGTACATTGCTCCGGGCAGTGGAGATTGGATAACACCGTTTGTAATTGATCCTTCAGTAAACACAAGATTATATTATGGAGGATTGAATACTTTGTATAGAACAGAAAACCGTGGTAACAGTTGGTCTGTTGTAAGCGGAATAAATTGGGCTGGACAATATGGTGCGGCAATAACTATTGCCCCATCAAACAATAATATTGTTTACTCTGCATCGTTCGGTAAAATAAATAGAACCAACATGGCAACTAACACAACAACGGATATTACCGCAGGCTTGCCTGTAGCAAAAGCAAACATCAATTATATTGCAGTTAGTTCCACAAACGCGAATCATGTGTGGGTAGCGCTCTCAGGTTACAGCAGCCACGAAAAAGTATATCACTCAACAAACGGTGGCTCCTCATGGATAAATGTTAGCGGCTCTTTGCCTAATCTTCCTGTAAACACAATCGTTTATCAAAACAATAGTAGCGGGGACAGAGTATTTATAGGTACAGACATTGGCGTTTTCTACACAGATAACAAACTTACGGATTGGCAACGTTACGGCACAAGCTTACCCAATGTAATGGTGCATGAACTTGAAATAAATTATACCAGCAAAAAACTTGTTGCAGCTACTTATGGTCGTGGCATTTGGCAAGTTGATATTCCAACCACAGAGCCACAGCTGGTCACAAGAAACAAAACACTTGAGTTGGATGCGAAAGTATTTCCCAATCCAACAACAGGTGTTGTGAATATACAAGTGCAAAATGCAAAAGCTGATGTGCTGCTGAATGTTTATAAACTCACAGGAGAAAAAGTTGCAAGCTATCATTACAATGTTGATGCCGCTAAAGCAATAAAGATTGATTTAGCGAATCAACCATTTGGAAATTACATTATTCATTTGCAAAGCGATGAAGCAACAACTGCCAAAACAATTCAGTTGAACAAATAGAAGCAGCAAGCTATGAGCTGTGAGCCACAAGCATTTATTTTTTGTAGCTTATAAGCTTATGGCTGGGTAGGTTGTACTTACTAAAAAAATATTATCACTCATAAATTTTTTTCTGTTTTATGAATTAACTTCGAAAACAGTTTGTCATATCTCTCTTAATAAATTGCTAACAAAAAATAATTTACTACGTTCAGTTCAGTGTTACATTCATGAGTAACAGTATTAATTCTTGTTATGGCTGAATTAAACTTACCTCGAACGCTATACCGTTACGGTGTTACCAGTCGCAAAGATGTTTGGTGGACAAAACCTTTGTTTGTTTTCATCGGTCTCTCTGCGTTTATTGTCTATGCAACATGGGCTGCATTTCAGGGAAAAAATTATTGGTACGGTTCGTACCTCTCTCCTTTTTATTCACCAGAACTTTTAGGTGATTCACCGCATAGTTGGTTTGGTCCTAAACCTGCGTGGTGGCCAGGGTCAATGCCATGGTCGCCTGCATTCTTGATATTGTGGGCGCCCGGATTATTTCGATTTACATGCTATTACTATCGTGGAGCGTATTACAAGGCTTTTTGGGCAGACCCGCCTTCATGCACCGTTACAGAGCCGCGAAAAACATATCGCGGCGAAAATTCTTTCCCGTTAATTATTCAAAACATACACCGTTACTTTTTGTATCTCGGTTTATGTTTTCTTGTTTTTCTTTCTTATGATGTTTGGAAAGCTTTATGGTTTACTAATCCTGCATCGGGAGAAGCAACGTTTGGTATTGGCGTAGGTACTTTAGTGTTGGCGATTAATGTTGTCTTGCTTGCAGGTTATACTTTTGGTTGTCATTCGTTGCGGCATTTGATTGGTGGTTTTCGTGACCGGCTCTCCGGTTCACCCATTCAACGAAAAGCATATTTATGCGCAAGCTGTTTAAACCGCAGGCATATGATGTGGGCATGGATGAGTTTATTTTGGGTTGCATTTTCTGATATCTATGTTCGTTTATGCGCGTCAGGTGTTTGGACTGATTGGAGAATTGTGTAAAAAAATTTCATGAAATTGTTTTGGATGTGGGATTGTTTGAAAATTTGATTGTTTGAGGATTTGTGCAATAGAATTTCTATTTCTAAATAACATGCAAATGCTCAACTGGTCAACAGAATTGTTACAGTACAAGAGTGCGACGCAACGAAAGCTTAATTCATATTCTTCAGTCAGGCTCATAAAACTAACATAAAAAATTCCGAGAGGTTTGTCACAATACGATACATATAGTTACGATGTACTTGTTATTGGCGCGGGTGGCGCTGGTTTACGCGCTGCTATTGAAGCCTCCTCTCATGGAGTTTCGGTAGCGCTTATTTGTAAATCGTTGCTTGGCAAAGCACATACAGTAATGGCAGAAGGCGGCATTGCTGCTGCTTTATCGAATGTGGATGAACGCGATAATTGGAAAGTGCATTTTGCAGATACTATGCGTGGCGGACAGTACCTCAATAATTCGCGCATGGCAGAGTTGCATGCAAAGGAAGCGCCTCAACGTGTATGCGAGTTAGAGGCATGGGGAGCATTATTCGACAGAACAAAAGACGGTCGCATTTTGCAGCGCAATTTCGGCGGGCATAAATATCCGAGACTGGCGCATGTTGGCGACAGAACGGGTTTGGAAATGATTCGAACACTTCAGGATTATGTTATTCATCAACCCGTTGATGTGCACATGGAATGCACGATAATAAGTCTTCTTAAAAATGGCGATGCGGTTGTTGGCGCAGTTGGTTACGAGCGTGAGCATGGAAGGTTTATAGTGTTTCGCGCAAAAGCGATTGTGCTTGCTACAGGCGGTATTGGCAGAGCATATAAAATCACAAGCAACAGTTGGGAATATACCGGCGATGGTCATGCACTTGCCTATCATGCAGGTGCAGAGCTTATGGACATGGAGTTTGTGCAATTTCATCCAACAGGAATGGTGTGGCCGCCAAGTGTTCAGGGAATACTGGTTACAGAAGGTGTTCGTGGCGAAGGTGGTGTTTTACTGAATAAAGAAAACCGCCGCTTTATGTTTGACGATATTCCCGAATTATACCGCAATCAAACTGCAGATAATGAAGAAGAAGGCTGGCGATATACACAAGGTGATAAAAATGCAAGACGACCACCGGAGCTACTTACACGAGACCATGTTGCAAGATGTATTGTTCGTGAAATAAAAGAAGGCAGAGGCAGTCCTCACAATGGCGTGTTTCTCGATATATCGTGGATAAAAAATAAAATCTCCAATTCAGAAGAGTATATAAAGAAAAAGTTGCCAAGCATGTATCACCAGTTTAAAAAGCTGGCAGATATAGACATAACAAAACAACCGATGGAAGTAGGTCCTACCACGCATTACAGCATGGGGGGTGTGCGTGTAAATGCCGACACACAAATGTCAACGGTTCCGGGACTTTTTGCTGCTGGTGAATGTGCAGCGGGTTTACATGGGGCAAACCGTCTTGGCGGCAACTCCCTTTCTGATTTGCTCGTGTTTGGTAAACGTGCGGGCGAATATGCAGCGAAATATGCGAAAGAAAACAAAGACGCGAATATTGACGAAGCACAAATTGAAACTATTGCAAAACAGTCGCTCGAACCTTTTGAACGAAAGGATGGTGTAAATCCATATCAGGTACAATATGATTTACAAGAAATGATGCAAGACCTTGTTGGCATTGTTCGCAACGAAGATGAATTGAAACGTGCACTGGAAGAAATGCAAAAGTTATGGCAACGCTATTATAATGTAAAAGTGATGGGCAACCGTGAGTACAACAATGGTTGGCATACTGCTCTTGATTTATATAATTTGCTCACGGTATCAGAAGCGGTAACGATAGCAGCAATCGAACGCAAAGAAAGTCGCGGTGCCCATTTTCGCGAAGATTATCCTGCAAAGAGTGAGGAAGGTGGCAAATTCAATCTTGTTATTTTCAAAGATGCTGATGGAAGCATGCAGGTAAAACGAGAACCGCTTGCAGAAATACGTCAAGATTTAAAACAAATAATCGAAGAAATGAAATAGCATGTCAACGACAACATTTGAAATATGGCGTGGTAATGCTTCCGGTGGAAAGTTTGAAAACTATTCTATCGAAATTACTGAGGGCATGGTTGTACTCGATGCTGTGCATAAAATTCAGGCAAAGTACGCAAATGATCTTGCTGTGCGTTGGAATTGCAAAGCAGGAAAATGCGGTTCATGTTCTGCAGAAATAAATGGTTTGCCTAAATTGATGTGCATGACGCGTCTTAGCGATTTGCCGCTTGATAAGCCTGTGTTGTTGCAACCAATGAAGGCCTTTCCGTTGATAAAGGATCTTGTAACAGATGTGTCATGGAATTTTAGTGTAAAGAAAAAAATTAAAAAATTTAAACCACGACCACCTGATGCCAAAGATGGTACATGGCGCATTACGCAGCAAGATATTGATCGTGTGCAAGAGTTTCGCAAATGCATTGAGTGTTACCTGTGCCAGGATGTATGCCATGTGCTGCGCGAACATCATCTTCACAACGAATTTATCGGTCCGCGTTTTTTGGTTTATACAGCAGCGCTTGAAATGCATCCGCTCGATATTGAAGATCGTTTGGAAGATTTAAAGAAAAGTAACGGTATTGGTTATTGCAATATTACCAAATGCTGCACATCGGTATGCCCTGAAAATATAACCATTACAGACAATGCAATTATACCGCTGAAAGAAAGAGTAGTTGACAGGTTTTACGATCCATTGAAAAAGTTGTTCCGCATATTTCGTTCAAAGAAACAAAATAAGTGAGTTTAAATGCGAATGAGTGATTAATATATTTATCGGAACATCCGTTGAACAAACCATGGAATACTGTGTTTAAGTTCAAAGCCTGTTATGCGGGATTGAATTTTCTTTGAAGATTATTTGTGATTTATTTTTTTCTCTTTTTTTCATTGGGCTTATTTACGAGTTGACTGCTATTTGAATTTTAAAAACATTCATCATGTTCGAACTAAAAAAGATCTCTAAAGAAGGTATTCCGGTTGCTCTTGAAAAAGCAGAAAGATATCGGCTTCTTAATGAGCCATGGCTTGCAGAAAGTATTTGCTTCGACATTCTTGAAGCAGACCCCCAAAACAGTAGAGCGGTTGTTATTCTGCTGCTTGCAATTACTGATCAGTTTGGCACATCTGAACTGGTTGATGTGAATGATGCCAAACAATTGTTGCCACGGCTTGCAGACGAATATCAGCGTGAATATTATGCAGGCATCATTTGTGAACGGCAGGGAAAATCTATTTTAAGCCGAACACAACAGCATGGAGGTTTCATGGCTTATGATTGGTTAAAAGATGCTATGATGCATTATGAAAAAGCAGAAGCCAAACGACCACCCGGTAATGACGATGCATTGCTTCGGTGGAACACGTGTGCGCGAATTATTACCCGTCATAATTTAGAACCAAAGGAAGAAGAATATATCGAGCCACCTTTGGAATAATTTACTCAAATAAGCAACACTGAATGTGTTTGAAATGTCAAATACCATAAGAGCACCTAATTGGTTCGATAAAACGCTACCCTTCAAAAAATAAAATACAAACTGCAAAGATTTTTTTAGCACTAACCTAACGTTTTCTTTTACCTATAAACATTTCATCTATGAAAAAGAAAAGTACACTTCTTCTTCTCATGCTTACAGGCATGATGAGCACGGCTATTGCTGCCGGAATTAAAGTATGTCTTACCAATTCTTATGGTGAACAAGCTTCACTCGTATTTATGTCGAAGGGAGGAGGCGATTACGATGTTAGTGGCACCTACAATTATCAAATTTTTGGTGGCACCATTTGGTCAGTTTCAGGTACATTCTCTACAAAAACACACAAGCTTCATTTTGTTGCCACCAATCCTGACCCACACAATTGTTTGGACGGTTGGGCTGACTATGTAACGTTTGATTACACATGTCAGGGCAATGGTAATTTTACCGGAAGTTTTAGGAATGACTGCGGAAACGCCGGTTCTCTTACTGCTACTGCCGTAAAAGGAGATTGCGGTTACCGCCCCGTAACAATTACTAAAGGCGAGTTTGGAAGCACCGGATCAAGCAAAATGGTAAGAACCCAAATAGTGCTGCCCAAAGGTGAAGACCTCTTAAAGATTTTAGCTGCGCCTGCTCCCGCAATTTCTCAAAATAACTCAAAGGCACCCGCAGGAATACCTGTATGCGTTGTTAATGACTTTGGAGAACAATCTTCGCTTGTTGCAACACAAGTAAATAGTACGCTCTGGGCAATTACAGGCAGTATTGATTATCGTTTTGTCGGCTCTACTATTTGGCCCGTAAAAGGCGTTTATGACAACTCTAAAAAACATTTGCACTATGTTGCTACCAACCCCAATCCTGACCATTGTGTAAACTTTGCCGACAAAGTAACTTTTGATTATAATGTTTCAGGCACGAGTTTATCTGGTCATTTCTCTAACGATTGTGGGGTATACGGTCCGCTTAATGCAACAGCTTCAAGAGGCGATTGCGGTTACTCCGCTCTTAAACTTAGGAATGAAGAATATGGCTCTACAGGTTCAACTAAGATGCAAAGATCTCGTATAACTCTTCCGCCGGGAGAAGCACTTGATAAGATTCTTGCGGAAAGAATTATCACTATATCACCGAATCCAGCGGTGCAATCAACTCAAATCTCATTCACGCTTAACACCAAATCAAAAGTTACTCTACAGATATACGATGAGTTTGGGAATCTAAACTGCACCCTGGCAAAAGATGTATTATTGAACGAAGGCAAACATAATTACACATGGAATTTAAGAACAGATAAAGGTTATGCTGCACAGCGCGGAACATATTGGGTAAAGGCTATAACCAGCGAAGGTGTAATGATGCAACGCATACTTGTAATGCAATAGAAATGGTTCAACTTAATCTTCAATAGCTGTCCATTTTCGGACAGCTATTTTTATTCTTTTATTCCCTTACGCAAACATCTCAAATTTCAGCATTGCGCGATGATGCTCTTAAGGGGTTATAACAGAATTAAAAAGGGCTGCCCGAAAGAGCAGCCCCGTGAGATAGCATTTTTTTAGTTTACTATCCCTCTCCTTTTATAACTTTCAACGTTTGCCTATTCTTACCTTGTATTACCTGTACTATATATAATCCTGAAGGTAGGTTACCACCAAAAGTGTATTTTTCAGTAGCACTTCCTCGTGTTTGATAAACCTTTTTACCGTACAGATCAACCACTCTTATTTCCACTTCTTCGCTGCTGTTACTTTGCATTACGAGCGTAAAATGTGTTGTAGAAGGATTTGGTAATACCTGCACTTTAAGCCATGTGTCATAAGATCTAAACTTGGGATTGGTGTTTACAAAATTGTTACAAGAGCTTAATGTTATTGTTACATCATCGGTTGACGAACCGCAAGGACTCTTTGTTATTGTCCATCTAAGAACATAAGTTTGACCTACTGTTCCTGTGAATTTAGAATTTGGCTTGCTACTACTGCTGAATGTGCCGCTTCCTCCACTCACTATTGACCATTGACCGGTTCCAACTGTTGCTGCATTTGCTGCAAGTGTAACTGTAGTAATTCCGCATACCGATTGATCCGGTCCCGCATTGGCAGGGGTCGGGTTCTGGTTGAACTTAATCACAACATCGTCTGAAGAACTACCGCATGTACCGGTGATTATCCATCTTAGGGTATAAGTGCTGCCTGCCGTACCGGTAAAGGTTGATGTTGGATTGGATGTATTGGTCACTATTCCTCCGGTTCCGCTTATAATTGACCATTGACCTGTTCCAACCGTTGGCGTATTTGCTGCCAATGTTACCATTGTTGAACCGCAGGTTGAAGCACCTGTTTGATCGGGTCCTGCATTTGCCGTTGTAGTTGCAGGGTTAAAGGTAACAATCACATCGTCTGAAGAATTTGGACACGGACTGTTTGAAATCGTCCACCTTAATATATACGTGTTGCCTCTACTACCCGTAAAGGTAGATGTTGGACTTGATGTGTTGCTGAATGAACCATCTGCTCCGCTTACCTTTGTCCATTTGCCTGTTCCTACGGTTGGTGTATTTGCTGCAAGAGTAACTGTTGTTCCGCAAACTGCCTGATCAGAGCCTGCATTCGCCGTTGTAGGTTGTTGATTGAACTTAATTACAACATCATCAGAATTGCTGCTGCAAGTGTTTGAAATCGTCCATCTTAAAGTATATGTAGTACCCGCAATACCGGTAAATGTTGATGTTGGGCTAGATGGATTCGTAATTGAACCTCCCGTTCCACTGATTATTGACCATAAACCAGTGCCTACTGTAGGTGTATTGCCCGCAAGGGTTACAGTTGTTAAATTACAAGTAGAACTTCCGGTTTGATCAGCTCCTGCATTTGCCTTGGTTGGCTGCGGACTAAATGTTATTACTACATCGTCTGTTGAGTTACCGCATGGACTGTTGGTTATCGTCCACCGCAATGTGTATGTAACACCCGTTGTGCCGGTAAAGGTAGAGGTGGGGCTTGTGTTATTCCCGAAAGAACCGCCTGATCCACTTACTTTTGTCCATTTGCCTGTTCCTACCGATGGTGTATTTGCTGCAAGCGTTGTACTGTTTCCGCATACTGATTGGTCTGCTCCTGCATTTGCTGTAGTAGGCAACTGATTAAATTTAATCACAACATCATCAAAAGTAGTACTGCATGCACCGGTAATTGTCCATCTTAAAGTATAAGTGCTGCCTGCTGTACCGCTAAATGTGGATGTTGGGTTAGACGGATTAGCAACCGTACCTCCTACTCCACTGATTACTGACCATTGGCCCGTTCCTACCGTTGGCGTATTACCGGCCAGTGTTACCGTTGTTAAACCGCAAGTAGAGCTACCTGTTTGATCAGTACCTGCATTTGCAACAGTAGTTGCAGGGCTAAACGTAATTACTACTTCGTCTCTCGAATTCGGACACGGACTGTTTGAAATTACCCATCTCAATGTGTATGTATTTCCTGCGTTACCGATAAATGTAGATGTCGGGTTTGTTACATCACTGAACGTTCCACCTACTCCACTTACCTTCGTCCATTTACCTGCTCCCACCAAAGGCGTGTTTGCCGCAAGTGTAACTGTTGTAGTTCCACATGCCGTTTGATCGGGTCCCGCATTTGCGGTTGTTGGTTGCTGATTGAACTTAACAACAACATCATCAAAATTGCTGCCGCAAGAACCATTAGAAATTGTCCATCTTAGAGCATAAGTGTTGCCTGCAGTGCCGCTAAAGGTTGATGTAGGACTAAACTGATCACTGAACGAGCCCGTTCCTCCACTAACTATTGACCACTGACCAGTTCCCACTGTTGCTGCATTTGCTGCAAGGGTTACTGTCGTAATTCCGCAAGTTGATGAACCAAGTTGATCCGGTCCTGCGTTTGCTATGGTGGTTGCTGCAGGTTGTGTTATCAATACGCTGCCGGTTACCGGAGAACAGCCATTTGCATCTGTTACACTATAATTATATGTACCCGCCGCTAAATTGTTAAATACTCCTGTTGTATTCATAGTTGAACCAAGTGTGTACTGCAATGCTCCAGAGCCGCCGCTACCGGTTAATGTGATACTACCATTGTTACCACCGTTACAACTTACATCTGTATGATTTACGCTTACCTGAATAGCCGCTGGTTGTGTTACTAACACACTGCCTGTGGCAGGTACGCAGCCATTTGCATCTGTTACACTGTAGCTATAGCTGCCAGCAGCTAAGCCATTAAACTCTCCTGTTGTGTTTGTAGTTGAACCGAGCGTGTATTGCAATGTCCCTGTACCGCCGCTACCACTCAATGTAACGCTGCCATCGTTGCCGCCATTGCAACTTACATTGGTATGGCTTGCATCTACACTTATCACGTCAGGTTGAGACACGTTGATCGGGTCCGTGGTTGTTGTAAATCCATCCGCATCTTTTACTGTTACAATGTATGGTCCTCCTGCACCTACAGTGAATGTGTTGTTGCTTTGATAAGCGCCGCTGTTCAATTTATATTGTAATGCTCCATCTCCACCGGTCGCAGTAACTGTTAATGTGGTTGTACCACCGTTACATGCTATTGTACCTGCACTTGCTGATGCGATGATTTGAGAGTTGGTAATTGTGAGATTTGCACCAACATATGTTATCGCATAATTACTATTTAAAGCAAGAGTACCTTGTCTTATCGGATAAGTACCGGCATCTTCACCCGCATCTCTTGTAAGTGAACCTGTAAAGGCATCACTGCCCACCAGTGTTCCGCTGGTTATTTGATATGTGAGTGCAGGATCACTGTCACCATAAGTTTTGCTCTTTGCA
>Ga0081539_10001742_pt1 | contig 34736 bp, 33 predicted proteins | sample TabmetS4T2R2_FD_71023 | JGI IMG/M metagenome (GOLD analysis project Ga0081539, IMG submission 71023) | Tabebuia heterophylla rhizosphere microbial communities from the University of Puerto Rico - S4T2R2 | ecosystem: Host-associated > Plants > Roots > Rhizosphere ... | reverse complement strand
CGCGAGCGGCGGCGGGGGTGCCGGCTGCGGCGGCGGGGATGCTGGCTGCGGCGGTCGAGACGCGAGCGGCGGCGGGGGTGCCGGCTGCGGCGGCCGGGATGCTGGCTGCGGCGGTCGAGACACGAGCGGCGGCGGGGATGCTGGCTGGGGCGGCGTGGGTGACGACGGGTTGCCGGTTGCGGCAGCCGGGACGGATCGCCCGTGTGGTCCGGGCGCCGTCGGGCGTGCCGCCGGACCGGACGGCACCGGGTGGGACCGGCTGCGTGCGCGCCGCAGGGATTCGGCGTGGCGGCGGGCCAACCCGTAGGCGCGGCGACGTTCGTGGTCGCGGCGGAACTCGTCACGGCCCGGGGAATAGTTGCGTGATTTGGTCCGGTCGCGCATTCTTGCCAGTTCGGCGGTGGTGAACAACTGTAGCTGCCGCATACAATTATTGTCTCGCAACCCGGTGGCGACTGTCCCACCCGAATCAGCGTTCGATCATGCCATTTTAAATCGTGCCGAAGGCTTGCGGCCGGTGTTGAGATCCCTACGCGATGGTGCGGACAGGAAATGTCATATCGCACGGGTGCGGCAGGATTGAGGGGATCGGCGGACGGACCATGGGTGGCCGCGGTGTATCCATTCAGACCGACATGGACATCGACCGCCGCTACGCCGCGGGTCTGAGCCCGGGGGCGCTGGCCCCAACTTCACTGCAGTTGATCATGGTGTCCGTTCGTCCCGTGTCCGATCTGGATGTCTGAGCGGTGCGGAACTCTGGCGCTTTCGCCGAGCGGGATGCGGTGACCGCAATGTTGCGGGTCGAGCTGGAGGCGCTCAAGCAGCGGTTGGCCCTCCCGCATCGCGTTCAAGATCGAGGACGCCATGACCCCGCGACGGACGGGTCGATGCCGCCGCGGCGCCAGGTCTGCACTGGAGGCCGACAAGCACCGGTACTCCACGACGAAGAAGCACAGCCCCGCGCGCCCCGGGCTCCGGCAGCGCCGGCGTGGGCTGGCCGACGATCCCCTTGCGGGACGTGCGCATAACGCCGGTGCACGATCACGCAGACGCGGCATGCAGCCCCAACAGACTGCAGCGGATGAGAGCACGAATCCCTCTTCTGACCGCAGATGCAGAAGGCTATGGTGCTCGTGTGACGGTATTTCGGATCGGCGAGGCGGCCGAGCTGCTCGAGGTCAGCGCGGACACTGTGCGCCGGTGGGTCGATGCCGGCCGGCTGGCCGCCACCCGCGACGAGCATGGGCATCGGGTGATCGATGGTGTCGAGCTGGCCGGATTCGCCCGGGGCCAGGCCGGGGAGCCGGATTCCCGGTCGGATGAGTCGTCCGCGCGTAACCGGCTGCGGGGCATCGTCACCGCCGTGGTGAAGGACACCGTGATGGCGCAGGTCGACATCCAGGCCGGCCCGTTCCGGATCGTGTCGCTGATGAGCCGGGAAGCCGTCGACGACTTGGACCTGCAGGTCGGGTCGGTCGCGGTCGCGGTGATCAAGTCGACCACGGTGGTGGTGGAGCGGTCCACTCCGGCCGTGGGGCATAGGGGGAGGGCCAGTTCGTGACGACACGTGGGATCCGTACCGCCGTGGCCGCGTTGATAGCCCTGGCGTTGGCTGCCCTGGCCGCCTGCGGCAACAGCGACGACAATGCCGGCCCCGGACCGGTCACGGCGACGAGCGGCGCCGTGACCGGCACGGTGACGGTGTTCGCGGCGGCGTCGCTGACCGGGTCGTTCACCCAGATCGGTAAGGACTTCGAAGCGGCCAACCCCGGGTCGAAGGTGACGTTCAACTTCGCCGGCAGCCCCGCCCTGGCCACCCAGATCAACGAGGGCGCACCGGCGGATGTGTTCGCCTCCGCCGCGCCGAAGAACATGCAGACGGTCACCGACGCCGGCAACGGGGACGGAGCGCCCACGACGTTCGTGAAGAATCAGCTCGTCATCGCCGTGCCGAGGAGCAATCCGGACGGCATCAAGGGCCTCGCCGACCTGGCCAAGCCCGGGGTGAAGGTGGCCCTGTGCACCGAGCAGGTTCCGTGCGGTGCGGCGGCGAAAAAGGCGCTGGCCACGGCAAACGTGAAGATCACTCCGGTCACTCTGGAGCAGGACGTGAAGGCGGCGCTGTCGAAGGTCAGGCTCGGCGAGGTCGACGCGGCTCTGGTGTACCGAACGGACGTGAAGGCCGCAGCCTCTGATGTGGACGGCATCGAGTTCCCCGAGTCGGCGAACGCGATCAACGAGTACCCGATCATCGTGTTGAAGAATGCGCCGAACCGGGCCGGCGCTCAGGCGTTCGTGACTCTCGTGCTGTCCGACAAGGGCAAGACGGTGCTTACGCAGGCCGGCTTCCAATCCCCGTAGGGCACATGGTTCGCGCGGTCAGGCAGGACGCGGTGGCGCGGTCCGAGGTGGCCACCCCGCCGAGCCGTCGTACGCAGCGAATACCTGCGCCGCTGCTGCTGCCGGCGATAGCCGGGTTGGCGTTTCTCGTCCTACCCCTCGCGGGATTGGTGATCCGCACTCCGTGGGCAAGCCTGCCGCAGCGGCTCGGCGAATCAGGGGCGCTCACCGCGCTGCGGCTGTCGTTGCAGACCGCGACCATCGCCACCCTGGTGTGCCTCATGCTGGGTGTGCCGTTGGCCTGGCTGCTGGCTCGGGTCGAGTTCGTGGGCCGGCGGGCGGTCCGCGCGCTGGTGACCGTGCCGCTCGTGCTACCCCCGGTGGTCGGCGGCGTGGCCCTGCTGCTGGTGTTCGGCCGCAAGGGCGTGCTCGGTGCCTGGCTGGACGCGACGTTCGGCTTCACCCTGCCGTTCACCACGACCGGCGTGGTCGTCGCCGAAGCCTTCGTCGCGATGCCGTTCCTGGTCATCGCCGTCGAAGGCGCGCTACGCGGCGCCGACGACCGCTACGAGGAGGCCGCGGCGACCCTCGGAGCCGGCCGGTGGACCACGTTCACCCACGTCACCCTGCCGTTGGTCGCGCCCGGCGTCGCGGCCGGAGCAGTGCTGTGCTGGGCCCGCGCACTCGGCGAGTTCGGCGCCACCATCACGTTCGCCGGCAACTACCCCGGCATCACCCAGACCATGCCATTGGCCGTCTACCAGACCATGGAGGGCGGTGACCTGGACGGCGCCGTCGTGCTCAGCCTGATCCTGCTCACCGTGTCGGTCACGATCCTCGCCGCGCTGCGCGACAAGTGGATCACCAGCGCATGACCGAGGTTCGTCCGGAACCCACGAGCGACCCGGTCGTCGATGCGCACCTGGTGGTCGAGCGAAGCCGCTTCCAACTCGACCTGAAGCTGCGCATCGACGCCGGCGAGGTGGTCGGCTTACTCGGCCCCAACGGCGCCGGCAAGACCACGGCCTTGCGAGCGCTGGCCGGCCTGCAACCGCTGACCGCCGGCCATGTCACGCTCGCCGGAGCGGATGTCGACCGAACCGATCGGCGTGTGTGGACACCCGCCGAACGCCGCCCGATCGGCGTGGTCTTCCAGGACTACCTTCTCTTTCCCCATCTGAACGCGATCGACAACGTTGCCTTCGGCCTTCGCCGCCACGGCATGGACCGGCGCACCGCCCGCCGGGTGGCCACAACCTGGCTGGCCCGGGTCGGCCTCGGCGAACACGCCCGCCACAAACCCCGCCAGCTGTCCGGCGGCCAGGCCCAACGGGTCGCCCTCGCCCGCGCGCTTGCCGTCCACCCGGCATTGCTGCTGCTCGACGAGCCCCTCGCCGCGCTGGACGCCCGTACCCGTCTGGAAACCCGCGCGGAACTGCACCGCCACCTCACCGAACACGACGGAGCCACGCTGCTGGTCACCCACGACCCGCTCGACGCCCTCGTGCTGGCCGACCGGCTCATCATCATCGAAGACGGCCGCATGGTGCAGGAAGGCGACGCAGCCACCATAACCGCCCAACCGCGCACCGACTACGTCGCTCGTCTGGTCGGGCTCAATCTGTATCGCGGCACGGCCGAGGGCCGCACTGTCCGGATCGACGACCGGTTCGCACTCGCCGTCGCCGACCCGACACAGGGCGATGTGTTCGTCGCCTTCCCGCCGTCGGCGGTCGCGCTGCATCCGCACCAACCAGACGGCAGCCCGCGTAACACCTGGCCGGCCGTCATCACGGGCATGCAACGCCACGGGGACAACCTGCGCGTTCAGCTCGACGGCCCGATCGGGGTGGCCGCCGACATCACCCCGGCCGCTGCCGCGCACCTCCACCTGATCCCCGGCCGATCCGTGTGGGTTGCGGTCAAGGCGGCCGAGACCCGCGCCTACCCCGCTGACACCCGCAATCAGGGCTTCCGACCGACGCCGCCGTAGTGAGGCACCGCCTCGGCGCCCTCGTTGCCCTTGTCGGGACGCCACTGTGAGCAGGACACCACTCCGGGCTCGACCATCTCCAGGCCACCGAACAGTCGCTTGACCTGTTCGGCGGTGCGCAGCACCATCTTGGCGGCAGGTCCCTCGTTCCACAGCCGGAGCGCCTCCGTCATGACCTCACCGTTGATCTCGGTGGTCGGATGCGAGATGGCCACGTAGCTGCCGGCGGGAATCGCATCGACCAGCTGCTGTACCAGCGCTGCGGCGTCGCGGTCGTCGGGGACGAAGTTGAGGACTCCAAGCATTGTGACGGCGATGGGCTGGGTGAAATCGAGGGTGTTCCGCGCGCCCTCGATGATCTTCGAAGGCTCGCGCAAGTCTGCGTCGAGGTAGTCGGTCTTTCCTTCGGGGTGGCTGCTGAGCAGGGCGCGGGCGTGCGCTAACACCATCGGGTCGTTGTCCACATAGACGATGCGGCTGCTGGGCGCCACCCGCTGCGCGACCTCGTGAGTGTTGTCGGCGGTGGGTATGCCGGTGCCGACGTCGAGGAACTGGCGGATACCCACGTCACCGGCCAGATACCGCACCACCCGGCCGAGGTACGCCCGGTCGGCTCGCGCCGAGGCGACCATCTCCGGAACCATCGCCAGGATCTGGTCGGCGACCTCCCGGTCGACGGCGAAGTTGTCCTTGCCGCCCAGCCAGTAGTTCCAGAGCCGAGCCGAATGCGGGATGCCCGTATCCAGCTTGGCCGCTCCATCGTTGCCCGAAGTGGACACGTCGGCCCCCTTGCCACGCCGTCAGTCATCTACCGGATGCGCCGAACCATAGTCGGCTTCGTAGCGGCTACGGTATCTGGGCGGCCGCGCCGGCCACGAGCCGGTGGCCGGACGGCGCTGAAAGAGTCAGCCGAAGCCGCCAAGTAGCCGAACCAGCGTGTAGGACCCCAGCAGCACGAGAGCTCCGGCAAAGAGGAAGAGGGCGGCGACCGCCCAGTCGGCCAGCCGATCTCGCCATGTCCGAGGCAGTGGAACGGGCGTCTGGACCGGAGGCAGCGGCCGCACCAACCACTCGGCCGCGTGATCCTGCCGGCAGAACGCCATGCTGATCCACTCGCCTTCGGGCCGGAAGACCTCCAACGCCAGCCAGACATTCTCACCCTCGGCGTCCAGCCGGCGGCCGCACAGGTCGCACGCGTCCAGCTCCTCGTTCTCGCCCACGTGTACATCCTGACCCGCGAGCATGCGGGTTCGGGGAGCGAGCCCATGAAATGTGTAACCCGGTGTCCGAGGCACGCGCGTCACCCGTACGAGGCGTATTGGACGGTGCGATACCGGCGACGCCAGAACGGCAGCGGTAGGCAACCGGCCGGAGCCTCGTATCCGGTCTCGGTCTCCACCGATCCGTCGGCGAGCGTGACGCTGACGAAGGAACGGCCCGGAGCCGACACCTCCCGTACCCGTCCGGCGATCACCGAACGCGCCATGTCTTCGAGGAACGCGACATCTTCGGGCCCGCCTTCCAGGACCCATCGGCCTCCGTAGTCGCCGACCTGCAGGACCAGTTCCTCGACGAAGTCGGCCCACCCGAAGGCGCGGGCACGGGGATTGACCGGTGTGACGCTCACCGACGTCCCACCCGCGATGTCGTCGATGGTGACGGTCGCCAGGTCGTGCAACTCGTGCGCCAGCCGCCTAGCCAATTCGACAGTCGGCGCAGGAGGCCGCCGACCGCTGGCGAGGTCCTCCGGCCCGTGCTCGTTGCTCACGAGGGTGATCCTGCCCGCTGGAGCCTGCCGCGACGAACCGATTTCAGGCGGCCAGGTCGACCATGTCGCGCGTTGGTGTCGCACTCCGGAGGGCCGGCGCCGTGACCTGCAGAAGCCGTACCGCGAGGGCCAGCAGAATCAGCAACTCGACCGCGACCAGACTCCGCTCGACCAGCCCCATCAGCACACGCTGACCGGGATACGCGACGTACCACAGCGCCGCGACGCCGACCCCGCACGCGGCGACCAACCGGCGCAGCAACGTCACCAGTGACATCCAGCGCACCACCCCGCGGCGCAGCCGGGCCGCGAGCACCAGCACCGCCGCCGGCAGCGCGACGAATGCCGCCACCGATGCGTACCGGTGCACCAGCGCCGCCGTGCTCAATTCCGGCTGTCCGGGCGGATCGGTCGGCACGATCGCCGACACCAGCAGACCCAGCACCCATACCAGCAGCAGTGCGGCCGGCCAGCCCCGCACGGGTACGCGCTGGGCGGCCATCCCGCACAAGAGCGCCACCGTGCCGCCGCTCAGCGTCACCATCGCCAGAACTATCGCCGGCCCGCGATCGAAATACACATAGTCGCTCAGGGTCAGCGCCGTCGGATCAGGGCCGGGCCGGAGCCCGACGTGTCCTACGACCGTTGCGGCGACGGTGACGACGAAAGCGGCAACTGCGGCGATGGCGAGAGCCCTGCTACCCATGCCTGTAGAGGCTTCCGCCGACCGCCGCCTGTCGATATCCGGCATCGCCCGGATCGAGCCCTTGTCTGCCTTCCCTGAGGAGCGTCAGGGACGGGCCTACGTACGGCGCCGCGACGCCGTCGGTTCACATCCGGCGCGCCGCGGTTGCCGGAGCGTCACTGGCGACCTCGCGCAGGGCGATGTCCAGGTCGGTCGCGGTCAAGCCGAAGGTCCGGGTGACCGCCGAAGAGTCCAGGATGAACGGTGCGTAGAACTGGTAGTCCATCTCGGCCAGTTCCCGTGCCATCGGTACGACCATTCCGGCGGTACGCATCACCCACCGTGGCAGGCCGGTGACCTTGACGCCCGGGTGACCGGCCACCCGGAAGTAGCGCTGCGCGAGGTCCCGAATGGTGATCGGTGGCGGGCTGGGTACGTGCCACGCCCGGCCCCAGGCCCGCTGGTCGCGGGCCAGCGTCACGAGCGTCCGCGCCACGTCACCGGTGTATGTGAAGCTGTGTGGCAGATCGACGTTGGCGGGCACCCACGCGGTCCGCTTGCGTTCCATCGCGGGCAGGAGCACCGCGGAGAACAGCGACGCCGCCCCGGCGCCGACATAGTCGGCCGCTCGGACCTCGAAGGTACGAACCCGCCCGGCCTGGTGCGCGGCGAGCGCATCATGCCACATCGTCGCGCGAACCCGCCCCTTGCGGCCGCTCGCCGCCAGCGGCGTCGTTTCGGTCATCGGGCCGTACACCGGCCCGTATCCGTAGAGGTTTCCGGTGATGGCCAGCACGGCATCAGCGGCCTCGGCGGCTGCCAGCAGCGACGCCGCCAGCGGCGGCCAGTCGGTGCGCCACCGTGTGTACGGGGGATTGGCACAGTTGTAGAGCGCGGTTGCGCCCATGGTCACCTCCCGGAGCCGGGAACGGTCGGACGCGTCCGCGGCGATCCGCCGAATAGCCGGGTGCACCGGGCCGGCACCGCTGCGGGTGACGACGCGGACGTCTTCGCCGGCGTCGGCGAGGATGGCGGCAACGGCCGAGCCGACCGGGCCGGCGCCGACAACAACGTGCATGGACATGATGGTGATCTCCTCTTAGATCAGTGCTCTCGTTTCGAATCGAGATTCTCATGCCCTGTGCCGTACGTCAAGAGCAGTGCTCTCTGAAGATGACGGCGATCTGGTTCTGTGTCACACTTCGGGTCATGACCGCCGCCTCGCTGCGCGCCCGGGTTCGGGCGCAGCTGACCGACGAGATCAAAGCCGCTGCCCGGCGCCACCTCGCGACCGATGGCGCCAACCTCTCGCTCCGGGCGGTCGCGCGCGAGCTGGGCATGGTGTCCTCCGCGCTGTACCGCTACTTTCCCAGCCGCGACCACCTGCTGACCGCGTTGATCATCGATGCGTACAATGCGTTGGGCTCGGCGGCGGAGGCCGCGGCGGCCGCCGCCGAACGCGCCGATCCGCTGGGCCGGTGGCTGGCCGCTTGCCACGCGGTTCGCGATTGGGCGCTGGCCAACCCGTACGAGTACGCGCTGATCTACGGCAGCCCGGTCCCCGGGTACCAGGCACCCCAGGACACCGTGCCGGCCGCCACCCGGGTACCCCTGGTCATCGGCGCCATCCTGCGCGACGCCACGGCCGGCGCCGCGGTGCCGGCGGACCAGCCGCTCGCCGAACCGTTACGCCGGGAGGTGGCCGCCGTCCGCGATGTGGCCGCGCCAGGCGTGCCCGAAGAGATCTTCGCCCGTGGCCTGACCGCCTGGATCCAACTCTTCGGCGCGGTCAGCTTCGAGGTGTTCGGCCAGCTCAACAACACCATCAACGAGCGGCGCACGTTCTTCGACCACCAGATGCGCACGATGGCCGCGCTGATCGGCCTACCCGGTACCGGCACGGGTACCGCGAGCCGCGGCCGGCGTCCGCCCCGCGCCGGCCGGACAGCTCGCTGAATCGGCGCCCAGTCAGGCTGTCGGGCCGGACGGGCCGGCACCGGCTACCGCCGCCTCGGGTATGAGCACCTGTCGGTCGCGGAGCAGGGCGCCCATCTTCTCCTCGTCGAGGGGCCGGGCGAAGTAGTAGCCCTGGCCCCGCTGGCAGCCCAGCTCACGGAGGCGTTCGAGCTGCTCGACGTGCTCGATGCCTTCGGCGACGGTGTCCAGTCCGAAGGTGCCGGCCAGGTTGACGATCGCCTGGGCGAGCGCCGCGGCGTCCCGGCTCTGGGCCACATCGTCCACGAAGGCCTTGTCGATCTTGAGCGTGTCGACCGGAAGGCTGCGCAGGTAGGCGAGCGAGGAGTAGCCGGTGCCGAAGTCGTCGATCGCCAGGCGTACGCCGAGCCGATCGAATTCGGTCAGGGTTATCGCCGTGGTGTCTATGTTTGCGATCAGCAGGCTCTCGGTGAGCTCAAGGGTGAGATTACGGGCTTCCAGGCCGGTACTGGTCAAGATTCCCGCCACGTCGGCCGCCAGTCGCGGTTGGCTGAGCTGGACCGCGGAGAGGTTGACGCTGACTCCCAGCTGCGCGCAGCCCGGGATGCTGAGCTGCCAACGACGGGTCTGCTCGCTGGCATGACGTAGCACCCAGGCGCCGAGCGCGACGAGCAGGCCGGTCTCCTCGGCCAGCGATATGAAGCTGCCCGGTGCCAGCAGGCCGCGCGTCGGGTGCTGCCAGCGGACGAGGGCCTCCGTGCCGGTGATCCGGCCGGTTTGCAGGTCCACGATCGGCTGGTAGTGCAGCCGGAACTGGTCGTCGTCCAGGGCATGACGTAGGTCCGCTTCCAGGTCGGCCCGCTCGATCACCGCGGCACGCATGCCGGGGTCGAAGATCCGGTAACTGTCACCGCCACCCGCCTTGGCCTGGTACATGGCCACGTCGGCGTCCCGGACCAGATCGCCGGGCTGCGCGCCGGGCCCGGCGATGGCGATCCCGATGCTCGCCCGTACCTGGACATCGCGGTTCGCCACCCGGACCGGGCTGGCGAGAGTGTCCAGCAACCGTTGGGTGGTCGCCACAACCTCGGCCTGGTGTTCGATGTCCTCCAGCAGGACGACGAATTCGTCCCCGCCGAACCGCGCAACCGTGTCACTTTGCCGTACGGCGCCGGGCAGCCGCTCGGCGACCAGGGTCAGCAGCTGGTCGCCGGTGTCGTGCCCCAGCGTGTCGTTAACGTTCTTGAATCCGTCCAGGTCGAGCAGCAGAACGGCGAGCTGCCCTCCGTGGTTGTTCAGGCGGGCGAGGGCATGCTCCACCCGGTCCTGGAGCAGCGCCCGGTTGGCCAACCCGGTGAGCGGGTCGTGCAGAGCCTGGTGGCGCAGTTGCTCGGCGAGGCGCTTACGTTCGGTTATGTCGGCGGCCACGCTGATCATGCCCATCGGCTCGCCGGTGGGTGCATGCAGCGGTGCGGCCGAAAGCTCGACATCGATCGGAGTGCCGTCGCTGCGGAGCTGACGCAGCTCCCGGTGGATCGTGGTCGGCCCGGAGCCGCGCGTGTCGGACGGGAATGCCGGCCAGTCGGCCTGGAGGGCCGCCGGATGCGGCCTGCCGAGAACGTCGTCGGGCTGCCAGCCGTAGATTCGTTGGGCAGCAGGATTCCAGAGCTGTACCCGGCCGGCGCGGTCGAGTTCGACGATGGCGACCGGGGATGCGTCGATGATCGCGCTCAGCCGGCCGAGCAGCCGCGCCCGTTCGGCCTGGGTCGCGGCCTGGGCGGCGAGACCGCGCATGCGTAGCAGGGTGAGCCCGAACAGCACCGCCGAGGCCAATGCGATCACCGGCCCGTCGATCTCGTGTCCCATCATCGCCTGCGTGAACAGGACGGCCGGTGCGACCAGCGCGGCGAGAGCGACCGAGGTCAGCCGGGCGCGCGACAACCGGCCCGCGACCGCTGGGCTCGGTTCCGACAAGGCCCGCATCGAGGGGTGCAGGGCCGCCGCCCCGAAGCCGAGGTACGACAGCAGCCAGCCCGCATCGAGCAGTTGTCCCGTCTGATACGTGCCGTGCAGTTGGGACAACGAGTACAGGCCGTCGGCGGTCAGCAGTCCCAGCAGGCTGGCCAGAAGCAGCCAATAGGCCGGTGGGCGGGCGCCGCGGCTGATCGCCAGTCGTGCCGCGACCGCCACCACGAGCAGGTCCATCAGCGGGTAGGCGAGTGAGACGAGCCGAATCGCCCACGGCAGGTCTGCCAGCCGCACGTACGGCGCAAGGATATACACCCAGGCCAGCAGCCCGGTGCCGGTCGTGATGATCAGTGCATCCAGCAACCCGTCGCGGTCCCGGCCGGGGCTGCGGTGGCGCAGCAGCAACAGCAGCCCCGCGACCATCAGCGGATAGTGGCCCAGGTACATCCCGTCGGCCGGCGCCGGGAAGCTGTCATCGTCCAGCACGTGGTGGTAGGTGTAAAAGGTGACGTCGGCGGCGAAGTACACCAGCTGCGAGGCGGCGAACAACAGCCACGGCAGCCGTACCGCCGGTCGGTGCCACCGCAGCCCCACCACGATGGCGGCCAACGCCGACGCGCTGAGCAGCTCGTAGCACCCGACCCGGGTCATCAAGGGCGCCGACGGTACGACCGCCGGTAGCACCCACGCAGCGACACTGATCAGCAGACCGATCGTGAGGAAATACCGCCAGGCGTACATGCGCATGACCGCAGTATCGGACGGTCATGGGCCACCATGTGCTTAAACGGTCACTTTGCACGGGGAGGCCAGGCGGCATGGAGCTCATCGGCGGAATCGGGCTGTTCGCGGCCACCATCACCACGGGCCTGATGGCCGGTGTCTTCGGGCTCTACGCGCACACGATCATGCCAGGGCTGAGACGGACGGACGACCGGACCTTCGTCGCCGCGTTCCAGTCGATCGACACGGCGATCATCAACCCGTGGTTCATGGTGAGCTTCCTCGGTGCGCTGGTGCTCACCGGGCTCGCGGCGGCGGTCCATCTCGCCTCGGATGACCGCGCGGCGCTGCCGTGGATCGCGGCGGCGTTCGTGCTGTATCTCGTCACCGTCGTCATCACGCTGGCCGTGCACGTCCCACTCAACAACGCCATCAAGGCGGCCGGGCAGCCGGATCGCTCAGCCGACCTCGCGTCGGTGCGCAGGCGGCTCAGCGAATCCCGATGGGCGGCCTGGAACCTCGTGCGCACCGTGGCGTCGACAGCCGCGTTCGCATGCCTCGCGTGGGCGCTCGTCGTGTACGGGGCTCGACCGTAGATCCGATCAGACTGTGTTCGCCCCTTGACTCCTGGGAGGGCTAGCGTGCGACATGGATCGATGGTGAGGTCACCGATCCGTACTACCGCCGGTCCTGGAGCACAGATGAGCGGAAGACCGTCGACGGGATCCGATGTCGTGCGGTACGGCCAGCCGGCCGGGCGCTGGGTGTTGCTGGCCACGGTGCTGGGATCCGGCATGGCGTTCCTGGACTCCACCGTCGTCAACATCGCCCTACCGCGTATCGGCACGGACCTTGCGGCGGATGCGGTCGGCCTGCAGTGGACGATCAACGGCTACACCCTCGGGCTGGCCTCGCTGATCCTGCTCGGTGGCTCGCTGGGCGACCGGTACGGTCGGCGTCGGATCTTCATCGTCGGTGTCGTCTGGTTCGCCGCGGCATCGCTACTGTGCGGCCTGGCCCCGAGCATCGAGATGCTGATCGCCGCACGGGTGCTCCAAGGTGTCGGCGGCGCCCTGCTCACTCCGGGCTCGCTCGCCATCCTCGAGGCGTCATTCCATGTCGACGACCGGGCGAAGGCGATCGGCGCCTGGTCCGCGTTGGGCGGCGTCGCCGGGGCGCTCGGCCCGTTCCTAGGTGGCTGGCTCGTACAGGCCGCGACGTGGCGGTTGGTCTTCCTCATCAACGTCCCTCTCGCCGTGCTGGTCGCCGCGGTCGCCGCGCGGCACGTGCCGGAGTCGTCCGACCCCGCGGCGGCCAAGCACCTGGACGCGATCGGCGCCATCGCTGCCGCCACGGGCCTCGCCGGGCTCACCTACGGCTTCACCGCCTGGCCCATGGAGGGCGCGACGTCGCCGACCGTCCTCGCCGCGCTGGCTTTCGGCGTCGCCGGTCTCGTCGGCTTCGTCCTCGTCGAGCGGCGCTCGAGTCATCCGATGCTCCCGCTGGACGTGTTCACCTCGAAGACGTTCACCGGGGTGAACCTCGTGACCCTCGCCGTATATGCCGCGCTGGGCGGCGTGTTCTTTCTCGTCGTGCTGAACCTGCAGGTCGTGGCCGGGTTCCCGCCGCTGGCGGCCGGCACCGCCCTGCTGCCGGTCACCCTCTTGATGCTCGCGCTGTCCGCGCGGGCGGGCGCGCTCGGCCAGCGCATCGGCCCACGGATTCCGATGACCGTCGGACCGGCGGTCTGTGCGGGCGCGTTGGTGCTGCTGTCCGGCGTCGGCCCCGACGCCAGATACCTGCAGGACGTCCTGCCGGCGGTGCTGATCCTCGGTCTGGGGCTTTCCCTGACCGTCGCTCCGCTGACCGCGACCGCCCTCGGCGCGCTCGACGAACATCACGCCGGCATCGCCAGCGGAGTCAACAACGCGGTGGCCCGCACCGCAGGCCTGCTCGCGGTCGCCGTCCTGCCGTTGGCGGCCGGCCTGGGCGCCGGCAGCCTCACCGACCCCGGCGACCTGGGTGCGGTCTACCGCACCGCGATGCTGATCTGCGCCGGCCTGCTCGTCGCCGGTGCCGTCACAGCCTTGCTGATGATCCCGGCGATGCCCGAACCTCGCGCCGCTCGACCAGCCAGCCCGGTGCGGACCCACTGCGCCATCGCCGGCACGCCATTACACCCCCGCGAGATTCCGTCGGCGGCCGACGACTGAGGTGGCGACTCACCGCCACGTGGCCCGGAGCCGAGGCGACCGGCGCCCGCACGGCAAGCGAAAGCGCAGTCGGCGTCATCTGGGCCGCCACCCTGCCGGACAACGGACCACGCGGCGGCTTTCTTTCGAGACGCCGCCCCGCTCGCCTGGTGACTATCGGGCTGCGGGGGCGGCCTCGGCCATCCAGCCCCGGAAGCCGCTGTTGGCTGGGAGAATCGGCCTAGGCGGCGCGTGTTGGCGGGAGGGGCGATGCCCGCAGCGGAGGTTTTGGAATGGCTGCGCTCGGAACCAGATCTGGACGAGCTTGTCGCCGCGTATCCCGAGCATTGGCGCCGGGTCGAGCGGGACATCGGCGAGGTGCTGGCCCGGGATGATCCGGAGGCGGTGAAGGCGTACCTGGCCCAGCTCGCCAATCCGCCGGCCGTGCTGCCGGGACGCTCGCGTTCGAAGGCGCAACGCATCGCCGAGGAGATCCGGCGCCAGATGGCCTTGCAGGCGTTGCGTCAGGCAGTCCTCGCGGCGTCGAACGGGCACCGGACAGGCCGCGTACGTTTCGGCCTGGTCAATGGCTATGTTGCGCAGAAGCTGCTGTTCCGCCGTGGCTTGGAGCGCAGGCCGGCATCGGCGCTCGCGTTCCGGATCGTCTGGCCGCTGTTGCGGCAGCGGCGGCTGTTGATGCCGCTGGTGCAACCCAAGGGCATCTACTGCTTCTACACCAGCGCGTTGATCCGCCGGCTGGCCGCCATGATCGGGGGCCGGTTGTGCCTCGAGATCGCCGCCGGGGACGGCACCCTGTCGCGGTTCCTGGCCGCTGCCGGGATCCCGGTCATCCCGACCGATGATCACAGCTGGCATTCGCGCATCTCTTACTCCCCGGACGTGCTGCCCGAGGACGCCCGTACCGCGTTGCGCAGTCATCCGGCGCCGGTGGTGATCTGTTCGTGGCCACCGCCGGGCAACACCTTCGAGAAGCACGTCTTCACCACCGCGACGGTGGAGTTGTACATCGTCATCACCACCCGGGACGAGTCCTCGGCCGGCGACTGGGACGCCTACCGACGGCAGGACACCTTCACCATGACCGAGGATCCGGACCTGAGCCGGTTGGTTCTGCCGCCCGAGATCAACCCGACGGTGTTGATCTTCAAGCGCCGTGCCGGGGTGGCGCGGTAGCTAGGCCGTGAACGCGCGCTAAGACGGCACCCCGAGATCCCGGCCGGCCTGAGTCGAGGGTTCCGAACGGCGATGGTGGGACAGCGCGACGTGGTGGTCGTCACCGGGGTGACTGTCCGGGTCGACGTGCACGGTTGCCGCGGCAAGACGCGGCACACGGTGGGTGAGCTGGTGTTCGGCGTCGGCGGCGATCTCGTGTGCGGCGAGCAGGCTGAGATCTGCGCCGACGACGATGGCCGCCTCGGCGTGCATGCGATGCCCGATCCAGCGCAGCTTCAGCCCGGAGACGTCGTGCACACCCGGAATCGTACGAAGCACCTGCTCGGCCTGGTCGACCAGGCCCGGATCGACGCGGTCCATGAGCCGGTGGTAGACCTCACGTCCGGCATCCTTGAGCACGACGGCGATCGCGATGGTGATCGCCAGGCCGACGACCGGGTCGGCCCAGGTCCACCCGAGCCAGGCGCCGACGGCGGCGAGCACGACCGCAAGCGAGGTGAAACCGTCGGTACGCGCGTGCAGGCCGTCGGCGACCAGGGCGGCGGAGCCGATCCGCCGGCCCACCGTGATCCGGTAGCGCGCCACCAGCTCGTTGCCGACGAAGCCGATGATGCCGGCGGCGAAGACCCACGGGATGTGCGTCATCTCCCGCGGATCGAGCAGGCGGTCGATCGCGGTCCACCCGGCCAGTACCGCGGAGGCGGCGATGACCAGGACGATGACGATGCCGGCCAGGTCCTCGGCCCGGCCGAATCCGTACGTGTAGGCGCGTGTCGCGACCCGGCGTCCGAGGAGGAAGGCGATTCCCAGCGGGACGGCGGTGAGCGCGTCGGCGAAGTTGTGCAGGGTGTCGCCCAGCAGAGCCACCGAACCGGAGAACAGCACGATGACGCCTTGCAGCACCGCGGTTATGCCCAGCGCGATCAGAGAGATCCACAGGGCACGCAGGCCCTCACGGGACGACTCGAGGGCGGAGTCGACCTTGTCCGCGCTGTCGTGTGAATGAGGCGTGACGCGGTGCCTGAGCCGGTTCCACAGCCCGGCGCCGTGCTCGTGGTCGTGACCGCCCTGGTCGGGACCGCCGTGGTCGTGACCGTGGTCGCGACCGCCCTGGTCGGGATCGTCGTGGTCGTGACCGGCCTGATCCGGACCGTCGTGGTCGTGACCGTGGTCGCGACCGCCCTGGTCGGGACCGTCGTGGTCGGGACCGTCGTGGTCGTGACCGTCGTGGTCGTGACCGTGGCTGGCGTGGTCGCCGTGGCTGTGGTCGTGCTGGGCCATGAGGTTCCTCGTCCTGGTGTTCCGGGCTGTCGCCGCCATATTATGTGCTCATGTACGCACGCGACAACGTTGCAGAAGCCACCTCCTGGCAACAGCAACCCGTCGCCGACACCGTCATCGAGGCGGCGACCGTGGCACTGCGGATGCTTGCCGATGCGACCCGGCTGCGCTTGATGACGCAGTTGACCGGTGGCGAGCAGGACGTGACGGCGCTCACCGGGGGAGTCGGCGCGGCCCGGCCGGCGGTCTCGCAGCACCTGGCCAAGCTGCGTCTCGCGGGTCTGGTGACCGTGCGCCGAAACGGGCGTAGGGCGCTGTACGCCATCAACGGCCCGCACGTGCACCGCCTGGTGGTCGAGGCGATCCAGATGGCCGAACACCAGGCAGCACCCGGCCGCCCGCCGCATCATCAGCCGAGCCCGCGCTGAGCGCCCAGGTTTCCCGGGCGGCCGAGGCAGTCGCCGACGACGTGCGGCAGTGCGTCGAAATCGGTGCATATCTGCGTCCGTTCGGCGGTCGCCGCGAGCGTACCGGCCGGGAACTTGAGGGCTTCGGGCGGCGACCAATCGTCGGGCCGTCCGGTGGCGGTCGTCCGCAGCATTCAGGAAGGTTCCGACGTGGCGAAACGACGTTCTGTATTGGCGCTGACGACTGCCCTGTCGGCCGTGGCGGCCCTCGCCTCGATGGCACCGACCGCGGCGTTCGCCGATGCCACATTGCAATCGACCAGCCCGAAGAACGGTGCTGTGCTGGACGAGGTGCCGGGTGAGGTGACTCTCGCCTTCAACGAAAAGCTGCAGAGTCGCTTCACCACCGTCAAGGTCATCGGCGCGGGAGGTGAGTTGGAGGTGATGAAGGCCATCACCGACGGCGCGAAGGTGTCGCAGTCGCTGCCGGACACGCTGGGACCCGGTGAATACACGGTGATGTACCGGGTCGTCTCGGCCGATGGGCACCCGGTGTCCGGCCAGACGACGTTCCAGGTGAAGGCACTCGCGACCACGTCGGGTGCGGCACCCGCCTCGGCCGAGCCCGCCGGCCAGAGTTCGCCGGGGACTACGGCGGCAGAGCAGGCGGCTTCGGCGGAGCGGGCCGGCGAAGAGCCCGGCGGCGGCAGCGGGCCGTGGCTGTGGGTCATCCTCGCCCTCGCGCTTGTCGCCGTCGGTGGGGTGCTCGCGGCAGGGCGCTCCCGTCACCGCCGCGGTAGCGCCTAGACTTCCCGGACGCATGGAAACCATCGACCTCCCTGTACGGGCTTCCCGGCGTGTCTCCGTCGCTCTTGTCGGCGTCGGCGCCGTGGCGGCCGGTGCGATGGCCTGGGCGCTGTCGACCGGCGGCGGTGCGGCGCGTACTGCCACCGGCTTCGGCGACGGCGGTGCCCTGGTGGCGTGGGGCTTGCCGGCGACACGCCTGGCCGCCGACCTGGCGGCGGTGGTCACCCTCGGTGCGCTGATCGGCGCGCTGGCATTCAGCCCAACTGGTGAGGACGGCAGGCTGTCGGAGCCGGCCGGCAGGTTCGCGCGGCTCGCCGCCCGGACCGGTCTCGGCTGGGCGCTCGGCGCTGCCGGGCAGATCGTCTTCATCGCCGCGGATCTCCTGGGCCGCCCGGTCACCCGGCTCGACACCTCGGCGCTGACCAACACCGCGCTTTATGTGCCGCAGGGACGGGCCCAGCTGATCGCCATGGCGGCCGGTCTGCTGATCTTCGGATGCGGCTGGCTGGCGTTGCGGCCAGGTCCGCTGGTGGTGGCCTTGGGTGCCACGGTGGCCGGCGTCGTACCGGCGGCTTACACCGGCCACGCCGCCTCGTCTCTGGACCACAACAGCGCGACCACCAGCCTCGCGGTGCACATCCTCTTCGTGTCGATCTGGGTGGGCGGCCTGGCCGCACTGCTCCTGACGGCTCGCTGGCAGCCGGCCGCGCTGCCGCTGGTCGCCGGTCGGTTCAGCACGATCGCACTGATCTGCTTCGTCGCGGTCGCGGCGAGCGGGCTGTTCAACGCCTGGCTGCGGGTGGGCTCGATCGAGAACCTCGCCGGGCGCGGCTACGGCGTCCTGCTACAGGTCAAGCTGCTGGCCCTGTTGGTGCTTGGCGGCATCGGCTGGTGGCACCGGCAGCACACGCTGCGCGGCATCCGCGAGAGCATCGGCCCGTTCGTCCGGTTCGCGGGCGTCGAGATCGTCATCATGGCCGCAACCGTGGGCGTGGCCGTCGGGCTGTCCAGGTCACAGGCGCCCGGCCGGATCAGGGTGGCCGGCCTGACACGGGCGGATGCCCTGCTCGGCTTTCCCATGCCGGGCGAGCCCAGTGCCGCGGCGCTGTTGCTCGACTGGCGGCCGGACCTGTTGTTCACGGCGGGCTGCGTGACCGCCGCGGCCGCGTATCTGGCCGGCGTGATCCGGCTGCGCCGCCGTGGCGTCGCCTGGCCGCTCGCCCGTACCGCGTACTGGCTCGCCGGCCTGGCCGTGGTGCTCGTCGCCACCGGCAGCGGCCTGGCCCGGTACGCGCCGGTGCTGTTCAGCGCTCACATGGTCGCCCACATGCTTTCCGCCATGCTGGCGCCGATCCTGCTGGTGCTGGGTGCCCCGATCACCCTGGCACTGCGCGCCTTGCCGGTCAGCGCGGACAAACGGTTCCCCGGACCACGCGAGTGGCTCACCGCGGCACTGCACTCGCGGATTGCACTGGTCGTCACCCATCCGGTCGTGGCCGCCGTGCTCTGGGTCGGTGGGCTGTACGTCATGTACCTCACCGGCGCGTACGAGTATGCGTTGCGCAACCACCCCGCACATCTGGCGATGTACGCCCATTTCATCCTGTCCGGCTGGCTGTTCTTCGCCATCCTGATCGGCACCGATGCCCTGCCGCGCCGGCCCGGCTATCCGGCGCGCGTGGCGCTGCTGTTCGTCTCCCTGGCGTTCCACGCATTCTTCGGCGTCGCGCTGATGAACACCGGCACGGTCATCGCCGCCGACTGGTTCGCCGAGCTGGCCCGGCCCTGGGGCCCCGACCCCCTCACCGACCAGCGCACCGGCGGCGGCATCGCCTGGGCGATCGGCGAGGTGCCGGCGGTGATCGCCGCCATCGTCCTGTTCCGGCAGTGGATACGCGACGACGAACGCGAGCAGCGCCGCGTGGATCGGGCCGCCGACCGCGACGGCGATGCCGCGCTGGCCGCCTACAACGCGTGGTTGCGGGAGAATTCCGGGCGCTGACCCACAGGTCCGATCCGGCGCCGGTCACGCGCGCGTCTCATAGAGGATCCATTTCCGGGTGCCGGCCGTTTGGTGCAGAACGGGGCTGGCGTCCAGGACACCGCGGTGCACTGCGTTGAAGTAGGCCACCAGGACTCGCCGGGGCACCCGCGCCAAGGAGCGTTCGAGGTTGGCGAGTACGCCGCGCAGAGTGTCCGCACCGAACGGGTTGAACAGGAACACCACGGTCGGCGTCGGCGGGAACTCATAGGTGACGGCATCACCGCAGAAGACACCGACGGCGCATTGCTGCGACGGTGCCGCCTCGGCGAAGGCGCGAACGTTCGAGCGCGCGATCTCGGCTAGCCGCGGGTTGAGCTCCACGCCGATGACCGGCCGGAATCCGTGCTGGGCGGCGACGAACAGGGTCCTACCCTTGCCGCAGCCCAGGTCCACGAAGGCGAAGTCGGACGGATCGCCGATCGGCAGCTGCAGGAGCAGGTTTTGCAGGTGGTTCAGCGGAGTGGGCGCATATCCGACGCCGTCGTTGTACACCGACGTCGCAGTGCCACCCGGGAACATCTTGAGCGCTTCACCGTCGGCGCGCGTGTCCAAGTGCAGACGCCTGTCGAGGCGCCGCTCCCGCCACAGACGCAACGGGCGGACGGAGAACTCGCCGAGCAACGTCAGGCACTCGCGCACCGCGGCCCTCCAGCCGCCGTCGCGCTGAGCCTGTCGCACCTCCCGCCGGAATGTCTGCGCGCGCCGACGAACGGCAAGTTGTAGCCGGCGGACCACGCCGGGTTCGAGCTGCTGGGTCATGTCTGCTCCCTCGTCCGCGCCGTCGGCGCGGTCGCACACGAAACTGGTGGCATCGCAGGAACGGCATCGATCCGCGGCGGTTGACGCGTACGTGGCAAGGACGCCCGCTCAGGTCGCGTCAGCCGCCCGTCGCCGTGGCGATCGCTGAATAACCGCCCGGCGTAGCGGTGATGGGTGACTCAGCTGGCCGGCGGAGCCCGCCCGGCGACCGCCTCCGCCCACAGCAGCCGCCGTGGACGGGGTGGTCGGTGTGCAGGACGATTCGGACGGCGCGCGCCGACGGAGACCGCCGGCCGCAACGACGACAGCATGCCGCGTACGCCGTCCGTGAAGCGCATCCAGAGCAGCGAGCTGCCCGCGCCGAACAGCGCATGCAGCAAGGCGCCCAGGAGCACGAGGGCCGGCGGTGCCGGCGCCAACCCGAGTACGGCATGCTCGACGACATCAGCGGCGAGGAAGGCAACCGTCGACAGCCCGATGGCCCGGTGAACAGTGACCTGGCGACTGGGCGGCGACCACGATCGAGGCGTCCGCCCCAGTCCGGCTGCCAGAGCGAGCGCCACGAGCGAAACAGCGGCGATGCCTCCGGTCGCCACGGCCGACGGATAGCCGTGCGTGTGCCAGCCGGTCGGAGTCAGCGAACCGTGCTCGCTGTGCGCCGCCAGCCAGATGGTCACCACGTGCGCCAGCAACCATCCGACGGCTCCAACGGCCACGGCGGTGCCGGCGCTGAACAGATGCACCGGGTCCTTCGCGCGCGCCTCGCTGACTTGCCTCACCGCCGCTCTCGCTCACCTCGCAGGGGATCCGCCCTTAGGGCACCGTACCCGGTATCGCTGAACGCCGGCTCGTTCTGTCGACCGCCACGGACGACCGTTCGGCCACGGAAAACATGAAACTCTTGCACCTTCCTCGTGACAATCGCTACTGATGCCGGACACGGCCGGTTTGCGAGGCTGGGCGCGGGGCCGTTGCCGGAGTGTCGCCGAGCGGAGGTAGCTCATCATGAAGCCGCCCCGCGCCGCCCATCGGCGAGGACAGGCCGGAGATGAAGTCACGATGAGCGCGAAGCAGCTACGCGGCCGCGCGAAACTCAGTCGCCGGTCGGCGCTGATCCTGGCGTTGAGTTCGCTGACCGCCGCGAGCGCTCCCGCGTCCTCCGCCGGCCCGGCGCTCACGCGGCCACTACCGGCCGAGCCCGCTGCGCCGCGTGGATCGGTCATCCTGAAGCCGATAGCCCACTGGACCGATATCTTCCTGCAAGGCTGGGACTACGACGAGGAGTACAGCCTGCCGCTGAGCGAGTCGCCGGACAGCTGGGACCACTACAACGTGTCCTATTCAGTCGATGCCTGCACTGCCATGTTCCGCGCGACCGGCGAACGTCGATACCTCGACCGTGCGCTGCAATTCGTAGAGAACGTGGCCGCCGCCGCAACGTTGTCATCGTCGCTGCCGAATAGTCGGTACCGGGACCGCTACCACGGCTGGGCGTCCTCGCGTTCGGGCGAGGGAGGCGACGAGATTCCGCTCTACGAAAGCTATTTCTGGCGGTACGCAACGGCTCTGCTTGTCGCAATGACGCAGTCCCGGACCGTCCATGACGACCCGAATTACCGCTCACGTTACGATCGACTCCTGCGCTTCGCCGAGGTCGACATCTTCGAGAAATGGTACTCGCGGGATCCCGCCGACCACATCTACCGCGAGCGTACCCATATGGCGGCGCATTGGGCGTTGATAGCGCTGTACCTTTCCCAGATCACTAGCGATCCGGTCCGCCGGACTCGCTACCTCGATGTGGTCGACAACATCGACCTCCACCTGCCCGGCAGGCAAGCGGGTCTCCGAGGCCAGCTGCGGCGCCATCCGGCGGAGCCTACCGCGTATTTCTGGAGCGACGTCTGGGGATCGGCACGCCTTCCCGGGCAGGACGTGAGCCACGCCAACGGGGTCATCGCCTACGTGGCCGAGGCGTGCGATCGCGGCCGGACATGGACGAAGGCTGACATGGCCGCGTTCTCGGCGCTGCTGACGAAGGTGATATGGCCGGGCGGCAGCGTCTACCGCAGCTATGTGGACGGCACAGGCTCGGACAACGGATGGTTCTCCGACGGCTTTGTGAAGCTCGGCCGTTACGACCCGGCCGTTCAGCGGCGGCTGGAGACACACCAGGTGGTCAACGACCAGTTCGCCGCGAACATGGCGCTCAACGTCAGGCTCCTGAATTCATAGATGAGGAAGGCATCTCAGTTGTCTGCTGGTCCACCAGCGATGCACCTCCCAAGCGCGATGGAGTAGGTAGGTCCGGAGATGACCGTTCGAGTGGCTCCCATTGCGTCGACCGACGTGCCGATGGTCTCGGAGTTCCTGCATAACCACCTCAACCCGCGGTTGTCGGCTGATGAATGGGCTCAGTCCATGACTGCGCCGTGGAGGGTGGCCGCCCCTAATCATGGTTTCATGCTGATCGACGAGGCGAGAAACCCTGCGGTTGTCGGTGCGTATCTGGCGTTCTACGCCGACCGCACGATCGATGGCGTACGCGAATCGTTCTGCAATCTGGCCGGCTGGTGCGTGCTCCCCGAATACCGCTTCCACAGCGTCCGGCTGCTCAAGGCGCTGCTGGCCCAGGACGGCTATCACTTCACTGACCTCTCGCCCAGCGGCAGCGTGGTGCCGATCAACACCCGTCTCGGCTTCCAATTCGTCGACACGACACTGGCCGCGGTACCTAATCTGCCGTGGCCTGGCATTCCGGGCCGCGGGCGGGTCAGCTCCGATCCCAGCGAGATCGAGCGGACCCTGACCGGTGAGGAGCTGAGGCGGTATCTCGATCACCGCCAGGCACGCGCCGCGCGGCACGTGGTCCTGCGTACGGCGGACCAGTGGTGCTATGTCGTCTTCCGCCGGGACCGGCCCAAGAACCTCCCGCTGTTCGCGTCGATCGTCTATGTCAGCAACCCTGCCGTGTTCCAGCGGATGTTCCGGCAGTTCACGCGTCACCTGCTGATGCGGCACGGCCTGCCGGCCACCCTGGTCGAGCTGCGGTTGGCCGGTCACCGACCGACACCGTCTGTCGTTATCGGCTCACCGCGCCGCAAGATGGTCCGCAGCCCGACGCTGCGTCCGGATCAGATCGACTATCTCTACAGCGAACTCGTTTGCGTGCCGTTCTGACCCTCGGGACTCAGGCGGCAAGGCTGAGCCAAACCGTGGTGTCGGCCGGCACGCGACCATCGGAGGTAAGGGGTCCGCTGCCGAGGATCGGTGTGCTCGCCTCGGGGACCGCGACCGGGTCGGCGGAGACGTTGGCCAGGCAGCAGAAGCCCGGTTCGCGGGCGAAGACGAGCGTTCCCACCGGCGATTCCCGCCAGCGCATCCCGCCGTCGCCGAGCGCCGGCAGGTCCGCGCGTATCCGCAGGGCCTGCCGGTAGAGGGCGAGCATGGAGCCGGCCTGATCGTCCTGGGCGGCCACGGTCAGGTCCGCCCAGTCGGCTGGTTGCGGCAGCCAGGGTGGGCGCGTGGCACCGGCCGGGCTGAAACCGTACGGCGGCCGATCGCCCGACCACGGCAGGGGAACCCGCGACCCGTCACGGCCCCGGCGCTTGCGACCCGTCTGCTCGAATACCGGATCCTGCCGGGCCCCGTCGGGGAGATCTTCCACCTCGGGCAGCCCCAACTCCTCGCCCTGATAGATGTAGGCGCCGCCGGGCAAGGCCAGCATCAGCAACACCGCCGCCCGGGCCCGCCGGGTGCCCAGCTCGTAATCGGCGGGCAGCGGCAGCAGGTCTTCCAGCCACAGCCGGCCCGGCTGGTCCGGTTGCGGCCGGGCCAGCCGGGAGACTTCGCGGACCACATCATGATTGGACAGCACCCAGGTCGGTGGTGCACCCACCCGGCCGAGCGCGGCCACCGTACGGTCGATCGTCCGATGCAACAGGTGGGCACGCCATGGGGTGTTGAGGAAGTCGAAGTTGAACGCAGTGTGCAGTTCGTCGCTGCGAACGTAGCGGGCCAGCCGGTGTGGCCGGTTGACCCAGGCCTCGGCGACGAAGACCCGCCGATCCGGGTAGGAGTCGGCGATCTTCCGCCAGGTGCGGTAGATCTCATGCACGGCGGCTCTATCCCAGTGCGGGTGGACGTCGTCCTCGTCGGCGACGGAGTGTGCGCCCGCATCCTCGAGAACCGGCGGCAGCGGCCAAGGCAGGTCGCCTCGGTCCGGCAGCCCGTCCGCCTTGGCCAGCCCGTGCGCGACGTCGATCCGGAAACCGTCCACGCCGCGGTCGAACCAGAACCGCAGTATCGCCTCGAATTCGGCCCTAACCTGCGAGTTCTGCCAGTTCAAGTCGGGCTGTTCCGGAGCGTACAGGCGCAAATACCACTGACCGGGCCGTCCGTCCGGCTCGGTGACGCGCGTCCAGGCAGGCCCGCCGAACTGGCTGATCCAGTCGTTGGGCGGCTGGTCGCCGCCCGGACCGCGGCCGTCGCGGAAGATGTAGCGGTCGCGTTCCGCAGATCCAGGGCCGGCGCTCAGCGCCTGCTGAAACCACGGATGCTGGTCGGAGGTGTGGTTGGGGACGATGTCGAGCAGGATGCGCAGCCCGAGCCGGTGCGTTTCGGTGATCAGCGCCTCGCCCTCGGCGAGGGTGCCGAACGCCGGATCGATGCCGCGGTAGTCGGACACGTCGTAGCCGGCGTCCTTCATCGGCGACGGATACCACGGACTGATCCACACCGCGTCGACACCGAGGTCGGCGAGGTAGGGCAGGCGCGACCGGATGCCGGCCAGATCTCCGATCCCGTCACCGTTCCCGTCGGCGAAGCTGCGCGGGTAGATCTGGTAGATCACCGCGCTGCGCCACCAGTCGGGTGGGTGGCTCGCCGGCGAGTCCGGGGGTATCGGGCGCATCGCGGCCATGCTACCCACCGGCGGTACATGGTCGCTGCCCATCCAGATGCGGAGACGATGGTAGGTCCGGCTATCGATCCGCCGACGTCACCTCCTGGGTGAGCGAATCGACGAGCGAGTGCGTGATGCCCATGCCGGAGAACGCGGCCAGCCGGCGAAGCGGGAAGTTGCCGATGACCGACAGCATCTCCTCGCTGCCGAGGATGCCCTTCGGCCGGCCTGCCTCGTCGGTGCCGACCGCCTTGTGCAGCAAGGCGGAGCCGGTCGGGTCGGCGAGCCATTCCTGAAGCGAGGCCGTGCCGTCGAGGCGCCTCCGCGGCGTCGGAGCCGCGATGTCCACCGTTGTGCGAAGCCGCAGATCTCGTGAGGACGCGCCCACCGCCAGCTCGAACTCGCCGGCTTCCAGAAGCCAGTCACCGAGCCACGTCGACCAGTACGAGAACGCCCGGGAGTCGAGCGACAACTCCACGACGGTCGACTCGCCGGCGTCGAGGTCCACCTTCGCGAACGCCTTCAACTCGCGCACCGGCCTGGCGACCGAAGCAACGCGGTCGGCGACGTACAGCTGCACGACCTCCTTGCCGCGACGCTCGCCGGTGTTGGTGACCCGGCAGCTCACGGCCACCGCGAGGTCGCCGTCCTCGTGTTTGCCGGTCACCGTCGCGGTGAGGTCGGAGAAGTCGAACGTCGTGTACGACAGGCCGTGCCCGAACGGGTAGCTGACCGGCAGGTCGAGCGCGTCGTAACCGCGATAGCCGACGAAGATCCCTTCGCCGTAACGGACGTGGCCGTCCTCACCCGGGAAGTTGAGGTATGACGTGTTGTCCTGCAGCCGGATCGGCAACGTCTCCGCGAGCCGACCGGACGGATTGGCCGTACCGAGCAGGAGGTCGGCGGCGGCGCCCCCGGCGGCCTGCCCGGACAGCCAGCACTCCAGGATCGCTTTGGCGTGCTGCTCCCAATCCGAGACCTGGACCGCACTGCCGTTGGCCAGCACCACGACGATGTTCGGGTTGGCCTGGGCGAGCCGGCTCAGTAGCGCACGCTGGTTGGTCGGCAGATCCATGTGGGTACGGTCGAAGCCTTCGGACTCGTCGGCGCCCGGCAAACCGAGGAAGGCCACGACCGTGTTCGCCGCGCCGGCCAGGGCGAGCGCCTCCGAAGCCAGGTCCTCGTCCCGCTCGGTGGACCCGATACCGTACCCGGCGCCGAACGAAACCTCCACGCCGTTCGGTACCGCCGCGCGCAGCTCGTCCAGGACCACGTCCACCCGGGTCGGATTGACCTGCGAGCTGCCCGCGCCCTGAAAGCGCGGAGTACGGGCGAACTCGCCGATGACCGCGATCGTGTCGCCGGCCGCCGGGCGAAGCGGCAGCACACCATCGGTGTTCTTCAGCAACACCGCGCACTCGCTCGCCGCGGCCCGAGCCAGGCTGTGGTGCGCCTGCGGATCGACCGGCGCGGCCTGCTGCTGGTTCGCGGTCGCCCGCTCCACCAACTGCAGAATCCGGGCCACCGCGGTATCCAGGACTGCCTCATCCAGTTCGCCCTTGCGTACGGCGTCGACAATCGCCGCGTCGCTTACGCCGAGATTCGGTGGCATCTCCAGGTCCAGCCCGGCGCGAAGCCCGCTCACCCGGTCGTTGACCGCTCCCCAGTCGGAGACCACCAACCCGTCGAAACCCCACTCACCACGCAGCACGTCCGTCAGCAGCCACCGATTCTCCGACGCGTACGTGCCGTTGACCTTGTTGTACGAACACATCACGGTCCACGGTTGGGCCCGGGTCACTGCGTACTCGAAGGCGGGCAGGTAGATCTCGCGCAGGGTTCGGTCATCAACGTCCGCGCTGACCCGGAGCCGGTCCGTCTCCTGGTTGTTCGCGGCGAAATGCTTCAACGACGTGCCCGCACCCTGGCTTTGCACGCCGTCGATCATCGCGGTGGCCAGCACACCGGACAGCACCGGATCCTCCGAGAAGTACTCGAAGTTGCGCCCGCACAACGGCGACCGTTTGATGTTGATGCCCGGCCCGAGGACCACCGCGACTTGCTGCTCGCGTGCCTCACTGCCGAGAGCCTCCCCCACGCGGCGCACCAGTTGCGCATCCCACGACGACGACAGGGCGGACGCGGTCGGAAAGCAGGTCGCCGGCACACTCCCGCCGATCCCGACGTGGTCGCCCCGCTCGGGCTGCTTGCGCAGCCCGTGCGGACCGTCGGACACCAGGATGGCCGGGATGCCGAGGCGCTCCACCGCGGCGGTGTGCCAGAAGTCGGAGCCGAGGCACAATGACGCCTTCTCTTCGAGCGTCAGCTGGCTGATGAGCGACGAGACGTTCACGGTACTTCTCCTCTGGGCTGGTCTTCGGCGGTCCCGATCCCGATTCCCCGCTCGGTGATCCCGTTACGGTGGATCATCTCCCGGCACGATGGGCGCTGTCCTTCAGTACCCGGCGCCGGGTGCGCTATTCGACGCGCCGAGCCGGCGGCGGCGCGCCACCTTCACCTCGGAGCCGCCCGCCTCGCGTCCCGCGGAGGTTCACGGCAGCAGGACCAGCTTTCCGCGAACATGGCCGCCGCGGCTGATCCGGTAAGCCTCAGCCGCCCGTTCGAACGGAAACGTCTGCACTTTGATCACCAGTTTGTTCTGCGCCAGTAACTCGGCCGCCAGAGCGAGGGCTTGAGCGGGCCGGCTGTCCGCGCGGCCGCCGGTCACCCGGGCCCCGGCCGGACCGGCCGCGAAGTTGGCGATGGTGACCACCTGGGACGGCTCCCGGACGAGGCCGATCAGCTCCTCGATGGGGGTCTTGCCCGCCACGTCGAAGACGGCGTCGATCCGGCCGTCGGCAGCCTCCCGCACCCGCTCCACCACGCCGTCGCCGTAGCGAACCGGTGTCGCACCTATCTCCCGGAGGTAGTCGTGGTTGCCTTCACCGGCGGAGGCGACCACCTTGGCGCCGCGGGCGATCGCCATCTGTACGGCCACTGCGCCCACACCGCCCGCACCGCCATCGACGAAGACCGTGTCGCCCGCCTTGACGTCCAACAGTCGCAGGCCGCGCTCGGCTGTCTCCCCGGCCACACCAGCCGCTGCCGCCACCGCCCAGTCGACCGACGGCGGCTTGGCCACCCAAGAATCCAGGACGGCGTACTCCGCCTGGGTGTTCCGGCCCTGACCGAACACGTCGTCGCCCACGGACACCCCGGTGACGCCCTCGCCGACCTCGTCCACCACACCTGCGGCGTCATATCCGAGATACCCGGTGCCAGTCATCGGCTTTCCCCCGGCCGTCATCCCGGAGAACGCTTTCCAGTCGATCGGGTTCACGCTGGCAGCGCGAACGGCTATCCGGATCTGTCCGGGGCCGGCGTGCGGATCCGGGGCATCCGTCCACCGCAGGACGTCCGGATCCCCATACGCGGTGTACTGCAACGCTCGCATGTCTGCTCCATTTCATAACGGCTGGTCAGGTCTACAATGGATGGTTGGTGAGCCGAGCGGGGACCTGCTCTCACCACCATTCACCCTGCCGGGCCACGCTCGGCGGCGACCTGTGCCCGCACGGCCGGCACGACCTCTTCGGCGAACCGGGGCAGCTGACCGGGGACCTCCGCCCAGAGGACGAACGTGTCGAATCCGCGGCCGACCGCAAGGTCCGTCAGCTCATCGACCCACTGGTCCACGGGTCCCTGCAACAGTCCACGTCGAGGCCCGTCGGTTATCTCCCCGTTGACGTTCAGCACCCGGCGGATCTCCGCCGGGTTGCGGCCCGCGTCGGAGGCGGCCTGGTCCAGCCGGGCCGCGCCGTCGGCGAGCGGAGTGATCTCGCCGCGAAGCGACGGCACCCAGCCGTCGGCGAGCCGGCCGGTCAGGCGTAGCGCACGAGGGCCGTACACGCCGAGCCAGATGCCCATCTGATGCGCCGGCAGCGGGCCGGAATGCGCGCCGGCGAGGCGGTAGTGCTTGCCCTCGAAGCTGAGATTGCGCTGCCCGCTCCAGACCAGGCGGGTGACCGTGATCGCCTCCTCGAGAGCGGCGAGCGCATCGCGCGGTGAGCGGCCTGGGCCGCCGTACGCCTCGATGGCGTCCCAGAATCCGCCGGCTCCCAGGCCAAGCTCGAACCGGCCGCCGCTGAGCACGTCGATGCTGGCGGCCGCCTTCGCCATCACCGCCGGTGGGCGCAGCGGCAGGTTGGCGACGTCGGGAAAGATGTGCACTCGCGACGTAGCGGCGGCGATCATGCTCATCAGTACCCAGGTGTCCACGTAGCGGCGCTGGTAGGGGTGATCCTGCACGCCGATCAGGTCAAGGCCGCGTGCCTCGACCTCGCGTGCGGTGTCGAGCAGCGGGTCGGCGGCGTTGGGCACGAGGAAGTATCCGAACGACAGGTCGTGGCCGTAGTCGGGCATGGCTTCAAGCTAGCGCTTCCACCCTGCATGAGCGGTACGACGACAGCCGGCCAGACCCGGGTGCTGAACGAATACCTCTATTCGGGCGGAGCAGCCGGGACTGGTGCTTGCTGAAGGGAGCGTGGCCGCCGCCCCAATCGGTGGACAACCGCTCGATGGGACCGTCGACTTGCCCTACTGGTGCCGCGTGCCACGACTGGCCGCGGAAACTGCTCGAAGGTCTGCCAGGTCCAGAAGATGACGAAGAGCAAGGTTACGAAGATTTCAAGCCAGAAAAGCGAGAGGCGGTCGTTGACCACGAGTACCACCCCGACTGCGGCGGAGGCCAGCATGACCCACGCGAACCAAGCGTAGAAATTGAGTTTCCTCGGGCTACGGATCAGGGCGCCCCGAGCCGCCGCCAGGCCGTTGTTCAGGGTACGCTCCCGCCCTTGCGTGCCGTCCGGTTGCGTGCCCGCCCGTCGTGATGCATTCGCCATGGCCACGACCAGGATGCAGACGAGCAGCCCGAAAGCGGCGATGAAATGAGCATGGTCAATGAACCATTGGGTGGCCCTCCAGGACGTGGCCGTACCGGCCGCGATCACAACGACCGTTGTCGTGAATCCCCACCAGAACCCTTTTCCAGGTGGTCTGTTCCGCCACGCGAAGGCTCCAGCGGCAATGAGACCCAGCACACCCACCACCACCAGGGCGGCCATATTGTTCACGACGTTCGCTCTGGTTGCGGCCTCCAACGCCTCGAGCGACGGGCAGTCCGGAGCGGGCGAAGCCTTCTCGGAGAGCTGCTGAGCGGCCTCCCTGCACGCGTTGAGCGCGGCCCTGTGGTCCTCGCCGCGCGACGTGGGAACGATCGCGACCAGAGCCGCGAACATGCCCGCGATGTTCAGGAAGACGTCTTCAACGACATTCGTTCCCTTCAGCGCGATCATGCACGCGGCGAGGCCGATGAGCGCGCCGATGAAGATTGCTTGAGCCGGGGTGTAGTAATAGGCACTGACCGATCCGAGCAGAGGAAATCCTTGCCAGAATACCGATACCGCCAGACCGATCAGCAGTCCGACCATCGCTATTCGCAGGTAGCTGTAGGTCTCCCCTAGGTCTCGCGCCCGGATGTCCGTGGACATTGGGTCCTCCCATGTGTCGGTCCATTCGTGGAGCGTGCTGTCCCGAGCGAGGTGTGCCTGACGGATCCACCGCCACGTCGAATAGTTCCTCTTGTGCAATGAGTGCATTTCTTATGCGAGTAGTTTGCAGAAAACATGCGCTTCCGCACTGGGTGGCGTCCAGCGTCGTGTCGTCAAGCCGATAGTCGCGAATGCGCACGGATGCACGAACCACCGCCGACACGAGTGGAGGGTATGTCGTGGGGTTGCTGCGGACGGCTGAACACCCGGCGATGTGCCCAACTGCGGCGGGTATCAGCGAGCGCGCGGGATCAGCTCCGGTTCGGTGGTGGTGAGCGCGCCGCGGCATTGCCGGTACGCGCCGGGGGACACGCCGAACTCGCGTTTGAACGCCTTGGACAGCGAGGCGTCGCTGTCGTAGCCGACCCGCCGGGCGATCGCGTTCACGCTCAGATTGGTCGTGCCGAGGTAGCCCGCCGCCAGCCCCAGCCGTACCGTGGCGACGTACCGCATCGGGCTCTCGCCGGTTGCGGCGCGGAACCGGGACGCGAACGCGCTCCGCGACGTCCCGACCTCGTGTGCCAGCTCGGCGAGGGTCCACCGCCGGGCTGGTGTGCCCCGGACCAGCTCGATCGCGCGGCCGACCGCCGCGTCCGCCGGGGGCCCGGTGGACAACAGCCCGGCCCGCTGGGCGCCGACGAGGAAGTCCCGTACGGCCTGGGCGAGGAAGACGTCGGCGAGCTTGGCAAAGATCGCCTGGGCGCCCGGGGTGGAATGCTCGGCCTCGTGGCGTAGCAGCGCGAAGGTCGGTTCCAGCCAGGCCGCGACGCCCGACCGGGCGGTGTCGATGTGTACGACAGTGGGCAGCAGCGCGAGCATCGCCGCCGGTACGCCGTCGGCCAGTACGAAGCCGCCGCACAGCAGGCGGGTTCGGTCGCCCTGCCCGCCGTAGGAGAGCCGTGCGCCGGTGTCTAGCGGGTTGTCGGCGAGGATCCGGTCCAGGCCGCGCACCGGCGACCCGAGGTCGTCGCTCACGGCGTGCCCCTCGCCGCGCGGGAGGATGATCAGGTCACCCTCGCCCAGTTCGACCGGGTCGACGCCGTCGATACGCAGCCAGCAGCCGCCGTCGAGGACGAGGTGGAACTTGGCGACGTGGCGGCCCTCGACCCGGAATCCCCAGGGCGCCCGCAGCTCCGACAGGCAATAGACGCTGCTGTCCACCCTGAGATCGGCGAGCAACTCGTCGATGCTGTCGCGGGCGGGGGCGGTGAGCAGCCGTGTCACGACACCTCCGGCCTGGACGCACGGACAAGACGAAAGTCCTGTGGAACATGGTCCATTGCCATCGGCGGGCCTGACAATCCCCGAGTCAGTGCCCTATCGAGCGGAGGATGTCATGGCCACGTACCTGATCTCGTACCACGGCGGCAGTGGCCCGCCCGCCTCACCCGAGGCCGCCCGGCAGATGATGGCCGCCTTCGGGGACTGGGTGGCGAGCGTGGGCGACGGCATGCTCGACCCCGGCGCGCCACTCGGCGCAGCCCGCACCGTATCGCCGTCCGGCGTGAGCGATGGTGGGGCCGGCCCCGAGGGTTACAGCGTGATCCGGGCGGACGACCTTGACGCCGCCGTCGCCTTGGTGAAGGGTCACCCGTTCGTCGCCAGGGGCGGCACGCTGGTCGTCAGCGAGGCGGTCTCGCTCTGATCCGGCGAGCCGACTGCCGGCTCGTACGCCGGTCTCCGTGGCCGGCCGCGAGGGTCAGCTCGTTTCGTGTGCGTCTTCGTCGACGGTGAGGACGAGCTTGCCGCGGACGTGGCCGGCCTCGCTCGTGGCGTGCGCGTCGGCGGCCTGGGCCAGCGGGAAGGTTCGTACCGGCATGGTGAATTCACCGTCGGCGAGCAGCCGCGCCACTTGACCCAATGCGTGGAACGCGCGTCCTTCCGGACCCGGACTGAGTCGTACGCCGTGGCTTTGTGCGGTGAAGTCGGCGATGGTGACGACGTTGTCGGGACTCCCGGTGAGCGCGATGAGGTCGGGTAGCGCGCCGAACCCGGCGGCGTCCAATGCCAGGTCGACACCGTCCGGGGCGATCTCGCGGACGCGTGCGGCGAGGCCTTCGCCGTAGGTCGTCGGGGTCGCGCCCAGGGTGCGCAGGTAGTCGTGGTTGGCTGGGCTGGCGGTGCCGATGACCGAGGCGCCGCGGGCCCGGGCGAACTGCGTGGCTGCGGTGCCCACGCCGCCCGCCGCCCCGTTGATCAGGATGGTTGTGCCGGTGGTGACGCCGAGCAGGTCGAGGGTCCGTACGGCGGTCTCGCAAACCAGTGGCAGCCCCGCCGCCACGGCCCACGATACGGCCGGCGGTTTGCGCGCGAACTGGTCCACGACGGCGTACTGGGCCGAGCCGCCGGAGACCGCGAACCCGAATACCTCGTCCCCCAGCGACACGCCACTGACACCGTCGCCGATCTCGTCGACCACTCCGGCCACGTCGCCACCGGGGATGGCGGGCAAGGTGAGCGGCATCATCTGTTGCAGTGCACCGCTGCGCATTTTGCAGTCGACCGGATTGATGCCGGCCGCGCGTACCGAGACTCGGATCTGCCCGGCGGCGGCGTGCGGCTCGTCGACATCGACGTTACGCAGCACCGTCGGGTCGCCGTACTCGGCGAATTGGACCGCCTTCATCGCTCGCCCCCGAAATCGTCACGACTTGAACAAAACGGACTATACAGGCAGCGGCTGACGCAGATCTGGTGCTACTCGAAGACTCGGCTGCGATGCGTCGATCGTCTTCGTGAGGCTGTTGGCGCCCCTGATCCGGCGTGGGCTGGTCCGAGCGGGATATGTTCCGGTTATGGCACGGTCCTCGAGCCGTCGCGCCGCGCGGGTGTCGCGCCTGCGTGCGACGGCGGGAGGCATTCGGTCACGCGGGCGCGTGCTGGTATGCGCCCTGTCGCTGCTGCTGGCAGCCATGATGATCCTGATTGCCAGTGCATCGGCAGGCTGGCTGGGCGGCCGTGATGCTCCAGCGGTCGGCCGGCAGCCAACGCCTGCAATGCCGCTGGGCGCCTTCCTCGGTGCAGACCGGGGCGGCGTCGACCGGATCGAGGGCTTCGAGTCTTGGCTTGGTGTGAGCGTGAGTGTCGGGCGCGCGTACCTGCCCGGCAATTCCTGGACCGATCTGCAAGGTCCGGACTGGGCGCTCGACCCATGGACCGCCTGGCGTTCCGTCGAGCCCGGACGGTTGCTGGTTCTCAACGTCCCGATGGTCGCGCCGAACGAGCCTCCGCTCGACGACGAACAAGCGGCCCGGCTGCTGCGTCGCGGTGCCGGAGGCGGATACGACAACCACTTCCGTGCCCTGGCTCAACGACTGGTCCGACGGCAGGCCGGGGACACCGTGATAGTGCTGGGCTGGGAGATGAACGGCACCACCTACAGCGGGCGGTGCGCACCGGACCCGGCGGCCTGGAAGCGATACTGGCGACAGATCGTCACGGTCATGCGCGGCGTGAGCGGTCAGCGGTTCCGCTTCGACTTCGCGCCGGCACGCGGTGCCCACCTCATACCGTGGACCAGCTGCTATCCCGGCGACGACGTAGTCGACATCGTGGGGATGGATTCGTACGACCAGGAGCCCGGCCGTACGTTCAGCGACTTCGTCACCCAGCCCTACGGGTTGCAGGCCCACGCCGACTTCGCCGCCGCGCACGGCAAACCGATGTCCTTCCCGGAGTGGGGTCTGTACGACCACGGCGACAACCCTTCGTACGTGTGCGCCATGCACTCCTGGCTCACCACCCACGACGTCGTCTACCAGACCATCAGCGACTACTGCCCGCACGGTGTGTGGCGCTGCCCGTCCAACCCGCAAGCCAGTCGCGCCTATCGAGAGGCATTCGGGGCGAGCGGGGGTTGTCGGCCACCCGCGAGGTGAGCCGGTCCGGATCGTCGAAGTGCGCTTCGGGCCGCTCTGATGCTCCTCGCGGTGCGGTTCAGCAGCGGCCGGGATTTGACGATGGAGACGAGCGCCTGCCGGCCGCGCACACCCATGGCGTACAGCGCGGTCGGAACGCGGCCGCGACATGCCAGCAGCAGCCGCTGGTTGGCTACCTCGTCCGGCCGCCAGCGCCGTTTGTGCGGCTCATCGCCGCGCAGCAGGCTCAGTCTGGGACGTCCCAGGA